>JGI994J12354_10000433_pt1 | contig 41558 bp, 31 predicted proteins | sample IntmicLarv3ML3BL_FD_12354 | JGI IMG/M metagenome (IMG submission 12354) | reverse complement strand
AGGTTGCATTCATGAGCCAGCAGAAAAAAACCTCTTCAGGCAAGGTTTCAGCCGAAACCATGCCGGATGTTGTCGCCATAGCAAAAAAATTGTGCAAACCCGCGCCCTATCAGGCCATGATATACGAATCCAACAACGAGGTGCCCATGCCCTCCCTGGTGGCCCTCGATGAAATGGTCAGCAGGCTCAAGGCCGCCTTTTTTCCGGGCTACTTCGGAAAAACACGGGTTTTCCGCGCCTCTTTGCAATATCACCTGACCGCGAACCTCGATTCCATCTATCGCCTGTTACGGGAACAGGTTCTGCGCGGCCTCTATTTCACCTGCGTGTCCTCACTTGAATCATGCAGCGGCTACGACAACAGGGCAGACGAAATCGCCCGCGCCTTCATGGACGAGGTGCCTCATATACGCGACCTGCTTTCCAGCGACGTGAGCGCCGCCTATGAAGGCGACCCGGCAGCGAAAAGCCCCGGCGAAACCATTTTCTGCTACCCCTCCCTCCTCGCCATGACCAACCACCGCATTGCCCATGCCCTGTACAAGCTCGATGTGCCGCTCATTCCACGAATCATCACCGAAATGGCCCATTCGGCCACCGGCATAGACATCAACCCCGGCGCGCAGATAGGCGAAGAATTCTTCATCGACCACGGCACAGGCGTGGTCATTGGCGAAACCTGCATCATCGGCAGCCGGTGCAGGCTGTATCAGGGCGTCACCCTGGGCGCAGTTTCCTTTGCCAAGGAAGAAGATGGAAGTCTCGTAAAAGGGCTGCCCCGTCACCCCATTCTCGAAGACGACGTCATCGTGTACGCCGGGGCAACCATTCTCGGGCGCGTGACCATAGGGGCCAAAAGCGTTATCGGCGGTAATGTATGGCTGACCAAAAGCGTGCCCCCGGAATCACTGATCCTGCAACGTGTGGCGGAACCAGAAGCCGCTGTGCGGAAAAAACGCAAGTAGCGAGGGGTACGGTTTTCCCCAAAAAAGAAGGTTCGGATTGCCGGGGCAATCCGAACCTTCTTTTTTGGGGAATCCAGTTTTCGCAAGGAAAGTGCAGCCACTGTCGCAACGGCACTTTCGATGGGGAAAGGAAGGAAAATTAACGCTTCGAGTACTGGAACCGGGCGCGGGCTGCGCGCAGGCCGTACTTTTTCCGTTCTTTCTTGCGGGCATCGCGGGTAAGGAAGCCGGCCTTCTTCAGGGCATCACGCAGGGATACATCAAGAGAGAGAAGGGCGCGGGAAATACCATGCCGCACAGCTTCAGCCTGACCGGAAACACCGCCACCCTGCACATTCACCTTGACGTCGGTTTTGTCCAGAAGTTTCGTCAGCACCAGGGGCTGACGAATAATCATCTGCAAAGACTTGCGGGGGAAGTAGTTGTCAAAGGGACGGCCATTGATTTCAATTTTGCCCGTGCCGGGGTAAAGGCGGGTGCGGGCAGTGGCATTTTTACGGCGTCCGGTGCCGTAATTGAATTCCGTAGACATAATTATTCTCCTGCCTCAATTAGAACGACAGCGGTTTGGGTGACTGCGCCTGATGGGGGTGCGCCGCACCGGTGTAAATCTTCAGTTTCTTCAGCATTGCCCTGCCAAGACGGTTTTTGGGAAGCATACCCTTGACCGCATGGAAAATGGCAAGCTGGGGCTTGGTGGCAAGGAGCTTTTCAAGGGGTGTTTCCTTGAGCCCGCCAACATACCCGCTGTGGCGATAGTACATCTTGTTGGCCATCTTGGTGCCGGTGACGCGAATTTTTTCGCAATTCACAACAACAATGAAGTCACCATTGTCCATATGGTGAGCAAACTCGGGCTTGTGCTTGCCGCGCAGACGATACGCGATATGGGAGGCAAGGCGGCCAAGTACCTGGTTTTCCGCGTCAACAAGATACCATTCGCGGTTAATGTCTTTGGGCGTGGGGGTGTATGTTTTCATGTCAGAGTGACTCCTTGTCGCTACTCGAAAGACGAATTTTCTACTTGGGACCATGAGTAAAGTCAAGCCAAAAAACGCCTTTTTTATAAAAAAAATTTCTAGATTTTCTTTAAAAAAAAACTAGACAAACTCTAGATCTTGAATTATGGTCAAGACAAGGTTTACCGAGCAGAGGGGTCAGTGTGCGCAAAGTACAGGGCTGGCATAGATATTCCGCCCTGATGACAGATGCACAGTGTCATGGAGCCGTCGTTTTCGGGTTTTGCTGCCAGAGTTGATCAACCTTGATTGTGTATGCGGGTGGTGTTCGTCGCCAGAGGCATTTCAGGGTGAAATTGCTCTAATAAACGACTGTTTCGTGTGAGGGGTAAGAATATCGACGTATTTCAGGAGTGAATTTTCTGAATTTTGAGGAGTTGTATCAATGAAACTGAAAACATTTTTTCTGGCAGTGGGTTTTCTTTTGGCCCTTAACAGCGCTGCACTTGCTGCGAATACAGAGGTTCGTCTTGGTGTGGCGAAGGGGGAAAGCGATACTACGGCCTACAGTCTTTCCGTGCTGCAGCGGTATGAGCCGCTGGTGGCCGGAACCCTGGGAGAGCTTGCCCCTACGGCTGAGCTTGCAGCCCATTTCTGGGATGGGGATGGCGATGACAATGTGTGGGGTGGTTCCATTGCGCCTGGATTGCGTTTCACCATGTTCACCGATGGTTCGTTCAACCCGTATCTTGGGGCTTCGGTGGGTGCTGCGGCATTGTCTGACGACACCATAAGCAACCGTGACCTTGGCAGTCATGTTCTTTTCAAGAGTCAGGGGGTTGTGGGTGTGGAATTTGGCGAATCGAACCGCCACCGTATTCAGGGCGAATACAATTACTTTTCCAACTGGGGCATCAGCAACACCAACGACGGCTACAGCACGGTGGGCGCTTCCTACAGCTTTTCCTTTTGATCGCTCCATTGCGAGGAAGCATGCAAAGGGGCAGAGCCCCTTTGCCTCGCAATTTCGCTCAAAGCTCGCTACGCTCGCGACTGCCGTCGGCTTTTTTGATCGCTCCATTGCGAGGAAGCATGCAAAGGGGCAGAGCCCCTTTGCCTCGCAATCTCGCTCAAAGCTCGCTACGCTCGCGACTGCCGTCGGCTTTAGGGAAATAAATAAACGGCAAAAAGCCTGTTCACAGTCATGTGAACAGGCTTTTTCTGTTTGAAGGGGAGTTTGAGGGGCTTGCCCCTCAAGGGCAGTCTGCGGACAGGCGCAGCCTGTTCGCAAAACACCGTCGGGCCTGTACACCCCCCGCCCGTGCAAGCATCCTTCGCACCCGGCCAAAAGGGGATGCAAGGGCATCATGCCCTTGCCGGGGATTCAAAGGGGCAGAGCCCCTTTGCTCTTTGCCCCTCAAGACAAAAACCAATACAATACCAAGAATCTCACATCACCTGCGGCTTGCAGGCAATGGGCATGTTCCAGACGCGGGCAAAGGATGAGGTACTGAGCTGAAGCGCGGTGGGCGCCTGCTGCCGTTTGAACTGGGCCTTGTTCACGAGCTTGACAATTTTGTGTACGGTTTCTCTGTTGTGTCCGGCGTCAACCATTTCCTGCACGCCTTTGTGTTCGGCAAAAAGCAGATGGAGGATGGCGTCAAGTTCGTCGTAGGGGGGAAGGGAGTCGGAGTCTTTCTGTCCGGGGGCGAGTTCGGCGGACGGGGCTTTGTCGAAAATGGCCTGGGGAATGACGGGGCCGCGAGTCTGGTTGAACCAGCGGCACAGGGCATACACCTGATGCTTGTACAAATCGGCGATAACGCAGAGAGCGCCTACCATGTCGCCATACAGGGTGCAATAGCCGCAGGCTGCCTCGGATTTGTTCCCGGTGTTCAGCACCACGGAACCGTATTCGTTGGCAAAGGCCATGAGCAGAGCGCCACGGATGCGGGCCTGAATGTTTTCTTCGGTAAGACCGCGCACGCCGTGCTTGAAGGTGCCGGTCAACACGGTACTGTAACCCTCCATTACAGGAGAAAGGGGCAGGGTAACCGTGGCAATGCCGAGGTTTTGGGCGAGCAGAACGCTGTCGTCCACACTTCCGGCGCTGGAATAGGGCGAGGGCATCATAAGGGCCGTGACGTTTTCCGGGCCAAAGGCATCCACGGCCACGGCCACCACAAGGGCGGAATCTATGCCGCCGGAAAGGCCGACAACAGCCTTTGAAAAACCGCTTTTTCGGACGAAATCGCGGGTGCCGAGCACCAGGGCCTGCCAGAGATCGCCCTCTGGGGATGGGTTGGGCGATTCGGTTGGGCCGGATGATTCGGAAGAAGAGGATATTTCTTCCGGGAATTGCCGGGAAGGCCCCGTGCCCGCATTGATGGTGTCGCTTTTTCCGGCCTCGTCAAGGTCGATAATGAGCAAATCTTCCTGAAAGAGGGGCGAGCGGCCAAGGAGAGTACCCTTGGCATCAAGGGCCATGGCCCCGCCGGGAAAGACAAGGGAATCGAAGCCGCCCACAAGGTTCGTGGTCAGAACCGGCATATGGTACTGCTGACCGAGCCTGCGCATGGCCTGTTCGTGCATTTCCGTGCTGCCCTGGGCATAGGGCAGGGCCGCCAGGGCGAGTATGGCATCTATGCGGTTTGTCAGCATGGTGTCGGCCAGGGGGTTGGCAGCAAGGGCGCTCTGCCGGGAAACGCGGCTGTTCCAGGCGTCTTCGCCGATGGCGACAGCGAAGTTCCAGCCCTTGAACTGAAGAACTCCGCAGGAAAGGCCCGAATCAAAGTAACGCGTCTCGTTCATGACAGAGTTTTCGGCAAGCAGGCATTTGCGGCTGACAACCTCAAGCCGCGACTCCTGAATGAAAAGGGCGCCGTTGTGCAGGGCTTTGCCACCAGGGTCGGGGTTGGCAGCCGGAGCGCCGAGAAGAAGGGGGGGCAGGCCGGAATCGGTGGAAATCTTCTCTGCCAGCCCTTCGAGATGGTGGCGGCAGCTACGGGCAAAGTCGTTTCGCAGAAGCAGATCACCGGCATTGGGGCCGCAGAGCGCAAGCTGGGGGGCAACGCACAGGTCGGCCCCCCTGTCTGCGGCCTTCATTACCGCATTTTCAAGCATGTTCGCATTGTCGGCGCAGGCCCCGGTCAGGGGATTGCACTGGATAAGGGCGATTTTCACTGAAGCATATCCTGCATGGTAAAGAGTTTTCCTGCGGGCTTGTTCTGCAACCATGCTGCGGCGCGCAGAGCGCCCTTGCCGAAGTTTTCGCGGGAATGGGCCTGATGTTTCACTTCAATGCGTTCGCCCGGGCCAAAGAAGAAGATGGTGTGGTCGCCCACCACATCGCCGCCGCGCAGGGTTTGAACGCCAAGTTCCTTATTGGGCCTTTCGCCGATCATGCCTTCGCGGTGGTAGCAGGCGGTGTCTGAAAGCGCCCAGTTTTTCGCTCCAGCCAGGCATTCGGCAAGGCGAATGGCCGTGCCGCTGGGGGAATCTCTCTTTTTATTGTGATGGGCTTCCATCATTTCCACGTCATACTGCTCGCCCAAAAGGCGGGTCAGTTCGGGCAGAACCTTGAGCAGCACGTTCACGCCAACGCTCATGTTCGGCGACCAGAATACGGGGGCTTCCTGGGCCAGTTTGTCAAGGGCGATTTTCTGATCTTCGGTGAAACCGGTGGTGCCGATGATGTGGCGGCATTTGTGCTTCCCGGCAGCTTCGGCCACGGCAAGGGAGGTTTCAGGGCAGGTAAAGTCGATAATGGTGACACTGCCAAGCTGATCAAGAAGTGTTGCAAGGTCGGATTCCACCGGACAGCCAAGAGCCGCGGCTTCGGATAGCTGGCTTTCAAGCACGAGAGCTCCGGCCAGAGCGAAGGTGGCGTCCTGCCGTACAAGGTTGACAATAGTGGAACCCATTCTGCCCAATGCGCCGATGACGACTACAGGAATACTCATGTGACAATCCTTGTGAAAGAAGGTTATGTGGCAGAGCCACGAACCGGATGTGAAATTCCCCGAAAACCGCTGTCAGAAATCCAGGGCGAAGGTGGAGGCGAACTTTTGTATGCCTAGCATAAAGCTGGCAGAAGCTCCAGAGGGTGTTGGGGGCTTTTGCCGTGATGCTTCGTCAGGCGTCAGAGCTTTCCGGGGGTGCGGGGGGGTGCAGCAGGCGCAGAAATTCCTGCTCCGTCAGCACGGCAATGCCAAGGGATTCCGCCTTTGCCAATTTGGAACCGGGGCTTTCGCCAACAACCAGATAATTCAGCTTTTTCGACACCGAACCGAGAATGTCGGCCCCGGCCTCTTCCGCCAGAGCCTCGGCCCTGCTGCGCGGCATGGACAGCGACCCGGTAAAGAGCAGGGTTTTACCGGCCAGCGGGCCGGCAGGGGTTTCCATGGGGCCCGTCTGGGCAGGCGAAGAAGACGGGGGCGTTGCGCCGAAAAGCGACAACTGGAAGGTTGCGGCCCGTCCGCTGGTGGCGGCATCCACCCCCTTGACGGCCTGCTTGCGCACAGCCATTTCAGGCCACAGGCCAAGGTTTTTGAGGGATGCGAGCAGGGTTTGGTTGCCCTCTTCAGCGAAAAACCCGGTTATGGCCGAGGCCACTTCCGGCCCGACATCGTCAATGTTCCGCAATTCCTCTTCGCTGGCAAGGGCCAGGGCATCCAGGGAAAGAAAGGCGCGGGCAAGGGATTTTGCCGTCTGTTCCCCCACATGCCTGATCCCAAGGGCGCAGAGAAGCCGGGGCAGGGTGGCCTTTTCCCTGGCATCGGCAAGGGAATGGAGGAATTTTGCGGCCAGGGTGCGGCCCATGCGGTCAAGGCCGTACAAGTCCTTTTCCCGCAGGGAGAAGAAGTCCGCAGGCGAGGTTATCTTGCCGTTATCTATGAGCATTTCAACCCATTTCGCGCCAACGCCCTTGACGTCCAGCCCGGCCTTGGACACAAAATGCTTTATGCTTTCGCGCCGCACCGCTGGGCAGAGCCTGTTGACGCACCGCCAGGCCGCTTCACCGGGTTCGCGGTGTACCCGGTTGCCGCATTCCGGGCAAAAAGAGGGAAATACAAAGGGCTTTTCGCTGCCCGTGCGGTTTTCCGGCACCGGGCCGACCACCTCGGGAATGACATCGCCAGCCCGCTGCACAATGACCGTGTCGCCAAGCAACACACCCCTGGCCTCAATTTCGGCTTCATTATGCAGGGTGGCCCGCGAAACCGTGACCCCGCCCACGTTGACAGGGGAAAGAACAGCCACCGGGGTGAGCACGCCCGTACGCCCTACCTGTATCATAATGTCTTCAAGCACGGTTCGGGCCTGCAAGGCCGCGAATTTAAAGGCCGTGGCCCAGCGCGGAAAACGGGCAGTATAGCCAAGGCTTTCCTGCAGGGTCAAATCGTTTATCTTGGCAACACCGCCATCCAGGTCAAAGGGATAGCTGTGCCGATCCCTCTCAAGGGCCGTGAACCAAAGGGCCGCCTCCTGGGGGGTGGCGCACAGGCAGGTGCCGGGGGCCACGGAAAAGCCGTAGTCCTTCAGGGCCAGAATGGTCTCCTGCTGGGTTTTCCATACGGAGCTATCGGCCATGACCACCTGCCCGACCCCGTACCCTATGAAACGCAGGGGCCGGGCAGCGGCAATGCGCGAATCAAGCTGACGCACGGAACCGGCAGCGGCATTGCGCGGGTTGGCAAAGGTTTTTCCACCCTTGGCCGCCTGCATGGCGTTCAGGGCGGCAAAGTCTTCCCGTGCCATGACCACCTCGCCCCGAACCTCCAGCAGGCGGGGCAGGGGGCCGCTGCCCTGCAGGCGCAGGGGAATGTTTTTGACCGTACGCATGTTTTCCGTAACAATTTCTCCGGTAAGGCCGTTGCCACGGGTCAGGGCCGTTGTGAGCACCCCGTCTTCATACACCAGTTCCATGGCCAGGCCGTCCATTTTCGGTTCCAGCCAGAAGGCAGATTCGGCGGCATTCAGCTCTGGCACGAAGCGGGCCAGCTTTTCGGTAAAGGCGTACCATTCATCAAGGGAAAAAACATTGTCCAGGCTATACATGGGCAGGCTGTGCCGGGCTGTGGGCAGGAAGTCCTGCACGGCCCCGCCAACCCGGCTTGTGGGCGAAGAGGGGGAGGCAAGGGAGGGGTATTGCCTTTCAAGGGACAGCAATTCCTGAAAAAGTCCGTCGTACTCGGCATCGCCGATTTCCGGCTCGTCCAGCACATGATACCGCCAGCCATGGTATTCCAGCAGGCGGGCAAGTTCCTGCGCCCGCTCTGTTGCCTGTTGGGGTATCTGTTCTTCAGCCGGGGCGGCTTGGCTATGGGTATCGGGCGTAGTGATCATTCGTCTCTCCCGGAAAGTATGGCCTCTTCACCGCTTTCGGCCACCAGCAGGCGGGCGCGCATGCTTTTGATGGTATCGCGCAGCACAGCGGCCTTTTCAAATTCCAGTTCCTTTGCCGCCTCGCGCATCTCCCTTTCCAGGGCGCGAATGCTCTTTGCCAGTTCCTTGGGCGAGGCGGGAAAGGCGGTTTCTTCTGCTGCCATGGCCTTACCGGGCAGGCCGGAAGAGCGCCCGGAGCGGCCCGGTTTTTCCGGCGCGGCAAAGAGCCGGTCAAAGGGGGTGTCCACAGCCTTGGCAATGGTGGCCGGGGTGATGCCGTTTGCGGCATTGTATTCTGTCTGCCGTTCCCTGCGCCGCGCTGTTTCGCCCATGGCCGCCTGCATGGAGGCCGTAACCGTGTCGGCATATAAAATAACGCTGCCCTCGACATTCCGGGCTGCACGGCCAAAGGTCTGGATGAGGGAGCCGGTGGAGCGCAGAAAACCCTCCCTGTCCGCGTCAAGGATGGCCACAAGGGAAACCTCGGGAATGTCCAGACCCTCGCGCAGCAGGTTGATGCCCACAAGCACGTCAAATTCGCCCTTGCGCAGGGAATGGATGATATTCATGCGCTCAAGGGTGTCGATGTCCGAATGCAGGTATTTCGCGTTCACGCCCATGCTGCCGAAGTATTCGGTCAAATCTTCGGCCATGCGCTTGGTCAGGGTGGTGATGAGCACACGCTGGTTTTTGTGCGCCCGAATGCGGCATTCGGCCAGCAGATTGTCCATCTGCCCCTGAACCGGGCGCACCTCAACCACCGGGTCGACAAGCCCGGTGGGGCGGATAATCTGCTCGACCACCAGCCCCTCGGCCCGTGCGGTTTCCCAGGGGCCGGGCGTGGCGGAAACATAGATGGTCTGCCCTATGCGGGCCAGAAATTCCTCGAAGCTCAGGGGCCGGTTGTCCAGGGCCGAAGGCAGGCGAAAACCGTATTCCACCAGGGTGGACTTGCGCGACTGATCGCCCTTGTACATGCCCCCCACCTGGGGGATGGTGATGTGCGATTCATCGACAAAAAGAATGTAGTCGTCGGGGAAATAATCCAGCAGGCAGGCGGGCGCGCTTCCGGCAGGGCGGTTGTCCAGGTGGCGGGAATAGTTTTCCACCCCGTTGCAGTAGCCCATTTCCTCCATCATTTCAAGGTCGAGCATGGTGCGCTGCTCAAGCCTCTGGTGCTCGACCAGCCGGTTGCCGTTTTTTAACAGAATGAGCTGTTCGCGCAGCTCGTCACGAATGTCGCTGATGGCGCGAAGGGTGTTGTCGGTTTCCGAAACATAGTGGCTGGCAGGGTAGATCACGGTTTTGGATATGCGGCGCAGCACCTCGCCCGTGAGGGGGTCAACCTCTGCCAGGGCTTCAAGCTCGTCGCCGAAAAATTCCAGTCGCAGGGCGCGCTCGTGTTCGTACGAGGGAATGACCTCAAGCACATCGCCGCGCACCCGGAAGGTGGCCCGGTGAAAGTCGTAATCGTTGCGAGTATACTGGGTTTCCACAAGGCGGGTGATAATGTCGTCCATGTTCAAACGCTGGCCCACTTCCACGGGGATGAGCATTTTCTCGTAATATTCCGGCGAGCCAAGGCCGTAAATGCAGGAAACCGAGGCCACAATAATGACATCGCGCCGGGTGAGCAGGGCAAAGGTGGCCGCATGGCGCAGCTTGTCGATGTTGTCGTTGATGGCCGAATCTTTTTCAATGTAGGTGTCGGAGGCGGGCACATAGGCTTCCGGCTGGTAATAGTCGTAATAACTGACAAAGTATTCAACAGCATTTTTCGGGAACAGGCTGCGGAATTCGTTGTACAACTGGGCCGCAAGGGTCTTGTTGGGCGCAAGCACAAGGGCGGGCCTGTTGACCCTGGCTATGGTCTGGGCCATGGCAAAGGTCTTGCCCGAACCGGTCACGCCGAGCAGAACCTGATTCGCCACCCCCTGATTCAGGTTTTCCACCAGGGCCTCTATGGCCTCTGGCTGGTCGCCCTGGGGGGAGTAGTCGGTTTCAATATGGAAGCGGCTGTCAGCACTGTCAAAAATGCGGCTCATGGAATGCTCTTTGGCTGATACGGTGGTTACAGGCTCCACCTGGCCCATGACCCCCGGTACACGGGCATGGCAACGGCTGAAGCCACATGGCGCAGAAAATCTTCCCTGGGTATGGGGCGTGCGCCAAAGCGGATGAGGTTGTCGGTTTCCTGCTGGCAATCAATAATAAATACCCCGCGTGGCGTCAGAAAATCGACCAGATGAAGCAGGGCGGCCTTGGAAGCGTCAGATTCGGAGTGGAACATGGATTCCCCAAAGAAGATACCACCGAGGCACAGGCCGTACAAGCCGCCCGCAAGGCCCGCAGCCGACCAGACCTCGACCGAATGGGCAAAGCCAAGGCGGTGCAGGCTGGTGTACGCCTCTATCATCTCCGGCACCAGCCAGGTGTTGTCCCTGGCTTTCGCGTCACTCTTTGCCGCAGGTTCAGGCACTCGGCCCGAAGGAGCAGGGGTGGCCTGCCCCCTGAACGCGCACCCGGCAATAACCTGTTCAAAGGCTTCATCAACCGTGCAGCGGAAGTTTTTTTTGCGCAGGGTTTTCGCCAGGGATTTCGGCCTGTGCAATTCCTGGGGGAAAAGCACACAGCGTGGGTCAGGCGACCACCAGAGCAGGGGAGAACCCTCGGAATACCACGGAAAAATGCCTGTACAATAGGCCAAAAGCAGCCGTTCCATCGAAAGGTCGCCGCCTATGGCCAAAAGACCGTCCGGCTCGGCCTCGGAAGGGGGCGGAAAGTGCGGGGAAGAATCCGAAAGGGCGTATATCGGCATAAATGACAGCAGAAACGGTTTGCGGGAAGTGGCAGGGGAACCATTCCCCTGTGCTGTGATCAATTAAGAATACGCTTTGGCGGCCTGGTCAGCAACCCTTATAATGAACAGTTATCACGGAGAGCTTGACCTGCCCTTGTCATGTCGGTAAACTGTCTTGTAACCTTTGTTTTCGATAAAGCCGAGAAAGGCAAAGGCCGCGAGTTGTCGTTTTCGAGTTCCCTGTTCAGGACTTTACCTTACGCCCGGCGGGCAAGGAGAATAGAATGCGTTTTCTTGTCGTGGACGATGATTTTGAAACCCGCATACTTGTTCAGAAATTATTGCGCCCCTTTGGTGATGTGGATGTTGCCACTGACGGAGAAGAAGGGGTGGAGTGTTTTGTGCAAGCCCTGAAAGAGAAAGAGCCTTACGACCTGATCACCATGGATATTCTTATGCCCAACATTGACGGGCAGCAGGCCTTGCGCGAAATCCGTGAAATTGAAAAAGAAAAAAATATTTCTCCAAGCACTCGGGTTATAATGATTTCCGGTCTTGATGACAACGAAGAAGTTCATGATGCCTTTTTTCTTGGCGAGGCCATAAGCTATATTGTCAAGCCCATCAAACGGGAAGCGTTGCTTGAAGAAATAGCCAAACTGGGCGTGGAGCTTCCGGCTGGCAAAGCCTGATACCCGGCCCATCGGCACAGACTACCGCGTTTCAGGAATGGTTTCCCTGCCTGAAACGCGCCTCTTGTTGTCCATACTTCCACACAATTCAACTACCATGCAGGAGCATAACCCATGTCCATTCCAGCAAACCTTCTCTACAATGCCTCCCACGAATGGGCCCGCATTGAGGGCGACGAGGCTGTCATTGGCATCACCCACTTCGCCCAGGAACAACTTGGAGACCTCACCTATGTGGAGCTTCCCGCCGTGGGCGATACCCTGACCCAGGGCAAGGAAATGGGGTCTGTCGAGTCGGTAAAGGCAGCGAGCGATTTGTACAGCCCGGTGAGTGGCGAGGTTGTTGCCGTGAACGAAAACCTTGATTCCGCACCGGAAACCATCAATTCCTCACCCTATGAAGGCGGCTGGATTGCCCGTGTCAGGCTGGCGGGTCAGCCCGCAGGGTTGCTTGATGCCGAAGCGTATGCGGCTGTTGTGGCCTCGGAAGCCCACTAGGGCCTGTTTACACAACGGTCTTTTTGCCCTCTGGCGGTGTTGGAAAGCCTTCCATTAGAGCCTTTTCCCTTTGAAAATGCTCTGGGGGACGATGGCGCGAGCCTCGTCCGCGCAAACGAGGAGTAGGCGAAATTCATTTTCGCCGCCAACTCCGAGAGCAGCGTTTTAAAGTTACATTGCCTTAGTCGAGTACCGCAAAAGTTGATTCGGCGCGTCCTGCGTCTCATGTCCATTGTGCTATCCTGCAAAACTGTCACTCCTTTCCCGGCCCTTGCCGGGGCTACCGGAGGTTTCAATGCCTTTTATTCCACATAGTCCGGCAGACACAAAAGCCATGCTCAATACCGTGGGAGCAGAAAGCCTTGACGCGCTTTTTTCCGCCATTCCGGCCACGATGCGCCCAAAGAGCTTCAACCTGCCCGAAGGTCTTTCCGAATACGAAGTATGCGACTATTTTGAAAAAATCGCCGCTTTGAATACCGCGAAGCCAGCGAGTTTTTTGGGGGGCGGCGTGTACGCCCATTCCATTCCCAAGGCTGTTGACGCCCTGACCTCGCGCGGGGAGTTTTACACCGCCTATACGCCCTATCAGCCCGAAGCCTCCCAGGGCACCCTGCAGGCCATTTACGAATACCAGACCGCCGTGTGCCGCCTGCTGGACATGGATGCGACCAACGCCTCGGTCTATGACGGCGGTTCGGCCCTCTTTGAAGCCGCCATGATGGCTGTGCGCTGCACCAAACGCGACACCATCCTCGTGGACGAAGGGGTCAACCCCCTGCACCGCACCATGCTCGACACCCTCTCGGCCAACCTTCCGGTGAACATTGTTTCCGTTCCCCTGGCCTCCCCCTCGGCTCCCGCCAATATGGAGGCCCTGGCCAAAGCCATGGAGCAGCATTCCGCCACCCTTGCCGCCGTCGTTGTTCAGAACCCGACCTTCCTCGGCACGGTGGCCGACTATTCCGCCATTGCGGCAAAGGCCCACGAACACAAAGCCCTGGCAATCTTTTCCGTCAACCCGGTCATGCAGGCTGTTGTCAAAACCGCTGGCGAATGCGGGGCGGACATCACCGTGGCCGAAGGGCAGAGCCTTGGCCTGCCCCTCTCCTTTGGCGGCCCCTACCTCGGCATTCTTGCCTGCAAGCTGCCCGTGCTCCGTCAGATGCCCGGCCGCATAGTGGGCAAAACCCGCGATAAAACTGGGAAAACAGGCTATGTGCTCACCCTTCAGGCCCGTGAACAGCATATTCGCCGCGCCAAGGCCACCTCGAACATCTGCTCGAACCAGGCGCTCTGCGCCCTGCGCAGTCTTGTGTACCTTTGTCTGCGTGGGCCGGAAGGTCTTGCCCGCACTGCCGCCCTTTCCATGCAAAGGGCCAGGGAATGCGCTGCCGCCCTGACAGCCCTGCCCGGCGTAGCCATGCTCAATGACGCCCCCTTTGCCTACGAATTTGCCGTGACCTTGCCTGTTGCCGCCGACTCTGTGGTGAAAAAACTGGCTGAAAAAAACATTCTGGCCGGGCTTCCCCTTGGCGGGTGGTATCCGGGCCTTGAAAAGTCCCTGCTTGTCGCCTGCACGGAAACAACAACCCCGCAGGAAATAGCCGACCTTGCCGCCGCCCTGGGAGGTGCAGTATGAAAACCGTTTTTGCCAAATCAGTAGAGGGCCGTTGCGGAGATCTTCCCCCGGCTGCCACCTCCCGCATTGAAGACATGCTGCCCGCCAATCTCCTTCGCGCTACGCCCCCGCGTCTGCCGGAGCTTTCAGAACTGGACACCGTGCGGCACTTTTCCCTGCTTTCCCGCAAGAACTTTGGCGTGGACACCAATTTCTACCCCCTTGGTTCCTGCACCATGAAATACAACCCCAAGTTTGCCGAATATGTCGCGGCCCTGCCCCAGCTTGCGGGCGTGCACCCCATGGCCGCCCTGATCCAGGGGGGCGAGGCCCACACCCAGGGCAGCCTGGCCCTCATGTGGCAAACCGAAAAGCTGCTGGAAGAAATCACCGGCATGCAGGCCTTCACCCTTGCCCCCATGGCGGGCGCCCAGGGCGAGCTTACGGGCATTCTGCTCATTGCCGCCTACCACAGAAACAAGGGCAACAAGAAAACCAAAATACTCTGCCCGGATTCCGCCCACGGCACCAACCCGGCCAGTGCCGCCCTTGCAGGGTACGAGGTGGTCAACATTGATTCCGTCAACGGCCTTGTTGACCCGGATACCCTTGAGGCCGCGCTGGACGATTCCGTTGCCGCCCTCATGATGACCTGCCCCAATACCCTCGGGCTGTTTGAAAAGGATTTGCCCCGCATTGTCGAACTGCTGCGCAAGGTTGACGCCCTTCTGTACTATGACGGCGCAAACTTCAACGCCATTATGGGCCGTATGCGCACCGGCGATGTGGGCTTTGACGTGGTGCACCTCAACCTCCACAAGACCATGGCTACCCCCCACGGCGGCGGCGGCCCCGGTTCCGGCCCTGTGGGCGTCAGCGAACGCCTCGTGCCCTTCCTGCCCGGCCCGCGTGTGGAAAAAAAGGGCGCTGCCTATTCACTGAACCACGACCTGCCCCTGTCCATAGGCAAGGTGGCCCCCTATTACGGCAACTTCGGCGTGTATATCAAGGCCCTGGCCTACATGCTGCGCCTTGGCGGGCAAGGGCTTTCCCGCGCCTCCGACTATGCCGTGCTCAACGCCAACTACATGCTGAACAGGCTGCGCGGCTATCTGGATATTCCCTATGATGTGCCCTGCATGCACGAATTTGTCGCCTCCGCCTCCAATCTCGCGGATATCAACGTTCGTGCCCTTGACCTCGCCAAAGCCCTGCTGGACAGGGGGTATCACGCGCCCACCATCTATTTCCCCCTGATTGTCAAGGAATGCCTCATGTTTGAACCCACCGAAACAGAGAGCAAGGAAACCCTTGACGCCCTCTGCGACGACCTAATAGCCATCATCAATACGGCAAAACAGGACCCGGAAAGCATCAGAAACGCGCCCGTGTCCCTGCCTGTGCAGAGGTTGGATGAAACCTACGCCGCCCGCGCCATGCTTCTGACCGACGATATGGTGGAAAAAGGGTAGGGTGGGGATCTTGTTATGGAGAGGCAAAGGGGCTTTGCCTCTCAAACTCCCCAATGCAGAAAGCCAATCCACAGGGATTGGCTTGTGCGTTGAAACGTAGGTATCGACAGGAGCGTAAAGGAAAAATTGCCTGCCGTTAGAGCATTTTCACTTTGAAAATGCTCTAACGGACGATGGCGCGAGCCTCGTCCGCGCAAACGAGGAGTAGGCGAAATGTATTTTCGCCGCCAACTCCGAATGCAGCGTTTCAAAGTTAATCTGCTCTGGGCGCGACCCAAAAATGGGAAAAATGATCTTCAAAAAAACCGTATCCTTTGCCTTTGCGCTCGTCCTTATCCTTGGTATCTCCGCGCTCCCCACCTTGGCGGCGGGGTCTATTTCACTTGATAAGGCAAACTATGCGCCCGATGAAAAAATCACCCTTACCGCAACACCTTCGCAACCGCCAAGTGGAAACACAAATCATACAGGTTATTGGTGGCGTGCAGGTTTACCCGGCTTCGGGTTTATTCAACTATACCTTGATTCAAGTGGTGAGTTCACACAAGAGATAAGATTTACTAGCGCTCGAGGTGCAACTCATTGGGAGCAAGTATATAAAGGCAGTTATAGTATATCTGGTGACACAATGACTTTTACATATACCCTTGCGGAACACAAAGATGCCGGGAAGGAATGGGGAACAATCGCCTTACCTGACCATAAAACACTGACTTTTACCTATGTAAAGGGCGATGCGGTTTATGGTGATTATATTGATTTTACCCATGGTGGTCTGCCGCCCTTTGATGAACCCGTAACTCGTTTGGGAGAACAAGGGGGAAATGAGGATTTATTTGTAACGCGGTTTCGCCCGGCGAGTACAAATAGCTCCGCATTAAACAGATAAATGGCATTTTAGAGCATTTTCACTTTGAAAATGCTCTGACGGACGATGGCGCGAGCCTCGTCCGCGCAAACGAGGAGTAGGCGAAATGTATTTTCGCCGCCAACTCCGAATGCAGCGTTTCAAAGTTACACTGCCTTAGCTAAGAAAGAACAGGGTACTCGCGCCATTGTGCGCGTGATGAGTGCCTTGCGCCGATTGGCCCTGCCGCGACGCCAAGGCCACCGCATGGCCAGGTGAGTCGCTTTCGAGAGTCATTTCCCGCTCGTATGCTTCGGAAGTCTGGGGGCATCAAAAGGCCGCCTTGAGAATGGAAAGCCGCTCTCCCTCTTGTGGGGGTGTGACACCCAAGCGGCTCGTTTGCCTGGAGACCTGGGGCCGCGGGAGCAAACAGCCGCCCTGCTGTTTGCGGGAACACAATAAAACCCTGTTTATTACGGCATTTTATTAAGCGCAACACCGTTACTTATCAGTACATATACCGATGCGTCTCTACTGTTTGGTCCAATTGCGAAAGTAAAACTTGTCTGCCTTGTTCGACCATCAGAATAGCGGAGTAGTAAAGTGAAATCTCTCATTTCATATGCTCCGCTTCCGGGCGCACACTGTTCATCGGTTTCAGCGATACCTTGCAGATATCCAGCCATTGAAAACAGCCCATCATCTGTGAATGTGCCATCAGATTTAAAGTGTATGACGGGTTTTTTCCCTGTCTTCTTCAAATCAGGATCAGAAGGGTTGCTGTATGATGTGTATGAACCGTCAAGTTTATAATTATCTACAGAGTTACAGCGATAAAACTTGTTGTAGGACGAACCTAAGTCTATGCCACCGTCTGATTCAAGCGTTATACTGCTTGAGGCGTGTGCAGCGTCATATTTCCAGGTGCCGGTAATACCGTTGAATGAAAATGAACCCCATATATTGTTGCCTTGGTTGTTTGCCTTATCATTCGCACGGCTAAATCCATACAATCCATCTCGTGGTAATTGAAAACGAAATGAACCATCTGCATAAAATGTTATATATTCAAAAGAAAAATCTGATGTTCTTGTTCCGAGCCACAGCCCGGTAAGCGACACCTGGGCCGCTTCCGCACGACACCACGCCAGCAGCACACATACACACAAACACAAAAGCCCTATTTTTTTCATGCCGCACTTCCTTAAGGCAATGGTACTTTGAAACGCTGCACACGGGTTGCTTGTCAACTATCACGCAACTTCCGCCGACCTGGAAAGTTTCAATAAAGAGTTCCCCTTCGCGTCCGGCGTGTTGATCTGCAACAATCCGCTTGATAGCGGTTAAGGAATACAATAGAAATTGTCAAAAGAGTGTAAGAATATGTCAAAGAAAAGAGTATCTCTCTCCCTTGCGCTTGTTCTCGCGCTCGGTATATTCGCAGTACCCGCGCTCGCGGCGTTCAACGCTTCCGCATGGGCGCAACCCGAACTTGAAAAGGCGCAGTCATACGGGCTAACGGGCAACAAAATGTTTTCACCCGCCGACAGCACGACCCGTGAACAGGCTCTTGGTATTGCCGTTCGGATGCTAGACAAGCTCAAAGGAAAAACCATGAACTGCAACGGCGGCACTACACAACCGCCCGAAACGGCACAACCGCCGAGTGGGGGGGGTGACTCGGCAATACTTGGTAATTGGATAGAAAAAACCTCCAGTTCAGCCACGCGCTATTATACTTTCAATAGTGACGGTACGTTCAAGTATTTGGAATTTGAAGGAAGCCATGCAAGCTCTACCGAAGGCAACTATACCACGTCAAATGGAAAAATGTATTTTACCGAATTGATATCTTCTCTTGGCTTGAAATATGCTGACAGAGTGTTTGAATATGGATTTGGCAAAACATCAAACGGTGAATCGTGCTTGCTCATTGGAACGATGGCTAATAACAATGGGGAGAGATGGCTATATATAGCATTGGACAGGGCTGTTGAGTTTACCAAGTTATAGCCCAAACCGTGGATAAAGGAACGGCAGGGCGGCGGTCTGACAAAAAATTGGTAAGCCCCCGACGCATTTCAACCAATGAATAATCGCAAAGAACAGCCGAGTGCGGAGGCGTTACCGCCTTCATAAACGCCTGTGCCGGGACGCTGGTGGGGAACAGCGTATCTCAATCCTCTTTCCAGGGCAAACTCCTGCACCCCTCTGGAAAGTTGGTCATGGCCGAAGCTATGACACCTTTCCCTTATGCCTTTGATGCTCCCGGCAACTTTCCCGTCTTCAAATAAATGGCTGCATACAGCGGCAGGGCCAACAATTGCGTCCCAACTGAAAACACCATGAGCCATATAACGCTCACCTCATAAAGCCAGCCCATCAACCAGCTTCCCAAAAACCAGCTCAACCCGAAGCAGGATTCAAAAAGACCAAAACTGGTGGAGCGGTTTCCTTTTGCTGTGAGGGTGACAACCGCCGCTCTCAGAATGGATTCCTGCGCCCCCATACCAATACCCCAAAGGATGACGCCAATGGCTATGGTCCAGAAAGAACTGGCGGCAAAGATGAAAATAGCGAAAAAAGCGGCCAGAAAACCCGACAGAACCAGCGCGATGAATTGAATACGGTCGTAGAGCCAGCCGAAGAACAGGGCTGCGAATGCGTCCACAATCATGGCTCCGGCATAGAGCAAAGGGAGGGTGCTGGCAGGAACTATGTCCAAGCTCGCCACATGCATGGTTATGAGGGGGAAATCGACAAATCCGAGGGCAAAGAGCGATATTGCCGACAGATACAGAAGGAACACCTGCGGGGGTGTGGATGTTTTGGCAGGTTCTTCTTTTTCAAAATGCTCCGGATGAGGAAAGCGTTGTTTGGCCTTCAAAAGCCAGAACAGGGTAATCAAAGCCGGAATTGCCAGAATGGCAAAGCACAGGGCATAGGCTTCCAGCGAGTTTTCGCCACCCTTGAGCCACAGACAGAAAAACAGCAGAAGTGGCCCTGAAAAGGCCCCTAACTGATCCAGAAATTCTTGCAAGGCGAAAACCTTGCCTTCGCCAATTTGGGCGGAAGCAAAAGACAATAGGGTATTTTTCGCTGGTTGCCTGATGGCCTTTCCTGTCCGCTCCAACATGATCAGCATACACGCCAGCATCCAGCCGTCTTCTGGAACAAGGGCCAAAAAGGGGATGGCAACCAGGTTCACGCCATACCCCAATAGGGTCATGCCCCAGTATTTTTTTGTTTTGTCTGCAATAATACCTGTCACAAGGCGCAGGGTATACCCAACAAGCTCCCCAAGGCCCGAAATAAACCCGATCATCGTGGCAGACGCCCCAAGAAGAGGAAGATACGCGCCGTAGATACTCCGCGCTCCTTCGTAGGTCATGTCTGCGAAAAGACTCACTATGCCCATCAAGAATACGAAGGACACTGCTGGCGTCATTTTGTTCTTCTGAAGCATGATCATCGGCTATTGCTCTCATTGTTTAGAGGATTTTCACTTTGAAAATGCTCTAACGGACGATGGCGCAAGCCTCGTCCGCGCAAACGAGGAGTAGGCGAAATTCATTTTCGCCGTCAACTCCGAGTGCAGCGTTTCAAAGTTACATTGCCTTAGAGGGTTAAGGTGATCTGTCCGCAGTTTGAGTAGCACTTTTTTCAATAATAAAAAGACCGTGCCGGAAAATGCGGCGCGGTCTTCAATACTACATCCTACCAACGCCCTGGCTTTGGCAGGAGTCATCAGCGAATGCGGTTGCAGGGGGGACTCCATCCCCATGGCTATTGTGTAATGCCATACAACGGTGAAGTCAATGAGGGTTGTTGCCAATAGTGCCAACAAACGCTGGCGGGGGGTCAGTCCCCGGCTTTCACGGGCAACACCTTCACAATATAGGCCTTGTCGTCCATAAGGTATTTCTGCGCCAAAGCCATGATATCTTCCGGCGTATGGGTTCTGGCCCTTTCAACCAGTTCCTTGCCCGCATCCAGCGAAAGGCCGAGTACGCCAAGGGAGGCCGCTTCGGAACTGCGGGAATGCAGGGTCTGACGGTGGCGGTAATAGTCGCCTTCCATCTGGTTCACGGCCCGTTCCACATCTTCCTTTGGGAGCGGGGCCTGCCGTATGTCGGCAATGGCCTTTCGGAACCCCTCTTCAGCCTGGGTCAGCTTGTCCATTTCCGTGCCGATATAGAAGATCATCAGGCCCGCATGGCGGCCCTTCCACGGAAATACGGAAACAGTGTACCCAAGGCCCTGTTTGCTGCGCAGGTCGTGAAAGAGAATACCGCTTTGCCCGCCAAGAGCGTTTGCCATAACCTCAAGCCCGGCCTCGTCTTCACTGCCGTGCGGGGCCGTGGGGAACACCAGAAAAAGGTGGGCCTGGTTGCGCCCGGCAAGGTTCAGCACAAGCTCTTTGTCCGTGCCCCAGGACACAGGGTCAACAGGAATCTGGGTGGCCGTCTGGGGCAGGCGTCTGGCCTCGGCAATGATTTCTTCCCGGTCAAAGTCGCCGCTCACGGCCAGAACCCACGGCTGGGTAAGCTGCTTTTTCCAGAAACGGCGAATATCCGTCTGATTGAAGGCCCTTACCTGTTCCTTTTCCCCAAGGCCAAGAAAACCATAGGAATGGCCGGGGAAAAGGAAGGGGAACAGGCGCCTGAAGGCGAGGCCCGTGGGGGAATCTTCGGCCTGAACAATGGAAGACACCTGGGTTTCCTGGGCGCGGGCAAGTTCCGCATTCCAGATATTGGGGTGGGAAACCGTATCGCGCAGAAGTTTGAAAAGGTCGCCCGTGAACCGCCTTGGCCCGTCAACATTGAGGGAAAAATACTGCCTGCCGGAAGCGGCTGTCAGGTTTGAAGCCCTGTCCGAAAGAAAGTCCTGCATGGCCTTGGTTTCCATGCCCTGCGCCCCCTTGGTGATGACCGAGGCTGTCAGCGCCCCGAGGCCCTGTTCCTTTTCCGAAAGCAGGCTGTCGCCACCGGAAAAAATGAGGGTGGCCGAAACATAGGGCAGGGTCTTGTCAGGCANCAGAATGAGCTTTCTGCCAATGCCAATGTCAAAGGCCTCTCTTTCTCCGGCCTTTTCCGTAGCGATTTCGGCAACCTTGCCAACCTTTGCGCCTGTGGTGCGGACAAATTCATCCAGCAGCCATTGGGTCACCGAAGAGGCTTCTTTGGGCAGGGCAAAATCGGCAATGGGGGCATTTTCGGGCAAGAGGCCGACAATGGCCGCCTTTTCCGGCTGGAATATGGAGGCCGCAAGCGCGGCAAGGGCGGCCTGTTCCGTGGAATGTATTGCCAGCAGAAAGTTCTTTTCCGCCTGCGCTCCGCCCTGCAGAAACTGGAAGTATCCGGCTTTTGAGGCAAGGCCGGAAAGGGTTTCCTTGGAACGGAACAGGCTGTCTTCAATGTTCAGCCGTGCGCGGGCAAACTGCTCCCTGGTGAACTTGTGGTTGTGAATGGTGGCCATGTCTTTGGAAAATTCTTTCCAGAAGGGAACGAGCTTGTTGGCGTCAAGGGTTACATGCACAAAGAGCATACCAGCCTTGGCAAAGTCGTAGTTGTTCATGGAAATGCTGTCCACAAGCCGCAACTCGTACTTGAATTTGCGATACAGATGCGAGGTGACATCGCCGCCATACAGGTGGGCAAAGAGGGTGAGCTGGGAAGACTGCAACTCGTCCAGGGCCGGGGCCGGAAAGGCCAGGGCCAGATGCACCTTTTGCCAGGGGCCGGTTTCAATATTCACGGTGGGGGTCTGGCGGGAAACCTTTGCCGGCTGGAGTTCCGGCGGCAGAATTTCGCCGTTTTTCAGGCCGCCGAAAACCTCTTCGGCCTTTTTCATGGCCTCGTCACTATCCACATTTCCGGCCACAAGCAGAAGCATGTTCGAGGGGTGGTAAAAGCGCGAAATGTAGTCCCGCAACATCTGCGGGGTAAAGGAACGGATGGTTTCCTCATACCCGATAATGGGGTGCTGGTAGGCAGAACCTTGGAAAAGGTCGGCAATCATCATGCGAAAGAGCCGCTGGCCCGGCGTGTCTTCGCTGCGTTTCAGCTCCGCGACAATGACATCCTTTTCAGAGGCCAGGGCGGTTTCGTCAAGAAGGGCATGAAAGGCCATTTCCTTGAGAATGGTCATGCCACGTTCCCAGGTATCTTTTGTCATGTCGGTGAGATACACTGTGTAGTCAAAGCTCGTGGCCGCGTTCATGTACCCGCCGGCAGCCTCAATGGTAGCGGAAAGTTCTTCCTGTGAATAATTTTCCGTGCCCTTGAACACCATATGTTCAAGAACGTGGCTTATGCCCGCAAGCTCGGGCGTTTCATAGGCCGAACCGGCATGAACGTACAGGCGCATGGAAACAAGGGGGAAGCGCGTATCTTTTTTGACCAGCACGGTAAGGCCGTTGGGCAGGCGGGTGAGTACGGTATCATTGACCGTTGCCGGGGCAACTGTGTTCCCGCTTGCGGCTTTTGCTTCGTTTGCCTGAACAGGGTTTTGCGGTTTTTCCGTATTCCCTGAAGTGGAATTTGTCGTACCCATGATGCTCTCGTTCGTTGATGTCGCAGTGTTTGCAATGGTTGTGCGGGGGTTTTCGTCTTTCTCCGCCGCAACCCCGAGGGAAAGGGGGGCGAGGGCGATACAGCAGAAAAGAAGGGCCATGCCTTTCCACAGTTCACACTTTTCACGAAAAGACTTGGCCGGGTTGTATAAGGGCGTGCCGCCGGGAGGCAAAGGCAAGAATCTCATTTGGTTTTCTCCTTGAAATACGGCAGGAATGGGTGAGAGGGGGCGCTGCCCCCTACAGGGAAAGATAAGGCTGAAAACCGGGTTGTCCAGAGGAGGGAATGGGAGGGAGCCTCACCGCGCAAGCCGCGTCAGTCGCAGATCCGGCAATTCAAGGACGCTGCCCGTTGCGTTCAGGGCATGAAGGCATACGGCAAGAGGGGAAACATAGCCATGGGCCCAGTCCAGGCGCAACAGGCATGAACCGTCGCCGCAATAGTCAAAACCGGAAAAATAGTTTCTCGCGTCAAGCTGGCGAAGGCCCTTTTTGCTTTCCCGTTCCCAGGGAATGGAGGCGGCGTTTTCAACCCGTTTCCATGCCTCGTGAAAGTCTTCCGCATTCCGGGTGGGGGCAATGGAGTAGCTATCGGCCGGGGCATCAAGGAGTTTTTCCTTCAAGGGAATCTCTTCCACCTGCCATATGCTCATGCCCAGGGGCAGGCCCTTGCCGAGAAGCCGCGTGATTTCGCCAATATCGCGCCTTTCGCTCAAAAACACGCCGAACCATTCTTCTTCGCTGCCCACGCCCACGGGAAGAGCCCGGCCAAAGGAGAGGAGGGGCAGGGGGTGAAAGCCCTGACTGAAGGAAAGGGGCAGTCTGGCCCGGCGCAGGGCGCGTTCCACTATGGCCTGCACTTCAAGCTGGGAAAGGTAGACAGCCGCTCCCCTGCGGGCATAGCGCACGCACAGGTGCATGGCCTTTCGCACAAGGTGTTCCGGCAATTCGGGCGGGCGGGCCTTGCCCGTGGGTTCCACCCCCTCGGGCCTGCCCGGTTGGCCGTCCGAGCGCACAATCACGCGGCCATACTGATCCAGCCGAACCGTATGGGCCTTCTGATCCCGCTCGGGCAGGTTCAGGCGGTTGGCGAAATAGGGAGGGGCGGCCATGGGTTCGGCAGAAGCCCCGCTTTTTGCAAGGGCATCTTCCGGTTGATTGTGAGCATGCAGGCCAAAGGAAGAGGGCGCCTGCCCCGGTTCCCGCTCCAGCAGGGAAGGCCGGCCCGCCGTATCACAGGCCCCGCACTGATGGCAGGCGCCGTAGCGGCAGTCTGCAATGGTGGTTTCCTTCATGGCCCTCTGCCATTCCCGGCGTAAAAAGGCCTCGTCAATACCGCTTTTCAGGTGCCCCCAGGGCAGGGGTTCGTCAAGGCCGCGTTCGCGGGTGTAGTCTTCGGGGGAAAGGCCGCGCTCTGCCATGGCCTCAAGCCAGGGGGCAAGGGAAAAGCCTTCCATCCAGCTCGAAAATATGGCCCCTTTTCGGTAGGCGCTTTCCACCACGGGCGCGAGCCTTCTGTCTCCGCGAGAGAATATGCCCTCAAGGGCGCTCATTTCCGGCTCGTGCCAGCGCAGTTTGATGCGCTTTTCCGCCTTGGCAAGTTCCAGAAGAAAGCCCACCCGCCGCCTGATTTCTTTCAGGGGAATCTGGGCGCACCACTGGAAGGGGGTGTGGGCCTTGGGCACGAAGGGGGAGACAGAGGCGGTTATTTGCAGGCGTTTAATGCCCGGCCCGGCAGCATCGCGGGCCTTGCGGCACAGGTCTATTATGGCCCGCAAATCGTCGTCGGTTTCCGTGGGCAGGCCCAGCATAAAGTAAAGCTTTAACTGCTGCCAGCCATGCTCGAACAGTTTCTGCACATGCAGGATGAGGGCTTCTTCGGTAATGCCCTTGTTGATAACATCGCGCAATCGCTGGCTTCCCGCTTCCGGGGCAAGGGTGGCCCCGGTGCGGCGAATGCCTGCCATGCGCTCCATGATGGCGTCGTCAATGGAGCCAACCCGCAACGAAGGCAGGGAAACACTGATCTGCTCGGCCGCGCATCTGTCCACCGTGCGCATGAACAGGGTTTTCAGGGCGGAAAAATCGCCGGTGCTCAGGGAAAGGAAGGAAAGATCGTCAAACCCGGTATCGGCCAGACAGGAATCAAGCTGCTCTTCAAGGGTCTGAACGCTCCGCTCGCGGGTGGGGCGGTAAATGACGCCCGCCTGACAAAAACGGCACCCCCGGGTGCAGCCACGGGCAATCTCAAGGGCCAGCCTGTTGTGCACGGCCCCAAAGGGTATGGGCTGACGGGCCGGGTAGGGGGCCGCGTTCAAATCGGGCACCACGCAGCGGGTTACCTGCGGGCTGGAAGGGTGCAGAGGCCGAAGAGTGCGACCGGCTGTGGCAGGGGTTTCTTCTTCAACAAAAAATTCGGGTACATATACGCCATGAATATCTTTGGCCGCCTTCAGGTATTCCCGTCGGGAAAAAGCGGGGCCGCGCATGGCTTCAAGAAGATGCAGCAGCTTTTCCATGACCGGTTCCCCTTCGCCAAGAACCATGAGGTCCACAAAGGGGGCCAGGGGCTCGGCCCCAAGGGTACACCCGCCGCCCGCCATGATGAGGGGCCAGGCAGAGCCGTCGGCCTTCGGGCTGTTCCGCTCGCTGGCGTACAGGGGAATTCCTGCCAGATCAAGCATGTAGAGAATGTTTGTGTAGCACAGTTCGTGGGTAACGCTGAACCCTATACAGTCGAGGCGGGCCAGCGGAGTGCCCGATTCCAGTGTTCCAAGCGGGGTGGCCCGGTCGCGCAGAATGGCCCCGGCCTCGCGACAGGGGGTGAAAACGCGCTCTGCCCACCACTGCGGCCTTTCATTGATGAGGCTGTACAGAATTTTCTGGCCCAGATACGACATGCCCACCTCGTACATGTCGGGAAAGGCAAGAGCAATGCGCACGCTGACCTGCGCGGGGTTTTTATGTACCGAGCCTTCTTCAATGCCGATATACCGGCTTGGCTTGGGCAGAAGGGAAAGGAGTGTGTGCATGGGCCTTTGGGTGGAAGAAAGGTTGACGCCCCCGCCAGACCACGGCCTATGCCGTGCCTCAGGGTGCGGGGGCGCGGGAAAAGGGCGGGCTATTTTCCGAAAAGAAGGCCGGATGCGCCCGAACCGCCAGAGGGCGGGTTTTTCAGGTTGAGCCCGCCAAGGCCGCCGGAAGAGAGGGAAATATTGGAGCAGGCTTCCATATACTTGGTTTTGAGGTCTTCGGGAATGTTTTTGAAGGGAAACAGAACGTGGGCAAAGCTGATACTGCCCGCGAATTCCGAATCAAAGGGGTAGCCAAAGGGCATGAGCATCATCTGCACACCCTGCTGGGTGGGAATGGTTTGCAGGGTGGCCGGGTCTTTCAGGGAATCGGTTTCAGCATCGTACTTGCCAAGGGCGATTTCGCCGGAAACAAGTTTGACCATGCGAATGTCATAAGCCATTGTTTTCCTCATTTACCTGTAGTGAGACAGGGGGTTGTCGGTTTGTTGCCTTGAAAGGGCAAGGATCGGTCAGCGCGGGCAGTAGGGCCGAAGGCCCCCCGCGCCGCTACAGGCCCATTGCCGCAGAAATGGTGAGAAAGTCAAGGGTACTTTCGACCATCTGCGCGCCCTGCCTGATTTTTTTTATGTCGCGCATCTTGGAACTGTTCAGCAGGGTTTCCATTCTGTGGGCAACGGAATAGGTGTCTCCACGAACCATAATCACGGGCACTTTCAGGGTTTCCGCCCGTGAGAGAATGATATCGTTGGGGAAAAGATTGCCGGTGAGCACAAGGCAGGGGCATTCGCCCTCAATGGCCACAAGCTGCACATCCGCCCGGTCGCCGCCCACAATGACGGCTGAATTGGGCTGGCGGCGGAAATAGGTCATGAAATTTTCCACCTGCATGGTGCCGATAAGGAAGCTCTCCACCATTTTGTTCGCGTCGTTCTTGGAGGAAACCAGCCGCCCGCCAAGGTGTTCGGCCAGGTCGCAGGCGCGTATGGAGCGCATGAAGGGGTCGCTGGGGATAACGCCCAGGGTTTTTATGCCCTTGCGCTCAAGAAAGGGCTTTGCCACGCTTTCCACTTCAGGAATGAAGGAGGAGGGCACATCGTTCAGCACAGCGCCCAGCATGCGGTTGCCAAGCTGAGATTTCAGGGTAAGAAGCAAATCGTAATTGGCCTCGTTTTCGATTCTGTCCACCACAATAACGGACAAATCAAGGGCGCTCGCAATGCTCAAACTGTCTACCCCGCAGTACGCGCCGGAAAAACAATGTCCGGCACCGGCTACCAGCATGGTATCGCGGCTTTGGGCAAGCTGTTTGTAGGCGGAAACAATGGAATCCAGCGGAGATTCCGTACTGCCGCCAAAGATGCGCATTTTAAAATCCTGNGTCAGCTTCACAGGGGTTGTCAGGGCCTCGTCTTCGGTAAAACCAAAGGCTTCGCGGGCAAAAATGGCGTCTTCATCCACAATGAGGCCTTTCTGCTCCACCGGCGTATTGCCAACAGGCTTCATGTAGCCAAAATTTATCCCTTTTTTCTGTAAATTGAGGCCAATACCTACGGTCAGCATGCTTTTTCCGGCAAAGGGTCTGGTGGCCCCAATATATACCCCTTTGGGCATGATATTCTCCTTCAAACGGCAAGGGTGTTAATGAAGTCTGGCCCCAGTGCCAACGACGCACACTGGTTACAATGAACAGAAATTATTAGAGTATCACATCAGAAAGGCGAACCATGCGGTTGTTACGAACACCTCTTTCCCTACAAAAGCAGAGTGGAGCGTCTGTCTGCGTTTTTATCGAGTATGATACGCATTCCCATTACCAATGCCCCGTGTTCATTGACAAAAACCGGGTCGCATTCGGCTTCGTGAATTTCGGGAAAGTCCACCGCAAGGCTTGACATAATGAGCAGAACATCTTCCAGTGCAGTGAACTTGATGGGCGGCATACCCTTGCTGCCCGTGAGCATGGGAAAGGCGCGAATTTCCCGCATCATGGCTGGCGGGTCGTTCAGCCCCAGCGGGGCGAGCCTGTACGCCATGTCGTTCAGGGTTTCACGGTGAATGCCGGAAATGCCGAAATACACCACCGGGCCAAAATGCTTGTCTCTGGTAAACCCGACCAAGGTTTCACGGGCGTTTCGCGGGGCCATGGCCTGCACAACGCAGCCCGCAATATAGGCCCCCTTGTTTATGCGCTGGGTCTTGGAGGTAATCTCCACAAAGGCCTTTCGTACGCTTTCGGGCGAGGCAAGGCCAAGAATAACGCCGCCACAGTCGGAACGATGCGGAATTTGCGGTGAAGAAACCTTGAGGGCCACCGGGCGGCCAAGCTGGCGGGCTATGTGCACGGCCTCGTCGCTGGTGCGGGCCAGTTTGGTTTCAAGCACAGGCATTTCATAGGCGCGCAACAGCTCCATAGCCTGAATTTCGGGAATTTCCACATGGTTGTCATTCAAGACATTGTCAATGACAATACGCGCCCGGGCAAAGTCGCGCCTGTAGCTCACCTCGATGGGCATGGGCGTTTCTTTCCAGCGGGTATACCGGAACAGTATGGAAAGGACATTGGCCGCCGATTCGGGAAAATGGAAGGAACTGATTCCGGCATTGGCAAGTATGCTGTCCGCCTGTTCGTTGACTTTTCCCCCGTCGCTTTTGATAAAGGAAAGCAGCAGGGTTTTGCGGGTTTCAGTCATAATTTTGACAATTTCCCCGGCCAGTTCGGCAAGGGAAAGATGCTCTGTTTCCGTAGCTATCACCAGCAGGGAATGCACGCCGGGGTCGTCCAGCACAGCCCGTATGGCCCGTGAAAGGGTGAGGGCATTGGCATCAGCCGCCGTATCCACAGGGTTGTAGAGGGAGGCGTACGAGGGCAGAATGTCGCGCAGGGCGTAAATGGTGTTTTTGGAAAAGGTCACCATGGTGAGCCCTTCGTCGTGCACTGCGTCGGTGGCAATAATTGCCTGGGAACCGGCATTGGTAACAATGGCGACCCCCGGCCCGGCAGGCAGATGAAGGTTGCCCGAAAAGGCGAGGGCCGCGTGGAAAAGCTCGGGCAGGCTTTTTACACGGATTATGCCCGTTTGCATGAAAGCCGCATCATAGGCCCTGTCAGAGCCGGGCATGACGGCGGAATGGGCGCTCGCGGCCCTGGCCCCGGCAAAGCTGCGGCCCGATTTCAGAAGAATGACAGGCTTTTTCCGGGTGGCCATCTGGGCGATGCGCAAAAAACGCGGGCCATTGGTCACTCCCTTGATATACCCGAGAATGACCTTTGTTTCCGGGTCATCGGCCAGAAAGGCGATCATGTCGGCCTCATCCATGCCCGCACTGCCGCCCATGCTGGCAATGGTGGAAAAGCCGAAGCCATACATTTCCGCCCATTCGATTATGCGTGAAAAAATGGAACCGGACTGCGAAAAAAAGCCCACCCCGCCGGGGCGGAGAGCTTTCCCGAAAAGGGTGGCGTTCATGCCTGTTCTGGGGGTTGCCACGCCAAGGGAATGGGGGCCGAGCATGATCATTCCATATTTTTTCACGCGCCCGGCAATTTCGTTCTCCCAAAGCTGGCCTTCGGCATCGGCTTCCTTCACCGAGCGGGTAGCCACAAGCACGGCTTTCGTGCCGATGGCGTTTAATTCGTCCAGGCAGGGCAATATCTCTTTCTGGGGAAGGCACAGTATGGCAAGGTCAAGGGGCAGGGCATTTCCGGGTATATCGGCCACCTTGCGGAGCGGCTCTATCTCCTGTAGCATGTCGGGTGTTTCATTCACGGCAAAAATGCGTCCGGCAAAGCCGGCCTGAACAAGAGCGTGAATAAATTGGAAGGCCGTAGAGCCTGCGGATTCAACATTACCGATAATGGCAATACTGTCAGGCATAAAAAGAGAGTGGGCATGTGGGTGATATGACATGGAGCTTCCGATACAGATAAGAGAGATGGAATGCAAGACAAACTTTTTTTAGATATTCCCTATCATTTTCAACAAGTCAAGCTGCTAGAAATGGCCATTACCCATACTTCGGCCGCCAACGAAAACTTTGACGGGCGTGAACACAATGAGCGGCTAGAATTTTTGGGTGACGCCGTGCTGGAGCTCTGTATTTCCGCGGAACTTTTTTTGCGTTTTCCAAAAGCACGCGAAGGCCAGCTCACAGCCATGCGTTCCCGTCTGGTCAACCAGCAGACCCTGGCCGATATAGCGCGACGTATCCACCTTGATGTATTCGTTGTTTTGGGCAAGGGCGAAGAAAGCCAGGGTGGCAGGGAAAAGGATACCATTCTCTCTGACGCACTGGAAGCACTTTTGGGCGCCATTTTTCTGGATGGGGGCATCGAAGCGGCCAAAAAGGCGGTGAGCGTGTTTTTCGCCGACCTGTGGGAAGAACCGGGCAGCCGGGAAAAAACCAAGGACTACAAAAGCCGCCTGCAGGAACTTACCCAACTCAAATTCAAGGACAGGCCGGTGTACAGGCTGGTTTCCAGCCACGGGCCGGAACATGACAAGGTCTTTGCCGTGGTGGTTCAGTTGCCGGATGGCACAGAGGTGGAAGCGCAGGGAAGCAGTATAAAGAGAGCAGAGCAGACCGCCGCAAAAATGGCTGGAAAGCTGGTTCTCGGCGCAGTGGGAAAAAAGGATCGCAAGGAAGGGGAAAAACAGTCGTAAGCTGGAAAAGGGAAGAGGCCCGCCGGGTTTATGGGCGCAGGCTCTTTCGGCAGGATGTCAATTTTTTGCCGCGCCATGAAAGTCACAACAACTTTTCCCAGGGTGAAGGCAAGAAGCAGCGTGTGTGCAACAGAATAACGCCGGAACGGTCTTTTTCCATAGCGAAAATCACCCGAAAACACGAATGCCGCACCGCTGTTGCGGGGCATCTGGTTTTTTGGGAAATGCCTTCTGGGGCGCACTTCGCCTTCAATGTATGGATGCGCTGGTTCCTGTCCGGCCCGATTCATGGAGAAAAGACACCCGAAGACCGGAATAACCACGCGAAAGGTGCCGCAATCCGTTGTAGCCGCTGTTTTCACCGGAGCCGACAGAGGGGGCTCCAGAACACTGGTCGCCTTGGGTATGCGGCCAACTGCGGCAGCCTTAGGAGGCTACCGGGAAGGAAGGCCCCTCCCGGTAGTCAAATCTTTGGTCTTGCCTGGCCGATACGTTACGCCGTGTTTGCTACGGCTAACCCTGAATAAGCTGCATGGCCATCTGCGGCAGGGAGTTGGCCTGCGACAGCATGGCAACGGCGGCCTGAGTCAGAATCTGGTTGCGGACAAATTCCGTCATTTCGATGGCAACGTCCACGTCAGATATGCGCGATTCGGCTGCTTGCAGGTTTTCCGCCATAATCTGGAGGTTGCTCACAGTATTTTCAAGGCGGTTCTGCGTGGCGCCGAGGTGGGCGCGAATCTTGTCCTTGGAAATAATGGCTTCGTTAATGGCGTCAAGGGCCTGCTGGGCTGCCTGCTGGGTGGAAATGGTGTAGCCCGGCCCCAGGGCACTGTTGTTGCCAAGGCCAAGGGCCGAAGCAGTGGCGCAGCCGATTTCGATGTAGTAATAGTCTTCGGCAGAGTCGTTGCCTGTACCGAAGTGGATTTTCAGCGCACCAGTCTGTTGCAGCCCGCTACCATTATGGACACCGGTAAGGGTTCCGTCCAGAAGGTGCAGACCGCCAAAATCTGTAGCATTGGCAATACGGGTAATTTCCGATGCCATCTGCTGGTATTCCGACTCGATCATCAAACGCTGGTCAGAGCTGTAGGTACCGGTAGCGGCCTGTTCTGCAAGCTCTTTCATGCGGATGAGTTTTTCGTCGATAATCTGCAAGGCGCCGTCAGCCGTCTGGATGAGGGAGATGGCGTCGTTTGCGTTACGAATGCCCTGGTTCATGCCAGCAATTTCTGCGCGCATAAGCTCGCGAATGGCAAGACCCGCCGCATCGTCGGCAGAACGGTTGATGCGCAGACCCGAAGACAGGCGTTCGGTAGACGTAGCCAGTCGGCTATAGCTCGTGCCAAGGTTTCTGGCAGCGTTCATAGCCATCATGTTGTGGTTAATGACCAAAGACATAAGATTTTCCTCCTTGAGGGGTTTTGCTGGCAAACATCTAGCAAATCAGATGCCAAGATAAAAATAGCTTTTAAATTCACTACAATAGGATGCCTCAAGTCCATTTCTCTACCCTGGAGTTGGGAAAGAGGAAAATTTTGCCGTATTTTTGACTGCTTGCCCGTATCTTGAGTTTTTCCTGCTGGGCGAATGCTTTTCTGCCCCTCTGCGAGGGGGGTATTTTTTCAGCAGTTCAGGAGAACAGGAAAAAAAGCCTGTCAGGGGTGTTTTTTTCCTGGTATCTGCCGATAGAAGTGTTGAGAGCGGTTTTTTCCCCTTTCAGGTGTTGGAGGCATTGTGTCGTCAGACAAAAAATAGCGCCTGACGCGGCCTCACGGCAAAATACTCCAACACTGGCATCACGTTGCCGGGCGTGGCAATCTAGTGTATGGAACAAATGTTGTGGCGACCCCGCCGCCCGTAACCCACAGGCTTTTTTTCAGGAACAGGCATGGAGACTCTGGCCCAACTTTGTGAAACCCTGCCCGTTGTGGATGACCCGCAACTGGATTCAGAGGGCGTGTGCCTGTGGCTTACCTGGCCGGAAGGAACCGACCCCCCGGTTTTGCAAATTCTTGAAGAGTACGGCGGCGTTTCCCTTGTCCGCAAGCCCAATCAGGAACTGTGGTTCTTTTTCTCCACCCACGCCTTTCTTGCCGCAGCCCGCCTTGCCATATGGGGGCGCTTCAACCAGTCTGCCCTGCTTGTCCGCTCTTTTGCCGCACGCCTCAAGGTGGCCCGCTCCGGGGCGCGCATGGTGGAAATTTCCCCCGTCATTCTGGCTGAACCCCCGTGCGAAACCACGCAGTTCCAGCTTTGGGCGCATGAATCCATACTGCCCACCGCTGTTTCCGTGCTCGGGCTTTCCGCCTCCGGGCCAGCCGTATCAGGCGATGAAGCAAAAACCGGCTGGACAACCCTTTCTGTTGATTCCCGCCTGCCGTACCAGTCAAACCTTGGCTGGTATGTGGTCATGCGGCCCGTGGGTTCAACCTCGGACAAAAAGCTGCTCACTGCCTGGCGCGAATTTTACCCGCATATTGAATTCATTCTCCAGCGTGAAAAACTGCGGTACAATGTACAGGAATACGACCTCTTTTTTGCCATTGAAGGGGTTCGCCAGCTCAAAAACTGGCTTAAAGACTATTTTGCCGCCCTCGCCCGCATCCAGACGGAAATGCCCTCTGTTTACTGGCCCTGCGTTTCCTCGGTAATTGAACGCAAGGGGCTTTTGTTCAACAACGAATTGCCCCAGCGCACAGGTGTCGACCATACCCAGCTTACGCCCGACTACCCCCTGATGACAAAGCGGACAGCCCTGACCCTGGGAACGGAATACGTTTTCCATGAGGCGCGGTTCATGCCTGTGCGCAGCGGGCCAGATGACTGGTGCAGTGTTTCCCTGAGCGATTCCGGTTCCTCCGACGCCATTCGCCTGCCAAACCTTGTGCCTGCCGTGGCCCTCGGCACCCTCCCTTTCTGCTTCTATTGCGGCCAGCGCAGCCACGAACCGGCGGCCTGCCCCACGCGCACCATGGGCCCACGCGAAGAAGACACCTGGCAGCAGATTGCCCGGCTTGACTTTCCCGCCATGCGCGAATCCATACGCAAGGTGGATGAGCTTCTCACCGCCACCAACGGGGGCGATATTACTTCCCTCTTGCAGGAAAGCTCCACCGTAAGCAGCACCATAAAGGCCATATACGACCTCATATGGCCTGTGCAGCTTCGCTCCATTTCCATGTTCTGGCGGGTCAAGGACAAGGAACTTCTCAATATAAATCCCTCGGGAAAAAAGGAGATGGAATCGCCTGCATGGGGCATTCTTGATCAGTTCACCCAGCAACGGCCCGAAGAAACAGAACAGGATCTTGCCGCCGCCTTGTCCCGAGCGCCCAGAGACTACCGCCTTCTCTCCCTTCGCGGCTTTCTCGCCATGGAAAAGGGCAACTGGGACAAGGCCATTCACAACTGGAAAGAGGCGGAACACGCCAGCCCCTTTCCTGCCATAACCGAATGGCACATCTTTTTGCGCGCCCGTGCCCATGAGTGCCGGAACAACCTGCAGGAAGCCGTTCTTTTATACGATCAGATAACCCGTGCTTGCCCCGCCTGGCTTTTCGCCCTGTACCGCAAGCTGGTGTGCGATGTGAAAAGCGGATTTTCCGGCAATGCGGTTTCCATTGTCACCAAGATTATTCAACGCGATGGGAACATCTTCAACAGAATTCTCATCGACCCCGAACTGGAACGCGGAAAAATACAGATTTTCAGCGCTCTTGTGGATGCCTTGCGGGGAATGGAAGAGAAGGCGGGGGAAGAAGAGGCGAAATTGCGCTCCCTGCTTGCCGAACTGCCCCAGTGGCTGGAAGCCGACCACCCGGTTGCCGTGCAGCTTTCCGAACGGATCAACGAACTTCTGGAACAGGGCAAGGTCAAGAATTTCGTTACCATGCAATCCCTTGCCAAGGGCAGGGAGGAGATCGAGAAAGACTTTGACGATTACCTTTCTTCAGAAACCATCCGCTTGCGCGAGGTTTTCCGCAAAAATACCGAAAGGCTTCTCGCCATACGCGAGCAGGTGGCCTGGTTCCCCTTTTCCAGCGTGATTACCGAATTCAACGCCAACTATGACGAATCCCTTGCCAGCCTGAACTGGGTGCTGAATGCGAATTTCGGCAAACCGGAAGATTTCAAACGCGCTCAAGGGCTTGAATCTCACCAGACCGATCGCGTCAAGTACCTTGAAAGCCGTATGCGTACCCTGTGCAGGGTGCGTGACGCCACACTCTTCATTCTGACCTTTGTGGTTACCTTTGCCTGGGTCGAGGTTGTGGGCCTCATTCTCATCTTCGTTCTGCTGCCCCTCCTGCTGATCTATGGCGACACCTTCGGTCTGGACTGGTCTTCAACCCTCTTGTCTTCCCACCAGTGGCAGATACAAAAGGCCCTTTTCATGCTCCTTTCCATTTCCGCAGTAGGCTTTGCGGCCCTGCGAACCGTGCTGCGCTTTGAAAAAATTCGCGACAAGGTTCTGAAAAAAGCCATGGAAGCGCCCAAAAAGAAAAAGGAAAAGGCCGGAAAAAAAGCCAGGAAGGCCCAAAAATAACCTGCATTCTGCGTAAAAAAACACTTTTTTTCCCTGACCATATGCGATAGGGTATCCCTGCTGGGGGAGCCGCATCTTCCCTGGAACCGCCCCTGCGGCGGTTCGTCCCTTCTTGGCCCATTCCGGTGCGGGTGTTTCTGTGTTTCAGAACATCTTCACCCGTACAGGCATGAAGCGGGAATCGGATTTTGGCGGCTGAGAAAGGCGTAAGCCTGACCCCTCGAACCTGATACAGGTAATTCTGGCGCAGGGAAGCTCTCCGTTGCTTTGATGCGGTAAGCCCCCTGAAGGGGCTTTTTTTTGTTGCCTCGCCAACAAAGACACGTATGATTCCAGCTCTTCGACCAAATACAGGACAGGGTTTTACCCCGCATGGCCCGTATTGTGCCCTAACCCGCATTGTGCACGAAGGGTACTTGCGCGGGCTACAGGAGACCCCATGAATACTCAGAATAATCAAAAAACAATACAGGTTCAGGTGAATGGTGAAGAGCAGACTCTTCAGGCCGAAACCCTGGCCGATGTGGCGCGCCATTTCGGTCTGGCCCCGGAAACCCTTGTGGCGGAACTGAACGGGAAAATTTTTCCGGCCAGTGAATTCTCTGCCCCGGTTTCCGATGGCGACACCATTGAGCTTGTCCGTTTTGTGGGAGGGGGCTGATATGACAGCTTCATATACTGACGATGCTCTGGTCATTGGCGGCCACGCCCTGAAAAGCAGGCTGTTCATCGGCACCGGAAAGTATGGCGAAGAAAGCGTCATTCCGGCCATTGCCGAATCTTCGGGCGCAGAGGTCATCACCGTGGCCCTGCGCAGGGTGGACCTTTCCGGCGCTGGCGGCAACATTTTAAGCCATATCCCGAAAACCATGCAGCTTTTGCCCAATACCTCCGGGGCGCGAACCGCAGAAGAGGCCATTCGTATTGCCCGCCTTGCCAAAGCCACCGGCTGCGGCAACTGGATAAAAATCGAGGTCATTTCCGACAGCAGAAACCTGTTGCCCGACGGCTACGCCACGGCCCGTGCCTGCGAGGTGCTGGCCACCGAAGGCTTTGTTGTTCTGCCCTATGTCAACCCCGACCTCTACGTTGCCAGAGACCTTGTCAACGCGGGGGCCGCGGCGGTCATGCCTCTTGGGTCGCCCATCGGCAGCAACCGGGGTTTGCAGACAAAAGAAATGATTCGTATTCTCATAGAGGAAATTCCCCTGCCCATCATCGTGGACGCGGGCATTGGCAAGCCTTCCCAAGCCTGTGAAGCCATGGAAATGGGCGCGGCAGCCTGCCTTGTAAATACGGCCATTGCCACAGCCCAAAACCCGGCCCTCATGGGGGCCGCCTTTGGCGCGGCTGTCGTCTCGGGCAGGCAGGCTTTTCTTGCTGGAGCCGGGCGCGTTTTGCTGGGCGGGGCAGAAGCCTCTTCACCCCTCACCGCCTTTCTCGGCGGGTGAGGAGGGGGGGAGTGTGTTTTCTGGAGGGTCGAACCCCCTTACACTCCCCGTGGGAAAGCGATTGAAGGAAGTATACAGATGAAATCCGCATACACCCCGGCACAGGACGGTTTTTATCCGGTGCTGAAAACAATACGGGAAAAAATGCCCTCCTTTGAGGCCACTGGGCCGGAGCTTGACCGCGCTCTCGAAAGGCAGACCCTTTCCCCGGCAGACTTTGCCTCCCTGCTTTCCCCGGCAGCCGGAACAAGGCTTGAAGGTATCGCCAGAAGGGCCCATGGGGAAACCCTGCGCCACTTCGGGCGCACCGTTCAGCTCTTTGCCCCCCTCTACCTTGCCAATCTATGCACAAACCGCTGTGTATACTGCGGGTTTCATGCCGGGCGCACCATCAGGCGCAGCATTCTCTCCCCCGAAGAAATAGCCGCCGAGGCAGAGGCCCTCTTTGCCATGGGCCTGCGCCGTGTTCTGGTGCTGACGGGCGACGCTCCGAAAAAAACCGGGGCAGACTATATCGCCAACGCTGTCAGCATTGTGGCCCGCACCATTCCCTCGGTGGGCATAGAGGTTCCCTCCCTTACCCGCGAGGAATACCGGCTTGTCAGCGAGGCCGGGTGCGACAGCCTGACCATGTTTCAGGAAACCTATGACGAGGCCCTCTATGCCTCCCTTCACCCCGCAGGGCCAAAGCGTGATTTCGGCTTCCGTCTCGATGCCCCTCACAGGGCCGTGGCCGGGGGTATGCGCTGTCTGACCTTTGGCGCCTTGCTCGGCCTTTCCAACTGGCGCGAAGACATCTATTGCATGGCCATGCATGTGGCCTGGGTTTCCCGCTTCTTCCCCCATGTGGAGGTGGCTGTTTCCCTGCCGCGTGTACGGCCCAGAGGCGCGGAAGAAGCTGTTTCAGACAATGGGGCCGCCAACCTTGGCTATACCCTGCACCCGGTTCCTGATCGCGACTTTGTTCAAGCCCTGCTGGCCCTGCGCTGTTTCCTGCCCCATGCGGGCATCACCATTTCCAGCCGCGAAAGCGCGCCCATGCGCGACAGCCTCATTCCACTCGGGGTAACCAGGGTTTCCGCTGGCGTGAAAACCAGTGTGGGCGGCTATGCGGCAGCCATGGCAGCGGGCCTTCTGCCCGATCTGGCCCCATCTCACCCGGAACAGGCTGTTCTTCCTGAAAAAAGCATGGCCGGGCCTGTACAGTTCCTTATTGACGACCCCCGTTCGGTCAGGGAAATGAGCGCGGCCATCAATCGTATGGGCTACCACCCTGTGCTGGCCGATTGGCTGTTGCCCGATAACGGAACCCTGCCTCTTTCCGGCGGCGTGGTAACGGCCCTTGGCGACAGACCCCGCACGGCCATATAAATTTTTTCAGGAGCACCCATGAAAGCCCTGCTGCCAAAAACCGATATTTACGCCCTTACCGATTCCCGCCAGTGTCTCGGCCGTTCCAATGTGGAGGTGGTCAGGGAACTGCTGAAGGCGGACATTCGCATAATCCAGTACCGCGAAAAGGATTTGTCCGGCGGGAAAATGCTTGAAGAATGCCTCGAAATTCGCGCCCTCACCCGTGAAGCCGGGTGCTGCTTTCTGGTCAACGACCATGTGGATGTGGCCATGCTCTGCGATGCCGATGGCGTACACGTCGGGCAGGACGATCTGCCTCTTGCGGCTGTGCGCCAGCTTCTGGGCAAAGAAAAAATAATCGGTGTTTCCACCCACGCTGTTGCCGAGGCGAAAACAGCCATTGCCCAAGGGGCGGACTATATCGGGGTAGGGCCGCTGTACCCGACAAAAACCAAGGTCACAACGCCCCCGGTCGGCCTCTCCTATCTTGCAGAAATAGCTGGTTTTTGCCCCATTCCCTTTGTTGCCATCGGCGGCGTCAACGAACTGACCCTGCCCAAGGTGCTGGCAGGCGGGGCTACTATGGTGGCCATTGTTTCCGCCATAACCCTTGCCGGGGATATTCCGGGAAAGGTTGCGGAGTTACGGCATTTTTTCTCAACAAATACCTCATCATCCTTTCAAGGGAGAGAGTTATGACCTGCCCGGTAATTCTGACCTGCGCCACAACTGATTCGGGCGGCGGCGCGGGTATACAGGCCGATTTGAAAACCATTACCAGTCTTGGCGGCTACGGGGCCTCGGTTGTCGTCGCCCTGACAGCGCAAAACGGGGCCACTGTGACCGGCATTCACGCCCTGCCCCCGGAATTCGCCACCCTGCAATACGCCACCGTGCTCCAGGGCTTCCCGGTCAGGGCCGCCAAAACCGGAATGCTCTATTCCGCCGATCTGATCAGGGCCATGGCCGACTGTCTGGCCGACAAGACCTTCCCACTGGTGGTGGACCCGGTAAGCGTCAGCCAGTCCGGTTGCCAGCTCCTGCGCGATGATGCGGTTGACATCCTTGTGCAGCGCATCCTTCCCCTGGCCGATCTGCTCACCCCCAACAGGCCCGAAGCTGAAATGCTCGCCGGAATGAGCATCCATTCCCAGGCGGATGTCAAAAAGGCCGCCCAACGGCTGCTCACTATGGGCGCAAAGGCCGTGCTTATCAAAGGAGGCCATTTTGAAGAGGGAGGGGGCTTTTTTGAAGAGGAGGGCCACATGATGACAGACTGGCTTGCCTCGCCAGGAACCTTTCAACCCCTGACCCACGAACGGATTGAAACCGGGAACAACCACGGCACCGGCTGCACCCTTTCCGCAGCCATTGCCACCTTTCTCGGCTTCGGTGAACCACTGGAAAGGGCGGTACGCAAGGCCCAGCAATACCTCACCGCCGCGCTGCGTACCAGTTTCTGCCCCGGCATCGGTGCGGGTGCGCCCAACTTTCTTGAAGGGGCCCGCCCCTTTTCCACGCAGAAGAACCCTCGCCCGCACTCTTAGAACAAGGTATGGCATGACAGAGAAAAAACGAACGCCTGAACGGGAAGAAACTATTCGCCGGGTCCTTGGGTTTCGTCAGAAATCCCTCACCCTGGTGCTTTCCAATATCCACGACCCGCACAATGTTTCCGCCATTTACCGAAGTTGTGACGCCTTTGGTGTGCCCGAGGTGCATCTGCACTACACCGATACGCCCTTTCCAACCCTCGGGGCCAAGTCTTCGGCCTCTGCCCGGAAATGGGTGGTCTCCCGGCGGCACAAAGACCTGCACAAAATGGTCGCAGACCTGCGCGGTAAAGGGTTCTGCCTTCTCGCCACAAGCTGTTCCAAGGAAGCAAAACCCCTGCACGGATACGACCTGACCCGGCCCACGGCCTTCATTCTGGGCAACGAACACCGGGGGGTGGATGAAGCCTTTGTGCCCCTGGTCGATGGCGAGGTGTTCATTCCCATGTACGGCATGATCCAGAGCTTTAATGTCTCCGTGGCAGCCGCCATACTCCTGGCCGAAGCCTCACGCCAACGCAGGGAAAAAGGGATGTACGACAGCTCGGAATTCAGCGCGGAAGAACTCGAAGCCCTGTATGCCAACTGGATTGGCCGATGACTGGATTGGCCGATGAGTGGACAAAGGGGCGCTGCCCCTTTGAATCCCCGGCAAGGGCATGATGCCCTTGCATCCCCGTTTTGACCTTCCTTATGGCCGTCGGCAGACGCGAGCGTAGCGAGCTTTGAGCGACGCTGGTGGCGCAAAGCAGGCTTTGCCTGTTTTGCATGGTTTGCCACCAAGAAGCGGCCAAAAGGCACGTGCGTAGCGAGCTTTGAGCGACGCCGGTGGCGCAAAACAGGCTTTGCCTGTTTTGCATGGTTTGCCACCAAGGAGCGGCCAAAAAGCACGTGCGTAGCGAGCTTTGAGCGACGCTGGTTGTTATATAAAGAAGAATACCCCCCCTGCCACAATCATGAGGGCCGTGGGCAGGGCAGCGGCAAAGGCCTTGAACCAGCCTGTTCCACAGGCGAAGCGACAGCCAAGCGCCAGAGAGAAGAGGAACCACAGGGTTCCGGCCAGGGGGCCGATAAAGGGGATAACGCTCAAGATAAGCGGCGAAACCGCGTAGGCCACAATCTTGCAGGCAAAGGAAAAGGTGGTCTTGCTGTAGCCCGACAGATCCAGCATCAGGCGCATACTCCCTGCGGCCATAAGCAGCAGAAAGCCAAGGGCCACAGGGGCAAGCAGCAAAAGCACAGGCAGGGCCAGGGTATCTACCATGAATTCGGGCAGCCCCAGAACCAGGGCTGTGGCGTGCCGCCATACCAGGGTGAATATAATGGCAAGATAGCCGTGAATGAGGAAATAAAGGAAGGAAAAGGCCGGAGACCCTCCCTTTGGCATGGCTCTGAAAAAGTCGGGCGCATTGAACATCACCTCTTTGATGGTGCGGAAAAATGCCCCGAACCAACCGAATTTTTCCGGGCTTTCCCACGGGGCAGGCCGGGTTTCCACAGCCTCTTCCTCGTCATCTCCCTCGTCAAATTCCCGCAACATGCCAAGATTGATGGAAGGACGTGTGTCGTTGTCAATGCGCAGATAGCGCATGTCATGCTCGACACGCTCTTCCGGTGGCCTCTCTTCATAAGTGGGAAAGGCCGCTGTCGTCACCATGTTCGGTGGCGGGTCTTCCTGTTCGCTATCGGGCAGGGCTGAAGCGGCAGCCTCTGATTCGCCCAGATCGGAAAGGGGAGAGAAAGAGGGCGGCCAGTCAGCCGCTGCGGCCCCCTGCGCAAGAGCCTCATCGGGTGAAGCGGCTTCCGGTAAAACCCCTTCAGCGGGAACACCATTGGCAATGGCCCCTTCCTGTACGGGCGTTGGGGCGCTTTCCGGCTCAAGAGAGAGCAGGGGGAGTTCGGCTACGCCCGAAGGGTCTTTAGCTTCGGCATCAGAGGCTCTGTCCGGGGCAACATCGGTCATAATCTGCAAAAGGGGCAGATTGGCATAGGGAGGGGTCTGCTTTTTCCCGGGGTGAATATCGGGAAGGGGGTCTTCCTGTCCGACAGGAATGGGGGGCAGGTCGGGAAGGGCGTGCTCCCGCTCCGGCTGACCGGAGGGCGGGAAGGCTTTCGCGGGCGCGGGGCTGGCTTCGGGCGAT
>JGI994J12354_10000432_pt1 | contig 41560 bp, 56 predicted proteins | sample IntmicLarv3ML3BL_FD_12354 | JGI IMG/M metagenome (IMG submission 12354) | reverse complement strand
GCAAAGAATCTTATTTTCCGTAAAAATCACCCACATCCATTTTCATATTTTTTTAATTTAAGCAAATATTCCCGTAAAAAAGTTCCCGATAACCAAACTGATATTCACAAACCGGCAGATTAAAAAAAATGAACAGGCGCCAACCGTAAATAAAACATCTTTTAACCCGACTTTTGAGATCGGCGCCGTGACATATGTTCCGGTGAACCCGCGGGATTTCATCGCTGCATAAACCCGCTCCGCCCGATCAATACTTCTCAGGAGCAAATGCCCGACAAAAGGCCCCATATCTTTCATTTGAACGAATTTATGACGCGGTGCCCGAACGGTATAAGCCGTCATCATCGTCACCGCCTCTTCAACTAAAACGGAGATGTAGCGATAGGTCATAACAAACTGGAGAACCAAAAGAGACGGGATACCAAGTTGTGTCAGCTGCTTAGAAATAACCGTAACGGGAGTCGTTGCAACTAAAATAAGAACGGCTGAAACAGTCAGAACAACTTTTACCATAATTGAAACAAAAGAAATCATGCCGCTCGTCACTGTCAGAAAACCAATCGTAAACACAGGAATTTGGTCAAAAATAATATTGGAAATGCCGCCGAAAAGCGAGAATGGCAGAGCCGGAAGCAGACGATAGAACAGCGGTTTAAAAGGCGTCATCGAAAGCGTCATCATCAAAACAGGATACAAAACAAACGGGAGAAGACTGCTGATTTCGTATCTGTTAAATGAAATAACCGTAATAAGAAAAACAAACGTAACGATAATTTTAGACAAAGGATGAAAATCATGAACAACCGTTTTCCGATCAGCCATTTCTTCCAAATCGTTTAATCCGGAAACGGCCTTCAGAATCTTTGTCATATATTTACCCGACCTGTAAAAAGAAAAGAGGATAAGAAAGAGGATAAGAATATCCTCTTTTTCCGCTGTTTTACTTAAAGTTTGCGGAGAATATAAGAATTTAAGAATTCTTTGGATTTATCAGGATCTGCTTCCCGCATTATTCTTTTTGGAAACGGAATACACAGCGTATCCGATACCGGCCGCAATCAAAAGAACGATGAGACCGCCGACAAGACCCGCCGTTGTCGTTCCTAAAGCAGAGCCGTCTTCGCCGTCAGATTTGAAACTGTAATCCGGCATAAACGCCGTAAAGTCCAAAATATCGGCGGCGATGTCATAGATTCCACCTTCTCGCTCAAGTTCTGTGGTTCCCGCAACGCCTTCCATAGACCATTCCAATCCGTCGGGATAAGAAGAGGCAAAGAGAGACAGACCGCCGCCGACAACGACAGCGGCAACGAGCAGAACGACAGCGACTTTTTTAACGGAAACACTACCGACAGCTTTTCCGGAGGAGGCGCTTTCAATCAATTCGGGGCGCGCTTTATAGATATAAATCAAAACGCCGGCCGTGATGAGACCTTCAATGGCACCGATTGCCAAGTGAATCGGCTGCATGAGAAGAACAAATTCAGTAAACGGAAGTTCGGTAATGCCGGACAAAAGCGTTTCTAAAACAACGCCGAATGAGCCGATTTGAAGACTGACCACAACCGCCAAAACCGACGCGATTGTGATGTTGAGGGGTGTCAAATTTTTCTTAATGAGCGGCTTGAAAATGTAGGGATAGCCGATAAAGCAAGCACAGACTCCCATGTTAAAAATATTGCAGCCGATTGCAAGAAGACCGCCGTCTGCGAAGAAAAGACACTGAATAATTAAAACGACTGCAAGAACAATAAGCGCGGCGTACGGGCCAAGGAGAGCCGCCAATAAAATGCCGCCGCCGATATGTCCGCTGGAACCGGTTCCCGGAATTGTAAAATTAATCATTTGAGCCGCAAAAACAAAGGCGCCCAATACGGCCATCATCGGTATTTTCTTTTCATCCAATCCGTTCTGTTTCAATTTATAAATCGAAAACAGAATAACTGAAAGACTGACAAGAATCATAATAACCCCGATAATCGGGGACAGTAAGGCATCTGCCATGTGCATATTTCATCATTCCTTATAATAATTACAAAATAATAATTACAAAATTGCGTAAACCAAAGTAACAAATATCAAATAACACCTTGCTGCGAATGAAGTCCAAGATTGACGCAGCATAATTATTAACAGAAAGTTTGCACACAGATATAAGTATTACGATTGAGGATGTTTGTAATACAACATAAGCTCCTATGCAAAAAAGATAACACAAAGAAGCAAGATATGACAATATTATTTTAACCGAATTTTAAAGTCATGGAAAAAAGAGTAGCCGGAAAAAGAGAAAAAGAAAAGAAGAGAGAAAAAGAATAACAGAAGGTAGAAAAAAAGAGAAAAAGAAAAGAAGAGAGAAAAAGAATAACAGAAGGTAGAAAAAAAGAGAAAAAATAACAGAAGGTAGAAAAAGAAAAGAAGAGAAAAAATAACAGACGGTAGAAAAAGAAAAGAAGAGAAAAAAATAACAGAAGGCAGAAAAATTAAAACCTTAAATTAAAAACAAAAACAGAAAGGAAAACGAAAAAAAATCATTCTTTTTTCATTTCCGCATCTTCCTCTCGAATTTCAACACGGCGGATTTTACCGCTGATGGTTTTTGGAAGTTCGTCAACGAATTCAATAATTCTCGGATATTTGTAAGGCGCCGTGATTGATTTCGTGTGGTCCTGAAGCTCTTTTTTGAGTTCGTCGGATGCTTTTGCTTTGTAATCTTTCGTCAAAACGATCGTGGCTTTGACGACCTGGCCGCGGACGGGATCGGGAACGCCGGTAATCGCACACTCCAAAACGGCAGGGTGCTGAATAAGCGCGCTTTCAACTTCAAACGGACCGATTTTGTAACCGGAACTTTTGATGATGTCATCCGTTCGACCGACAAACCAATAGTAGCCGTCTTCGTCTTTCCAGGCGGTGTCGCCCGTGTGGTAATAACCGTCATGCCAAGAGGATTTCGTTTTTTCATCGTCGAATTTGTAGCCCGCAAAAAAGCCGGGCGGCAAAGCGGAAATATTTTTCGTGTCGGGATTTTCGGAAACGCCGACAACGATTTCGCCTTCTTCGCCGACATCGCACTCGTTTCCATCGAGATTGATAATTTTAATATCATATCCCGGAGCCGGCCTTCCCATGGAGCCGGGTTTGGGTGTCATCCACGGGAACGTAGCAATACAAACAATCAATTCTGTCTGCCCATAGCCTTCCATCAGCTGCATACCTGTAAATTCTTTGAATTTTTCATAAACTTCGGGGTTGAGCGGCTCACCGGCGACAACACAATATTGAAGCGTACTGAAATTGTATTTCGACAAATCTTCTTTGATAAAGAAACGGTAAGTGGTCGGCGGCGCGCAAAATGTTGTAACGCCGTATTTAGAGATTTTATTCATCATGTTGCCGGCATCGAATCGATCGTAATCGTAAATGAAAACCGCCGCACCCCAAATCCATTGACCGTAGATTTTTCCCCAAACGCACTTTGCCCAGCCGCTGTCAGCCATGGTATAATGAAGACCGTTGTCGGAAACATTCTGCCAGTAACCGGCCGTCAAAATGTGACCGACCGGATAGGAAAAGTTATGGCAGACCATTTTTGGAAAGCCGGTCGTTCCGGAAGAGAAGTAATAAAGCATATCGTCTGTGAGCTCTTCCGCTTCGCTTCCCGTCGGACGGACAAAGTCGGCAGATGCTGCGGCAAGTTCCGCTTCAAAATCAAGCCAGCCGTCAGCGCCGGCAGAATTTCCGCCGACATTAAATTTCAGAAAATCTGTTTTATTCAATTGGCGGAGCGCTGCATCAAAACTCAGGTCAAGCTCGCCTTCTGAAATGGAAACAACACCGACTGCATCTGATTTTTCAAGACGGTAAACAATATCACGAACTTTAAGCATATGCGTTGCGGGAACGGCAATCGCACCGATTTTATGAAGCGCGGGCAGACAGATCCAGAAAGTATAATGACTTTTCAAAGCCAAAATAACAGCGGACCCTTTTTTGATGCCGTACTTTTTAAACAAATTGGCGGCCTTGTCGGTTTCCGTCTTTAATTCGCCGAAAGTCATGATTTTTTCATTGTCATGGTCATCGCACCAAACAAAAGCGATTTTTTCGGGGTCCTCTTCAGCGTAACGGTCAATCACATCGAAAGCAAAATTAAACTTATCCGGAATGTGAAGTTGGAAATTATTTTTAAAGTCCTCATAAGAACTGAATTCCGTTTTTGGAACAAAATGATGGATCAGATTACTCATAAATCTCTCTCGTTATAATTTTAATAATGAAACAAAGTAAACATTTTTTTGAAAAATCACAGGATGACGGCCAAAAATTTGGCGGGTTTGTTATTCAATGATCTCATCGCGTGCGGATAGTTGGAGTCGAAATAAATCGAATCGCCTTCATTTAAAACAATTTCATTGTTGTGAATGTAAAGGATCATGCTGCCTTCTAAAATGTAATTAAATTCCTGCCCCGGATGCGAATGTAAAGTCGGCGTCTCTTCTTTAGGCTCGGCCGTGACGACAAAAGGCTCTATTTTTTTGCCGATGAATTTTTCCGCCAACGCCTGATATTTGTACTGGCTGCGGCGCTCGACTGAGACGCCTTTACCGTCGCGGGTAACTGTAAATACATTCATCCGCGGCGATTCGCCGGTCAATAAAAGCGATAAATCAACCTTAAAATAATTTGCAATTTCATGAAGCATGCTTGCGGGAATATCGGCAGCCGCCGATTCATAATTCAGATACGTGTCAACGGAAATGTCCAACTGAGCGGAAATTTCTTCCGGCGTCACATCGGAAACTTCACGAAGCTCCTTGATACGATTTGCAATTTCAATAATCTTTTCTTGCATAAAAACACCATTTTGTTTTGGAATAAAAGACAAGTCCGATAAAAAATAAACGGTTCAAAACATAAAAACTAAAAATGATAAAAAGACCGCATTTTGGGAATTAAGGCTGCGGCCGCTTTACCTTTAAATAATTTGTCGGGAGATAAGCCGGAAAACCGCGGCGTTCCAATTCGTCCGATGCTAATTTTCGATGCTCTTCAAAAGATAATTTGAAAGACGATATTTCGGAACCGATGGAATCGGTTTGAACAATATCCAAATCTCTTTTGCGTGAAACCAAATGCAAAAGGTTACCGGTTGCCGGCGTATTGGCGGAACGCAATCTGTTAATCGCTGCCGCCGTTTCTTTATGAGAAATTATCGGGCGATTTTCATTGCTGTCAAAGCTGTAGGAATACCCGATGGCTTTAATAAAAGAATTCAAAATCACTTTATCGAAGCCGACCAACTCTGAAATTCCGGACATCATATCATCGGCGTAAGCAGAAGAGTAACCGATGCCGTAAGATTCAAAAATACGCTTAAAGGACCACTCGATAACATCCGCTAAATCTTCCGGACCGAGAAGGGCCATAACTTCCGTCGGCGTCTCCAATTCATGGGAAACACAATAATCTCTCATTTTTTTTGCAAGGGCAAAAGCGGTTTGCTCATGGGAACAATGCAGTTTCATCAGACTTGCAATATGAGAGAAGGAGGCATAGCCGGCTGTCTCGAATAAAAGAAAATCATCGTTTAAATAAACCGGAAGCAATTCCATACAACTGCGCATTCCTGTTTCCTTCATGTACATGAGACATCTTAAAGCACAAATGATTTCTTCGACCGTTCCCTTTTGAGCGTAATAAAGAACAAGAGGGCGTATCGGATCACCGAGACGAGCGAAAAATTTCATGCCGCGCTCTTCCGTTAATTGCGAAGACGAGTGAACCAAAACCAACCACACCAAATCCATTTGACGCGGGGAAAGGTGTTCTTTTTTCTCTAAAGCTTCCAAAATATAGGTACGTCCGGATTCGTCGGCAAGAATCGCTTTTTCGAGCAATTCATAAATAGCGCTGTTCTCTTCGGCTAACGGAACAGCCACTTTGACAGCTCTTTTCTGAACCATGGAATTGAAATCCACTAAATATTTCCCGAGGATTTCAAGATTCGGCGGCAGTCTGGAGCCAAATTCGGGAATGAGCTTCGTCACAGAATCGCCGAGCGGATAAAGATCAAGCATTTTATAAAGCGCCTCGGAGACAGGAGATAAATCCGGACTGCTTGTCGAAGAAAGCAAAACAAGCGCGTCGTCGGCAAAACCGGATTCACGATTTAAAAGGGATGACAAAATCGATAAGACGGAAGGTGTCAGCGGAATCATTGCCAAAAACGGAATCGTTTTTTTCTTTTGCTCCAAATCGCCTGTCAAAAGAAGAGATTCAAGAACAGCGTAACCGTTTTCAACAACATAAAGCGGCAAAACAGACAAATCAAATTCAAGCTCGTTCGGCGCGCTCGTCAATGCTTTCAAAAAGGCCGAACACAAATCGGTCGGAATTTCGGCGGTGCAGAGAAGGCGATACAGATTCAATGCCGCATTCTGATGTTTTTTAGAGCGGGCGGCCTGTAAAACGACGGATTGAAAACTTTCAATCATGAACGGCACGTGTTCGTTTCCGGACAATGTGAAGAATTCCGCGCCTTTTTCCACTTTGGCTTCTTTGTCGGAGCCCAGCATTTCAACGGCTTTTCCCGGTGTCATTTCGGAATTAAATAATCCCATATTCAAATCTCCTTTTTCTGTAGAATTGCTCTGTTTTTTCAAAATACATAATCGGTTAATTCCTTTTGGTAAAATATTTATGTGCTTTTTCAGCCGCTTCCGCCGCCAAATCAATCGCTGCGGCAATGTCTCTTAAATCGGCCACTTCGACCGGAGAATGAATATAGCGCGTTGCAATCTGAATCGTACCTGTCGGAATACCTTCTTTTGTCAGATGAATCGCGGACGCGTCTGTTGTTCCGCCTTCGCCGACACTGAGCTGAACGCTCGTGCCTGTTTTCTCGGCGGAGTCGCGAAGCCATCGAAGAACTTGCGGATGGGAAATAATGCCGCGGCCGGAAGCATCGGCAACGGTGAGAATCGGCCCTTTTCCGATTTCAAGAGGAGAATCCTGTTTTGTGATGCCCGGATGGTCTCCCGGAACAGTGGTATCCAATGCTAAAGCGGCGTCGGCACTGATTGCATAGGCGGCGGTTCTTGCGCCTTTCAGCCCGACTTCTTCTTGAACGGTACCGACGGCGCAAATGGTGGCCTTAATATCTTTTCCTTTCAGGCGGCGCATTGTCTCAATCATTAAAACGATACCGATTCTGTTATCGAAAGACTTGGATGTCGCCCGAGTGTTGAGCAGTTTTTTAAATTCGCGGTCAAGGGAAATATATGTGCCGGGCTCAATGCCCAACTTTTTAACATCTTCGACATTTTCGGCGCCGATGTCAATAAACATATCTTTATGCTGAGGCGGATGTTTAGCGTCCTCCGCGGACATGACATGAGGCGGCTTTGAACCGATAACACCGACCGCATTTCCGTTTCTGCCGTGAACGATGACACGTTGACTGACGAGCGTCGGGTCGTTCCAACCGCCGATTTTTGCAAACCGTATGAATCCGTTGTCGTCAATGTACTTGACCATCAATCCGATTTCATCCATATGCGCGGCCAGCATAATTGTCGGTCCGCTCGGAGAGCTGCCTTTTCGAACGGCAATCAGACTTCCGAGCGCATCGAATTTAATTTCGTCCGTGCAGTCTTTTAAGTCCTCTTTCAACAGGCGGCAGATTTCGTCTTCATTCCCGGAAACGCCGTGTGCGTTGGTGTATTTTTCAAGAAGTTTGGAAATATGATCCAAAGGTTGAGAATTTGTTGTCAAATAAATTTCTCCGTTTTATTGCTTATTTTTACAAATATTTTTCAAGTTCCCATAAATGAACACAGCCGATATAATCATTCCACTCCGCTTCCTCTGTTTGAATCAGAGAGGAGGAAATGGATTCGCCGAGAGTCTCTTTTAACAAGTTGTCCGCTTTGAAATATCCCAAAGCCTCAGACAGCGTATCCGGAAGCGTTCCCGCCGAAAGAGATTGCTTTTCGGATTCGGAATAATCATGTGTTTCAAAGTTGACAGGGTCTTTCGGAAGTTCCGAATTATCCATACCCCAGATACCCGCGGATAAGTAAACCAAAAGCGAAAGGTAAGGGTTACAGGACGAATCGGCATTTTGAACTTCGATTTTTGTTGCGCGGCCGCGGGCAGACGGCAGACGGATGAGAGAATTTCTGTCAACGGCAGACCATGAGATATAATAAGGCGCGCGCCCTTTGCCGATGAGACGTTTATAAGAGTTGATGGTCGGGTTTGTAACGGCGCAAATACCGCATATGTGCTTGAAAACGCCGCCGATAAACCCGCGCGCTTTGTTGGAAATCATCATTTCTTCGCTCGGATGATAAAATTCATTGAATTCATTTTTCATTAAAATGAATCCGAATGACATGGAAAGTCCGTCGGCGTCATAAAACGGTTTCGGCATAAATGAAGCGTGGATTCCGTTGTTTTGTGCGATTTCGTGAATCAAACTTTTTGAAGTCATGATATTATCGGCTGTTCTAAGAACGCTGCCCTCTTTAAAAATCAAAGTGACGGGCCCGTCCGCTTTTGTCTGGCGAAGAGAAATAATATCAATTTCCGCATTTTTCAGCGAATTTAAGATGCCGCGTTTTGTTTTTTCAATTTTGCCGAGAGTTTCAGAATCAAATGGAATTCTTTGACCCGATTCCGAAGATAATGCGGAACGGACTGATTTTTGATCAAATAAATAGAAACTCAGGGAAGAGGAAACGGAAAAAGCATATCCGGATTGATAGATTTTGCGGATAAATAATTTTAAAGTGCTGCGGACACAGCCGTCAAAAGATTGACCGTCCAGAAAAATTAATTCGCAGATTACTTTTCCGACGGGTAGCCCCGTTTCACTGTCGATTAAAATTGAAAACGTTCGCGGGTCCGGCTTAAGAATTAAATCCGAACCTGTCGGTTTAAACGACCCGCCGACAGAATTATCAAAAGGCAATCCTTTTGAAAACGCATTTTCGAGCAGAGTAGACGGAATGGAAATTTCCTTAAACATTCCGCCAATATCCGAAAAATGGAATTTAACAATGTCAACGCCTTGCTCCTCAACCGCTTCAAGGATATCAGAGATTGTACCGAATTGAACCATGAAATAATGTCTCCTAAAAATGAATGGAATTGAAAAGAAATAATTCAAAAGTAAAATAAATAGTTGTTCCAAGTATAAATGCGTGTTTCAACGAGCGATACGGAAAAAAAAACGGAAAAAACAGACAGAAAAATGAAAACAAAAAAATGAAAACAAAAAAATGAAAACAAAAAAATGAAAACAAAAAAATGAAAACAAAAAAATAAAAAAAATAGAAACGGGAAAAAAGTTAAACAAACTTAATTCCGGCGTGTCTTAATTCTTTATTCATTTTCGCGACATTGAGCAGCAGAGGCGTAATCGGCTCTGTCAGAGCGGCGGCCTCTAGCGGACCGACGTCTACCGGCGTTAAGCCGGGGATGTCACGAACCAACTGCATGACGGCATCTTTTGTCTGTTTGTTGTTGCCGCAAACGGCAATATCCAAATTCATCGGTTTGTCGAAATCTTCCAACCGCTTTGCAGAAACGTTGTGGAAAGAAGCAACTAAATCAATTCCGTCCGGAAGAAGGGCTTGGATTTCTTTGGCGGCGCTGCCGGATTTCGGAACAGCGTAACAGAAGTAATCGGCGTTGTATTCTTCGGGGTCCACGTCAATTCTGACCGGTTCTGTTCCCATATTCAGATAACAGCGGTCTTTAATCATTGGAACGACAACAGAAAGAACGGTTTGGCCGTTACAGAGTGCCGGTTTGATATGTTCCAGAACAGCCGGAATTTGATCGTAGCGAATTGCAATGACAACAATATCCGCAGCTTCTGTTGCCGCTTTGTTTTCATCGCCCGTAATTTTAGACGGCAACGAACGCTCTTTTAAAAAGGCCGTGTATTCGGCAGCGGCTTCAGCTGCACGATCTTTTTCTCTTGATCCGACGATCACTTCGTGGATTTGACCCCAACGAAGCGCAAATCCTTTACCGATATTACCGGTTCCACCTAATATTGCAATCTTCATGATGTATCACCAATATTTTATCACCAATATATATTACCAATTCGAACAAAACGAGAACCTATATAAACCATTTGCCCGAGAAAAATTGATGAAAACAAGACCGGAAGGACGAAAATGACAGAAGAAAAACCGAAAGATATATAAAGAATGAAAAATAAGGGATTATTTTTCAAACTTTGTATTCTTTTTTTGTGGTACTTTTTTAGGGTACTTTTTTTGATGTTACTCTTTTGATTCAAAGGCTCTCAATAAGTCTTCTTTGACGATCGTAGAGATTGTATTGACATTGTCGGCGTTGCCCCAGAATCGAATCTGGAAATCGGCATTGGTACCTGTCAAATTTGAGATAAAAATTTTCGGTTCAGGTGTTTGAAGAACCTCGGGATTTTTATCCAAGATGTCGAGAACCTTTTTAATCGTGCTGTCGACGTCTCCGAGAAGAGCAAATGTCATTGTCAGATTAAACCGGCGCATCGGGAAATGAGTCGTGTTGACAATAGCGCTGTTCCAAACAAGCTTGTTCGGAATCATAATAAAAACATTATCAGACGTAACTAATTCGACAGACATTAAGCCGACGGCTTTGACATAACCTGTCTGTCCGGAAACGGTAATGTAATCTTTTTCTTTAAAGGGTTCCAAAACCGCTAACCATATACCTGCGCCTAAATTTGTCAGTGTGTCCTGCATACCAAAGCCCAAAATTAAACCGATGACGGCCGAAAGACCTAAAATGATGGAACTGATTGTAATGCCGAGAGCAGAAACGAATGCAAGCAAAACAGCGACATAAAGAAGCGCCGTAACGAATTGAATCAAAAAGTGGGCGGCTAAATTGGGAATTTTTGTACGTTTCACAATTCTTTTGAATATGCTAATAAGAACCAAAGAAACGATAAAAGCAAGAATTAAAATAATTATTGCAAACACGATGTCAGAGACTGCCAAATCGGTATAAGGAATGGCCGTTTCCAAAAAGTCATTCAAAGAAATAAATAAAACCTCCAAGATGTATTAAAAGAGTTCTGATGCACTCGATTTATTGAAATCGTCTGTCACTCGTTTAAATTTATAAAGTTAATTCGAGAGAAGGCATAAAACCGAAACAAACCGGGACTCGATAAAAAAGTAATGCCTGTTCAAAAAATATATAATTTTCGAATGAAAAAAGGAAAGGTCTCGTTCTCAAAAAAGATTCGAAGGCTCTGAAATATATTTATAATAAAAATGTGTTTACAGATTATAATTTTTAATTTTAAAGATGTTCGGAACGAGAAATATGAAACAGGAACTTATTCGGCTTTTGACAGAAATGTTCAAATCTTACGGTTATGAAACATTTGAAGGTACTTTTTGTGATATTGTCGGAAAACGCCAAGATTATGAAATTTGGGTGAAATTTGATATTGACGGAAACCTGAATGCGTTGGAGCGATTCACACAGCAGGCGAACGGTAAAAACAGCCTATACATTACAACAAAGAAAATAAAAGGCGGCGAAGAAACCGTTCGAAGATACGCGAATGATACCGGTGTCATCATTTGGGACCGTGATACGCTGGCCAGAAATGTCGGCGTGTTTATGGTAGAAAACTTAAGCCGCGAAACTCTTGAAAGCGTTGTCGGGAACTATTGTTTAGAATCTCTTTTGGACCAAAAAAAAAACTTTGACCCCGTAAGCATTTTTGCGAATTCGAAAAATCCTTCCGTCGGTACGCTGCCTGAATTTTATCAGCCGGTAGATATGGAAAGTATCAGAAACAGACAGGCCGACAGAAATCCGGCGGATGCGAATGAATTTAAAGACCTTTTCGATGCCGTTGATGAAAAGGAAATATCAGATATTTTGTTTGCCGGTGTTTCCGCCGACAGAAAAGCCGAACAGAAGCCGTCGGAATATATTGAAGCACCGACGCCTTTGCCGCAGTCGCATGATATTCCCGAACCTGTCCCCGGTAAATTCCATGCCGGACGAAAAGAAACGCTCGGGATTCACGCGTCAAAAATAAATATGCCGATCGAACGTGCGGAAGCGGCCGGAAAAGCCGCATTTGGGGACGTCAGAGACATTTCGTTGAAATTCGTTCCGTACTGGCAATATTCATATACGCTTCAAGTGGACCGTAAAATCGGAAACGATCAAGTGAAGATGTCGGCGTCCGGAGACGGACTTATAAATGCCGTCAATGGTTTGGAAGACAGTATTGATCTCGGCGATGTTGGAACGCAAACCGAAATTCCGGACATAGAGTATGTGATGAAGCAGCCTCAAATAACAAAAGAAGAAGCGCAGAAAACGATTTTGGAAAAGCTGAAAAAAGCGCATACAAAGGAAATCAAATCCAATGACATGGACGCGCAATCTATTATTTATCAAAATAAAGTTTTTCGACCACAGGATAAAGATTTCGGCATTAAAATAACGCAAGTCTTCGCATCAATTTGGGAAGTTCAGGGGAAAAAAGCGAGTTTGGAACTTAATGCTTACAATGGCCAGCAGCTGTCGAATCCGGCGGACGACGGTGCAGAATTCGTATAAATCAAAAAAACAAATATCGGGTTTGTCATGAACAGTTTGTCATGAACAATAACATAAAGTTGTAAAAAGCTTTTATACCTGATTTCAGTAAAAGATTTCTGTTGAATGAAAAAAATTCAATTCGTCTAAAATCAAAATAAATACATAAAAAACAAGAAATAGAGGAACAAAATATGATATCGATTACAGATGCGGCAGCTTCCGCCTTGAATGAGGTGTTGGCAGAACAGAATAAAAAAGACCACCTTCTTCGCGTTTTTATTGCGGGCATCGGATGCGGCGGTCCGTCTTACGGGCTTGCGCTGGAGGAAGCGGCAACCGAAGCAGATAAAACGATTGACGTGGGAGCAATAAAAATTGTTTACGAAGGCGAACTCGAAAAAACGGTTGAAAATTTGGTTATTGACTACATTGATAACGAAATGGGAACCGGATTTGTTGTTGAAGATCCGACGGCTGCACACTGTGGCGGCGGATGTGCCGGATGCCATTAATTTAAAAAGCGGCGAAATTAGTTATAAAACGGTGAAATAAATTATAAAAGAAAGCGGCAATAAGGCTGCTTTTTTCAGCCGTTTCTTTTTTATTATTTATTATCTTTTTATTTCAAACAGCTTTTACATTTATAAAATTTTGAAATCATGGAGGTTAAGTTATGTTTCCCGGAATGGGCGGACGCGGCGGAATGAATCCGAAAAAGATGCAGGGTATGATGAAACAACTCGGCATTGAGATGAATGAAATCAATAATGCAGAACAAGTTATCATTAAAACAACGGATGGTGACATCATAATCGATAACCCGTCAATTTCAATTATGACGGCACAAGGTGTCGACACATATCAAATCAACGGCGATGTCAGAAAAGCGCCCAAAGCGCTTGTGATTCTCGATGAAGATGTGCGTTTGGTGTGCGAGCAGACCGGCGCCTCCGAAGAAGACGCTAAAAAGGCATTGGAAGAGAATAACGGTGATTTGGCCGAAGCGATTTTAGCGCTTTCAAGCTGAATTGAATATATTTTTTATTCTTTTCTTCTCTTTTTCATTTTTAAATTTCGCTTCTTCATTCGTCTTTTTAAATTTCAGTATCCTTTTTTTGAAAGAATATATTCCGCAATTGCAATCAGAATAAAAACCGGAAGGATAGAAACATTGAAAATGAAGAAGAGAAGCGCCATATTTTCAGATAATTCCGGGAAAGGAGACTCAATTTCCAAGATGAAAAGACCGATAAATAAAATAATGACAAGAATCAGAAAATAAACATAGACTTTCCAGACGAGATTCAAAAATCGAACAACCGGGCGTATTTTAGTGAGAAAATCAGATTCGGTCATATAACGCAATGGTTTTTCAATATTAATAAATATTATTCAAAATCAAAATATAAAGCCAAAATATTCAAAACCAAAATTAAAATAAAAAAGAAAGCCAACGTCCGGATTCGAACCGAATTTCTTCGAACTTTTTCAGACCCGGACGGGCCAAGTTGAAATAATAAAATATTACAACTTCTTATTATACCACATTGTCAGATATGTATTAAGGTCTTCAAAATACATAATCTGGCAACCAGTTACCAGCTGGGGTATATAATTATAAATAATAGTCTACTATTATTTAATTATATGTTTAAAAAGGTAGAAGTCATCCGTTGGTATTATTGGCTTTTCGCATTTTTTTGCGTTTTGATTGTGATTGCATATCCTGAAACAACTACAAATCTATATTTTATCGAATGGTGGGAGTCTTTGGAGCCTGTGTATATTGCAGCAGTGTCTTTATTTCTTCTCGTAGTGTCATCTGCAACGGTTGTATATCTTGTGACAGCAATTTCATATCGGAAAGGTCACTTCTTCTTTACATCTAGTTTATTTAAAACAGAACGGATTGTAGCATTGGTATGTTTTATATTGGCTGTTTTGTTCATGTTCTATAATCATTCATATTCGGTTGATATGCTTTTGTCTGATTTTCCAACAAGTGTCCTTTTCACGCTAATGTTTTACTATGGTTTGTATTGTTAGTATTATATTCTCAAATTCCGGGAGAAAGCAAAAATGAAAAAACACATTGAAAATTAAGAAGAGTAATTTTCTAAAATGTTTATGTTGTTTGTATTGATTCAAGTTTATTTAATCAAACAATGTTTTTGAATTGTATATTTCATTTTCTGTTTTAGATTCGTGTTTTTGAACAGACTGATTAAATGTTTTAAAAAGAGGTTTCTTTTCAAATCCCCATTTCTTTGCAAAATATGAATAGGGGATCATACTTATTCTTTTATTATAGCTAGATGCAACTTGGTTGTATTTCATTTTTGCAGAGGCAGTATTACTCGATTCTTTTTTTATCTCTTTGGATAAATTTTTGTACATCGGAGTTGATGTTATTTCGGGGGTTTGGTCTATGATTGTGTAAATTTTCTGAAATGTAATATCGACAAAACCTGATTTTTCGAAAATAGATGTGTTTTTGTGGCGAGCCTCTGTAACATCTTTCACAAAACTGTATTCTTTTTTATCATAATTCTTAATTAAATTAACAAGTGAGTTTATTATATCATATTGTTTTTCAAGCTGTATATCTATATTGGCCGCCCACTTTTCAACATCTTCGGAATAATATGTAAACTCGTTCCTCTTTTTGGACACTTTTATTAAAAAATATGCAATAATGATCACGAGTGCTGTTAAAAAACAAATTATAACTAATATATATTCTATATTAATACCTCCTCTCTGGTACTAATTGCCGTTATAATAAATAATTATTTATATTTGTGGTGTGTAATTGAACTGATCAATTTACCAGATTGATTCGTTTATAAAATAAAAAGGTCTTCATCATGAAAGAAATTAACCCAAACAGCGAAAGCTATCAATCTTCTGATTTAATCGGACTGAAAGTGAATTATACAGCATTTGGCTATCTGGCCAAGGGCGAAAAGAATGGTATTTATGAAATTATCGAAGCCGTAAAATTCACGCCAAACAAATTTTTGACACTCTGTCAAAACATCGAAACAAATGACTATGTTGTTTTTGAAGCAAGCATTTACTCTTTTGAAAAATTGCCGATATTGGCACAAGGCTCTCAGATAATCCATAAACAACATAATGCAGAGAAGCGATTTCACACACTCCTTCTAAATAAAACAAATGTCTCGATAGGGAATTGCAATGAGGGATGATTATGATTTGCAAACATATCAATCAAGAGAGCGGACGCTGTGCAAATCCAAAGGTTCGCCAATATGCTGTTTGTCCTTATTCAGACCCGTCAAAATGCCTTCAATTCTCTGAAAAAAGCAACTCTGTAAATCTCGGTTCTTTCGGCGGTGGTCTTAAATGATTATTTCAATCAGCGGACTTCCAGGTTCCGGGACATCGACTGTTGCAAAACAAGTTTCGAAAATTTTATGCATCGAAATGATTTCAGCAGGCGATATCTTTAGAAAAGAAGCTGAAAAAAGCGGTTTGTCTCTTGAAGAATTCGGAAAATTGGCCGACTCTGACTTTTCAATCGATTCCGACTTGGATAAAGAAATGATTCGGCTTGCTAAAGAGAATGAAAATCTTATTTTGGAAGGCCGGTTGGCCGGATATGTCGCCAATCATCCGCAAGTCAGGGATAAAGGAATTCTGCGGGTCTGTTTAAAGGCGCCGTTTGAAATGCGATGCTCTCGGATTGCTAAACGCGAAGGCATTTCACAGGAACTTGCTGAGGATTTGACAATGGTTAGAGAAGGGCGCGAATCACGCCGACATTGGAAGAATTACGGCGTCGATGTCAAAACGGTGACATATGATGTCGTTTTCAATTCTGCAAATTTGGATCCCTTTCAAATTTCGGCGGCAATCTATGATTTGGCGATTCTGAAATTTAAGAAGGGGGTTGTCCACAATGGATGATGTCTGCGAAGTGTGCGGATCTGCTGAATGTGTTAGGTCTCTCTGTGCTGCTCACTGGAGATATGGTGTTATCCCGGGGTCTAGACAGATGTTGTGTTTTCCATGTTCTATCATAGAGCGTGATGATAAAGCTGTAAAACGGAACAATGAAATTTGCAACCGCAGACGGTGTGTACTCCGTCAATGCCGTAAATTAAAAAAATTTAATTTTTATGAAAAATCTCAAAAGGCAAATTTGCCGTGGGGTACTAGGGGGTTGGCCTAAAAATGGAGCTCAAAGATATCAAATCTCTGGAAAAACTCTGTTTATCTTATGACAATTCTTTGGCATTCTCTCTTGCTGTCGATTTGTTAAAGGTGAAATATCACGATTTGTGCAAATTTTTCCGTTCCGGACGAAACGTGGGTATTTTTCTGTAGGAAAAGATCGGAGGTCAGAATTTTCTTTCGTACTGTCCTTTTATACCGCAAATGAGCTTTGGCCTTGATAAAGGGAAGGCAAAACTCAAACCAGTCCGAAAACCGAGAACAGGAAAAACGAAAGAAAAAATATTGGGCAAATTCGAAACACTTGAAGTCTGGTGCAAAGAAGCTGAAGATTTCCTGATCACGGAAGAATATGAAGAATACCTTAATCTTTGGGATAAACTGTCGGCAGGCGTTGCTTCTGGCGATTTTGTAAGCATTGATCACAATGTAACAAAGCGGCTGAAAGTTCTGTTTTCGGACCACGGTGATATTGTCGGAGCTTTTGGAGACTTGGAACAAAACATCAATTATTTGCGGCCGGTTAGGACAATGCCTCGTCCGATATCCGATGATCTCTATGAAGCTCGGTATTATATTCGAAAATGGAGAGGCTGGGGCCGTACAGAATTGGATTCTGCCGGGCGCCGTTACTTCAAATTCACAACGGAACAACAGAAAATCGACTTCGAAGCGTGCTTAAAATGTTTCAAACGCTGGGTTTCAAAACTCTCTAAAAAATCGCTTGTTTTTGTTGACAAGGCTGGAAGTCTTGTAGATAGGCCTTTTCGAACAAGATTTACAGACAACAGCAGACAAGCCCACATGCGTGAAGTGTATGAAGATGCATTCGCCGCCGGAGAGTCAAAATTCAGAGCGGCGACATTTATCACACTTACTACCAATCCTGAAAACTTCGGCAGCATGGATGAGGCAAACAAAGCGATGTCTGGAAACTTCAACCGATTTATGGCTTACATCCGGAAACACTTCAAAAAATCTGGAAAGCAGATGCCGTATATCAACGTCCGAGAATTTCAGCAAAACGGACGGCTCCACATGCACATTGTTCTTTTTGGAATCAACTTGCCTCAAAACATTGTTGATTCTAAAAAGAAAATTTACACAAACGATTTGGTCCAGGATGCTTGGATTCGTTACGGTCAAGGGTCTGTAACGGACACAAGGCCGCTTCGGTGGAGCGATGATAAGCAAATGCTTTGGTGGGATGGACGGTCAAACAAACCTGCTGACTGTAAATCCGGAGAAAGCCCTTTCGAATATTTAAAAAAATATTTAAGAAAAGTGCTTTCGGGAAACGACAAGGACATTGAAGATTTTGAGGACTACAATTCAATCGTAGATTTCCTTGATGATGGTGTGGATGTTGATACAGATTTCGAAGAAAACATCATTGTAGCTTTGCATCATTCAAAATCGACTTTTCAATATTGGGTCAACAGTTGTAGATTTTACACAAAATCCCAATCTCTTGTCTCAGACGAATTTGCAAAACGGTTGTTTGAATTAAAAATTAAACTCAACATCATGAGGCGGAAATTCCCGATAAAATTGGTCGGAATTAAGAACAACGCTTCCGGAATAACTTACATTTGTGAAATTTCAAAGGATTTGATGAATCCGGGTGATCTAATATGAAACGTGAAGAGCTGTGCGAATGCACATTTACAGAAGAAGAAACAAGAAACAGCATAGGATTGCCAGACTCGGACTTTGAAGAGACTCGGGAATATCTTTCTTTCTGGAAAGGTTGGAGAGTTAATGAAAACAAACCAAAGAAGCGGACAATGAAATTCAATTCCGAAGAAGCGAAAAAAGAATATTTGGAATCAATGGCAACGGAACGCAATTTTCTTAAAAAAGAAAAGGTGATTGAATGAATCATTTTGATTTAAAATCATTATCAATCTGTTGCTTTGTGATTTCGTCAATGTTCCGGGAAAGCTTGTCAATTTCTCTTGCCGGCATTCCGGATTCTTTCATGATTTTGAAACAGGCGTGCATGATGTATTTCGAATACGCAAAACATCTCAAAATTTCATCCGGGCCGCTTAAAATGTCTCGGACGTATTGTTCAGCATCGTCACAGCCTTGTGAAATATCGGCATCGAGTTCGGAAAAATCGTCATTCATATTTTCAAAATTATATGTAAAGTATATAAAAAAATCGGAGTGGGTTTGCAAATGTTGACTTTGCCGATTAAAAAGAAATGGTTTGACATGATTGCATCCGGATAGAAGAAAGAAGAATATCGCGAAATCAAGCCGTATTATCAATCTCGTTTTCAAAACCATTTTCATCCAGATGGGCAAAGCGACTGGATAACGGTTAGATTTAGAAACGGGTACGGGAAGAATAAACCAACAATGCAATGTTTTTGCAAATTGCTGAGGGGAACAGGAAAAGAAGAATGGGGAGCCGAACAATCAAAGGAATATTACATTTTGGCCATTCAAACAGTTATAATTTTAAATTGAGGATAAACGATGACAGACGAATTAGCTGAAATGGCAAAGGACCGCACAAGTACTCGTACAGAGCAGCTGTGCAAAATTCGTTTAAATCTGTTGTCAGAGAGGGCCGAAATAAATAGAAAACTCTCAAAAAATGCAGATGAATAGGAACGAGAAAGCAGAATACAGTTTTTGAAAAGATAAAATGAGGAATTTACGATGACAGAAGAATGTATTATGAAAAATAAAGAATATTGTAAAAATTGCGATAAAGACGGATTTTGTACACTTGAAAATCCGAAAACGAGCTATGAAGAAACAATAAACGGATTCGATTGTGATGATTTAAATCCCACAGAAGTGTGGATGAAAGAATACGGAAATTGAGGAATAAGGAGTGAATGACATGGTAAAAATCGAAAATGTAATTAGACATATTTTAGGAATCGCAGGCTGTATGGCAATCTCTCTCGGAACATGTTTTGTTGCTGACGATATGATTCTTGGATGGATTGGAATTGTTGCGGGTGCGGTATGCGTGATGTTACTTGTGCCGCCGACAAAACAAGACAAAAATTGAGGGATAAAAGATGAAAATTAATCAAAGTAAAGAAGATGAATTGAAAGAAATTTCTGAAATGGCGAAGAATTTGGAAACGGCTCTTGAGCGGTTGGGTGATGAGATTAATGGAGATTTTGTCGGATTGACGGCCGAGCCTCTTTTGATAATGAGTCCTCGTTCCGGAGATGCAATTGAATTGTCAATCTCGGACATCGCTGATTATCAGCCTCTAAAAGAGGCTTGGTTGAAGTTGTAAATGGGGGATTGACGATGAGTAAAGGCGATTTTGGTTTAAATTTATCTGAGGATGAACTCAAACTTATTGAAATGAGTTATGTGTGTGCTCATTGCGGAAATGGAAGCTGTCAAGATAAAAGTTTTTCAACATTTGAGAGAAACGATGACGGATTGACAGTATGTAAAAATTGGAAACCACGAGACGAAAATACGGAAATTGAGGAATTTAAAGAACAGGAGAAATGAAAATGAGCTACAAAAAAAGCGGATTCGTTGTAGAATGGGTTGGTGAATCAATGTACTTACACATCGATAAGATAACAGGTCAGCAATATTTCAGACCGATTGATGTGATTTATATCAACGAATTGGTTGTCGAACAAACTGTCAAAGATGCAGAAGAATGGGCTGATGCTCATTTGAGAGTTGTTGATGCGGAGAAAGACCTCGAAGTTAAAAAATTCCGACAAAATGAAAAATACACAATTGAAAGCATAAATTGAGGAATTTGAAATGGTTAAATTTTCGTGGAATTCTAAAATTAAAAAATGGATCTGTGATGAAGACAAGAATTTGAAAATTTCTCGTCAAACGGCGGATCGGTTGAAAAGAAACGAAATGAAATCTAAAAATTGAGGAGTTTACGGAGCAGTAGGCATGACACGAATTGGAATTATTGATGCTGACCTTCTCGACGGAAAGTCAAATTTTCCAAATTTGGCTTTGATGAAGATCAGCAGTTTCAATAAAAAAATAGGAAATGATGTTGATTTATTGACATCATATTCTGAAATTCTGGCTTATGATTTGGTTTACATTTCAAAAGTCTTTAATTTCACGTCGTCTCCGGCGTGGATTGAGAAACAATATAATGTTGTTCTCGGCGGAACCGGATTCTATGAAGACGGCGGTCTTGACTTGCCTGATGCGATTGAACATTCAAAGCCGGATTACGAGTTGTATAATTTTTATGTAAATCAATAGATTGTTGCCGGCGCCGACCCGAAGAAATTTGATCACTATTTGAATTATTCAATCGGGTTTACTACTCGTGGTTGTTTCAGAAAGTGCGGTTTTTGTGTGAACAAAAAATACAATCGGGCGTTCAGCGCTTCCAAGCCGAGAGAATTCATTGACGAATCAAGAAAAAAAATTATGCTTCTTGATGACAATTTTCTTGCTTATTCCAAATGGGAAGAGGTTTTAGATGAAATTGAAGAAACTGGAAAGCCGTTTCAATTTAATCAAGGCCTTGATATTCGTCTTTTAAATGAACGGATTGCCAGAAGAATTTCAAAAGCAAAAACATTCGGAGACATCATTTTTGCCTTCGACCATCCGGATGATGCAGAGATGATTGAAAAGAAATTGTCGCTTTGGCGTTCATTTTCTAAAAAATCAACGAAGCTTTATGTCCTGTGTGCTTACGATTCGCAAGACGAAAAAGACATCATTGGAATTTTTGAACGGCTTAAAATCATTATGAAGTTCGATTGCTTGCCTTATCTGATGCGGTATGAAGCGTATCAGCAGAGCGAATTAAAAAGTTTATACATCACTCTGGCTCGTTGGTGCAATCAACCAAATTTTTTCAAAAAATTATCATTCAGGGAATTTTGCGAAAAGAATCAAGAATTGAAAAAGAATCAAGCCGAAATCGGCGCGTCATTGAGAGCTTTGAACGATTTTGAACAAAAGTATTCGGAAATCGCAAATCTCTATTTTGACATGAAATATGAAATTTTAAAAAATACATAAATTGAGGAATAAAAAATGACAGCAGATATAGAAAATAAAAAAATCTTTGATGCGTGTTGTGGTGGCCGAATGTTTTACTTCAACAAAGAGGACGAGAGAGTCCTTTTCAATGATTTGAATCCGAGAATTGAAATTCTCTGTGACGGCCGAGTTTTTGAATGCCGTCCGGATACGGCAGATGATTTCAAGAATTTGCCATATGCAGACAATTCATTTGATTTGGTTATCTTTGACCCTCCGCATATCAGGAAGGCTGGTAGGTCTTACATGGCTCTGAAATACGGTATATGCAGTTTTGAGGACGTTGTAGCTGGCTTCAAAGAATGTTGGAGGGTTACATCTGGAACTTTGGTTTTTAAGTGGAATGACACATACGAGAAAATAAACGACGTCATCAATGCTTTCGGGGTTCGGCCATTACTTGGTCACAGGCGGAACGGTAGCGGAGAAACACAGACAATTTGGCTTATTTTTTACAAGGAGTTGGAATGATGCCACTTGTACACAGATGTTATTTTTATTGTCCGAAAGATAAAATTTACATTTGCGGGCAGTCTGGGTAGACACCGGCGGAGTTGCCTAAAACGTCTTTTGAAAAGTGTCCGATTTGTCATGAATATAGTGACGAAAGACGAATTTTGTTGCCGGTTGAATTGTCGGATGAGTGTTGTAGAAAATGAGGAATTGAAATGGATCCGGTCAAAAAAGACATTCATGGGATAGATAGGGATATTCATCGTGTTTTGTCGAATGTCCGGAATAATACAGAGTTGCAACCGGGAACTAAGAAAATTCTGTTGGGTTTGTATGAAGTCGTGAGGCAGACTAATAAAAAATCGACATCATGTAATCATATTGTGAATCTGTATGTCCTTGCAAAAGACAATCCGGGAATGAATTTTTCTGATTTAAAAAAGAAAAATGTGAAAAAACTTTCGAAGCAGATTCGTGAGAGAAATATTCACGGCAATACGAAATACAAATATGGGAATTCGTTGAGACGGCTGTTGTTGTATTCTAAAAAAGAGAAATATTCTAAATATGTCGTTTTTGGCAGAGTTCCGGGAAAGAAGAAAACTGCATCGGATATATTGTCATCAGAAGATGTTATACAATTGATATTGGCCGGAAGAGATGTCGAGGAAAAGGCATTCATAGCGTCCACGTTTGAGGGTGGTTTTCGAATTGGAGAAATCGGGACAATAGGTATTGGGGATGTGAGACAAGAAGAGGTAGGTATATCTCTCGCCGTTTCCGGAAAAACTGGCGAACGAAGGTCACGTTTGATTGTGGCGGCTGCATATTTTGAAAAGTGGTTATCAGAGCATCCGGATAAAAATAATATGGATGCACCGGTGTGGATCAAAAATGGAAAACAGATGATGTATCCCGCATTTGTTAAAATAATAAAACGTGTTTCAAAATTAACCGGTTTAGAAAAAAAAGTCCATTTGCATTTGTTGAGGCACAGCGGTTGTACAAATGCCGCAAATCATATGACTGAGTCGCAGATGAGGGAATATTTTGGTTGGTCAGGAGATTCGGCAATGCCGATGATTTATGTGCATTTGAGTAAAATGGACGTGGACAGATCTGTTTTGAAGCAGCATGGGATTGAATTGGATGTTGTGGTTGATCGATTTACTGTTAGGAAATGCGAAATGTGTGGCCATTTCACTCCCATTTTTGAAGAGAGGTGTGTATATTGTGTTTGATTATTTTTTTTCATCAAGAGGTTCCATAAGTAAAATCATCACCCGTTTCCCTTCCCATTCAATTGGAAGATATACTCTGCTTGCAGATTTTGTTGCGGGAGCAACTTCCTTTTCAACGATGCCATACGCTTCGGTTGTTATCTCAAATTTAGACATAATTCATCATTTCTTTAAAGATATTTATAGTTATTGTGTAATTACTAAACAGTTACTAAATAGGAATGTTTATATAGTTTGTAGTATTCATCTACTGTGTAGTTACTGAGTAATTACTTAATGAAATTGGACGAGGAATTTAACATGACAACCTATGCAGAAAAAGTGTTTATCATCAACGAATTGAAAGAAACCGCAACGCTTGACAATTTTGACATCATTAACGTATCAATTCTTCTCTGTGATGCCGAAATGGGATTTAATGATTTTAAAAGACATGGTGGAGACGAAGATTGCGACTTAACACATCTCCAAAGATTTACTCCGCACACGGAATTTTTAGAGGCACTAATTTCGGCACACAATATTGTTTTGAAAAATCAAACACTGGTGGTATAAATGGTAAATAAAACAGAATATTTTGAATGTAAATGCGGACGAAAAGTTAAAACGAATTGTATTATCCCATTCTGTTTTATTGTGGGGGTTGGAACAGTCAAATGCCCCAAATGCGGGGCTGACTTGACAGAAGAAGTTTACGGGAGCGGAAAAGAGGCAGAAATGGCTGGTGAAATTTCTGAAGATGGATTTTTACACGCTGAAATATCTACCGGGAAAAACCAATGAAAAATGAGGAGTTAAAACATGGAACAGAATATAGAACTGACTGAATTGGATTGGGATATTTACGGCTATCACAATGACGGATTGAATGAACTTTGTGTTTTTACACTCAAATTGAAGAAAACAGCAATCTCAGAAATACAAGAAACAACAGAACAGATTTTCTTAGATAATGAAAGATACGGCATCTCTAAAATGATTGCATCTCGGCATGGGGAAACATTTGTAACAATATTTTAAGAATGTTTTTTACATGACTGTAAAAAAAACGATTGCAAATTCCATAGAGAATGTGGATGTGATGCATTGGATGTTGAAATTATTTTAAAAGATTCAAAGTTAATCTGTTTAAATTTTGAATCTAAAAATTAAATCAAACAGAACATTCCTGGCAATTTTTGTATTTCTGAAATGTCGATTGACCTATGCCAACCGTTTCACAAATCTTGGAAAGCGGCCAATCGGGGTGTTTATATTTCAATTCCTTCGCTTCCTTTATTTTTTCCTATTTTACATTTTTACGTCCAAACTTAACGCCGCGTTTCCGGGCAGACTTAACGCCATGCTCGGTTCGTTCAAGCGTTTTCTCCCATTCATACTCTGAAAAAGCAACCGTCATGTGATAAGCAAGCCTCTTCTCTCCTGTATCAAATCCGATATGCGGCTCTGTCAGGCTGATTAAATTTATATTATTTGTTCGGAAATAATCTTCTAAATGATACATGACAGCTACTCTTCTTGAAATCCGCGATAATTCAATTACGACAAGAGTGTCTCCTGATTTAACAGAATCCAACATTTTTTCATATTCCGGACGAAGGTCTCGGACGGCAGATTTTTTCTCACAGTAAATTATGTCACAGCCGAAATTTTCAAGCTCTTCAATCTGCCTCTGTAAATTTTGGCCTCTTGTGGAAACCCGAGCATAACCGATGACTGTCAAAAACAAACACTCTTAAATTAACATAATCCAGACCGTCAACAAAACATTCCCTGTCAAAAAACAAGCGGCAACAGACAATGAAATCGTCACAAGCGCCGGGGCGGTGATATGTGTCGGTTGCACTTTTTTAAAGAAAACCATAACGGGTATTGTTAAAATAACATAATTGAAAATAAGGTCAATCGCCGGAAGCAGCGCAATTCCGGACAACGGCTGAATAAAATAAACAGGGGTAAACAAAGCAAACGCCGAAAAAATCTTAACGTCTGCCGGCCCGATCGTTTTTGTCATAACAGCAAGTGTAAATAAAATATACGTTAAAATAAAAAACAAAACACCGATGCCTATTTCTTTTAAATCCACATTCTTAAAAATCAAAAAATCAACAGCGAAAAAAACACCGGCACAAAATATAAAAATAGGATACAAAATTTTGTTCGGGATTTCTCTCTTCAAAATATCAAGCGGCGTAAATACAAGCATCAAAAAACCCATGAAAATCAAAGATGCGTAAATCATTCTTTCACTCTCATCTCTTCTAAAAAAGCACCAAGAACTTCTCTTAAATATTCACTCAACGAGCATTTGATTTTCTCGGCATCGGCCATCAATTCTTTCTTCATCTCCGGCGTCGCCGCAACAACTAAAATAACCCAATTCTTCGCAATCGGTCTTTCTCTTTCTTCTTCAATGTCGACACTTTCTATTTCTCTCAAATACTCTTTTAAATCTGTGTGCGCTTTGTCCCAAACAATGCGGCAAAGGGCAGCTTTGCTAAGCCCTGCCGCCTTCGACCGTCTACCTAAATCTTTCATCATCTGTTTATTTATTTTCAATCGAATGTGTTCGCTCATCCCGTTCTCCAAGGCGGCCGCCGATCGCTCGGATGTCCGTTGTGTTCTAAGTTCTGTACTCATTTTCTTTTCTCCGGTTGCTTGGCTGTCAATGTATCGATGTATCGAACCGATACAATGCGATTTATATAATCTATAGTAACATTATTAGATTATATAGTATTTTCTAAAAAATAGCAATACAATGCAATATATATAGTTTTTAAAAAAATATATATTTGCTTACTTGGGGCAATTTGCTTGAAGCAAGCAGGAGTCAATTTCTATGGAAACTGCAACAGTTCAATCGGAACTTCAGTCCCACAGGCAGCCGCTCGGCTTGCTTTCGGGAGCAAAGAATTATCTTAAAAACACAATCGACAACGCCAAGCATGACTATGCGTTGGCTATCACACTCGGACAGGTCTACAAAGGAGATCTTATGGGATATTCCAAAGCGGTCTGGGCTAACTACAAAGAAGCCGGTGCATTCCAAGGCAACGGTATTGCAAATCTTGCCATCGGTATGTTCGTGTTCGCTATGGTCATCGTGGCCTGCTACATGGGTATCTCTTACATCGAACCAATCGTTCTTACGGGAAATGCAACAGCAGATGCAGATGTCGAAAAGGCATTTGATATGATCCGGGCCGGTCTGGGAATTATGTGTATCGTCGTGATCTTCATCGCACTCGGTGCTCTCATCGCAGTCATCTCCGGCTGGGGCAGCGGAAGATAATTTAATCAAAAGAGGCGGTTGACATGGATAGTTTACTCTACGTTTTCTTTTCTGCAACTGCCGTCATTTGTCTTTGCATGGGTGTTCGGGAATTCGGCAGAGATGGATCGGCTGATTCAATTCTGTACCCGGCCCTTTCTTTATTTTTGTCAATTTTGTTGATATTTTCATCAAGATTCATTCAAAACCCGTTGCTGTTCTCGGAAGCCGAAGGATATTTCCTATTCGCATTCTGGGTCTGCGTTTTCCTTCTGTCGTTGGGAACGTGTCTTGCAATCGGAGCTAATTCAATAAAATCGGGCGTGAGATTTTGAAAGAACAGGAACAATACGGACAGGAAAACAGCATCATTTCTCCAGAAGATATTATGGCGGCCACGGAGAACGGTCCAGGCGCCGACATAGCAAAGCTGTTTTTGGAAGACGAATTCATAAAAGACCTTCTGTCCGGTGAAACTGAAATTTATTACAACGCAATTAAAAAATTAGGAATCGGTCAGTATGACAAACAGACCGCCGCAAAAATACTTCGCCGTGTCGAGGAAATGAAAACGATGTTCGCAATGTCCTCTATGGAATACGAATACACATGGGAAGTCGAGCGCGAATTTACAATTTTCAGGACAATTGCTCTCAAAAATATAAGCATGGGTCTCGAGGGGACATTCTTAAAAAGGGCTTTCGGAAGCATTCAGGAAACAAGCTTTGTTCAAACATTAAACAACCCGGTTCAGCAAAAAAGACCGGGTTTAATCTCTTCAATCTTCAAAAATAACAGATAATAAAGGTGAATGAATATCATGGACATTTGGATGATTTTAACGGTCGCTTTCGGAGCGGCGGCGGGATTCATGTTTATAGCAGTCGTCATGATTGCATCTTTCATCGGCCCGTATGGCTGGGCCGTCGTCAAAGCAAAAATGGGGAAGAAACACATCGCTTGGTTCATCAACAACCACGGAGAAGTCTTCCCTGAAGCAGTCTCTGGAGATATCGCCCACAATGCTTATGGTGGCGGAATATTTTATCCTGATCCCGACAGCCCGATTACAACGGACCACACCAAGGGAAGCCTTTTTGATACAAATTTGGCCCCCGGATTGAGTTATAGTTTATTAACGGGTTCTAAAAAATTATCAAAATTGAATGTTCCGCTCCGTCGCCCAGGTGATGTCGTGACGGTCGAAATCGGTGAATCGGAAGAAACATTCGCGTCACTGGGTGACATCGAAGGCGCAATTTATGAAGCAGATATTCTTGCCGAATCGGCAGGAGATGTATTCGAAAATCAAGCACTCTCTGAATTCAAAGAAGTCGCTGAAATGGCGGACACGGATTTGGAAAAAGCGAAAGAAAAAGCAATTTCGGATTTCAGGCTCTGGCTCGGTTCGGAGCGAACGGAAGAAGCAGAGCCGATCTTTTCAGAACTGCTTGATAAATTGGCGGACGAATACGGCAAAAAAATCGATGCGCATGTCTCAATAGAGCTCGAAAAAACAGTCTCAAAGTATGCATCGTCTGTTGAAAAGTTAAAATGGGAATTTGTCGGAGCTCTCCGACTGAATGACCCTGAAATTAAATCATTCAGACGCTATTTCCGTTTATGTCAGCCGCAGTATGTAGAAAGAATCGTCCAAGACAGGGTTGTTGATGCGGTCGCAGGTGCAAAAGACTGGATTAAGCCGGTAATTGTGGCAGGCGTCATAGCCATGGGTATTCTCGGTATTCTCGGCCTGATAATCTACCTCACGCAGCAAGACCCGACTGTCATCATCCAATCGGCAGAACTGCTTGCAAACAACACGACAAATAGCACGTCTTTGAATATGTGAGGTTAAAAAATGGAAAAGGATACGTTTTTTGATAAATTAATGGGCAGAGACTCTAAAAGCTTACATAAACTTGCAGTAAAAGAATATCACTATCAGGAAAAAGAAAAAAAACTGTACAGAGATGCGAAAAAAAGAGCAAAAAAGAGAGGAAGAAAAGAACCGAATGCGTTAGATTATGATTGGTTAAAATTTATTGGACTTAAAAAATTATAAAGTCGAGGTTAAAAAATGTACGGTGATCTCTTTCATCAAGAAGCAAAAGGGGGTGCCTACGATACGGTAGGACAAAAAGGTCTGTACAGATTCGAAATATCTGTAGATGCTCTGATGTTCCTCGATGCTAAAAAAGAGTTCTTCACAGAAGTAAAACTAAAAAAACGAAATCCCCAAGGCAAGCACGCCTACGAAAACCTCTGTAGTGAAATGTACGGCTTAATCGAAAAGATTAAGCCGCTTCTTCTATTGGACCACGGAAGAGTTGATGACGATGGCGTTAAATTCGTCGAGGAAGCGGAAGAATTCTTCGGAAAATCAAACATCGGATTCAGCTACAGTGAAGAATATTCCGAACTTTCCGCAACAAATGCATCTATTGTTCTTCTTCTCTCCGATCGGCTTCTAGACTTGATGTATAAAAAAGAAATCTACGATCCAACAATTATTCACAAAATCCAAAATCCGAAAAAGGCGTACGAGGAATCAATATGACGAGCTACATTCTTAAAAAAGCGATTGACCGAAGAGAACGGGAACTCGAACACGCTAAAAAGATGGAAGAGCGAGGAATCCAAGAAGAAACGCCGTTAAAGCTACTTGATGAAAACATAAAAGGAGCAGTCAATCTTTGCAAAGACCGCGAAATTGATTACCCCCTTATGGTTGCAGGCGGAGAGGGTGTAGGAAAAAGCACGCTCGCCTCTCACGTGGTTAAAAAAATCGCAAAATACACAAATCAGGAAATCGATCTGTCTGAATCAATGATTTATTCGTACGATGAACGGGATAAGTACGGACATCCGCTAATTAATTCTTTCCTCGGATTTACGCACAAGTATCAGAATACGCATTATAAAATTCTCTGGTACGATGAAGCGGTCTCTGTCCTGTTCAGCGACGATCACGCAACAAGGGAATCAAAAGACGCAAAAAAATTATTCGTCATAAAAAGGGAAATGCGTCATTTCGATGTCCTCATCGCTCCATCATTTTTCCAAATTGTAAAAGACATAAGGGAACGCCGAATAAAAGCTCTGCTCTACTGCTACATTGAAAAAAACAGGGAAACAGGAAAGTTCGAACACTGGTACGCATGGTTCTCTTCTCAAAAAATCGTCCAGCTTTCTCTATCTCCGAAAGCAAGGGCGGCATTCAGGTCTCCGAAATCTCTTTTCCGCATCGTTCAGCCGGATTTCGTAGAAAAATTCCCAGAAATGGATAAAGACTTCCGCGAAACATATCTGCTTAACAAACACACATTCCGCTCATCGTTCATCGACAGCTTAATCGGAAACAACAAAACCGCCGCAGATTATCTGCTTCCTGAAAACATCGACTTAACTCCGGCCTTTGATAAACTGTTAGGCCGGAAACAAACAGGTGAATTGGCAACTTAAGAAGGTGAAAACAATGGCAACAGGACAAGCAACAGTCGTAAATCAATCAGGAAACTCTGTGCAAAACCAAGTCCGAGACGCAACAGGATCGGCGGTACACGCTGCACAAAATTCAGGCGCAAGCAAAAAAGAAGTCATTCAGGCAAGAGACGCTGCAAAAGCGGACGTCCTAACAAAAAACCTATCGGCGGTCGCATCCGGAAAAGACAGCTCCGGACAAATCCGGGCGGAATTTGAAAATAACCCCGGCCTAGTCCAAGATGCCATGCGCGCAGGCCTGATTGATAAAAACGGAGTTATCGCAAGCAAAGTTGCCAATTACGGATCAAATATAACTTATTCAAGAACTGCTCCTGCTCAAACACAATCACAGACGGTACAGGCCGCTTTTGAAAAGAAACAGCCGCCGAGAAGCTTTGATGAATTAGGACACTATCTCGCCGATGCCGCTTCGGAAGAGATTGAAAAGCGCCCGAAATTAAAATCTGCCATCGACAAAATGGACGCCGATTTATACAAAATTCCAATCATCAAAAAAACGGTGGATAAATACGAAACTCCTGAGGAAATAGCTAATATGTATAGCGGTTTGACGGGAAAAGCACTCTACACAGTCTTCCCTACACTCAAAATAGCGGGTCCTAAGAATCCAACACAATCTTCTAAAAAATTGGTTGACGGGTTACTTCAAGGGTATTACGGCGGGTCTGATGAAACGGGGGATTTGATTGCAAGTAAAGGGAATGTTGCAACAAGGGGATTGGATGCAACGGCCGAATGGGTTTCAAATAAAGGCGCTTGGCTTAATAAAGGGGGAGCTCCTGGTCGCTTCATAAGGGGAGCAACCTTTGACAACGCAGCAGGTCTTGTAGTCATCGGGTCAGAAGGTTACAAAACAGCAGTGGCCGCAAATTCCGCAAGCTTCGGAGATTTAAAAAAGGGGGATTTAAAAACAGTAAATCAGAAGCAAGCTGATATTTATGCTCATAAAGTCGGAAATCTTTTAGGAGGAACGGTCTATGCCGCAAAAGAAGATCCTGCTGCTTTCTTGGGTTCTCTTGTCGGTTTCAGTCTTGCAAAAGCATCTGTAAAAGCCGGTGGAGCTAAAGCTGTCGGAATCATCGACACGGCCGGAAGAACTAGTACTCCTTTGAAAACATTCACTGAACCGAAGATTGCAAATGCGGGTGCTGACATTTTCAGAAAAGGGTCGCCGAATTCTATAAAGCTCCCGCTTGTAAAAGATATCACAGTTCCTGATGCAATTTCACGCTTTGGAAAAACAAAAGGAACTTATCCAAACCCATCTGTTTTTCCGGATAAGTCAACCGCTGGAATTCACACAAGTCCAACAAATCTCGGAAAAACTTTCAAAGTTATGGAAGGAACATCTTCGGAGCCTGGTTTGTTTGTTGCGGATAAAGCATCTCCGTATTTCGCAAAATTGCCGGAAGTGTCTGTTAAAGGAATCGGATTCTCTAATCCTGTTAAAGGATTTCTAAGCACGATTAAGTCTGCAAAAAATGCACCTTCTCGGTTCATGGATATAGCTCGCGGGCGCGGCGGTCCGACAATCAATTTTGTTGGAACTTCGGGGGTTCGACGTCTGCCGAAAGGAATCAGAAGCAACAGGAAAGCATCAACGGATTTCATCAAAAAGGGGGCGGATTCTGATTTCTTCCATACAACTACAAAACTTGAGCAAAATCTCGCAGGCGGTTATCTCGCCGAAATCGAGGCAGTTTCTCCTCCGAAAACGGCATTCAAATCAATAGATGGGTCGTATTATACAAAGCTGAAACAGCCTGTCAGTATTCTCGGCTTCAAAATAGATCCTTCTGTCAAAGTTCCGATTAATGCTTATTTCTTAGACAAGGCAGTAAAAACAGCCGACGCAAAACAGACGAAATTGAGGAAAACAACTAACGGCAAGAAGGCGAAGCAACTCACGCCAAAAAAATCTCCTTCTTATAAAAACTCCTATTCCGGGGGCAGAAGCTCAGGTTCAGAACCTGCGATTATCGACTTGACTTATTCTCTGAAAGGGAGAAGTTCTTCAAAATCTGGCGGAAGATCATCTTCAACAGCGAGCAGATCTTCTTATAAAAACTCACACTCGGCTACATATTACTCGGGAATTTCTGTAAAAGAACCAAGTTATTATGCAAGTCCTTACCGCGGACCCTATAAGACAGTGCCAATGAGTACAAAATCGCCGATTATGAAACCCGTCGCCAAATCAAAAGAACGCCCTGCAAAGCTTCCTGAATATTTCGGCACAAGAAAAAGAAAAGCACGGGAAAAGCGCGACATAAACAAACAGTTCCGTATCAACGATTTGTCGGAGCTTCGCCTGTGAGGGTTTAAAAAATGGTCAGCTATCAGCTTCTCGTCTTCGGTTCGGCGTTGTTAATTTTCGGATTAATTTACGGCCTTGTCAGCGACATTTTCTTTGACTTATTCGCTGCCGGAACGATCGGATACATCGGCACAAACGATTGGTTTAATTTCGGTCAAGGGTGGATGGATTTCATCTTCACGATGGTTCCTTCTGTTCTTTTTGTAAGCGGCGGTGTTTACTTGGTAGCTCGGGCCATGAAAGGATGATTTAAATGAAATTTTCAAAAATAATACTCGTTGCGTTGCTTTTAATCTGTCTGACACACTCGGCATTCGCGGCAACGGACAATTTTAATTTCGATGTTATTCAGGGAAGCAACACGCTGGATTTAGGCATGCCGTATGATGGATTTTTTGTGTCTGACATATCTGGAGTGTTTTCATTTTATTCCAACAGCGGTTTTGTACAAAATATAACGATCACCGCAACCCAACCAATGGATGATGCTGTTGTTAATCTAACTGTTCCGAAAAACGCAAACATGAATGCAAATTATTCAGATGTTCGATTTTATTATTCAGGAAATGCAACGGAGCTCCCGTATTATATCAACTCTTACAACTCGTCGGCTGCGAATATTTCAATAAAATTGAATTTGTCGGCCGGCGGAACTGTTGTCATGATGACATTCGGAGATGCATCTGCGGAAAGCAAATCAAACATTTCATCCATGTTCATTTATTATTTAAATAATAGTAGCGGTCAAGTTTTCACAGAAAACACAACTCTGTATTCTGGATTATTTACCAACATTGATTTTAAAACACAGCCAACGGCGACATCCGGGAGTCAAGCGAGATATTGGGTTACTGGCCAATATATTACATCGGCTGCATCAACGTTTATATATCTAAATGGTTCATCTGGCAGTCTGCACTCATTAATAAACGCGTCGGCCATAGGACAGATTTTTACGCCGCCCGGAAATTCCAATGGGTATTTGCATCAAATAAATATGTCTGTAAACACAAACAGCACCGTTCATTTAACTGCTGTACGTTATGATTCGGAGGGTGTTCAAGACGCAGCCGCTTCGATAAATGGCGCAAATGCATCTCGAACACCATTTCAGGTATTCGCAGTCGGCGGCACAGGCACGTATAGTTTAACTGTTTTTGATGTGCGTATTTATAATTCGACGACGACGACCATCAGTTTCGGCCAAGTGTCTGAAATATTGATACCTGTGCAAGAGATTGTTTCAATTTCCACACCACCAAATGTGTTCTCTTCGCTGAATTTTAACTCAAACGAAACAGGTAATCTTAATCTCAACATCACTTATTCAACACATATTATCTTACTGACACCGAACGGGGAAGTCTTCGATCAGACACCGTTGCTTCAATTTCAGGTGCATCCGTCAACATCATCAACTCCATATTTGATCTCGAACAATTCAAACTTTTCAAATGTGGTGCTTTCCGGAACATCTGCCGGAAACATTTCGCCGAATTTGTCCCCGGGTGTATATTATTGGAAAATAGTAGCTCCAGATGGAGAATATTCTGCAACACGGTCTTTTACAGTCTTAGAGCCGGTTCATCGTTTCTCGGACCACTTTGTATTTAACGTGACCACCGGAAGTAATACATTAAATCTGAATCAATATTATAACAGCTCTTATGTCACAGAGATTTCGGGCAATTTTTTGGCGGAGGGTAGCATCGAAGGAAAATATGCACAAAACATAACATTTACGGCCGCAAATAATCGAGACGATGTAATAATAAACACATCTATTCAAAGAAACACAAACATGAATGCGGACTTCTCTGACCTGCGCTTTTATCATTCAAATTTAACATCCATTCCGTATTATATCGAATCATACAATTCAACACACGCAAATATTTCGATGAGAGTGAACACGTCCGCGGGTAACAATTCGATCATTATGTCTTTCGGAGATCCTGATACGTCGTCTGTGTCGAATCTATCTTCAATTTTCATTTACTATTTAAATAATAGCAGTGGTCAAGTGTTCACAACAAACACGACGCTGTATGTTGGTCCATACACAAATATTGACCTTTATGTTCAACCATCCACGACAGCCACAAACGGCATGGTCTGGTACTGGTTCCGTGGATCTGAATACGCAAACGGAACATATGCGTATAACATACCTCTTATACGTCATGTTCAAACAACAGGATCTGTGACGAACCTTTATGCAAATTTTACCGGAACAGAACAATTGGTAGCCACCCCCTCCAACGGTGCGGCTGGATATTCATTCCGCTTGAATTTATCTATAAATCCAAACAACACAGCACGCCTTGATTATGTCAGGTACTTTAACGGAACTGTTAATTCATCAAACACAATCAATGGTAATGCTCCTCTTTCGGTTATATTCCAGTTGTTTGGAACAGGAATTTCTAACAACGGAAACTCAAGAATTTTTGATGCCAGGATTTACAACACGACAACGATTTCAAACATCTCCCCTGGTCCGGTTTGGAATGTTGTAACAACGGAAATTCCAGTTTCAATCCAAACGCCGTCGGGTATTTTTTCATCTGTCAGCTATACTGCAACCACTAACGGACGTTTATCTTTTGATGTATTTTACGAACCGCACATCGTTATGCTGACACAAAACGGCTCCGAATTTCAACAGTCTACTTCATTATTGCAATTTCAGCCACATCCGTCAACACTTTCTATTCCGTATCAAATCGCACTCGATACAAATTTTGTAAGCATAGTACAGTCCGGCAACTCTTTGGGAAAAATTTCTCCAAATCTTCCTGTAGGGTCTTATTACTGGAGAGTGATGCAGCCAGATGGTATATGGTCTGAAACGAGGTCGTTCACGGTAACGGCTGTTCCAGCAACGCCTGGAAGTTTTACATTTCGTACCTACAACGAGCTCACAAACGCGGCAATATCATCAACAGTAATGATTTCAAACGGAACAACTCAGCTTCAAAAATCCGGATCTACAATCACATTTAATTCTTCAGAAGTTGTCGCTGGAAACTACTCCGCTCAAGTTAACGCAACAGGTTACGTCGTTCGACATTTCGTAGTCGTCAGCCCAGGTGAATATTCATTTTATTTGTTGCCTGCAAACGCTTCGGCTGGAACGGTCCTGTTTTCTTTGATTGATAATTCAAACACATTCCAACCAAGCTCTACGCGGCTTGTCATTCAAAAACAAACACCGAATGGAACAATAACGATTCAAAGCAGTTATTTTGATGCATCCGGTATCGTCACGGCCACGCTGAACAACTTCGACTCATATATATTAACAGTCGTTTCAGATTCCGGTGAATCTCGCATTCTCGGAAATTATATTCAATCAGGACAGACAATGGTTCAGCTTCTTATCGGAGATATCAATCTTATCAAAGACAGTTCTCAAAACCCATTCGGAGGTTTTACTTATGATTTAATTAAAACGGACAATTTTATTAAACTGGAATGGGATAATCGAACAGGAGCCTTGGTAAAGCCTCTTCTGTTCCAGATTTACAAAGACGGCGTTCTTGACTTTGAGATTAACAGTTCTGCTCCGTTCGGTTCGATTGTTTATCAAGACAATGTCAACGGAATCCAATCGCTCGATAAAAACGTCACATACAGAATTGTCATGGTTGCCGAAACCGAAAATGGAACAATCCGAATAAACGAATATTATAAAGTCGGCGGCTTTGCAATCGGAATCGACCTTCAAAAGATACCACTGAAGATTCGAATTGTTATCGCCTTCGTCCTATTTGTCATAACAGCAAGCCTGTTCAATATAACAAATTCAAAATTCGGAGCCTTCGTAATCACGGCAGAAGCTGCACTTTTCGCATTCTTCGGCTTCATCCCGATTCTTCCGGCAGTGGTCGGGTGGCTTCTCTTTATCGCAATCGCAGCTTATGCAACAAGACGGCAGGATGTGTATTGATGGAAACTTATAAAATAACGGTCTTTTTGATCATCTTGAATTATGTCATTTTCGGCTTCGTCTCTCTCGGAATCGTGCCGATTGAAGTGCCGTTTATCAGCTCATATGTAAGCCCGGATACGTTCTCGGCAAATGTTCCTGCTTCAATAGATTACGATTCTGTCAGCTACGGTTTGTATTTATTCGGAGACTTCCCGAGAGCACTCGCAATGATTGTAAAATTGTTAGTAATAGCGCCGTTCTCCCTAGCCTTTTTGATGAATGCTCTGTCCGTGCCGTCAATCGTCACGACGCTTTTGATGATTATGCTTTTTATTATTTATGTAAAAGATCTTGTCGAATTCATCGGCAACCGTCTGGTCAAATGAGGTGCTGAAATGGTGAATTATATCGGTGTGTTCGATTTCATAAACGGCGGCGATTTGCTCGGCGCATCCGTCGCCGTGTACCTCTCCCAATACGGAATGATATTCTGGGCAGCTCTATGGGGCCTCTTGATGGTTGTCATCTATATCAAAACATCTGACACGACAACGGTCATTGTGCTGACCTCTTTGCTTTTGGGAGTCGTCGCAACAATCGGGTCGATTTATGATTATTTCCCGGTTCCGGTTGTCTTGCTGGGGGCGGTCTTGCTGATCTTCTCATCCGCGGCGATTTTTTACAATTATTATTCAAAATTCAGGTGAAAATGCATGGTGAGTTTCAGCAATTGGTTTCAGGCAGGGATTAAAGTCATTGTCGGAGAGGCTATGCTGTATATTTTATACAGCGCGCTTATTCCGGCATACGAGCAAGCCGTGTCTATCCTTGTTCCTTATGGGTTGCCCCAATCCGCCGCCAACACCGTTGGGATGTACTTAGTGTTCGGTTTTATCATGCTCGCCCTCGCTCTGTTTATTTATATATTTTTAGTGGCTGTGCAGGTCGAATATGACCAATACCAGCCGGTTCAATAAATCATCAAATCAAGCTAATCCTGCGCAGGGTTTAATCATAAATAAAAAAAGAAGGAGGTGGTTACAACGGCAATCAACAGACGGAATTTAAAAAAAAAGCACACCCGAGTGGAAGCTCATACAAGAGGCGTGTGGGTCAGAAAAACAAAACCAAGTTCGCGAAAAAGAAGACGTTAACCATTTAAGCCGCCAAAAAATGGCGGCACTATTTTTAATAATTCAAACAGAGGGTTTATTATATATTTAATATTGAATTTTATTTTCCTCGATTTATTTTTTGCTAATCTGAAATCGGGAGGATGTGTATAATGTGGAAAAAATTTGTTCTGATTTTCATCTAACTCTGATCCGTCAAGGAAAAGATAACCGGACTTGCAACTCTTACCGCAATTCCACGCTTGAATTTTTGAATGTCTGCGAAATCACAGAAATATCTCAATTGCAATTAAACAGCGTTACTGATTACGATCCGTTTTTTTTAAAATATATGGAATACGCAAGCAACGAATTAAAAAACGGCTACACAACATTAAAACGAAAATTCACTGCACTCAACAAATTTTTTTCGTATCTGGTGCGCTACGGTTTCATCATCACAAACCCGATTCCGAGTTTTCGGGAATGGCATATGTGTATTTATAAAGAGCCGGACTCTGCAATGAGGTATCTCCCTGAACCGAAACAGGTAAAAGCGTGTTTAAAAAAATCATTGACAATACGCGTTTTTACAATGCATTTTTTATTTTCAAAAACGGGTGTCCGTCCGTGTGAAATGATTGCTGCTGATATAGATGATTTCAAACTTGATCGCAAAGTATGGGTTTTAAAACCGCATCCGAAAAGAACAGGCAGGGTGATTCCCCTTGACAACGAACTTATTTTTGTTCTGAAAATATATTTCGGCACTAGGATTGATGATAACCCAGCTCTGTTTCTTGGCCCGCACGGTAAGCGTATTCACAAAGACCGGCTCCGTGAAGAAATGCGTGAAGCGTTTTACGCAAACGGAATGTATGTCGATGGTGGAGAATTGCATGAACGGGCAAGCCCTTACAGTTACCGCTGTTATCACAACACTCAACTCGATTTGAAAGGAATGCCGCGTGGAATTTTAAAAGAAATTCGTGGAGATCAGAGAAAAAATGATGACACCGCAGAACGCTACATTCTTTATAATGAAAAAACTCTTGTCAAAGCCAATTCAAAATATATGTTTTCGTTATTGGGAAAAACCGTGAGGATTCCGAAATACTGATTCGATAAATAAAGGGGATTCTTCTTAATCTGGTTTAATTACATTTTACTCTTTAAAGAGTAAAATCAAACATGATTTTATATATTAGGTATAACTTTGTATAACTTTGGACACAAAAAACAAAAAGTATTTATAATATAAATGAGGTGCGAGGATGAAATCCGCTGTGGACTTCAGCAAATGGTTCGTGAACAAAGGACTTGACAATCCCACTGATACACTAAATGGTAATACAAAATTACAAAAACTTCTTTTTTTCTCTTGGTTAATCCATTACAAAAAGTTTGGAGAATGCTTGTTTGACGATGATTTTCACGCATTCCAAAACGGCCCTGTTGTTGAAAAAGCAAGGCAAATTTACGCTCATAATTACAATTCTCTAATTATTCCAAACGCAAATGAATTAGAAATTTCTGAATCAGGAACATACACCGAATTTGGAATTGAATTCACAGAAAAAGAAATCACATCGTTAAGATTAACGGAAGCGCTTTTCGGAGATGCAACCGCTGATGAATTGACAAAAATCAGTCATAATTCGCCAGTGTGGTCAAAATACCATTCAATTTATATGAAATCTTCATCGATGTGTGCTTCCGGAGAGCGGCCAAGCGGTATGCTCTCTAGAATGCCAAAATCTGAATTAACTGAAGAACTTAGGATGATTGGAAATGTTATAAGCTCCTATGAATATTCGTTGGAACATCCCGATGACGAGTGATTATTTTGATTGAATGTAGGCAAGCAGTTTGGATACGGGTGCCTGCATATATCGATGGCAGTGAAAATAGAAACGGCACCCTCGGAAATCATCCGCTTCTTGCACTCGAAATTGACGAGGAATCAAACGCTATTTCTTTTGTGCATGTAACTTCTTCTCTGAATGCTACTATTCACCGTCTGTTGTTTGCAAGAGAAGTCTATGAAATCGAAAACTTTAACCCGCCTTTTTCTCGAAAATCTTATGCAGACACACGGGGAATTTATTTGATAGAGTATTGTTCTGGTATGTTGACTGCTTTATTGTCAGGCGGAGCGTATCTGAATGACCGCGACTTTTCGCAGATCATCTCTAATACTAAATTTGAAAATATTATCTCCTTTTCAAAAGATGAACTGAAATCGTTCAACCAGCACCTGAATTATGATGATTGTTAAATAAGCAGGGATTGTCGTTTTTAACTCTTTTTTATAGTTTGATTATTCGTGAGGTGTAATCATAAAAACGCACGAGACCAGCACATTTAATTAATCTAAAAAAAGAGATAACAAGCGACATCCAAAATTTCAAATTTGGATTTTTTTCGTCGCTTGTTATTTTATATGTATGTCTCGTTCACGTTTTTATCTGGTGCGGTATAAGCCAACGTCCGGATTCGAACCGAAATATATTCGCTCTGCAGGCGAACGCATAGCCGCTCTGCCACGTTGGCACAATGATTTTCTCTTGAGAGGAAATCTAAAATGAGTTTTTAATATTTAAAAGAAACGGAAGGGAAGAGGCAAAGGAAGGAATAAAAGAAATGAATTTCTAAAAGAAAGTAAAATGGTGGAAAAAATGATTGGTGAAAATCAAAAAAATCGAAATGAAACAAAAATCGTAATTATCGGCGGTTTTTTAGGAAGCGGAAAAACAACTGCGATCAAAGAACTCGGAAAATTGTTTGCGATGAGCGGAAAAACTGTCACGTATTTCACAAATGAAATCGGCGAAGTCTCTATTGACGGCGACCTTTTAAATTACGACATGGAAACAAAAGAAGTGACAACGGCCTGTATCACTTGCAACATGAAAGAAAAGATGACAGCCGCTGCCGAGCAGCTGATTGAAAAAGCGCATCCGGATATATTGTTTATGGAGCCAAAAGAAACGGTTTCTCCCTTGGTTGTCAAAGACGAACTGGAGAAGGCCGCTTTGAATCAGAGGGGCGAAGAATATGATTTTGCGCCGCTGTTTACATTCATTGATTCTTCGAAATTTTTCGTCAACATTAAAGAAAAGAAGAAAATATCCTTTGACCAGATCACGGTTTCTGAAATCGTTGTTTTGAATAAAACGGATTTAATTCCACCGAATGAATTGAAAATGATTCGGGAAAGCGTTATGCAGATCAATCCGAAAATCAAAATTATAGAAAACGGCATTCAGAATGCCGGCATTGAAAAGATAAAAGAATGGATTGAAAAACGCTGAATTATCAGTTTATATCAGTTTATCAGTATTTACCAATATTGAAAAATGATAATTTTTATTTTTATCTTTTAGAGATTTTAGGTTTTAATTTTAGTTACGTTTTTAGTTACTTTTATTTTTGATTTTAGTTACTTTTGTTTTTGATTTTAACTTTTATTTTTGGTTTTATTTGTTTTTTAGGTCCGAATCTCAATTCTCATTTCCCTCGCTGCGCTCGTGAAATTCGAATTGAGGCGGTCATTTTGTTTTTCAAATATTCATTTAATATTGTTTTTATGATTCGATAAACACCATAAATAACTGTAATTGAAATTATATGAGTGAAGCGAAATAAAGCAAGTAAAATAAATCACGTATTGTTCCATTTGCAAAAATAAAAACGTTGAGTTAAAAATGTTGAATTAAAAACAGCTTCCGCTTTTTTCGATTTTAATTCCATCAATAAACAAAACAGCTTTCGCTTCTTGAATTATAAAAAACAACAAAATAAGAATGATAAAGAAAGACTCATGGCAGCGATTCAAACTTCCCGAAGGCTCGCACACTTCAGTACAATAGGAAACGCTGGCGGGC
>JGI994J12354_10000431_pt1 | contig 41563 bp, 41 predicted proteins | sample IntmicLarv3ML3BL_FD_12354 | JGI IMG/M metagenome (IMG submission 12354) | reverse complement strand
CAAGCCGTTGTTGGAACGAACCAATGTGTCGTGGATGTAGTTGTAACGGATGGTATGCACAGCGCCTTCCTTAGAGGAAAGGTAGAAGTTGTGCCCATACGCATTGGTTGCATTGCCGTACACATTGCTGTATTCCACAAGCAAATCGCCCGGGTCTGCGCAATGGATACCATGGTAGTTACCATGTACATCACAGTTACGGATAACAAGGTTGTCACCACCTGCGTAGAAGATACCGCGGTTGGAAATCAATCCTTCATGCTCTCTGTCACCATAATTATTCTTCAACTGCTCAATGTTCGAGAACCCGCGAATCGCAAGCGCACGTTCCACGTGACCAGCAAAGTCAATGTTTTCCAAAACGATATTGCTTGCGTTAATCATTACCACATTCTGTGCCGCAATCGACTGAACGACCGGTTTTTTACCATTTACGGTGATACCCTTAAAGGTAATCGGCGCTTCCTTTGTACCGTTTTGGCCGTCATATCCGCCGGCATTTGTATCCAGATAATGCAGCGGTGCAGGGTATGTCGCATCGCCCATGATTTCTACCGTATCGCCAGGTGCCAGCAACGTCGTCACATCCTGCGGCTTCTGGAATTTCTCCGTCGGGCCAACACGGTATGTCTTTGTGCCGTCGCCGTTTGTGGTCGGGTTTGTTGCGCCCGACTTGATTGCATCATTGTCAACCAAGTTCGTGATACCTGCGCTGATGTTGCGAATCTCCATCGAGCCTCTCGCGTCGCCGGAAGCCACGCTCAACACGCTGATAAGACCCACGTTGTCAGGTTTGCTCTTGTAGTACACGCCCTCTACGTCACGTGTTACATCCTCACCTGTAACATTATGAAAGTATGCTGTGATATAGCAATTCGATGCAATCGTGTTACCATTCACAATCAAGTCCATGGTGTAGTTCGTGAAGTTAAACACCACTTTGACTTTATCCGGGCTGGCCGAATCCTGAGAGTATTTAACACCTGTGTCCGTAACCGAACCGTTATTGCGCACTGCATAATTGCCGTTCGCCAGCAATTGGATAGCCCAAAGTCGGGAGTTACCGCCTGTGATACGGCGGTCAGCCGGGTTGAAGCTGATGTTCATGTTGCCATCCTCGTGCACATCCGTAACCACAAGGTCAAAGCTGATGCTGTTCTTCGGTGCGTTATCGCCTGTGCCCGTGCCGTCGCCGCGCAGGGGCTGGTTCAACTCATACGTTACATACTGGTATGCAGGCGTAGGAGCCACATTGATGTAGTAGTCGCCGTTGACTGTATCTGCCTCGTCGTATTCCTCATTCGGGTCAATAACGACAGGTGCTTCCGGCTCCGGCCAGAAGAGAGGCATGTAGTCCTCTATTTTGGACTGGCCGCCATTCTGATACAGGCCAAGATACTTCGGCGGATTGGTTGCGCTGAATGAACCGTCGTTAAATCCGCGGGAAACAGATGCCACCAATTGACCCTCGGTGTCGTATGCTTTGAGGGTGCTATTGCTTGCACCAATGCTAATTTCGATTTTATATGTTTCGCCAACGGCCCACTTGGAACCATCGCCGGTGTCACTGGCACCACCGCCACCATTATTCTGATAATCTTTTCTGGTTCCTATATCACGCATTCTGATATATACCGGAGCACCCGTGCCATTGTTACCCGGTGCGCCGCCTGTATAGCTTTCCGGAAAGATTGTGAAGTTCAAGTTACTCCAACCTGTGCCGTCAAGCGCCGTCACCAAGCCCTGCCAAATATAGATTTCTTCAACCGCGTCTTTTTCCCAACCGGCAAGCTCAATCAAATGACTGTTGCCATGACTCAAAGTAAGCGTATTGGATGGTGCTTCCATAATCGTGATGGAAACCGTTGCCGGTGCAGAATCGCCGTCATCGTTTGTCGCTGTTACGACAAACTCGAACGTATCCGCCACAGTCGGTCTGCCCGAGATGATGCCTGTTTCTTCATCCAGCGTCAAACCGTCCGGCAAGTCGCCATCAACGATTTCGTACGCAATCGGGTCGCGGCTGGCATCAATCTGCGCGGAATACTTCGCGCCGACCATACCATTTGCCATAGCGCCCGCCGTCACAACAGGCGCGCTGCCCGCTGTTATCGTTAATGTAAACGCCTTTGCCGCTCCCATGCCATAAGAAGAGTTGCTGGCTTGAACGGAAAAGCTGTAGTCGCCCGCCACTGTCGCTTCACCGCTCAAAACGCCGGTGGCAGCATCAAGGGAAAGACCATCCGGCAAAACGCCGGCGCTGATGCTGTATGTTGTAGGAACAACGCCGGAAAGGAACGCTGCAAACGTGACATCTGCGGAATCGCCGACTGCCATGTCTGCCAGTGTGCCGTTGACCGGGGAAGTGATGGCCGGTGTCCAGTCGGACGTGCCGCTCCAGTTAGTCAAAACAACATGGTTTTGGCTACCATTACGCATGTTCAAATAAACAAAAGCAGGCGGATTCGCCACTGTCAACTGAGCTTCCGCCGGAGTGCTTGCTTGAAGAGCAACCGTACGGTCCGCAATAAGCTCATTGGTAACAGCATCCAGAACTTCCAGCGTTACTGTCTCTGCGACAACATCAATCGTTGTGCGCATCGTATAATCGCCGCCAATGACACCATCTGAACCCGCCGACCATACAAAATCCGTGCCCGTGTTCACATCCTGAAGCCGCTGACTATTCAGCACAATATAGTTTGTGCCGCCAACATTATCAAAAACAATACCGACCGCCGGGTCAACATCTACCCCACCAACCTTAACTTTGCGGTCAGCACTCCCGTCTGTACCTCCCTGTTTCACACTCGTAGCTTCAGAAAAACCCGCCGGAAGTACTGAGAGCCAGAATCTCATGCCGGTAATCTTATAAATGGAAAGCTGCGTCGCCCATGTATACTTCCCCGCTCCATCATGCTCAAATGCAATAGGTGCCAACGTTCCTGCTCTCTCGCCACTATTACCTCCAGTAATCGGCGACGAAGCAGCCATCACCATCGAGCCCATCTGCACTGCCGCAAACGCCATCATGAACGCCATGACAAATGCTACTTTCTTTTTGATACTTTTCCATACATTCATTTCTCATTTCCTCCTCATAAGTGTATTACCGTTGTCAACAAAAGCCTCTTCTACCCTCCTTGTGGAAAACGCTGTCGATTAACGTTAATGCTTTGATAAAAAACCACACTTTTGCAAAGCGTGTGTCGAACCGTGTTTGCCGACTGGCATTATGTACAAAACCAATGCTGTTTTTCATTAAATATCATACAATGCATTCAAAGGAATGTCAAGAGCATTATCCGGTCATTCTTATAATTTATCTATTCAGAACAATATTAATGGAATCAAAAAGGCATACCATCCTCTCACGATAATGATATGCCTTGCCTTGTGGATATAGACGTTTTTCCGCCATTCTTGTGCTATTTTTGCGTCACAACCGCCCGCAATGCTGCGGCCGCCGCGCGGATGTCCACTTGCGCAAGGATGGCGGATATGACAGCCACATTGTTTACACCCGATGCGATAAAAGGCGGCAGGTTGGACGCGTTCAGGCCGCCGATAATCATCACGGGGATTGTGACCGCCGCGCGGATAGCTTGCAGCTCCGCCATGCTGACGATTTTGGCATCCGTCTTCGACCCGGTCGGAACCATCGCGCCCACGCCGATGTAGTCCGCACCGTCAGCCTGCGCTTGCATGGCTTCTTGTACATTCGTGGCGGACACGCCCAGGATGCACCCTTCGCCAAGCATCCGCCGCACCGCGCGTGCGGGCAAATCGCTTTGCCCGACATGTACGCCCGCTGCATCCACAGCAAGCGCAATGTCCGCACGGTCGTTGATGATGAGCGGAATATTGTATTTACCGCAGACGGCCTTCAGCTCCACCGCCTGCGCATACATGTCGGCAGCAGACGCGTTTTTCTCCCGCAACTGCACCATCGTCACACCGCCTGCAATGGCCTGCTCCACGGCCTCCGCCAATGTTGGCGTGGATATAAGTGTTCTGTCCGTGACGAGGCAAAGACTGTAATCCACTTTTGGCCTCATAACCGCCCTGCCTTTCCCCTGTGCAGCACCGCGCAAAGCAGCCCGATACCCGCCATCACGGGCAAGGTGATACCCACGAAGGTTGTATAGGGCATCAACAAACGATACGCGGTAAAGCCAACGACCCACAACACAATATTTTTTACATTCCAGAGAGATTCTGCTTTAACCTCGCGCTTCCCGGCAAAATAATAATCCACAAACAAAATCGCAAACAGCGGCGCGAAGGCTGAACCAATCAGGTATAGGAAATTCTCGTACTGGCTCATGGAAGCGAACATCGCCAGCAGCGTCCCTGCCACGCAGACAATGATGGCGGATAATTTCTCATTCGTTTTGGGGTGCAAATTCACAATGCAAATCCCGGCGGAGAATACGTCCAGAAATGTCGTCGTCACCGTCGAGAGCACGACAATGATAAACGCCACAATGCCTAAGCCTGCCGAAAGTAAAATCACGGAAATGTCAGATGTGCCCGCGTACAATGCCGCACCGAGGCCGATGGTATACATCAGCACACTGCCCGCAAAATACGCGGCCACACTGCCGACGGTGCCGGAAACGGGCTTCTTTAAGTTGCGCGTGTAATCTGCAATCAATGGCAGCCACGATAAACTCATCGCCACGTTCAATTCCACTGCCGCGCCGAAGGACATTGTTTCCTCTGTAGCAGCAGCAGGCGCTTCACCTTTGAACACCACCACGCCCAGCACGATGGAGAGCGCGAACAACAACATCATCACCACTGTGTTCAACTTCGTCAGCTCCTTATTCCGCAGGAACACCCAGCCAATCACCAGCACGCCGACAACCGCACACCAAAACATTTCGTTACCGAAATGGAAAAGCTGCGTTGCAATGCCGTCCATCGCCTTTGCCGCACCGACAATCATGATGGCCGTCCAGCCTAAAAGTTGCAGCAGGTTCAAAACAGAAAACCCGAACGAGCCGTATTTCCCGAACGAAATCCGTGCGGAATAAGACGCGGACAGCCCGCTCCTCGCGCCGATGAACCCGCCTAAAAGCAATATTCCTGCGCCAATCAAATGCCCAATGGCGATGGACAGCAGCCCGTTCGCCAACCCAAGCGGCACCAGCATTGCGCCCGTCATTATCTCCGCAATGGACACCGCCGCGCCGAACCATAGTAATATCTGGCTAAAAGTACCGACCTTTCGCTTCCCATTTATTTCTTTTGCTTCACCCATTGATACGCCCTCGTTCTTCCATTGTATTTTGATTCATACGGCTCACCGCGTCCAACAATGCCACGCGGAAACTGCCCGTTCCGTTTTGCCCCGCAGTCTCGAACGCCAGCTCGCCTGCGATACCCATGCAAAGCACGGCCGCCGCTGTGGCCTCGAACCAATCCGGAGACGCGCCGCAAAATGAGCCGACCAGTGAGGAACACATGCAGCCTGTGCCTGTCACATCAGCCATCATGGGATGTCCGTTGCGGATATGTACCACGCGTTCCGCATCGGCGATGGTATCCACGGCGCCCGTGATGGCGACAACACAATGGAACATCCGCGCTACCCTTTGCGCCACATCGGCAGCATTGTCCATCTCATCGGCAGCGGATGCATCCACCCCCTTCGTGTTGGACGACAACCCTGCCAGAAACCGCACCTCGGAAATGTTGCCGCGCACGACCGATATATACACCTCACGCAATATTCGCGCCACCGTGTCATTCCGCAAGGTGGACGCACCCGCGCCAACAGGATCAAGGATAATGGGAATGTTTTTTTCATTTGCCGCCTTCCCCGCCACCAGCATAGACGCAATCGTGCTGCTGTTTAACGTGCCGATATTCAACACCAGCGCGGACGACAACCGCGCGATATCCTCCGCTTCCGCGATGGCGTCCGCCATGATGGGCGACGCGCCAATGGCAAGCGTCATGTTGGCGCAATCGTTGACGGTGACATAGTTTGTGATGTGATGTACAAGCGGTTTTGCCTTGCGGAGGATTGTCAGGATACCGCCGCATTGTTGTAGCAAACTACTCAATATCAGCACCCCCATTCTGCAACCCATACTTGTAGAGGTCATAAAAATGATGCGTCGGACCATTGCCCTTTCCAATGGCGAGGGCATGTTCGATGGCGGTCGTCACATACGCCTTCGCACGCTGCACTGCATCGCAGACGGAATACCCCAGCGCCAAGTTGGATGCAATCGCCGACGACAATGTGCAGCCCGTGCCGTGCGTATTCTTCGTATCCACACGCCTTGTCTGGAAATGGTGCATGTTTTTCCCGTCGAACAGTACGTCCACCGCGTCGCCGATGGCATGACCACCCTTGATGACAACACCCTTGCAGCCCATGGCGTATATCTTCCGCGCCGCTTCCTCCATATCCGTAAGGGAATGGATTGTCATGCCGGTGATGCATTCCGCCTCCGGGATATTCGGCGTGAGCACATCCGCCAGCGGGATGATTTCGGCAATCAATGTGTCAATGGAGCCGGGGTCCATCAACGGGCATCCGTTCTTCGCGTACATCACCGGGTCAATGACGACATGCGAGGGCTTGTACGTCCGCAGTTTTGCCGCAACCGCCTCCATACACGCGGGTGTGGACAGCATACCGACCTTTACCGCGTCCACCTCAATGTCCTCAAACACCGCGTCAATCTGCTGTCCAATCATTTCGGGCGTGATGTCCTGTATCGCGATGACGCGGCTTGTGTTTTCCGCCACGACAGATACAATCACGCTCATCCCGAACACGCCATGTGCCGAAAACGTCTTCAAATCCGCCTGCACACCCGCGCCGCCGCTGCAATCCGAGCCGGCAATGCTTAGTACCTTCTTCATACCAAATTCCTCCTTTTCTTCGGAGTCCATCGTCTTTTTCACACAAAAAAGCGAGGCTCCGTGAAAGGAAGCCCCGCCAAATGTTTAGGAATTAAAAACAACCAAACCATTCGACTTTGCTTCCCTACGCCGGTATTAACCGTCAGGTTCAAAGGGTCAGGTTTTACCTTCTCAACTATTAAAAAATAGTCCCCCCGCAAATCGAATATCATTATATAGCGAAACGGCAGCGCTGTCAATCGTTATCTTCCGCAATCAGTACACACAAGCAACCCGCGCGTTGCGCAGGTAAGGCGAATGTGCTATACTGAAGGAAATCAACCGGCACCGCAAAGGGGAATGACTAGTATGAATACGCAGTTTGGCTTGCCACGGCGTAAATCTTCGAAAAATCTTAACTTTTTCTACCCTCTGTTTTTGCATTTACCCTTTATACTACTGTACATGATATAAAGGAGGCAATGATATGCGACGCAGAACAAAGAAAAAGAAGTCACCTGCCGGTCTGGTGGCCGGAGTATTGTTATTGGGATTGGGCGCGGTGCTGCTTTGGCGGGGGTATACCGGCGACGGCGCAGAGGATACGCCGCGGTCACAGCGTCCACTGGGGATAATGGGCGAGATGATGACAGCACCCATTGACACCATTGCAGACACCGGCTTGCTTGTGCTTGTGAATGGCAAAACTGCTGTTACCGACGAACCCGCGCTTTCGTCGCTGGCCTGCGCATACCGTGTGGTGCCGGTGCGCATTGCGGAAATGTATCTGCGGGAGGAAGCGCTGACAGCACTGGATGCTTTCTTTGAAGCGGCGGAAAAGGCCGGGTTTACCAATCTCGTGTTTTCCAGCGGATTCCGCAACAAGGAAGAACAGGCGCGCATTTATAACGATTCCGCAGACAAATCCTTTGTGCAGCCGTCTGGCTATAGCGAACATCAAACAGGGCTGGCGGCGGACATCTTCGCACTGGGCGTGACAGAAGCGGCAATGCCGAATTCCCGCGAGGGGCAATGGTTGGCGGAAAACGCGGTGCGCTTCGGCTTTATTTTACGCTATCCCGCAGGGAAGGAAGACATCACCGGTATCGCGTATGAGCCCTGGCACTTCCGCTATATCGGCGCGCCACATGCGGATTACTGCGAAGTAAACGGGCTGACCTATGAGGAATACATTACCGCGCTGCGCAACAGCGGCGGCTATGAAATGGAAATCGGTGGTACACGCTATGCCGTCGTCTACCAAACGGCGGCGGGCGGACAAATATCGGTACCGGAAGACGGACAATGGAGCATGTCCCGCGACAACACAGGCGGGTATATCGTAACAATGTGGGAGTGAGCATATGTCATATACGGTTTTGGTTTGCGATGATGACGATGATATCGCGGAAGCGCTAGCTATTTATTTGCGCGAGGAAGGCTACTCCGTCTTGCGCGCGGCGAACGGCCTGGAAGCGGTGCAAATCGTGGAAAGGGAACCGGTATATCTTGTGCTGCTGGACATCATGATGCCTTTGATGGACGGCATCCGCGCAGCGGTCAAAATCCGAGAAAAGAGTAACGTGCCCATCATTTTCCTCAGTGCGAAGGCTGAGGATACCGACCGCATCCTCGGCTTAAACATGGGCGGAGATGACTATATCACAAAACCCTTCCAGCCGGTGGAGCTGCTAGCGCGCGTGCGTGCGGCTTTGCGGCGGTATGCACGGCTGGGCGGTGCGTCGGACATGCCGGCCGCGCCGGATGAGGGCATATACCGGACAGGAGACCTTATTTTGGACGACAATTGCAAGCGCGTGGAAGTAGACGGCATAGAAGCCAACCTCACTGCGCTTGAGTTCAGCATCCTGAAGTTGCTGGTGGCGAATCCGGATAGGGTATTTTCTTCCCAGCAAATCTACGAGGCCGTTTGGAACGAACCTGCGTTTTATGTGTCAAAAACGGTGTCCGTCCACATCCGGCACATCCGGGAAAAAATCGAGGCCAATCCAAAAATGCCGCGCTATCTCAAAGTGGTATACGGGCTTGGTTATAAGGTGGTGAAGGCGGAGTGAGCGGATTGAAATTGTTGGATTCACGAACCGCCCGGTTCGCGCTAGCCGTTGCTGGGTATGCCGCCGTGCTTGGCGTCCTTTGCGCCATGAGCGAGGCGGCGTGGTATTACTTATACAATACGGCCGGTTTTTGGATTGATTTGACCCCCAATTTCGCCGTCGGGCTGACATTCGCGGTGCTGCTCGTATACGGCTGGTCGTGCCGACGAACGGCGGCGCAAAAAAACTTCCTTAGTAACTTCGACGCGTCATCGCTGCTTTTACTTCTGTTCAGCGGTGTGGCGGTAAGCATGTACCTACTGGAAAGCGGCCGTTTCCCCATGGGAGAATTATTGCTGGCTGTATCCGCTGTATTATATGCCGCTGGTATGCTCGTATATGGGGAGCTTGTGCGTCGGTTGTTTTCGAAGACTTTATTCAACAACCTTGTTTGGCCGAATCTCTGCAAACGCTTCTCACCCCGGCGCGGCATCGGGTTATGTATGATGATGCTCCTAATAGTAAGCTGGCTATGTTTGCTTGTTTCTTTTCCCTTGGGCCTAGAATGGCTCGACGGCACGTTTGTAACAGTGTTTTTTACATGCACCATCTTATTGCTGACACGTGCGGCGCGGCATTTGCTTACGTTGAATGACGAATACATCGCGGCAAGTCACGACAAACTCCGTGCGGAACAATTCAAATCAGAGCTTATCACAAACGTCTCGCATGACATCCGCACCCCGCTCACATCCATCATCAGCTATGTAGACTTGTTGCGCCGCCTGCCGATACAGCATGAGGACTTTCGAACCTACACCGCCATTTTGGAGTCAAAATCCGCACGGTTAAAAGCGTTGATCGATGATTTGATGCAGGCGTCAAAAGCCGGTACGGGAAACTTGCCTGTTGAACTCCGTCCCATCGCGCTGGCGGAAATCGTAGGGCAAATCGCAGGGGAACTGGACGACCGCTTCACAGAGCGCGGATTGAACCTTGTCTTCCGCGCACCGGAGCTGTCCGTCATCGCCCAAGCAGACAGCGCACACCTCTGGCGTGTGCTGGAAAATTTATTCGGTAATGCGGCAAAATACGCCCTGTCGGGCACACGCGTGTTTGCGGAGCTGTCTCAGGCAGATAACGGCGCACTGTTCGTATTAAAGAACACGTCAGAGGCGCCGCTGGAGGCTCTCGCGGGTGAACTGACGGAGCAATTCATCCGCGGTGACCGTGCACGGCAGACGGAAGGCAACGGCCTTGGGTTGTATATCGCGAAGAGCTTGGTGCAGCTGATGGGCGGGCGGTTTGAAATAAACATTTCCGGGGATTTGTTCGCAGCGGCGGTATGGCTGCCGTCAGGGCGAATTGCCGACGCAAGCAGCCATATTTCGAGATTTGAAACAAACCAATAGGCGATACTCAAAACCACCAGTTATACAGGTTGTATGCGCAGGCCTAGAAGAACACGGTACCAGTGCAATCCCGCAAGTGGTATCATATAGTCCGCCAACCATATTGCTTCTTTAAGGCCGCCGTTAAAGCGGCCTATCTTTATACTCTTTATACCTTCGTATGCTAGCTCACACGTAAACAGATGGCCGAAGGTACGGTTTATTATTGCACAAGCAGTAGATTTTTTATGTATCCGGCTATCCCTTCTATCACAAGAGGTCTTGCTTGTCGTTAAAATTTTTACTCCTCGGTATAACCTGGGGTTATTCTTTTCCCCAAAAAGGCGCTATCGGACAATTGATGTCCGATAGCGCCTTACCGATAACGCTTTACCAATACCCTAACCGCCAATCATGCAATCCAAACCCGTTGCCTGTATGACAGCATGTTGCAACACTTTCATATCCTCATCCGTCGGACTTGTCGCCGCATCCATCGAGTACGCGCGATTCAATCCTGTATACTTTCCTTCGCCATACGAATGGTACGGCAAAAGGTGCATTTGCTTCACGCCGGGTAAGCCCGAAGCAAAGCGCGCAATGGCCGTGATTTCGTCCGCGGTCGCATTAAAACCCGGCACAACCGGCACGCGGATGATAAGCTCCGTCAAGCCAGAGGCCGCAATCTTCGCCGCGTTTGACAGCGCGCGCTCATTCCCCTTACCGGTGAATGCCGCATGCTTCGCGGGGTAAGTATGCTTGATGTCCATCAGAAATTGGTCAATGAACGGCAGCATCGGTTCAATGACATCATACGGTGCCATGGCCGTCGTCTCAATCGCCGTATGGATACCGCGCGCCTTCGCTTCCATCAGCAGCGCCTTCGCAAATGCCGGCTGGAACAGGCACTCCCCGCCGGACAGCGTCATCCCCCCGCCGGAACGGCGGTAGTACGGCCTGTCTCGCTCGACAAGCGCCATCACCTCGTCCACGGTGACGTCACGGCCGATGATCTTTGTTTCACCGTTGACCGTCATCGTTTCGATATCGTGGTTTTGCGACTCCGGGTTGCAGCACCATTGGCACCGCAGGAAGCAACCTTTCAAAAACACAATCGTCCGAATGCCGCGCCCGTCGTGGACGGAATATCGCTGTATATCGAAAATTCTCCCTGTCTCCATCTACATCCCCTGCTCCGTCCGGCTGATAATATCGTCCTGTAACGAACGCGATAATGTTGTGAACAGTGCGGAATACCCCGCCACGCGGACGATAAGGTCGCGGTGGTTCTGCGGGTTTGCCTGCGCGTCCAGAAGCGTCTCGCGGCTGACGACATTGAATTGCATATGGCTGCCTTTTTGGTCAAAGAACGACCGCACAAGCGAAACAAAATTCTCCAGCCCCGCGCGGCCTTTCAGTGCGGAGGGATGAAATTTTTGGTTAAACAGCGTGCCGTTTGACGCAATGCCGTGGTCAAGCCGCGCGACGGAATTCGCCGCGGCGGTCGGGCCGTTCACATCGCGCCCCGCCGCCGGGGACACACCGTCTGCCACTGGCGTCCCGGCCAATCTTCCATCTGGGGTCGCGCCCGTTTGTGCACCGAGGGGTACATTTGCCGACACGGGATACAACCCAGCCTGGAACATGCCGCCGCGGGGGTTGCTGTATCGCTCCATCGGGCGGGTATAGGTATACGCCGCCGCCCGGGCGAACGCGTCCGCTTCAGGGATGTCGTTCCCGAACTTCGGCAGTTCGCGAATGGCATCCCATAAATCCTTATGTTTCCCGCCACTCTTTTTTTGTTGAATCAACGCCTGTATCTCCTCGTCGGACGGCGCGGTTTTATCCCTCAAATTATTCACGATGTCAATAACCAGCTCCGACAGGTCGCCACCGCTTTGGCCAAAGTTATCCAGAAGCGCTTGCTTGTACGCGGCGAGAGTGAATTTCTTCTCCTCAAACACAAGCTTCTTGATGGCATACAGCGCGTCGGCCACATTCGCCACACCAAAGCCTTGCGGCCCGGTGAAGTTGTAGACCGCGCCGCCTTCCTGCACCGTCAGGCCGCGCTTCGCGCAGTCGTCCACCATACAGGACAGATACGGAAGCGGGCAACGCGCCGCGTGCGCCATGTCGATGGCATTGTTCGCGTTCACCAGAAGTTCAATGTTGTATACCATCTGCTTCTCATATGCCGCAAAAAATTCTTCATAGCTTTGGAAATCCGAAACCTCGCCGGTTTGCACACTGATCAATTCACCTTTGTCCGCGCCGTTGGAAAATACCAGCTCCATCGGGCGGAGCATATTGAAAAACGCCGCGTCGTGCCAGCCGTCGGTTTTGCCCGCCTTCTGCGGCTCGACACAGCCGATAATGCAGTAATCCCGCGCATCCGCCAAGGACAGGCCGCGATGCATCAGTGAGGGAATCACCACCTCGTCGTTGTAATACGCGGGTAAGCCGATGCCCGTCGCAGTCAGTGCCGCCGCCGCAATCAGGAATTCGTGCGGGGAGCCGTTCCACACCCGCACGGACAGCGAAGGCTGCGGCAGGCGCACATGGTCGGACGCCCATATGCATAAGAGAGAAAGGTCATTCGTCACATCCAAGCCGTCCACATCTTGCCCACCGACAATCAGGTTCTGGAACAAGCTGTATCCCGCAAACCCTTCCGCGGAAGCCGCGTCGCGTACTTTATTCAAATCATTCAACTTTATCCAGATGCAGTCCACAAGCTCCTGCGCGTTTTCGCGCGTCAGCTCACCCGCCTCTATGGAATGGCGGTAATACGGGTACATATATTGGTCGAAGCGCCCAGGGGAAATCGAATGCCCGCTGCCCTCGAGCTGGATAAGCTGCTGCACAAACCAGAAGGACTGGCACGCCTCGTGGAAGGTCGCCGCACCGTATTCCGGCACGCGGGCACAATTGTCTGCGATTTGTGTAAGCTCCTTCCGCCGCGCCGCATCGGAAGTGCGTTCCGCCAATTCCTCCGCCAAAACAGCGTACCGGTTCGCATAACGGATGACCGCCTCGCAGGACAGTATCATCGCGCGGAGGAGCGTCGATTTTTTATGGTAATCCGCATCGGCCAGCGACATACCTGCCAATTCTGCCTGCAACTCGTCCGCAATGCCGCGATACCCCAGCCGCAGCACTTTGTCATACTGCACGCAGATGTGCCCCACACCATTGTAGAAATAATTTCCCGGCGTAAAGATGTTATGGTCAATCGCGCGGTGCGCCTCAGGTGACATCCATGCCGAGGCAAGCTCACTCGTCGTTTTGCCCGCCCAATAGGTATGCACCCCGGCCAGCTCACGCTTCGTTTGTTCGGAAATGAAAAACGGGTCGGCACTGCGCGTCTCCAGCGTATCGAATTCCGCCTCCAGCCATGCAAAGGAGAACTCCGGGTATGTCTGACAGGAACGCGGCGCGACGGTCGTACTGCCGACGATAAGCTCGTCCTCACGGATGGTGATGGGAATGTTATCGAGAATGTGTGAAAAGGCCTTCGCCCGGCGCATGACGATGGGCTCTGCCTCTGTCGCGCGATAGCTCTCTGTCACAAGCAGCGCCCGCGCGGATTCCACTTCCGGCAGCTTTGCGAGAAGCGTGTCGCACAATCTGGCGATACGCGGACTTGCCGCAATTGTATTATAATTGGTTTCCATGCAATGTCACCTCTTCTTCCCGTTCATACTATCACATTTACCTATGAAAAACAAGGGTGTAGCATTATCTGCGCCGATGCGGTATACTATTCGCAAAGGAAGTGACCGTTATGGAAAAAGTCAACCGGCAAAAGCTGCTCGACACACGCATCGCACAGCACGCGCAGGCCGGAGAAGTGCCTCGTTTGCTGCTGCATAGCTGCTGCGGGCCGTGCTCAAGCTATGTGCTTTCGTATTTGGCGCAATATTTTTCAATCTCGTTGTTCTTCTATAACCCGAACATCCTGCCCGAAGCGGAATATGCCGAACGCCTCCGTACACAGAAGCAGCTCCTTGCCGCGCTGCCGGTTCTTTATCCCGTGACGCTCATCGAGGGTGCATATGAGCCCGAACGCTTCCTGCAAGCGGTATCCGGCCTGGAAAGCGAACCCGAGGGTGGTGCGCGCTGCGCCGCTTGCTTCCGCTTGCGCTTGGAGGAAACGGCGCGACTGGCGAAAGCGAAGGGCTTCGATTACTTCTCCACCACGCTTTCCGTCAGCCCGCACAAGGACGCCGCTGTCCTCGCAGATATTAGTAGCGCGTTCGCCGAGGCGTATGAAATCAAAACCCTCCCGGCTGATTTCAAAAAGCGGGAGGGTTACCTGAAAAGCATTCAATTGTCCAAGGCGTATGGGTTATACCGACAAGAATATTGCGGTTGTCCTTTCAGCCGTATATAACATCTTACAGCCCTAAAACTTGCCGCTTCTTTTCGTTAAATTCATCTTCCGTAATGAGCCCCGCGTCCAGCAGGGCTTTTATTTCGTTGATTTTTTCAGTCAGAGACGTCTCCTGCGGCATGGCTTGCGGCTGCGGGGCATACGGCGGCTGTGCATAGGCAGGCGCGGGACGGTTTGCATATTCCCCTCGCTCAATTTTATTGATTCTGCTTTGCATCATGATGGCCGCCACAACCGGTATGAAAATACCGAGGAGGAGATACATCGTCGCGGATTCCTCCCGGTCACCCGCCTCATGCGCAATGACATCAAGGCGCTGCCCCTGCTTTGCGAACCAATAAATGCTGTAGAACGGCACAAACATATACAGCAGCAGCTTGCTGGTCGGATTGTACAGCTCATACCCTTTCGCACGGTTGCCGAAGCGCGTCGCGCGGTAAATCCAAATCAACGTCCATATGCCGCCGGTGACAAGCAGCAGAACAACATGCATTGTCATGTCCTGATAGAATTCGCCCGGCTGCGCGCCGTCTTTGCCGCCTTCTGCACCTTCATACACCGGCCTCGTCTGATAGGGATACGCGAACCAATGGCCGATAAGGAACAGTGCCACACATAATATAGACGACCGTATTATCAAAACCTCTGAATACATGTCTGCGAAAATGACTATTGCAAAGTATACTACTTGCAGGATGCCGGGAAGGAACCACAGCTTCACCGCCGTGCCCGCGCCGTTTTCCGTCGTTTCCCGCAAACTGAGGTAGCTGACAACGCCCACCGTCAGGAGCGGTATTATTTGCAATATGTTGACCATCATATATTGCACGTGGCGCGCACTCACCTCAGTAATACTTCCGACCGATGTCAGAAAACCTACTGCAACCAGCCCGGCGAAAGCGGCCGGGAACGCAAGGCTCCGTTTCCGCATAAGCAAGAGTACAAACAGAAACACATACAGGAGCCAGTTTGACAAAACGGTAAATTGATGGAAAACGCCGACATACTCAATGTATGGAAGCATACTTACTAAACCAATCGTATGGTAAATCATAGAGAGCGCGAAAAATATCGCTGCTATCGGGAATTTCACTTTCTTATCGGTCATACAAGCACCTCCGAATGATAGAATCTTTTTACATTGTACCTTCACGCACGTAGGTTGTCAATATTTTCCTACGCGAGCAAATCCAACACCAGCTTTCCGAGCAGCAAGGCCAGCACAACGACAAACGCCGGGCGGATGATTTTCATACCGTTCTTCAGCGCTAAGCCCGCGCCGAGGTAATTCCCCGCGATGCCGAACACGGCGGCGGGTATCGCTAAACCGAATACAACCGACCCGGAGATGAGGAAGGTAATAAGCGCGGCGATATTCGACGCGAGGTTGACGGCCTTCGCATTGCCGGAGGCCGTCAGGATGTCAAAGCCGATGACGGCGTTGAAAATCAGAATCAGAAATGTGCCCGTACCCGGGCCGAAGAAACCATCGTACGCACCGACGATAAAGCCCGCAAGCGTGCTCAACAGGCATACAGCCAGCGTCCCACGCGCGGTTTGCCGCGCATCTGTTTTGAAGCTCTTGCTTGTCAATATAAACACGGCAAGAACTGGCAGCATCACAATCAGCACATACCGCAGCGCATCCTCGCTGATGCGAAGCGCTAACAACGCGCCCAGCGGCGAACCGGCAAGCGCCGCAACAACCGCGCAAGCCGCGCTCGCGAGGTGGCGCTTGCCGTTTTTTATAAACCGCGCCGCCGCAACGGTTGTGCCCATCGTTGAAGCAAATTTATTCGTACCCAGCGCGAGGTGGTACGGCACACCAACCAATACATAGGCGGGTAAACTGATGATACCACCGCCGCCCGCGATGGAATCCACCAGCCCGGCAAAAAAGACAAGCGGGCAAATCAACGCAAGCTGTTGCAGTGTGACTTCGGGCATGATGGGCATTCCTTCCTTTTAACAGAATAGCCCTATTATACCAAACCACCGTTGCAAACGCAATCCGGATTTCGGGCTTGTGAACGGCGGGAATAACTGGTATACTGAAAGATAAGGGGGGTGTGGTTATGACATATAAATCGAAAACGGATTGGTGGTTTTACGCAACGGCGGGTATTATGACCGTCCTAGGGTTGTTGTCGATTGTCCTCAGTTTTATACAGGGTATGTGGATCAATTTATTCTTAGGCATATGGATCTTGATTCTTGGCCCGGGCTTTCTTTACGGCGCATGGCGCAGCACGCGCTATACCCTTGGCGACTCTGCATTGCTGATCCACCGCATGGCCAAGCCGATTGAAATCCCCTATACGCATATCCAGCGGGTGCGGCCTGTCCGCAGCTATCTGGCTTCCAACGCGCTGTCCGCCGACCGGCTGGAAATCGTGTTCATGAACGGAAAAGCGAAGGAGATATACTACATTTCACCCGAAAACCGCGAGGAATTTATGTCGCTTCTTGATGAAAAACGCAGCAAAACCAAATAAAACCACAAACAGAAAGGACTGTACCCATGAAAATCATCGTTTCCGAAACATCCGCAATGCTCGGCGCAAAGGCCGCTGAAGCTGCTGCGCTCTGTATCAACAAGGCCATCGCAGCAAACGGCCGCGCACGCATGATCCTGTCCACCGGCGCTTCGCAGTTTGACACGTTGAAGGCGCTTACAACGCAGGACATCGACTGGTCGAAAGTTGAAATGTTCCATCTGGACGAGTACATCAACCTCAGCGATACGCATCCCGCCAGCTTTATCAAGTACTTGCGCGAACGCTTTTTGGCCTTTGTTCCAATGGGCAAGGTTACGTTTGTGGATACCTCGAAGCCGCTGGATGTGCTCTTCGCAGAGCTGACAGAAGCGTTGAACGAAGCGCCCATCGACCTCGGGCTTATCGGTATTGGCGAGAACGCGCACATCGCGTTCAACGACCCGCCGGCGGATTTTGAGGATACCGCGGCTTACAAAGTCGTGAATCTGGACGAGGCTTGCCGTAACCAGCAGTTCGGCGAAGGCTGGTTCCCGACGTTTGACGATGTGCCGAAACAGGCCGTATCCATGACCGTCTCGCAAATTATAAAGTGCAAACACATCATCTCCGCTGTTCCCTACGCGGTGAAAGCAAAAGCCATCCGCGACACGCTTGCCAACGAGCTCACAAACCTCGTTCCCGCCACGATGCTCAAAACACATTCGTCATGGGAGTTATACATCGACAAAGACTCGGCATCCTTGACCGACCCTAGCTTGTTGCAATAACCGTCTCATTTCCCGCTAAGAACCCGCGCGCTTTTGGCGCGGGTTCTTAGCGGGGTCAAGGGGATGAATCCCCTTGCGGGGTTCGGGGCGGTGCCCCGAGGTCTTACCTTTAATCTTTAGGAGGTTATTATGGAATCCCTACAAATAGCCTATATCGGCGGCGGATCGATGAACTGGGCGTGGCAGTTGATGCGCGACCTTGCGCTGGAACCGGATTTGAGCGGCGTGGTGCGTTTGTACGACATCGACGCGGAATCCGCCAAAATGAACGCGCAAATCGGCAACAGTATCGCCGAGGGCGGTTTCCCCGGTAAATGGCGCTATGAGGCGAAGGATAGCCTCCAAACCACGTTGGTCGACGCGGATTTCGTCGTCGTTTCCATCTTGCCCGGCACATTTGACGAAATGGCCTCCGACGTGCATGTGCCGGAAGCCTACGGCATCTACCAGTCCGTTGGCGACACCACCGGCCCCGGCGGCATCGTCCGCGCCATGCGGACAATCCCGATGTTTGCTGTCATCGGCGAGGCCATCAAAGCTTACGCCCCCAAAGCGTGGGTCATCAACTACACAAACCCCATGGCGAACTGCACCGGCGCGTTATATTCCGTTTTCCCAGACATCAAAGCCTTCGGCTGCTGCCACGAGGTATTCCACGCGCAAAAGCTATTGGCCGCCATGTTGGAAAAAGAGCATGGCACGGGTTGTATACCGCACAAAGACATTTTGCTGAACGTCTCCGGCGTGAACCACTTCACATGGCTGGACGGCGCATCGTATAAGCATACGGACTTGCTCCCACTGTTCGCCGATTTTGCGGCCAAGCACGCGGAAACCGGCTTCGCGCTGGAGCAGTCGGACGGGGACAAAACCAATTCATTCCGTAATATGAACCGCGTCTGCTTCGATTTGTTCCGCCGCTTCGGCAGCGTTGCCATCCCAGCAGCGGGCGACCGGCACATTGCGGAATTTATGCCGCCGTGGTACCTTGACAGCCCGGAAACCGTGGAGAACTGGGGCTTTGGTCTGACAAAGGTGTCCTGGCGGAAACAAAACCAACAGGAACTTCTGGCGAAGCGCGCGCGGATTCTAGCCGGCGCGGAAGCATTTGAAGTGAAGCCCTCCGGCGAGGAGGGTACCACACAAATCAAGGCGCTCTGCGGCCTGACTGCGCTTGTGACAAATGTGAACCTCCCGAACGTCGGGCAAGCGGCAGGTCTGCCGCTAGGCGCAATTGTGGAGACGAACGCCGTGTTCAGCCGTGACAGCGTGCGCCCTGTGTTCGCCGGTACGCTCCCGCCCGCTGTACGCGGCATGATGACGCACCATGCGGAGAGCCAGCGCGATCTCGTGGACGCGGGCCTCCGTAAGGATTTGGGGCTTGCGTTCGCCGTATTCCTGCGGGACAATTTGATGACATTGCCCATCACACAAGCGGAGGAACTTTTCGCCAAAATGACAACCAACACGAAAGCCTATCTGGAAGGATGGAAATAATATGGACGACACACGCTACCCGCTTTGCCCGGATACCATCGAGCGAGAGATGCTGGACGGCGGCTTCTCCGCAGGCTGGGGCTTCCATTTCCGGCCCGTGCCGGCATACACCTTTGACTGCCACGTGCATTATATGGGCGCGTCAGATAAGCTTATCGCGGACTGCGCAGCGACGCGTTTGACAGACGCGGGCGCGTTCAATGTGGCGCGGACTCTGTTGATTTTGCAAATCTACGACGAGGCGTTGGAACATCCGGCCGATGGGTTGATGGACATTTTCCCCTGGTTCACGCTGGACGAGGTAAAGACACGTTTGCAGGGCATGAACACGGATGTGCTTCCCTGGTCGGCGTATGTGTCGTACCGCAACCCGGACGCGCAGCTTGTTCACGCCATCGCGGACGCAGGCGCCGTTTGCATGAAGCTGCACAACGCTGCTGTCATCATGGACAACGCACCGCATGATGTATGGCTTTCGCCGGAATGGGATAAAGCTTTCGAAGTGATGGCGGCACGTAAACTGCCCGTGCTTTTCCATGTGACGCAGCGGCTTTCCGCATCGGTATACACAGGCGCGACGCGGAACGCGTATTGGAAGGTCGGCTGGTTGAACGGCGTGACATACACAAATGAAGACCTGCTTCAAACCTTTTTGACGCTTTGCAAGCGGCACCCGGATGTACAATTCATCGGCGCGCACCAGCTCCATATCGGCTGGGAACGGCTGGGCGTGCTTTTGGCGGAATACCCGAACCTGCACATTGACACAACAGTGGGCTGCCAGCTCCGCATGGAGGATGATTTCTACCCAGCTGACGCGGAAATTTTGCGAAATTTCTTCTTGAAGTGGCAGGATAGAATCCTGTTCGGTACAGATACATTCTGGGATGAAAGCGGATTGGACAGCGGCGTGTACCAGCGGCATATGCGTTTCTTGTCGAAGCTGGATTTGACACAGGAAGCGCTTGATAAAATCTACCATGGCACTCTAGAAAAACTCTGCGGCCTTGCACCGCTGGAAAGGTGACGGATTTGAACTCGAAGAAATGGATAGCACGCGTAGATACGGACAGCATCGCTGAAGAATGCGGCATCGAGGCGGGCGACGCACTCCTTGCCATCAACGGCGAGGAGGTGCCGGATGTATTCGCCTACCGCACACGCATCACAGAGGAATATCTTGAAGTGCTGGTGGAAAAAGCGGACGGCGAGGAATGGCTGCTCGAAATTGAGAAGGACAGCGACGAAGACTTGGGGCTAACCTTTTGCGATGGGCTGATGGATGATGCCCGGAGCTGCCGGAACAAATGCGTGTTCTGCTTTATCGACCAGCTCCCCAAGGGGATGCGGGAAACTCTGTATTTCAAGGATGACGATACGCGCCTGTCTTTTTTGCAAGGGAATTATGTCACGCTGACGAACATGTCCGACGACGACATCCGCCGCGTCATTTCCTACCATCTTTCCCCTATCAACGTCTCCGTGCATGTGGCTGACCCTGAACTACGGCGGTTTATGTTGAAAAACAAAAACGCCGGGCGGATTTTGGATCAAATCACGCTGTTTGCCGACGCGGGGATTGACCTCAATTTTCAGATTGTACTGTGCAAAGGGCTCAACGACGGTGCGAAGCTGGACGAAACAATTGCAGCGCTCACGCGGTTTATGCCGCGCGGGCGGAGCCTTTCCGTCGTACCGGTCGGCATCAGCCGCTTCCGCGATACCAACAAGCTGCATCCCTTGGAATCATTTGAACAAAATGACTGTGCGGCTGTCATCGGGCAAATTCACGCCTGGCAGGAAAAGCTCCTTGCTTCGCATGGCAGCCGCTTTGTATTCGCAGCGGATGAGTTCTATCTGAAAGCAAAGATACCCATGCCCCATCACACAGCGTATGAAGATTTCCCGCAGATTGAAAACGGTGTAGGTATGATTGCTATGATGCAGGCAGAGTTCGACAAAGTGCTGTCCAAACTGAAAATCAAGAAACGTCTGCGTGATGTAACCGTCGTGACGGGCATGGCGGCGGCTGATTTTATCCGCGCGCTGTCACATAAGCTGACGGAGCACGTGAACGGTCTAACCATACGCATCGCCGCCATCCGCAATGACTTTTTCGGGAACGAAATCACCGTGTCCGGCCTCTTGACAGGGCATGATATAATAGAACAGTTAAGGAATACGGAGCTTGGCGAAGTCGTTTTGCTGCCGAAAAACCTATTGCGCTCCGGTGAGGAAACGCTGCTGGATGATTTAACGCTAACCGACATTTCGGAGGTGCTGGGTGTACCTGTCCGCGCGGTGGACACAACCGGGGAGGCGTTCGCGGACGCGGTACTGCGTTTATAAGGAGGATTGCGATGGTTCCCGATAATTTGCTTGTTACTGCGGCGGCGTTTTATGGTTTCCAAACGGATAATTGCCAGTTTATCAGTGATTCTACAAACCAGATTTATTGGTTCCGCAAGGATGAGAAGCCGTATATTCTGCGGTTTTCACAGCGCCCTCCAGAGACTGTCCATCAAACACAAGCAGAGATGGATTGGCTATTCTTTCTGGCAAATAAAGACATCAATGTATCGCTGCCCTTGACGGACAAAGATGGCAACTTGGTTTCGTCGGTTACGCATGATGGACAGAATTGGATTCTGACCGCCTTCGAAATGGCGGAGGGACAGCCATGGAACCGCAACAATCCGGCATTGTGGAATGACGCGATATTTGAAAGCTGGGGCAAAACGGTTGGCGATATCCACCGGCTGTCAAAAACATTTGCACCTGCAAATGAGACAGATATACGCTTCGCATTCACAGGGCGCGAGGCGTTGGATATGTCTGTCCAAGCCTGTACGCCAATATGGGATGCCGCCGAGGCGGTCATCGCAGAGATGCTGGCACTGCCGAAGGACGCGGATTCCTACGGGTTGATTCATTACGACGCGCACCCGTGGAATTTCCTGATTGACGACAACAACATTCATATATTTGATTTTGACGACAGCGTGTACGGTTGGTTCGCACTGGACATTGGCATCGCGCTTTACCATGGTCTATGGTGGGGACGTACAAATGACGCAGGCGAAGATTTCGCCGAGCGCATCATCCGCTCCTTCCTGCGCGGGTACTTGGCAAGCAACCACATCAGCCATGACTGCCTCCGCACGATACCGCTTTTCATGCGGTTCCGGCAGATTTGCCGTTTTAGCTGGTTCTTCGACCCGGCCAACCCCGGCGCAGAGCAAGAAGAAATGGATAACATCCTCAGTAACGTACTTTTTAACGATTATACACTTAATTTGTCGTTGTTTGCATAGCTTTTGCATAAATAGGAGAACGCATATGAACATTGCCGAAAACATACTGAAGCACAACTTGCAAAACGTCTATTTCCTGACAGGAACAGCGCTGGCGGGCAAGACGACGATGTCGAACGCCCTCTGCGCGAAGCATGGCTTTGTCCATTTTAACGACAATTATCACGAGGAACGTTTCACAGTTTGGCGTTCCATTATCAATGCGAAATACCAGCCGTTCTCAACGCGGAAGAAGGAAACAACAGACTGGGAGGCGTTTTTCGGTCGGCCGCTTGAGGAATACCTTGCAGAGCGTGAACAACCCGGCGAATATGATGAATATATAGAATTCATGCTGATGGAGCTGATTAAACTCTCGCAAAACCAAAAGGTCATTGCGGACATTTTGATTCCGGCAAGAATTTTAACGGAAATTTCTGACCGCAACCGTATCGCATGTCTGCTGGCCACGCCGGAACTGTTGAATTGCCGGAATTACGGCGCACGAGACGACCATCGGGACTTCTTGGAATGTCTCCTCTCATTGAAAGAACCGGAGAAGAAAATTGCCGTGCAGGATGAGCTGTTCCGTATCACCGGTGAGAAAATCAAAGCCGAAGCCAAGGAATACGGGCTTTTCACCCTCGTCCGCACGGAAGGAAGCACTGTCGAAAACACATTGTCACAGCTTGAAACACATTTCGGGCTATAGAAAGTAACGGAGGAATCAACATGAGCAGACCAATCGTCGCCATTGTCGGGCGGCCAAATGTAGGGAAATCGACGCTGTTCAACCGCCTCGCGGGGGAGCGTATTTCGATTGTAGAGGATACGCCGGGTGTCACGCGCGACCGGATTTATGCCGATGCGGAATGGCTGAACACCAAGTTCACGCTCATCGACACGGGCGGCTTGGAGCCGGACACGGAGGACATTATATTGCGGCAAATCCTGCGGCAGGCGGAGCTTGCCATTGAGATGGCAGATGTCATCATGTTCATCGTTGACGTAAAGGCAGGCGTGATGGACGACGATTTGCAAGTCGCAAACATGCTGCGGAAGACGAAAAAGCCTGTCGTCCTCGTCGTGAACAAGGTTGACGTCATGACGAAGGAAAACTTCGACGTGTACGAATTTTATTCCCTCGGTCTTGGCGATCCGTTTCCAATTTCCGCAGGTCAAGCACTTAGCCTCGGCGATATGCTGGACGAAGTCGTTAGCCATTTCCCCAAGGAAAATGACGAGGAAGAAGAGGATGATACCATCAAAATCGCTATCGTTGGCAAGCCCAACGTTGGCAAATCGTCTCTCATCAATAAAATTCTCGGCGAAGACCGTGTCATAGTCAGCGATATTCCCGGCACAACGCGCGACGCAATTGATACATTTTATGAAAAAGATGGGCAGAAATATGTCTTTATTGATACAGCCGGTATTAGACGGAAGAGTAAAATAAAAGAAAATATTGAGCGTTACAGCATCGTCCGCGCAGTCGCTGCGGTGGAACGATGCGACGTTTGTGTTCTCGTGATCGATGCGGAAGAAGGCATTTCTGACCAGGATACCAAGATTGCCGGCATCGCGCACGAACGCGGAAAAGCCGCTGTTATCGTCGTCAACAAATGGGATTTGATTGAAAAAGACGATAAAACAATGAAGAAGTTTACAAAGGATATTGAAATGGAATTGAAGTATATGCCGTACGCACCTATGTTGTTTATTTCCGCACTTACAGGGCAACGGGTCGTCAAACTCTTCGAAATGATTAACGTCGTTTCACAAAATAGCACTCGTAGAATCGCCACAGGCGTGTTGAATGACGTATTGGTGGAAGCGCTTGCCATGACACCGCCACCGACAGATAAGGGAAGGCAGTTGAAGGTGTACTATATGACGCAGGTTTCAGTCAAGCCACCGACCTTCGTCATGTTCGTGAACGATTCGTCGCTTATGCATTTTTCATATAAACGCTATATTGAAAACCAGATTCGCCAGGCATTTGGATTCACGGGCACGCCATTGCACTTTATTGCACGAAACAAAGACAAGGACTAATCCATAGTTTTCAGGAGGGATATGATGTTTCGAATCATCTGCCTTTTTGTAGGATATGCATTTGGTTGTATCCAAACTGCTTACATCCTTGGCAAGTTTATTTACAAAATTGATATTCGCAAAGAAGGCAGCGGCAATGCAGGCACAACGAATATCACCCGCGTGCTTGGTGCAAAAGCAGGTGGATTCGTATTTCTTGTGGATGTGTTCAAAGCTGTCGCCGCTTATACTGTCTGTTCGCTTGTTTTTCATGGCAGTGGCTCTTTAGTTCCGGGGGGCTCTATTCTTTGCGTTGTTGCATTTCCGCAAAACGGCTATTTGCCTGGCTTGTACGCAGGCATTGGTGTTATCATCGGGCACAATTTTCCGTTTTATATGAAATTCAAAGGCGGTAAAGGCATTGCTTCCACTGTCGGCATAACGCTCAGCTTCGATATATTAGGTGGATTTATTGCTGGATTGATTGGCCTGTTTGGCGTAATTATTACGAAGTACATATCGGTAACCTCGCTCATCCTGACGGCTCTCTTTCCTGTTACAATGATGGTACGCTCCTATCGTATACAAACGCATTTCATCGAAACGCTTGCTCTGGGTTTGTTGTCATGGTCATGGCCTGGTTTCAACACCGCGGCAATATTGCACGGTTATTACAAGGAAAAGAAAATAAGTTTTCCATCGGAAAAAGTAGGAAATAGAGCAAAAACAGAAGCAACCATAGGTTGCTTCTGTTTTTATATCAGTTGTATAAATGCAGCCATGCTTCCTCTTGCCACTCCGTCTCTTCTATGCGAAAAGAAGTCTTCGCCATGGCACATCGTGCATATTCTAGCGCTTTCAATATTACTTCTCAGTATACCAGTATTTATAAGTACTTCTTCGTTTGCTTTTTGTAAATCTATTTTATATTTACCCCCTTCTCTTTGTATGATTTCACCTGTAAAACCAAATTTGTTGCTGAATTTTTCTGCAACATCTTTTCCCACTTCAAAACAACAACCGCCGATGGAAGGACCAATACCAACAAGTATGTCTGTCGGTTTGCATGTAAAACGCTGCTTCATCTGATTAACAGCTTTCTTTGCAATATCATTAAGAGTGCCGCGCCATCCTGCATGCGCCATGCCAATCGCTTTACGCACAGGGTCGATAAAAAAGAGCGGTACGCAATCTGCGTGTATCGTACATAATATAAGCCCGGATATATTCGTTACTAGACCATCCGTTTCAAGTACGGCTTCAGGGTATATGTCCCTACAGTTCATTAGGTTTTCATTCGCGCATACTACTTTATTTCCATGAACTTGCTGACAAAAGACTGTTTTCCCTTTGTGCATACCCATAGCAGATGACGCCCTCTTTATATTTTCCGATACATTGCTAGGGGTATCGCCTCTTGTGTAGCTCAAGTTCATCGTTGAAAACACACCTTCGCTTATTCCGCCATGCTTTGTCGTAAATCCATGTCGAACCATTCCTGTTGCCTCGATGTGTTCAAAGATGTAATAGGCTACGTCGTCCACTTTCACGCGCTTCATATGCTCACCTCTACCGAACCCAAAATGCATTTTCAATATGTTCAACCCTCAATTGCTCCTGTCCGAAAACTTCAACCACATCAAAGCGAAAATCCGTGTCGCACAAATCATTTTCCGCAATATAATGTTGTGCAGTTTGTACAATTCTTCGTTGTTTCGCCGGTGTAACTGCAATGCGCGGAGGCCCTGCTGCAAGGCTTCGTCTGTACTTGACTTCAACGAAAACAACAACAACGTCATCACGCATGATTAAATCAATTTCTCCGCCACTTCGCCTAAAATTTTTTTCCAACAAAATAAACCCGCGCCGTTCTAAAAAGCCACATGCAACATTTTCACCATAATTTCCCTTTCTGGTTTCATTAGCCATTCTTAACCTTTGCCTCCAGCTTGTCTATATCCTCAATGAATACTAGGATCTTCGCTACAATTTCATATAAATTCGGAGGGATATTGGCACCAAGATCAACTCTCGCTAATTCTTCTACTAACACAGCATCTTTATGTACGGGTACAGATTCCCGTTCTGCCGTTTCTAAAATTTTTTCCGCTACATACCCCTGCCCTGTCGCAACCACGCGTGGCGCTGTATCACTTGGGTTGTATTGTAATGCGACAGCTTTCTGTTGCCGTTTCGGTTTTTCGTGATTCATTTTTCACACCCTCACATCAAAGGAATACCGACTTATCATCGGTTTTTCATCATTATCAGGCAACGCGTCCATATACCCTAGTCTTTCGTCGGACTTCTTGTAGGCTATAGTTGTTAAAACATACCCTGCACTCGTAAGTTGATTCACCAACGCCGGTATATGAGCTGCCAGCTTCCTTAATATTTCGTCATCTTCTACACGGAACTGTAAGGATACCTGATTATTTACCTTTTGAACAAAAGTTTCGATATATCCCAGATGCTCGACATCCAATGCAAGGAGCGCACTGCTCGTTGTGTTAGCATGCTTTAGCTTTGTTAAAACATGTAGCTCTCCCTGCCCATTCCGTCCAGCATAAGTATATGGAAGTTGCAGATATTGCTTACTCGCGTTTATATCCCCCATAAATCGTAGGCCTTCCATGAAGGTCTCTACTTTCGCAGACAAAATATTATTGTCAGGGAAAAGTGTTCGTATTTCAGATAATATATGCTTCATTTTTTTATATGATTTGTAATCGCATTCGAAGTTGTATTTTCAAATCTCCCCATATCCATACGAAATAATAGGTTTATCGCCGTTCTGACATCACCTTCTTTTCTTTCCATTCCACTCAGCAATGCAAAATCCATAATTTTTTCTCGTATTTCAACTGTTTCCCTTTCAGCAAGCTCCGCAATCTCGTTAATCTGCGTGTCCATGCGCTTTGAGCATGGAACAAGGCGAGGGTTCGCTCCGATGGCGGCATGTTTTCTTTAACGAGAAAAGCGAGTTGCTTCGGCGTAATCGAGGGTTCCGTAAACATGAAATACGCCGCATTCCGCAATGCCTCCGCATGAATGGGCGCATGGTGATGGATGAGCTGCCCAACAAGTCGAACGTTTTCCGTTGTTTCCGGCATCTCCGCCGCGGCGAGGGCATCGCGCAGTACACCCGCTCCCACCACTGGCTTCGTTTCCGATGACCTAGCGAGTTCGAGCAGCAGTTGTCCTCTCACATTTTCCTTGACGACAAAAATCACCTCGTCACCAATCCGTGCCTCCGGCATCACTATCGTCCGCGCGTCCAACTGGCTCCCATCCGCGAGCGTAAGCGTCAAGTATCCGGGGCGTATATCACGCACAACGGCGGTGAATCGATCGCCCGCAACAAGAGACAGCAACGTTTTCGTGACAAACTTTTGCTGCCGCTCCATGATTAGCGACGCGTTCGGCGTACCAAGTCCATCTGCACGCGTCATTATCTTTGGTATGATGCTTTCATTCTTCGGATTCATGCAACCATTCCTTTTTACAAAAACTCTGCCTGTGGATTTTGGAAAGACCCAATACGCCAAGCGCCTCTATATGAGTCGGCGTACCGTAACCTTTATGCTTGGCGAAGCCATAACCGGGCAACGACACATCATACGCAGTCATCAACCTATCTCGAGTGACTTTGGCAACGACACTTGCTGCTGCAATGGACAAACACTTCGCATCGCCACCGATAATCGCCTCGCTGTTGCACATCCATTTTGGCAGCCGGTTGCCATCCACAAGCACAATATCCGGCCGGACAGAAAGCTGTCCCACCGCCTCCGCCATCGCCTGCATCGTCGCTTGGAGGATGTTGATTTCGTCAATCCGCGCCGCCTCCACACAGGCGATACCGACGGCAACCGCCTCACGCAGAATGATTTCATACAACACCTCGCGCCGTGCTTCGCTGAGTTTTTTTGAGTCATCCAACCCGATGATATGCAACCCGCGCGGCAAAATCACCGCCGCCGCCGTTACAGGCCCGGCAAGAGGCCCGCGGCCCGCTTCATCCACACCGCAGACCATCTCCATCCCGCGCGCACGGCATTCATCTTCATACGCCGCCATCCCAATAAGGCGTGCGTCCTCCTCTTCCTTTGTTCGTCTCGCAGCCATTTTGCCCGCCTCTTTCGTCTTTTCATTATCTTTATTATACCCGAATCACCGCTCCTCCGCAACGATTGTTTCCACCAGCGCCGCCACCTCCGCTACAATCCCCTCGCAAAGTGTATGGTCTACACGTTTCGCCTTTAACGCGGCGCAATCCGTACATTTATATTTATCATGGAACGCGGTGAACAGCTTGATTCGCAGACGCTTCACAGTCGCTTCATCAAATAACAATCCCAATGTCATCACACCCGCAATCAAAACACTGCACAATCCGCCCACGCCAAAGCCTGTGCTGACCCCCGTGCAGGCGTTCATACACTGCCGCGAAACGGGCAATCCATACACCGCTTCTGCCGCTTTCAGGATGCATTGTGAGCAATTCCAGCCCTGCCTGTAATACTGCAATGCTTTCTCTTTCATGTTCTCACCTCTTTCTGCCGATATATACTTGAACTTTGCTGTCATTCTACTATATGAAAACACGACAATTTCGTTGCATTTATTAAATAAATATAGATTATTAAGAATGAATAATTATTACTATTGCACTCTTTTTCGATTTCTAGTAAAATAAAGATACACAAATGATTATGGCTGCCAACCGCAGCCGCAACGGGAGGAGGCAGAAACATGCCTGAATTTGACGATGATTCTATGTTACAGCGGGCGGTTTCCGGCGACATGGAAGCATTCGAAACATTGATACGCAGTTATGAAAAGTTGATTTATAATATCACCTACCGTATGCTTGGCAACCCGGACGACGCGCGCGACGCATCACAGGAAGTTTTTATTAAAATTTATAAAAACCTCAGCAAATGCGCGAATATGAAGGCTTTCAAAAGTTGGGTCTATACGGTCACAAACAACACCTGCATCGACGAAATCCGTAAACGGAAGAATAAGACAGCGGATTCACTGGATGCTATGATTCGCACGGAAGATGGCGAGATGGAGAAGCAATTCCCCGCAGATGAACTCACCCCCGAGGAGCGCCTCCTGCGGAAAGAAAGCCGGGAATCCCTAAAGAAAGCTATCATGCAACTCTCGCCGGAGCACCGCTCCTTGATTGTCCTGCGTGACATCCGCGGCCTAAGCTACAGTGAACTTGCAGAAGCCACCGGCGCGAGTCTGGGCACTGTTAAATCCCGGCTTTCCCGTGCGCGAAATCAATTGTGTCAAATTGTTTTGAAATCTAGGGAACAAAACATATCATGATGCGTTGGTATACATAACAATGCATATTCTATGCAAATAAATTCATACGGCAGTGCCGTGAGAGGAGGGTTGTCAATGGCTGCTTGTTCTGCAATGTTGGAATTGATATCACAATACGTTGACAACACGATAGAAGACGAAAGCGAACGAATGCGGCTGGAAGCGCATATCGCCGCATGCCCCGCCTGTAAGGAAGAACTTGACGCGCTCACCGCGCTGAAGGCGCTGCTTTCTGACTTGCCGGAGCTGGAACTGCCGGAAGGTTTCCACGAACAAATGATGGCCGCGGTACACAGCGCGGCACAGGAAAGCAGTGTACTGCCTATCACCGCTAAACGTCGTTCCTTCTTTACCGATTTAAACTGGCGTTCTTACGCCACCGCGGCCGCAGGTGTTGTGCTCGCAGTGGTGGGTCTTGGTGCTGTCAGTACCGCTTCTCGCGCCATGCTCCCAAACAATAGCAATGCCTCGCAAGCGCCTTACGCCGCGACAGCCGCGCCAAAAGCCAACATGGTAGCCTCGGCGGAAAGCGATGCCGCGGGTGAAAGCCTTATCGAAAACAATATGCGTATAATGGCGGACAGTACCGTTTCGGATGTGTATGTTGAAACACAAGCTTTTAATATTTCGTATGCCTCCGTGCCGATTGATAATATTGTCCGCCAGTACAACCTCACCATCACACCATCGGATTTCGATGAGGCTGTCCGCTTGATAAAGGAAGCTTCCGGTGTTCTGCTGGACAGCTACATCAATTATTATGACGAGACTTCGTGGTATGGCGCATATCGTGACGGCAGTTTCACCAAATCCATCCCTTCAACGGATTTTGAAACGGTTCTCGCTGTCTTCCGCAATCTTGGTGAAATCGAACAAGAAAACCAATCGCAATACACTGTCACATACGGCATCGCAGATGCGCAAGCGCGGCTTTCAGCCAAACAAGTGGAATACGACCGCCTTATACTGTTGCTGGAAAAAACCACGGATGTGAAAAGTATGCTGATGGTGGATAACCGGATCCAACAGGTCATCCGCGAAATGGATGGCTACCAGGGGATGCTGAAAAATTACAACAGCAACATTGCGCAATCCATTGTGACGCTCACGCTAAAAGAAGAGGCACAAAAAGTCGTCATTAAGGTTGAACCTGTCACTTTTCTGACAAATCTCAAGAATGCGTTCACAAGCTCTGTCAACGGCACTGCCGCATTCCTGGAATGGTCGCTTATTTCCTTTGCGGGCGCGTTCCTGCCGCTTCTCGTACTGGCGATTGTATTGTTTATTATCTTTATCATCATTCAGAAATTCGTGAGGAGGCGGCAAAGATGAGGAAACAAGTGCGATTCATCGCAATGGCGCTTTTGACTTCACTGTCCTTATCCGCTTGTTCGGCGAACGACTCGAAAATGGCTGAAAACAATTTCGGAACAAGCGCATATGCACCGCAAGCAACCGCTGCACCCGCGCCCTATCCGGCGGAAGCAGTTTATAACAAAGAATTGGCGGACGGCGAAATATTTTATGATTCCGTGATGCGGGAGGAATCGCCTTCGTATACCGGTAAAATCACAAATGAAATCCCCGCAAGTGAGCGCAAGGTGATTCTGAATGGCTTCATAGATATGCAAACTGAGGATTATGCCGACGCGTCTGCACGGCTCCGCAGCCTGACGCTTGGCGCGGGCGGGTTCATTGAATCCTCGCACTCCTATGTACGCTTCAGTGACAATGAGCGTGATTATATGTCCGGGAGCTTCACCCTCCGTGTTCCTTATGAGCAGTATGAAGATACGAAAGCCGACATTGAAGCCATCGGACAGGTTGTCAGTACCTCGGATTCCAGCACAGACGCGACGGATGAATTTTACGATGCCGAAAGCCGTGTCAAATCCCTCCGTGCACAAGAAACCAGTGTGCTCGGCATGATTGAAAAGGCAAAGGAAATTGAGGACTTACTGCTTCTGGAGCAACGACTTTCCGAAATCCGGACGGAGATTGAGCTTTTCCAAACCCGCATGAATACCATTGACAGACAGGCATCCTTCTCCACAATTCATGTGGAGCTGACGGAGGTTCGCGTTTATGAACCCATCCGGATTGCACCGAAAACAACATGGGAAAAAATTCAAAACAGTTTCATTGGTTCTATCAATGATGTTCTCGCTTTTTTTGAGGGGCTTGTCATCGCGCTCGCCTATGCGATTTTGCCGCTTCTGCTTCTCGCTGTGCTTTGCTTACTTGCTTGGTGCATTTTACGTCGTGTCAAACGTAAAAACGCGCGGAAGCGTGCGGAGCACATCGCAACCGCCGAATCGCCAACAGCAGAAGGGAAGGATACCAAATGATTCGGATTCCTTGGAAACAAATCACAGTCCTCACACTATCCGCGGCCACCATCTGTGCGGCAGTCACGCTTACACAGCCTCACACTGTTCTGGAAGCCGCCGAGGACACCATCGGCACCGGCCGTATCACCGTAACCGGACAGGGCAGCGTTAAAGTAAAACCAGACATCGCGTATGTTGACCTCGGCGTACATACACAGGATACGGATGCGAAAGCCGCACAGGCTGCTAATGCGGAAAATTCCGCCGCGGTTTTTGATGCGCTCAAAGCGCTTGGCATCAAGGAAGAAGATATGCAAACCAGCAACTATAACATGTATCCCAGCTACGACTACAGTGCCAAAGGGGAAGCGACCATCACCGGCTACACTGTGCAAAATACCGTTTCCGTGACGATTCGTGATGTTACACAGGTTGGAATATTTGTGGATGCAGCGATTGATGCTGGTGCCAATGTCGCAAATGGGATTCGTTTTTCGATTAACAATTCCGGAGCTGCGTATGCGGAAGCGCTCGTCCTCGCTGTGGCCAACGCACGGCAAAAAGCAACCGCCATTGCAGGCGCGCTCCATATGGCCGTCGGCAACCCAATTGAAATTACAGAAAATGGCGGAAATTATATGCCTGTCGCGTACGAAGCCTTAGACAATGTAATGTCTGACGTGCGTGCCAATGCTTCTCCCACGCCGGTGCAAATCGGGGAACTTGAAGTGTCGGCAACTATCACTGCAATCTTTCCATACTAATCAATGATACAAAAGAATCCCCCTTGCAGTTATACTGTAAGGGGGATTCTTTTTATACTCTCGCGTCGTACGGCATTGAAATACAGTCTTTTCTATACGCCAAATGAAATGCCCAAATTCCGCGCGACACGTACCAACTCATGCTCAGCCGTTACATATTTGTTCATTCCGATTACATTTTCGAGGCTCACACTGTTCATCTGTCCATTCGACAGGCAAACCATATTGCCAAACTGGTTCTTTTCAATCAATTCAGCCGCCTTGATTGCGTAACGTACAGAAAGCACACGGTCAAATGCCGATGTCTCACCGCCACGTTGGATATGCCCAAGCGCACAACTTCTGATTTCATTGACAACCTTGCCTTCCAAGTCGCTTGCAATCTTCGCGCCGATTCCGCCGTGACGGATGGGGTCGGGACTATCCGCGACAACCTTACCGACAACAACTTGTCCGCCCTGTTCCATGGCGCCTTCCGTCACAACAATCACAGTGAACGGCTTGCCGTTTGCATTACGCTCGTTAATTTTATCAATCACTTTGTCCAGAGAATATGGAATTTCCGGAAGTAAAATAACGTCCGCAGAACCTGCGATACCGGATTGCAACGCAATCCAACCGGCATTGCGGCCCATAACCTCAACCACCATGACGCGATGGTGCGATTCCGCCGTCGTGTGCAGGCGACCCAAATTTTCCACGACGATATTGACAGCCGTGTCGAACCCAAAAGTTGTATCCGTCGCAGAAAGGTCATTGTCAATCGTCTTCGGCACGCCGACAACATTCACGCCCATCCGCGCAAAATCACGTGCTGATGTCAGCGTTCCGTCACCACCAAGAACGCAGAGAACGTCCACGTCTTCTTTTTTCATGTTTTCAACCGCGACATGCGCCACGTTTTTTTTCACCTTCACACCATTCTCTTCGACCGCATAGTCGAAAAGGTTGTCCTTGTTTGAGCTCCCGAGAATTGTGCCGCCGCGATGCAAAATGCCCGACGTTGTTTCCCGTGTCAAGGGCATAAATTCATTGTTATAAAGACCTTTATAACCAAATTTATAACCAATCAACTCGCAATCCATCGTCTCCGTGCAAGCACGCACAAGACCGTAGATGACGGCATTCAAGCCGGGCGCATCGCCGCCGCCTGTTAAAACGCCGATTTTTCTTTTTGCCATATTTCTGCCTCCCATTCATACCCGCGCGCGGGTGTCCATTTTGCTACTTTGAATAACCCATATCATACACTAAATCCAAGCTTTTGTACAGAGCAAATTGCATTTTTTGCGAAAAAACCTATAAAACCTTCGCAAATCTTGCTCAAACTTGACTGCGCGCTGTATTTTGTGCAAACACGATTTCTGCGCAACCCTTCGTACCAAGCGCGAGCAGTGCTGCAAGCGTATCCTGGGAGAAAGCCATGTTTTCACCCGTCCCTTGAATCTCAATCAACTCGCCATTTTCATTCATTACAAGATTCATATCCACTTCTGCGTGGGAGTCTTCCATATAGCATAAATCCAGTAATGGCGTGCCTTCCACGACACCCACACTGACCGCAGCGACCGTTTGCTTGATTGGTGATTCCGCCAAGAGCCCTTTTTTAACAAGCTTTTCACACGCGTCGGCCAGCGCGACAAAGCCTCCCGAAATTGAGGCTGTCCGCGTGCCGCCATCCGCTTGTATCACATCACAATCAATTGTAATTGTTCGTTCTCCAAGTTTCTCCATATCGACAGCCATCCGCAATGCGCGCCCGATTAGCCTTTGAATTTCTACCGAGCGCCCGTTTCTCTTCAGCGTCTCCGACTCTCGTGCGCTCCGCGTGCCCGTCGCACGGGGTAGCATCGCGTATTCCGCCGTCACCCAACCTTGCTCTTTCCCATGCAAAAAAGGCGGCACCTTTTCTTCCACCGTGGCATTGCAAATTATTTTTGTATCCCCCAGTACCACCAGCACAGAGCCCTCCGGGTGCTTAATAAACCCGCGTGTAAACTGAAGCTCTCGCATTTCATCGTCTCTGCGGCCATCCGCACGCATTCTCATCCCTCAAATCCTTAATACTTGCGGAACAGCCCTGTCACAATACCCAATATCGTAACTTCATCTACGATAATCGGTGAATACTCACTATTTTCCGGCTGAAGCCGGAAACGGCCGCGTTCCTTATAATACGTCTTTACCGTCGCGGAATCGTCAATCAACGCAACGACAATGTCCCCGTTTGTTGCCGTGCTTTGCTGGCGAACAATCACGAGGTCATTGTTAAATATCCCACAATCAACCATGCTGTCCCCGCGAATGCGGAGCATGAAATGGTCATTGCTTGTTTGCAAATATTCCACCGGTATGGGGAATGTGTCCTCCACATTTTCGTCCGCATAAATCGGCGCACCAGCCGCGACAGTACCCAAAATCGGCACATTGACAACCTCGCGCAACGGCGAATAGAATCCTTCTTCCAATATTTCAATCGAACGGTTTTTCGCCTTCGAACGTCGAATCCACCCCTTCGACGCAAGTGTTTCCAGATGCGCATGCACGCTGGATGTTGAGCTGAGCCCGATAGCATCACAAATCTCCCGCACCGACGGGGGATACCCATTTTCCTTAATTTGCGACTTGAGGTAATTGTAGACAACCTTCTGCATACGCGTCAATTTTTCCATATCCAGCCCTCTTTCCTATTATATACCCACGAAAGACATTCATCATCCGTGCAAACAAGCGGCCTATCTTATCATTTGCAAACAGTATATCATATCTTTTTCAAAAAAGCAAACAAATTTTTGCAAACCGCTTGACAAATGAATTGTTGTTCTGGTAAAATGAATTTATCAAATACGAAAATACATTCTATCTGAATATTTTCGTTCGGAGGCGTTAGTCTATGAAAAAACTTAGTATCCTTATAATTGCAGTATTTGTATGTGTATTCCTGTTTGCTATGCCTTTCACCGCAGCAGAACAAAGGATTGCTCCCAATTATGTTAATGTTCAAATTTTCGAGGGAGACTCCCTTTGGGACATTGCTTCGTCGCATCCGCATGAAGGGCTCACCTTGCAAGCCTATATCAACGAAATTAAAACAATCAATGGTCTTAAATCCGACCGTATTTTCGTCGACCGTTTCCTTATCGTGCCCACCTATAGCCGCGGCGAATAGTTTTTCCCATGCTAAAAGACCGCGCTGCACCTGCGGTCTTTTTTTCGTTGCGTTCGCTGTTAAGATAGGTTATAATAAGCTATATCAATTCGGAGGGAGCCAATCCTCATATGAAGCAATTGTTTCAAAAAATTCGACATGTGCTGCCTTCAAAGATGCACCCGCCCGAACGGGACGACCAAGGCTTTCCCATCCCGCCGGTCACACCCGAACGCGCGTTGATGACAGAGGGAATGCCCTTTTCCTTCCTTGTTCTAGAGGATAAACGCATTGTGTCCGCATCAGGCATGTTTCAAGCCGCTTTCGAGAGCGGTTCTCTCGTGAAGGTTTCCGATGTAGTGTCGGCGTATGACCCTACAGTCGGCAAACAAACCGCCTTTTACGACGGAAAGCCGTATATCCTATTCACCCGCCGCTTCCATGTGGAAAAATCGGGCGAAAGCACAGCTCTCACCGCCGTGTATTTTGTGGAAAACAACCTTGCACTGGAAAACACAGCCGGATTAATTGGAAAACTTGCTGTCGGCTTGATTTTCATTGATAATTACGACGACGTGTTGAATGAGCTGGAAGAAGTACGCCGTCCGCTGATGCTTGCGCTGATTGACCGCAAGCTCTCCGCCATGTCACAACAAGCCGAGGGAATCCTCCGCAAATTCGAAAAAGATAAATATCTTTTCCTTTTAACACAGGATAAGCTGGAATTCTTAAAGGAAAAGCGGTTCGACATTCTCACGCAAATCCGGGAAATCGATATGGGCAACACCATCCCCTTCACGCTCTCCATCGGCATCGGCGTCGGCGGAGAAACGCTGGCCGCCTCCATGGAGCACGCCCGCGCCGCGATTGACCTTGCCCTAGGCCGCGGCGGCGACCAGGCACTTATACGTGATGGTGAGCAGTACACGTTCTACGGCGGCCGCGCACAGGAAGTCTCCTCAAACGGCCGCGTGCGTGCGCGCGTGAAAGCGTATGCCTTTTCCGAATTGCTTACAGAATCGGATAATGTCATCGTCCTCGGCCATAAAAATATCGACCTTGATTGCCTTGGCTCCGCCATCGGCGTGCATAAAATCGTCACAGCCCTTGGCCGCGAATGCAATATCGTGCTTGGTGAAGTCACGTCGAGTATCCGCTTCCTGCATGACCGTTTGACGCAGGACAAGGAATTCCGGGATAAGCTGTTTGTCTCCGCACAGGATGCGATACCCTTGCTCAAACCACGCTCCCTGATTGTGGTGGTGGATACGCATCGGCCAAGCATCATTGAGGGACGCGAGCTTCTTGACCACCCGAACGGGAAACGCATTGTGCTTTTTGACCACCACCGGAAGGCGACGGAAAGTATTGACAACCCTATCCTCACCTACCATGAGCCCTACGCTTCCTCTACAAGCGAGCTTATTACAGAAATGATACAATATGTTCGTGCGGAAATCCGCTTGCGCCCGGTTGAAGCTGATGCGCTGCTTGCGGGTATCACGGTGGACACAAAGAATTTCTCCATCAAAACAGGCGCGAAAACATTTGAAGCTGCGGCCTATTTACGTCGTAACGGTGCGGACAGCGTGCGCGTCAAGCTGCTGTTCCAAAACGACCTCGCGTCCTACAAGGCAAAAGCCGAAACCATATGCAATGCGGAAATTTATCACAGTAACATTGCCATCGCGCTCAGCGTTTCCGCGGTAGAGAATCCAACTTTACTCGCGGCGCAAGCGTCTGACGAGCTGCTGAACATTCAAGGCGTACAGGCGTCCTTCGTGCTTTGCATGAACGACGGTGTCGTATACATCTCCGCGCGCTCCCTCGGTTCATTGAACGTGCAGATGATTGTGGAGAAATTAGGCGGCGGCGGCCACCAAACCGTCGCAGGCGTACAACTTCCCGGCAAATCCATCGACGAGGCGGAGGAAGCACTGAAACAAGCGATTGACGAATTTTTGAAGGAGGCAAGCAAATGAAAGTGATATTGTTAGCGGATATAAAAGGTGTCGGCAAGAAGGGACAGGTCATCAACGCGTCCGACGGGCACGCGCGGAACTTTTTGCTCCCTCGGAATCTCGCGATGGAAGCAACAAAGGATGCTATGACACAACTCGATAATAAAAAGCAATCCGAGGCCCATAAAAAACGGACCGAACTGGAAGCTGCGCAAGCGCTTGGCAAGGAACTCGCACAGAAGACGATTAAAATTTTCGTCAAGACAGGGGAAAACGGACGGCTTTTCGGCTCCGTCACAAACAAGGAAGTCGCGCAGGCGCTGGAAGAACAGGAGCACCTCACCATCGACAAGAAAAAAATCACGATAACGGAGCAAATCAAGACTGTCGGCGAAAAAACGGTTGATGTGCGCCTGCACACAGACGTACTTGTCAAGCTCAAAGTCGATATTCAACCCATATCGTAAATATACCACAGAAAGCTAGGGATTACCTTGGATTATCCGGAACAAACACCCTTGACACGAATACCGCCGCATGACGACGACGCGGAGCTCGCCGTCGTCAGCTCCATGCTCTTCGACCGGGATGCACTTTCCGCCGCTTGTGAAAGCATCAGCGCGGAGGACTTTTACCGACCGGATTATAAGGCGGTTTTTGAAGCGATGTCGTATTTGTTTGAAACGGGCAAGCCCGTGGATGTCGTCACGTTGAAAAACGTCCTCGTGGAGCGCGACATCTTTGACCGCATCGGTGGCGGCGACATGCTTGCCGTCCTCGCGGGGAGCGTTTCAACCGCGGTGAATATCAAACACTACTGCCAAATCGTGGCAGACAAGGCGGTGCTCCGGCGGCTCATCCACGCAGCTGACACGCTTTCCGGCGCAAGCTATACCGGTGCGGAGCCGATAGACGTCATTATGTCGCAGGCAGAAAAACAGCTTGCCGACATTGCGCAACACCGCACGTCATCGGAATTCACGCACATCCACGACGCGCTTATCTCAGGGATTGAAACGTTGGAAGAAACCTTCCGTACAGGCGGTTCGGTCACGGGCATTCCGTCCGGCTTTGCGGATTTGGATAGGCTCACGGCAGGGCTACACCCATCTGACCTGAACCTGTACGCCGCACGCCCGTCCATGGGGAAGTCTGTATTCGGCATCAATATTGCACAGCATGTTGCGCTGCGGCAGAAAGTGCCTGTAGCGCTGTTCTCTCTGGAAATGTCGAACGAACAGGTCGTGAACCGTATGCTCTGCGCAGAAGCCATGGTAGATGCGACGAAACTCCGCACAGGGCAGTTGAGCAATCAGGATTGGGCGAATGTGGCGGAAGCAGCAGGGCGGCTTTCCGAAGCGCCGGTTTATCTGGACGACACGCCAGGCATTTCTGCGCTGCACGTCCGCACAAAATGCCATCGCCTCAAGCTGGAAAAAGGCCTTGGCTTGATTGTGATTGATTATATCCAGCTTATGAGTGGCAGCTCTGGGCGGCGTTCGGAGTCGCGCCAGCAGGAAATTTCCGAAATTTCCCGCACGTTGAAAGCCATTGCGCGGGAGTTAAACGTTCCCATCATCGCACTGGCACAGCTCAGCCGCGCGTGTGAGCAGCGGACAGACCACCGCCCCATCCTCTCCGACCTGCGTGAATCTGGCGCCATTGAGCAGGATGCCGACCTTGTCGGGTTCATCTACCGTGATGAATACTATCACCCGGAGTCGGAAAAAAAGGGCATTGCCGAAATCATCATCGCCAAGCAACGTAACGGTGAAACGCGCACGGTGGAATTGCAATTCCTGGGGAACTATGTTAAGTTCGCGAACCTGGAGAGGGAGGCGCATTACGCGTGAAAACACAGCATAGCCACGACGAAGGCGACGGTATCCGCCGCCGTGTAGAGGAGCTCTCCGACATTTACAGCGGTAAATCCCGCAAAAAAGGGATACACATACCGCTTACAACAATTGTGCCTATCGTTTTGGTTTTCATCATTGCTTTCCTGTTCAAGCAAGGCCTGTAAGCAGAACCCCCGCGCCTTTAGGACAGTATCCTAAAGGGAGCAAACAAACTAATGGCGAGCGGCGGTGTTATAGTAACGGCACACATGCCCAATATTCAATTTATGCGCTGGCGTGGGCGGCATCGTCCCGCCAGTTTTCTATGTCAATCATTCCAATATTATTGTAAATGATTGCTACCTTTTGATGGCGGTTTCCCCACTCCTATTCCGGCTCATGGATAATGATTTTGCAAATAAATTCATGGACGATTGCGGGTGTCAGCATTTCAATTTCCGTGTAGCGTTTTACCGTCTCCAAAAAACAGTCAACGCCGTTTGCCTGTTCGTTCTGTTCGGCAATCTCCATTTCCAACGCATCAAGCACAACAATCAATTCAGACTGTTCCGCTTCCAGCTTTGAGGACATTTTTTCGTACCGTTCATCATTGTCAGTAGCAATGATGAACGGTAGAAAAGAGGCAATTAAAAAATGCATGTTTTTGGCGGTGAGGGATGACATATGATACACTTTTTCTGTCTGCAAAATAGCAGGCAGAAGGAGTGTAAGAAATGGAAGGAGAATCGTGGATGGATATCCGAAGTGGCCGACAAAAAGGAATGAGCTATGCAGAAATAGCTCGGAAGTACCACATCGATCCGAGGACAGCAAAAAGGTATGCGGAGAGTGATACGAGACCGGTGTACAGCCTGACGGATTCAAAACCGTCAAAGTTGGACCCGTACAAGGAGCAGATAGTGATATGGCTGGAAGAAGCAGGTTGTCATCAAACGGCTGCTAAAGCAGGAGGATAGCACTCTGAATCGGCAGTTTGAGGACTTTGCGGGGTTCTACAGTTTCAAATCGGTACTCTGTCGGCCGTATCGAGGACAGACCAAGGGGAAGGTTGAGAGGACAGCGGCATTTGTTCGGGATAATCTCATGGTTGGAATCAAGTACAATTCCCTGGATGACCTAAACGGACAAGCTGTAGCGTGGTGCAACAAGGTGAATGGTACTATTCATGCCACAACAGGTGCGATTCCTTTTGAAAGACTGAAAAAAGAGAATCTAAATCCTCTTTCCCGTGAATATATCATCGATAAAATCAATTTACGCCAGGTACAAAAAGACTGCCTCATCTCGTATGCCGGCAATCAATATTCTGTACCAGCAGAATACGTCGGCAGAGATGTGGCAGTCGTTGCGTTAGACAATATGCTCGC
>JGI994J12354_10000430_pt1 | contig 41564 bp, 32 predicted proteins | sample IntmicLarv3ML3BL_FD_12354 | JGI IMG/M metagenome (IMG submission 12354) | reverse complement strand
GGGGGGTATGCGCAGACGCCTTGCCAAAGCTATTTGGCAGGTTATTTAGTATACAACAATGTATTTCAAAACGCATATTTTTTGAGATTGGTTGAGAGCGTATCTTTGCAAGTCTCACCTGTCAAATATTTTTTAAATTTTTTGCTATTTCTAAAGAGGCGGCAAACTGGGTTTGGCAAACTGGGTTTGCATCTATATCCCTGTCGGAGCGTTTACTTCGTAAACATCACACTATATGCAGAGACTAAAGTTGTCATCGAACATGTTTGTGTTATTATTTGCATGCTTTTCTCTCGGCTAATCGCATTCAGCAATTGCCAAAGGCAATGCGTGTGTCTGTCTATGCAGTTGGTCAATTTTAGGTGCAGGAACGCACTTTCTGCCGAGGTTTCAAAAGGGCGTGAACAGAAAAGACCCTTTTGTGGGTTCAAGGGCAAAGCCCTTGATGAGATGCGAGGAACAAGAAAAGAAATATTTACAAAAAAGAGAATTCGTTAAATAGATTTATTTAACGAATTCTCTTTTTTAAAATAAATTAAAATTTCTTTTTTTTACATCATGAATTTTATTGCTACAAATCCCAAAACTAAAAGTATGAAAAATGCAGATACAATAATATTAAAATATTTATCTATTAAATCTTTTGCGGATGGACCGACAATATAAATTATTGAAGCTACTGCAAAGAATCTTGCGCCTCTACCTAAGATTGATGCGATAATAAATTGAATTATAGAAATATCACACACACCTGCAGCTATAGTAAATATCTTATAAGGAATAGGTGTAAGCGCCGCGCCAAATACTGCTAAAAATGCATTTCCTTGATACAATTCTTTTACTTGATTAAAAAGTTCGGGAGTGAATCCTGGAATGTATTGAAAAAAGAAATCATCCATTGCGTGCCATGCAAATGAACCTATAAACCATCCCAAAAGTCCTCCTAATACGGATGCTATTGTGCAAACAGATGCTATCAAAAACCATTTTTTACGAGCACCAAAAACTAATGGAATCAACAAGACATCAGGTGGAATAGGGAAGAATGAACTTTCTGCAAAAGACAAAACCGCTAAAGCCCAAAGGCCGTAAGGAGTGTCTGCCCAAGATATTGTCCAGTCGTAGAGTCTACGTAATGGATTCGAACTTTTTTGCGGTTGAGGATCAATAGCGTCTTGCATTTTACAAAAGTTTTGTGATTTCTTGAAGTTTTGATTCGTATTCTTGAAGTTGTTTCTTTGCTCCCTCAATAACGGAGGGAGGAGCTTTTGAAACAAATGTTTCGTTAGACAAACGTGCTTTTGTTGACTGAATTAAATTCTCAAATTTTTCTTTTTCTTTGAGTAATTTTTCTTTATCAGCCGAGTTGTCGACCAAAGACATATCTAAGTAAATCGTTGCCAAATTTGCGACAGTAGCAGGTGATTGCAAAGACTCTTGCGTTTCAGTTAACGCAGACAAGCCTATCAATTTTTTGAGCTTTTCAACGTTTTCATAAATTACGCTTTTTGATGAATCTTTTGCGGAATAAAACATTGCCACATTTTTATTTGTGGACAATTTATATTGCGCTTTTAGAGCTCTTGCTTTTGCGACAAAATCCTTGATATTTTCAACTCTTTTTGATGAGTCTTTATTGATTTTCAAAGACTCGATAATCGTGTTCACATCAAGAGAAGAAGACTCATTTTGTATGTACTCTTTATCTTTGCCAAAAGACAAGCTATGCCACAATTCTTCAGTGATAAAAGGTGTGAATGGATGCAAGAGCAACAACACTTGACGTATACACAAATCTTGAATTGCAAGGATTGTATTTTTTGAAGATTCATCGCTCATTCTTGATTTTGAAACTTCAAGATACCAATCACAAAAATCATTCCAGAAAAATGAATAAATATTTTGGGTTGCAGAATTAAATTGATAAGTTTCCAAATCTTTTTCAACCAATTCAATTGTGTTAAAAAGACTCAATAAAATAGCATTATCATCATCGTCAAGCTTGCTGGAATCTATACGAGAGAGAATATTTTTTACAGAAGTATTATCTAAAATCTCGCCTTGCATTTGTCTGAATCGGCAAGCATTCCAGAGTTTATTACAGAAATTTCTACCCAATTCAACACGGTCTTCACTAAACAAAATATCTTGCCCTTGAGGTGCGCAATTCATAACACCAAAGCGCAATCCATCGGCTCCGTATTTTGCAATCAAGTCAAGAGGGTCGGGCGAATTACCCAAGCTTTTTGACATTTTGCGACCTTGCATATCTCGTATAATTCCAGTGAAGTAAACATTTTTAAATGGAATTTTTTGAGCTTCACTTGCTCCATCGGTAAATTCCAAGCCTGCCATAATCATTCGGGCAACCCAAAAGAATATAATATCAGGACCAGTCACTAAGTCGCTTGTAGGATAAAAGCGAGACAATTCAAGTTCTTCACTTTTGTTTTTATCAGGCCAGCCAAGTATGCCAAATGGCCAAATCCAAGAGCTTGCCCAAGTATCCAAAGAGTCTTCATCTTGACGCCAATTTTCAATATCTTTAGGAGCGTCGATTGAAACATAAACGTGTTCAGGATTGCTATAATCGATATTTTCAACGCCTTTTTTATACCAAACTGGTATGCGGTGCCCCCACCAAATTTGACGGCTAATACACCAATCACGTATATTGCCAAGCCAATGCAAATAGGTTTTTTCCCAACGTTGAGGCCAAAATTTTATGAGTCCATCTTCGACAACTTTTTTTGCTTCTTCCACTTTTGGATAACGCATAAACCATTGGTCAGAAAGGCGAGGTTCGATTGGCACATTGCCACGTTCTGAATAACCAATATTGTTGTCGTAATCTTCAATCGCAATCAATAGACCCATTTCTTCGAGTTTTTTGACAGCAAGATTGCGAGCTTTAAATCTATCTAATCCTTCGAAATCTGTACCTGCAAGAGCGTTCATAGTCGCGTCAGGATTCATTACGCAGATGATTTCAAGATTATTGCGTTGAGCAATTTCAAAGTCTGCAGTGTCGTGCGCAGGGGTCACTTTAAGGACGCCTGTACCGAATTCCTTATCAACAGCTTTGTCTCCTATAATCGGAATCTCGGCTTGAGGGAAGGGGCGTAAGCATTTTTTACCGATGATATCTTTGTAGCGTTCGTCATCAGGATTTACAGCAATTGCAGTATCGCCCATGATTGTCTCTGGGCGAGTTGTTGATACTTCTAGATATGTGCCTCTTTTTTCGGCAAGCTCATAACGAATTTTATATAGCTTACTTTTTTGAGGAGTCATGATTACTTCTTCATCAGATAGTGCTGTCAAATTAACAGGACACCAGCTGACCATACGTTTTCCTCTATAGATATAACCTTTTTTGTATAAATCCACAAAGCAAGTTAAAACGCCTTTAGAATAGTCGTCATCTAAAGTATGAACAAGTCTGCTCCAATCGCAAGAAGCACCCAGCTTTTTGAGCTGTTCGATGATGATTCCACCGTGCTTGTCTCGCCATTCTTTTGCGACTTCCAAAAACTTTTCTCTACCCAATTTTGCGGCAGAAGAATTTTGTGTTCGCAAGTAAGCGTCAACTTTTGTTTGAGTTGCCACACCTGCGTGGTCTGTCCCCGGAATCCAAACTGCGCTTTTGCCTTTTTGACGTGCTGCGCGAACAAGAATATCTTGAATAGTATTATTCAAGACATGCCCCATTGTGAGCACACCCGTGACGTTAGGTGGCGGAATCGCAATAGAATAGGCTTCTTTGGATTTATCTTTTGATGGTTTAAAGCAGTCGTTATCGACCCAAGTTTTATACCATTTATCTTCTACTTGTGAGGGATTATAAGCTTTAGAAATTTCGCTCATTGTTAGGAAGTATAACGTTTAAATAACAGTGCGCCGTTGTGTCCGCCGAAACCAAGATTGATATTTATTGCGACATCAACTTTTGTTTTTCTTGCAACATTTGGCACATAATCTAAATCACATTCGACGTCAGGATTTTCGTAATTGATAGTAGGTGGAACTATAGAATCTTCTATTACTTTAGCGCAAATTGCGGTTTCTATGCCACCAGCAGCACCAAGAAGATGTCCTGTCATGCCTTTAGTAGAACTTACCATTATTTTATCAGCGTCTGCGCCAAAAACCTTGCGTATAGACATAGATTCAAACTTGTCATTGTAAGGAGTCGAAGTCCCGTGAGCATTGATATATTGAACATCTTTAGTAGTCAATTTTGCATCAGCAATTACTCGGTTTAAGCAGTGAGAAAGACCTCTGCCTTCGATGTCGGGACTTGTGATATGGTAGGCGTCGCAAGTTGCTCCATAGCCTGCCAATTCACAATAAATTTTTGCGCCTCTTGCTTGAGCGTGCTCAAGAGTTTCCAAGACCAAAATACCTGCGCCTTCGCCCATAACAAATCCACATCTATCGGCGTCAAAAGGTCTTGAGGCACGAGAAGGTTCGTCATTAAAATTAGTTGCCATAGCTTTCATTGCGCAAAAGCCCGCATAGCTTAGAGGGGTGACAGCCGCTTCACTACCGCCTGCAATAATAATATCTTCACGACCACTTTGTAAGTGGAGCATTGCTTCGCCTATAGCATGAGTACCTGTTGCACATGCGCTGACCACCGAAAAATTCACGCCTTTAGCACCCAATTCTATAGCAATCACGCCTGATGCTATATTAGAAATCAAATTAGGAATCATGAAAGGAGATACGCGTCTTGGACCACGAGTCAAGAAAGCACTTGTTTGCTTTTCGATAGTGTCCATACCACCGACTCCAGAGCCAATTAAAACGCCAAATCTATCTTTATTTACTTTGTCTAAATCAATCTTAGCATCAGCAATAGCCAACTTAGCGGCTGCCATTGCAAAGTGAGTATATCTATCGCTACGCTTGACCTCTTTTGGGTCCATATATTTTTCAGCGTCGAAACTGCGACATTCAGACGCCACTTTACAATTTAGATTTGAAGCGTCAAAAAGAGACACATTCGTTATTCCGCTATTGCCTGCGCATAAATTCGACCACAAAGCATCAATGCCATCTCCAAAACTTGAGATTACACCTAATCCGGTTACTACTATTCTATTCATTGTTATATGTGTTTGATTATTAAAAAAATGCACCTTTTCGAAATGTGTTTTAAAACACGCGTTCTCACGCGAACACTAACGAAAAGGTGCGGAAATTTTTATGAAGAAGGAAGCAATCTCGCTCCAATCCTTAAAACTAAGTCTTCTTAGTTCTTAGATTTTGAAGTAAGATATTCTATTACTTTACCTACAGTCGTCAGTTTTTCAGCGTCAGACTCAGGAATTTCTTCTTTTATATCATCTTTAAATTCTTCTTCAAAAGCCATAATAAGCTCTACTTGGTCGAGAGAGTCTGCACCCAAATCATCCACAAAAGACGCCTCAGGAGTGATTTGCTCTTCATTGACATTGAGCTGGTTGACTATGATTTCTTTTACTCTTTGTTCTATATTTGACATAGTAATTTTTTCGTTGTTAAAATTTATGTTCACACAATAAAGTACGAACAAAAAAACATAGTGATTTTTTAATCAAAAAAGTAAAGCTTTTTTTTAATTGAGTCTAGACAGTGCTCTACGTGCTTCTTCATGTCCTAAGTCAGAAGCTTTGCGCAAGAGTACTTTAGCTTTATCGATATTTTGTTCTATTCCCAAACCTATTGCATAGCATCCGCCAAGAAGCGCAAGAGCAGAAGCATTTTCTTTGTCTGCGCCTTTTTGTAGATACTTGACCGCGATTTCAGGATTCATCTCAACCCCAATCCCTTCAAGATAGCATTTGCCAAGATTTGCTAAAGCGTCAGAATCTCCTTGATTTGCGGCTTTATTGAGCCATTTAAAAGCATCTTTATAATTTTTCTCAATACCAAGTCCATCAAGAAACATAATGCCTAGCATACTTTGAGCGTCAGAATTATTTTGAAAAGCGGCTTTTCTGAAATACTTATAAGCCTCTTTATAGTTTTGTTCGACTTTACAAAGTCCATTAAAGTAGATATTCCCAAGATTATATTGAGCCACATCAGAGCCTCGAGATGCTGCTTCTTTATATAGAGCAGGGGCTTTTTCCATTTTATCAAAACCTGCAGCTCCACTTTCGTAGCAGACAGCAAGATTGTTGATAGCATCTATATTTCCATTGTCTATGGCTTTTTGAAACCACTCACAGGCTTTATCGGTATCTTGAGGCACTCCAAGACCATTCAGATAGCAAAGAGCCAAAGCCAATTGAGCGGGATCATAATTTTTCTGCGCGCTTAAAGTATAATATTTAACAGCATTAAAATAATCTTCTTTGCCCAAAAGACCCATTGCATAGAAAGCTCCGAGATTATTTTGAGCAATAGCATTGTCTTCATTTGCCGCTTGCTGAAAAAGGTCGAGAGCTTTGTTTGGGTTTTTGTCCACGCCAACGCCTTCTAAGTGACATTTCGCTAGAGAAATTTTTGCTCGAGAATTCGATTTCGCAATTGATTTATAAAATAAATCTATCGCTTTTGGAATATCCGCCTTAACACCTGTCCCTTTCAAATAGCAAACTCCCAAGGCATTTTGAGCGTAAGAATTATTAGATTCTGCGGCTTCGTAAAAACATTTGAAGGCTTTTGTTGCGTCTTTTTTGAAAACAATTCCATCTAAATACATATAGCCTAAAGTGCAAAGAGCGTCGGAATTTTTTAAGTCTGCTGATTTTTGAAAATATTTAAACGCTTCAAATAAATCTGCTTTTACTGCCAATGAACGTAAGAACGCAACGCCTACGCAAAATTGAGCTTTAGCATCGCCATTATCCGCAAGTTCGCGAAGAGTATTAAATCTTTCTATAGTTAATTCTAATCTGCCTGTGAAGTCGTTTGTGTTTTGAAAATCGGCATACTCTTTATCGCTTATAGCGTGCAAAGATGCGCAACACATTAACAAAAACAGAGCTGAAATTTTTTTGATATACATTTTTTATTTCTCTATCAGAGGGCTGCTTTTATGAACAATTCACGCATGATTGCTTCGTCATCATTCGGACGATTTATCAATTCGCTAAAAGCATTCATGAAATTCATTTGGTTATCTATAAGTTTTTTAAGTGGATATTTTTTTGCGATAGGCGCCAAGATATTCCCAACATACCACGCATTCTGCGAAAACACATTATATGAACTTTTTTGCGAAAAATCTATAAACACATCTTCGTACTTTTGCTTGGCTGTGTCAAAATAATCGAGACCTCTGAATCCAAGTTTGACAGCATTATCTTCAAGAAGTGCCCTGATTTGTATAAGTAAAGAATTTTGCTTTTGCAAAGTAGCTATGATAGGTCTTGCAGAAGCGTTTTTGTTTGTGAAAAAATGCCTACGCAAAGCGTCTAGAGATGTCTGTAAATTTCCCGCATAAAAAGTGTTCACAAATTCAAAAAAGTCACCCTCTCCAAAAACAGGCACTAGCTCTAGAACCATTTTCTCTGTAATTGTGCCTTCAAAATTCAAATATGCGCAAAGTTTTTGATACTCCGATAACGCCATTCTTGGAGATGCTGCAACTATTCCTATTAATGTTTCCAAAGCATTTGGAGCAAATGGAATTTTTTGCTTTTTTGATTCTGCTATCAAAAGAGAACGACAAGCTTCATTTGGGTCTTTCGATTTTAAGTCTGTGACGTCGCAACAATCGAAAAGTTTTTTGACATGTCTTTTGCGTCTATCTATAGGAGAAGCTTCTATAATCACTGAAGTGCTTTCGACATCCATGCTTTTTATTATGGATGCCATTTTGTCTATAGCTTCAGCAGTTCTTTCAGACTTGCCAGCTCTTGTATCGAAAAAGAAATTTGCGCCCTTTAGCCATACTACTTTTTTAGGGCAAAACATTGATGGAGTAAGTATAGATTCTATTACTTTTCTGCAAGCTTCGCAAGCTTCATCAACAGTAAGGGCAGTGCCTTCAATGACTTCTTTGCCCATGTCGTCACTTATCTCTTTGGTGAGTTCTTCAAAGAGTTCTCTTGCGGCGTTAGACGCGATAAATTCGTCGTCCGCACAGATGAAATATGCACCTTTACTCATAGATTTGATACTTTCAAAGAGTGAACTTATGTCAAATAAATAGTTGCATTTTGCAAAAGATTAGGCAATGATTTGAATCAACTAATGAGCCAACAGACACCTACTGATTCCAAAAATTTAGACAAAGCCATTATTGTGTTGGCACAACTAAAAGATGAATCCTGCAACGTGAGTTTGTTAGACGAACTTGAAGAATTGGTCAATAATTGCAATATAGAGGTGATAGAGAAATTTTTTGTGAAAATACTTGAGCCTAATGCGAAGTTTTTAATAGGTTCGGGTAAGGCGGCAGAAATAGCCACAAAAGCCAAGGAGTTGGGTGCTAGCATGATCGTTTTTGATAACGAATTATCGCCATCTCAACAACGCAATCTTGAGCGTGAATTCGACATTTGCGTGATTGATAGGCACGAGATTATTTTAGATATATTTTCTTCTCGAGCCCAAACAAAAGAGGCATGCTTGCAAGTTGAATTAGCAAGATTAGAATATTCTTTGCCTCGACTAAGACGCGCATGGACTCACTTAAATAGGCAGCGTGGTGGAGGTGTCACACAACGTGGAGAAGGTGAGAGTCAGCTAGAATTAGACCAGCGTCAAATACGTGAAAAAATCGCAAAGCTAAAACGTGAATTGTCTGTAGTTAGAAAAAATCGTGAAACTCAACGTAAAAAACGTCTGCGTGTTCCATTCCCAACTGCCGCAGTTGTTGGATATACAAATGCTGGAAAATCTACTCTTTTAAATAGACTCGCTAACGCAAATGTTTTGGCTCAAGATTTGCTTTTCGCAACGCTCGACCCAACTACTCGTATGGTCAAATTGCCTTTAGGGCAGAGCGTTTTGCTCACAGACACTGTAGGATTTGTTCGCAATTTGCCTCATCAATTTGTCGAAGCATTTAAGTCGACTTTGGAAGAAACTTTAACATCTGATTTTTTGATTCATATAGTTGACTCTTCTTCGCCTGACGTTTTTGAACACATTGCAACTACTCATAATGTTTTGAAAGAATTAGGTGTAAGTGACAAAAAAACTATACTCGTTTTTAATAAAGACGATTTGGCTAATGATGATGTTTTAAAACATCAATTGCATCGTACATATCCATACGCAATCACTATGAGCTTGAAAAATTGCGAAGGAATAGACGCTCTTCTTTCCTCGATAGAATCTATGCTAGAGAGAGAATATAAAGTTGTGGAATTATTGATTCCGCATTCCCAATATAAGCTTGCTACATCTTTGCATGAAATCGGTGCAGTTCGACAATCTAAACATACTGACGATGGCATTATTATTACTGCAAAAATTCCAATTCAACTTTTCGAAAAATATCAAAACTTTTTATTAAAACCTAACTTATCATTTAATAAAACTATATAAGGAAAAAACATGATTAGGAAAATTATCATTATATTAGCATTATTACCTATCGCATTGTTTGCAAAAGTTTATGATGTTAAAATTAATAATCTGCGTGAGTGCATTGGTACTGAACTTGAAGGCAATTTTGTTTCATGGAAAATAAGTAGTGACAAAAGTGGTATTGAACAAAAAAATTACAGAGTTATAGTTTATGATGAAGATAAAAATGTTGTTTATGATACTGGCATTGTTGAGAGTCAAAAGCAGTTGCAAATTCCTTTGAACACAAAATTAGAGCAAGCGAAAAAATATTTTGTGAAGATTTGCGTTGTTGATAATTATGAAGAAAAATCAGAATCAGAAACTTTTTTTATTACAGGAATCACTCGCTGGCAATGGATGAATTCAAAATGGATACGTGCAAAAGATCATATGCGTGGGGCTTTTTTGAATAATCAATTGGAAGTCAAAGGCGAAATCAAAAATGTTTATGCTTATGTTTGCGGTTTAGGTTTTCATGAATTTATTTTGAATGATGAAAAGGTCGGCACTAAAATGCTAGAGCCTGCTTGGACTAATTATGAACATTATGCTTTCTATACAACTTACGATATTTCAAATCTTGTCAAACAAGGTGAAAATGATTTGAAAATTTTATTAGGTGATGGATGGTTCAATCAAGATAAAGTTTGGGCGGAACATCATCTTTATTACGCGCCCGCCATGGCAAAAGCTTGCTTTTTTATTGAATACAAAGACGGCACTAAAGAATGGTTTTATACGGACGAAAATTGGAAATTTACTCAAAGTCCGACAATCGCTTCAAATATTTTTGCAGGAGAAAGTTATGATGCAAATCTTGAGGGAGTTTTCAATTGGCAAGCTGTCGACACTCCTCAAGGGAGTCATTATGTGAACGATATTAAGCCTTCTCCAGTTGAGCCTACTCGTGTGATGGGCGAAGTGAAAGCTAAAGAAATTATCGACACAACAGATGGATATATTATTGATGTGGGGCAAATTACTTTTGGTGTTTGTAAAATAATTGTCAATGAACCTAAAGGCACAAAAATCGTTTTACGATTGGGCGAAAATTTAAATGAAGCACGCGATACGCTTGATACTCGTTCAATAGGTGTTGCTGCAAATGGCGTTGAACAAATCGAGACTTACATTTCAAATGGTGAGCCGAATCAAGTTTGGAATGCTCGTTTTACAACACATAGTTTTAGATATATTGAAGTCAAAGGTTTGACTCAAAAGCCTGATTTAAACTTCTTAACAGCATTGCAATTGAATGATGATTTAACTCGTATAGGCAATTTTGAATGTTCGCACGACACAATAATGAAGTTGCATTTTTGCGCCCTACAAGCCATGCGAAATATGACTATGGGAGTCCCTGCAAGTGATTCTTCTCGTGAGAAGAGCCCTTGGGGTGGAGATACTCATGCTGCGGCTCCTGCAGTTAGCATCAATCTGAATGCGCAAGCTGTTTGGTATAAGCATTTGTACGACATGCGTTCAAGCGCAAACATCGCAAAGCCTGCAATTTTCTACAATGAATGGGAGAAAATTTTTATAGATGTAAAGCCTCTCGGAATTCAATTTATGGCAAATCCTGGAAAACGCATGTGTGGTTGGGCTAGTTGTGATTGGGGTACAGCAATGGTGCATCTACCATATTATTCTTATCGCTATTATGGTGATGAAATGGTCTTGCGCGAATTTTATCCTGATATGAAATTTTGGAATAGTTATGTTCGTTCGCTTTTGAATGAGAAAGGTATTTTAGATAGAAATAATCTAGGAGATTGGTCGCCTGCATACGGACATGATTATTCTCCGCATTTGAATGGAATCTTCTTTTATTATAGTGAACTTTGCATAATGGAAGAAGTCTCAACTTTGCTCGGATACAAAGATGACGCCGATTTTTATGCTGCTCAAAAAGTGATAACTAAAAAAGCAATCATAGATAATTTTTATGATAAAGAAAAAAAATATTATCCATCAACTAAAGGTGATTACGCTTCTCATGGCGCATGCACAATGGCTTTAGAGCTAGGCGTATTTCCTGATGGCGATGGTGAAAGCATTGCAAATAATATGGTAAAATCTAGTCAAGAAAACGTGCATGGATTTTTGAATTTAGGTTGTTTTAGTGTTGCTAGAATTTTTACAGAACTTTCAAATTTCGGCAATAAAGAGTACGCATTTAAAATGTTCGATAAACGTGGTGAACATAGTTTTGATTGGATGTTTACAGCATTTGAAGCAACAAGTCTTTGGGAAGGTTGGCCTGTTTACGGAGGTTTTGACAGAATGGGCGGAGGCAAAAATCATTTATTTCACTGCGGATTTGAAAGATTTTTCTATGAATCTATTGCAGGTATTAAATCTAACAAGCCAGCATACAAAGAAATTTTATTTAAACCAATTTTCTTTGAATATCTTGATTGGGCAAAGGGTAGTGTAGACACTCCTTATGGACTCACATCTAGTAAATGGGAAAAGAAAGATAATTCAATTTCTTGGGAAATTATAATTCCTGCAAGTACAAGTGGAAAAATAGAAATTCCTGCATTTGCAAAAAATATTTTATTAGATGGAAAAGAATGCAAAGATTACACTCTTTCATTAAAATCTGGAACATATAAAATTACTTTTGATATATAAAAAATATCGCATCAAAATAGGATTGAAAGAAATATAAAATTCATAAATATTATTCAAATGATTAGTGGAAAAGTAGTCTTAACTTGCGCGCAACCAACTGGTAAACTCCATCTCGGAAATTATTTAGGGGCAGTGAAACACTGGGCAGATGTTTCTGTTAATAATGAATGCTATTTCGGAATTGCTGATATGCATGCAATTACTGTTGCATATAATCCTGCTCAATTGCGTGCTAATGTTTATGAGTGCTTGGCTCAATATTTAGCTTGCGGGATTGATTCGGAAAAAAGCGCGATTTTCCCTCAAAGCGGAGTTTTAGGTCATACAGAATTAGCATGGATTTTAGCGTGTCTTTGTCCTATTGGAATGCTCGAACGTATGACTCAATACAAAGATAAATCTGAAAAACAAAAAGGATTTATTGGTAGCGGATTACTTTATTATCCTGTTTTGATGGCCGCAGATGTTTTGCTATATAATGCAGATATCGTGCCTGTTGGCGAAGATCAACGTCAACACATGGAGCTTTGTCGTGATTTGGCGCAAAAATTCAATCAAACTTATTCAGACACTTTTACTATTCCTGAAGCTTTGATTTCTAAAAGCGGAGCTCGCATAATGTCCTTGCAAGACCCTTATGCAAAGATGTCAAAGTCCGACCCAAATCAAAGCGGCGTCTTGTATATGATTGATTCCGCAGATATCTTGAAGAAAAAAATCATGAGCGCCGTCACAGATTCTGATGCCTCTGTTCGATTTGCAGAAGACAAAAAAGGCGTATCGAATTTGATGACAATTTATTCCGTTTTCACAAATAAAAGTTTTCAAGAAATCGAAAATGAATTTGCAGGCAAGGGCTATGGCGATTTCAAAAAAACTGTGGCAGAAGTCGTGATAGAATCTTTAAATCCCATACGTGAGAAATATTTGAAATTTATTGATGACAAAAATTTCTTAGACTCAATTTTGCAAAAAGGAATAGAATCAGCTCAACGCAGAGCATTCAAAATTCTATCCAAAGTAAGACGCAAAGCAGGCTTTTATCAACCACTGAAATAAAGAGAAGAAGGAAAAAATGAAAAAAATACCAATATGGCCCTTGTATCTCGCGGACGCCTTGGCGTTTAGCGCAACCTTTCTTATTGCATTTCCATACATTCTTTCAGGAGAAAAAATGCCTGCAAATTTGGTGATCATTACCGCCTTGTTGATATTAGGCGCAATGATAATTTTGTGTATTCCATATCTTCTAGAATTTAAAAGTTCAAAAAATTCTTTGCAAGAAAATGACAAAGCAAATATCGAAGAAAATTTGACAATGCTTTTTTCCCAATTTGCGTCTTTGAATAGTAAGGTTGAAAATCAGGATTCTAAATTTTCAAAAGTTTCTACGGCAATCAATGCGCTTAACGAAAGTATTTCAGACAAAGCTATTTTGTTAAAAAAACATTCTTTAGATGTGAAAGAAATTTTTTCAAAAATAGATTTTCTTATTTCTAAAGATGATAGCGCAATGATTTCTGAACTCGAAAATGCTTTGCGTGGAGACTTTAATTCTTCATTGAAAAATCTTGAAGACACGCTAAATGATTCAATTTCTACTTTGGAAGAATCTCAAAAAGAAACTCAAAATTCTATTGAAAATCTTAAAAATGAATTCGCAAAAAAAGACGATTTTTTATCTTTAGAAAGTAGCATCAATGAGACTTTATCAGAGCTGCGCTCTCAAATAGAAAATGATGAGGAAGAAATTAAATCTCTTGAAGCGACAAGTGGTATATTACAAAAAGCTCTTTCAAATTCTCAAAGCGAATCAACAAAATCTTTGATGGAAAAATTTATTTCTTCTGATGAAAATCCTGAAGAAGCGATTTCAGATGAAGAAATTATTGAAGAAGCAGAACAAGAAATTTCAGAAGATATCGAAGAAGATGATGATGAAAATCAAGAAGAGGAATCTTTTGAAGAAGGCTTTGATGAAGAAATTCCTGAAGACGATTCTGAAGACGATGAAGACAATGAGGACGATGAGGAGTCAGAAAATTTTGACGATTTTGAACTAGATAGTTTTAAAGAAACTCTCGAAGAAAAAGAAGAAGAGAAAAAAATAGAAAAAGAAGAAGATTTATTTGGCGAAGAATTTTCTCCAGCAAAAAAATCTACCACAAAAGGTAATACTGTCATTATAGTAAATGCTCTTGTGGGTATAGGAAACAAGCCATATTTACGTGGAGACACAGAACCTTTCAATAGCGAAAAGGGCGTGCCTATGGAATTTTTAGAAATAGGCAAATGGAAGTATGAATGTCAGAGCGATGAAGCTTTAAATTTATCTGTTTGGCTAAATGGCGTTCAGCAATCGCATGAAGGTAATTTTGTGGCTAATCCAAATGAACAACTCGTCATTGACGCAACTTTTGAAAACTATGCTTAGTGTAAGAATAATCCCATGCCTTGATGTCCATAATGGACGCGTTGTAAAAGGCGTAAACTTCGTAAATTTAATTGATGCTGGTGATCCTGTTGAACAAGCAAAAGTCTATGAAAAGCAAGGCGCAGATGAGCTGGTTTTTTTAGATATCACAGCTTCTAGTGAAAATAGAAATATCATGATTCACACAGTCGAACGCACCGCGGATCAAGTGTTTATGCCCCTTACAGTCGGTGGAGGATTGCGCAGTGTAAATGATATTCGTGATATGTTAGTTGCGGGCGCAGACAAAGTGTCTTTAAATACTGCGGCCATTTTGAATCCTAAATTGATAGACGATGCTTCTTCAAAATTTGGAAATCAATGCATAGTTGCGGCCATTGACGCAAAGAAAGATGGCGAAAATTCTTGGCGTGTTTATACTCATGGAGGCAGAAACGCTACAGATTTAGAAGTTTGTCAATGGGCAAAACAAGTAGAAAAACTTGGCGCTGGAGAGATTCTTTTGACATCTATGGATACTGACGGCACTAAGGCGGGCTATGACATCGCTTTATATAAAGCTGTAAGTGATGCTGTTAAAATTCCTGTGATTGCGTCAGGTGGTGCTGGCAATTTAGACCACATGATTGATGTTGTGAAAAATGGTCATGCAAGTGCTGTTTTGGCTGCTTCTATTTTCCATTTTGGAACATACACAATCAACCAAGTTAAAGAAGCTTTTGCTACCGCAAATATCCCTACTAGGATTCGTAAATGAAAAATTGGACTATCACCGATTCTGAAAAACTCTACGGAATTAAACGTTGGGGTATGAATTATTTTACTATCTCCGAAAAAGGGACTGTCTTGGCGCATCCTTTCGGTGACGAGAAAAATATTGATTTGCTTGAAGTTATTAAAGAAGCAAAGAGTCTTGGTCATAAACCGCCAATGACTATACGTATTCAAGACCTCTTGCATTGTCGTGTTCGAAAATTGAACAACGCATTTTCAAAGGCGATTCGTGAAGAAAATTACAAAGGTAAATACAGAGGTGTTTTTCCTATCAAAACAAATCATCTTCGTGAAGTTGTTGAAGAAATTTTGAAAGAAGGTGAAAAATATCACTACGGAATCGAGGCTGGCAGTAAGGGCGAGCTTATGATTGCAGTTGCATTTCCTTCAAGCGAAAATTCTTTGATTGTCTGCAATGGATATAAGGATGACGATTATATTCGCACGGTTCTTGACGCAACACGCATGGGCAAAAAAACTATCATAGTCGTAGAGCAACTTAGTGACATCGATGATATCATAAGATTGTCACGTCAAGAAGAAGTGATTCCACTAATAGGCATACGAGTAAAGCTAGGAATTACAGGCGAAGGAAAATGGGCGGCATCTGTTGGAGAGAATGCAAAGTTTGGTCTTTTCCCATCAGAAATTATGACTGCTTTGCAAAAATTAAAACGCGCAAAGCTTCACAAATCTTTACGACTGATTCACTTTCATATAGGTAGTCAAGTGCCCAATATTGCGACTATTAAAGCTGCCGCAAACGAGGCTTCGCGCTACTATTGCGAGTTGCGCAGAATGGGCTTTGATATTGAATATATCGACTGCGGTGGCGGTATGGCTATCGACTATGACGGTTCTCGTTCTAATTACGAAAGTTCTTCAAATTATTCTTTGGAAGAATACGCGCGCTCTTTGGTTTACACTATTAAAGATGTCTGTGATTCTGCGGGAATGCCTCATCCAAATATTGTCACTGAAAGCGGTAGAGCGGTGGTATCTCCCCATTCGATTTTGGTATTAGAAGTTTTCGACACTGTAGGCAGAGAGTTTAACGAAAAATTATTTTCAGTTAAAAAAAATGCGCACTCGTCGCTGAAAAACTTGGCTCATATACTGGAAGAGAAGAGCACATACAAAAGCAATCTCGAACGATTTTTAGATGCTAAGCAATTGAAACAAGAAATCCACAGCTTGTTTTTGCATGGAATTTTGACCCTAGAAGATAGGGCTCAGGCTGAAAATATTTTTTGGGGAATTTGCGCAGACATTAAATCTGACATGAAAAATATGACTCATGTGCCTGAAGATTTAGATGAGGTTTTTGATATTTTGGCTCCGCAATATATTTGTAATTTTTCTGTTTTTCAATCGCTCTTAGACCATTGGGCTTTGAAGCAACTTTTTCCAATTTTGCCTTTGCAGCGCTTGGATGAAGAACCAACTATTGAGGCAACACTTGCTGATATCACTTGCGATTCTGACGGAAAAATCGCAAAATTTATCGACTTGGAGCAAGATGAATTATCTACTTTGGCTCTTCATAAAATTAAGAAGAATGAACCTTATTATATAGGTGTGTTTTTAGTTGGCGCATACCAAGATATCATGGGTGACCAACATAATCTTTTCGGTAGAGTCGACGAAGTTCATGTGTTCTTAGAAGATGATGAAGAAGATGGTTTTTATGTTGAAGACACAATTTCTGGAAACACAATTGAAGAGGTTTTACCTCAGATTCAATACAAGCCGGAGTACTTGGTTCAAATGCTGAAAAAAGAAGTCGATAGAGCTATTAAGGCCGATATAATCAAGCCTCGTGAAGGTGTTAAGATTATTTCTCGCTACAATAAGCTTCTTAAAACTCGCACTTATCTAGATTAAGCTTGATAGGTGATTTTCTTTCTAATAGGCTTTGTCTATTATGAAAGCAAAATTATTTTTAGGATTGTTGCTTCTTGCGATTGCGTCACCGCTTTTCGCAAGAATAGGGGAGAATAAAATGAATGTCGAAGGTCGTCTTTTGACAAAAACTGACGGCGCTTTGCGATATGACAAAGACGAAGATAGAATTCGTGAAATGATGGAATTATATTACAAAAATTTATTCCTCATTATGCCAAGAGAAACTTATCACGCATTTTATTTTAAACGTCCTGATGCTCAAAGCGCATTGTCAAGCGATGTGCTGAAACAGAATGATTTAGATGGCTGGGAGCTTCATACTATCTATGTAAAAGACAAATCTGTTTTGGAAACTTATCGCAAATATGGTCTTTTTACGTCAGAAGAATTACTTGAAATCATGAAGCTAATGGCTCCTGAAGATGTTGAATGGGTGCCATCTGAAAGATTCGTAAACAAGAATGCGTCTACCAATGACCCTCAAGAAATACCTATCGCAGAAAAAGAATCTAGCGATCCCAAGATTGCTGCTCTTTGCAAAATACTTCCTAAGGCAAAAGCTAGGCAAGTAGCTCTTGAAATTCCTGAAGAGATTCAAAATAGCCCCGCATTAAAACAAATGTTGCGCAATTCTTTGATTACTGATGAACAGCGTCGAGCAAACGAACGCTATCGCGCGGAATCAAAAGAAAAAGCAACGCAAAATGCCGCAAGAACCGCGCCAACAAAAACATCTTCAAAAAAGTCGGATTCGAAATCAAATGCATCGCAACCAAAAGCTTCCGATGTGTCTCTTAGCGATTTGTCGACCTCGAATACTGCGGCTGCTCGTGGCAAAGAAATTAAAATTTTAGAAAATATCCCCACTCAAATCGATACTGCTTTCGGATACAATTATGTGACGAGCGATGGCAAGATTCGCGCAAGATTATTGCTCACAAACAATGTTCCTACTGGTGTGATGTTCTTTGACACAGACTTCGATAGATACATGCGCAGAGCAATGGAAGATTTATATGAAATCCAAACTTCAGAACGTGAACGTTCCGCTATCGAAAGTATTTTTAAATTTTGATACGGCGCACTACGTGCTTTGATGCTAGTTAAAAAATGAGTGTTTTTTATTCGCTTCATAAACTTTTTTATTTTACTTTTAAGATGAATTTTAAAATGAAAAAATGGAGATTGATTTAGCGAAGAAAACAATAAAAATGTCCGCCCGTGAATTTGCAGGCGGACATTTTTCTGGACGCGCATCAGCTTCTGTTTGGCGCGCTTTGATAGGGAAGCAGTGGCATTGTGCGATACGTGAAGAATCAGAATTGGCAAAAGAAAATAGTAAATTTGAAATTCCTATATTAAAAAAGTTTTCATTAAAATCTTGGAATTTTGAAATCAATGGATTTGCAGACCAATTGATTTTTCACGAAGATTTTTCTATTGTTCGTGAAATCAAAACTACTGAGCAGGAATTTCCTATCAGTGAAATTAAAAAAGCGCATTTGGCTCAATTGGCTGTGTATCTTTGGTTTTTTGAAGAAGAATATAAAAAGTGTCAGGCAGAACTTTTGTATGTGAATATTTTCACAGGTAAAAAGTTTAAATATAAATTTAAGCATAGCGCAAAAAAGTTTGTTTTAGAACACGCAAATTTAATTTTAGAATTTATACATTCTTATGAAAACGCTCATAAACTTATCTCAAAACAAAACTTTGATTTGCCTTATGAATCGTTGAGAGAAGGGCAGAGCGAAGCCACAGAAAAATTAAAAATTGCTCTTTCAGAAAATGCGATTGCTCTTTTTGAAGCTCCAACCGCATTTGGCAAAAGCGCAATTGCTTGGCATATTGCCTTGGAAAAATTAAAGAGCGGACAAGTTGAACGAATTGTTTGGTTAAGCTCAAAAGCAAGTGGTCAACAACAAGCATTGAGTGAATTAAAAGCATTTATAAAAGATGAAAATTTGCCTAAAGTTTTCCAATTGAGAAATCGCAACGAACACATTTTAGGAGACTCCAAAAGCAACTGTGTCGATTGTGAAAATTGTGAAAAATATTGTTTTGGCGAAAGCGTTTTTTCTTATGAAGCATTTTTTGAAAAATCATTTTCTTCTCTTTTTAATATCAAAAAGAACGCGCTTGAATTTGGCTTATGTCCTTACGAAATTTCAATATCATGTTTGTCATATGCGCAAGTTTGGGTTTGTGATTTGAATTATCTTTTTGCGCCAAGTGTGAGAAATATTTTTGATTCTTTAGAATTTTGGAATCCTAAAAAAACTTTTTTAATTATAGATGAAGCCCATAATTTATATAGTCGTGTTGAAGGCGCACACTCTGGAGAGCTTTCTATATCAGACTTGCAGAGCCTAAAAGCTAATTTGCTTTTTTTGCATTCGTCTGAAAGCATTTTGCCTATAGATGAAATTTTGCAAATTTTAGACAAGTGTGAAATCTTTTTAGAAGATAAACATATTTCTTCTTTGAAAAAACTTTTTGCTAAAATTTCTGAAAATTTGTTCAAAATAAATTTCGATGAATTAAACTTGTTTTCTTCAAAAACTCTTTGGAATATTGCCTTTTTAAATAAACTTTGCACAAATAAAAATATAAATCTGCTTTGGCGTATAGATGAACACAATCTGTTAAAATTAAACTGCATAGATGCAAAAAATGAAACTGAGAAGATTTTGAAAAAATTTAATAAGGCAATTTTAATGAGTGCCAATGCGCCTGAATTCACTTTAGCTCATCAAAAAATTTCGGCAACATCGTCTTGGTTAGAAAATGCGTTTGAATATTTTTTTGATAATAGAATAAATACTTCTTACAAAAAGCGTTCTCAATTTTTTGAAGAAACTGCGCATAGCATTGCGTTGCTTGCAAAGCTTTCTGAAAAATCTGTGGTTGTGTTTTTTCCATCTTACGCTTATGCAAAGAGTGTTGCTCAAGAGCTTGAACACACGCACACAAAATTCATTATTCAAGAAAAAAATCTTTCTTATCAAGGGCAAGAAGATTTTTTAAAAGACGCTTTGAAAAAGTATAAAGTAATTTTTCTCATATTAGGTAGTTCATATTCTGAAAGCATAGATGTTCTTGGAGGTAAAGTCGATTTAGCACTCGTAGTTGGTGTTGCGCTTCCTGAATTAAATCCTATTAGCGACTCCAAAGTTTCAGGTTTATGCGAGTCTATGACTCGAGAACAAGCCTTTGAAGAAGTTTATGTAAAGGCGGGTATTTTGAAAATCAAGCAAGCAATAGGTCGGCTCGTTCGCTCGCCTAAACATAAAGCAAAAGTCATTTTTCACTGTGAGCGTTTTCTTGAAAAACCCTACATAGACCACTTACACAAAGAATTTTCTAAAGCTAAAATAATTTCAAATTTCGACGATTTAAAAAAATGTCTAATTGACAAGGACTGATGTTTTACTAGACTTTTAATTTTATGATAAGTAAAGATTTTTTGAATAAAATTTCATGGTCTAAAAAAGATTTAACCAATATTGCAGAACTTACTCCTACTGCTCTCGAAGAAATTTTTTCGCTTGCGGAACTCTTCAAATCTTTGATTAAAGAAGATGGTTGCAAACTCCCTTATCTGCATGGGAAAACTATAGTCAACTTCTTCCTCGAGCCTAGCACACGCACGCGCACCGCTTTTGAAATGGCGGCTCATAGACTCGGTGCAGATGTGATGTCTATTTCAGAAAGCGCGTCTTCTCTAGTCAAAGGCGAAACGCTCAAAGACACTGCTCGCAATATTGAAGCTCTTAGCACAGACATGATTATCATGCGTCACAGTGCTGCGGGAGCTGCCGCATATTTGGCTGAGAGAGTCAAGATTCCTGTGATAAATGCAGGTGACGGTGCTCATGCGCATCCAACTCAAGCACTCCTTGACGCATTTACGATGCGTGAACATTTAGGCAAAGATTTACGTGGCAAAAATATCACTATACTAGGCGATATTCTCTTTAGTCGAGTCGCTCGTTCTAATATAGCTTGCCTGAAAAAATTGGGCGCAAACATTACACTTTCTGGTCCTGCAACTTTACTCCCACGCACATTTGAATCACTAGGCGTAAAGGTGACATACAATCTAAAAGAAGCTCTTGAAAATGCCGACGTCGTTATGCTTCTTCGCATTCAGCACGAAAGACAATCTATCACGCACTTTCCTTCGATAGGAGAGTATGCCTCGATATTCGGAGTGAACGCAATGCGTGAAAGTTGGTTAAAACCTGAAGCAATCATAATGCATCCAGGTCCGATAAACAGAGGCGTAGAGCTCGACAGCTATCTTGCGGATTCAAAACGTTCAGTAATTTTAGAGCAGGTGACAAACGGAGTTGCTGTCAGAATGGCAGTATTATACTTGTGCATGACAGCCTCAAACGCATCAAAAAAATGAGTAATTTAATAATCAAAAACGCAACTGTAATTGATCCTAAAACTTCTACAAACGAAGTTAAGGATATTTTTATTCAAGATGGTTTTTTCGCTGAAAAAGCTGACTCAAAAGCAAAAGTAATAGATGCAAAAAATCTACATTTGTTCCCAGGATTTATCGATGCTCATGCTCATTTGCGAGACCCAGGACAAACTTCAAAAGAGACAATTTCTACAGGCACAAAGGCGGCTGCAGCTGGCGGATTTACCGCAATTTTAGCTATGCCAAATACGAATCCTAAAATAGATTCAACATCGTCATTGAAACTTCTCAAAGAGCTGATTGATTCTGATTCTTGCATCAGAGTTTTTCCTAGCGCGTGTATTACAGAAAATAGCGAAGGCAAAAAATTGGCGCCTATTGGCACTCTGAAAAATGCAGGCGCAATCGCAATCACAGATGATGGTTCTTGTTTGCAAAATAATGATTTAATGCGTCGTGCACTCGAGTACGCAAACATGTTCGACTTGATCGTTATGGATCACTGTCAAGACGCTAGCATGACTGCGAGAGCTCAAATGAATGAAGGACTTATGAGTGCTCAATTAGGTCTCGAGGGTTGGCCTAGAGCCGCAGAGGATATCATTGTATCTCGCAATATAATTTTGTCAAAATACGCAAATGCAAGAGTTCACTTGCAACATATTTCAAGCGCATTCTCTGTGGAAATGATTCGTGGCGCAAAAAATCGTGGTATAAAAATCACTGCAGAAGCAACGCCTCACCACATCGCATTGAACGATTCGATGCTCTCAACTTTCGACCCTAATTACAAAATGAATCCGCCTCTTCGCACAGATGATGATAGGAACGAAATCATTAAAGGTCTTTGCGATGGCACTATTGATATTATTGCAACAGACCACGCTCCGCATAGTTCATCTGATAAAGATGTTGAGTTTGATTATGCTCCATGCGGAATTATTGGCTTTGAAACTGCCTTTCCTGTATGCTACGAAACTCTAGTTGCAAATGGCCCTATGAAGCTCATGCGTTTGATTGAACTTTTCACTACCGCGCCTGCAAAACTTTTGAATATCAGTGGTGGATCTCTTAAGATAGGTGAACAAGCTGACTTTGTTCTCGCAGATTTGAATGCAGAATTTTTGTATAACAAAACATTTTCAAAATCATCAAATTCTCCTTGGATAGGAAAGAAATTAAAGTCAAAAATCATCTCAACATATTTTAAGGGCAGGGAAGTCTTTAACGACAGCGAGCGCTCTTAATTTTTTTGATTTCTATGAATTTGACTCTACGAAATGCTTTCATTGTAAGTTTTATAGTCCTGACAGCAATTCTGGCGTCTAACGTGATTGCTAGCTTATATAACGATTTTTCTGGAGACAACACTACAGCCACATTCATTGCTGCTATCATAATGCAAGTAATAATTGTTTTGGGACTTTTTAATTTAAGCAAACTCGAAAGTTTTGTGCTTTTTGAATCGAGCGAAAAAAAATTAAAAACACTTTTTAAAAGTGGATTTTGTTATTTTGTGGCAGTTTTAGTTTTTGGGATTTTGATTGTGGGGCAAATTTCAAATTTTGTTTTAGAAAATCTTTTTGGTATTAGTCTAGAATTACAGCCATCTGTAGATCTTTTATTAAATGCTAAAACTTCACATACTTATATTTTAGCGGCTTTGGCTGTAGGAATATTTGCGCCAATCGCTGAAGAATTGCTTTTTCGCGCGGTGATTTTTCGAGGTTTAAAATCTAAGTTTACCACAATCGGAGCAATGATAATTTCTTCAATAATTTTTGCTTTAGTGCATTATTCTTTATCCAACTTTGCCGCATTATTTACTATTGGAATTATATTTTGCATCGCATACGAAAAATCCAAAGACATACGTGTCCCGATGATAGCGCATTCACTTTTTAATTTTTTCAATTTTTTGTTTATTTTTTATTTTGGAAGAGCAGAAATATAGGTTAAAAAAATGAAAAAAATTTTCACAGATGTTGCCAGCGATTCATACAAGAATTTTGGCGAAGAAAAATTGATTCAAGAAGCAATCAAGATTTATGACACATCTGTTTTGCCTGCGCCTTACGGGTCGGGTGACGATTGCGCATTGATAAAGTCAAAATCTCTAAAAGAAAATGTTTTTGTGACAACAGATTCTGTGATTGCAGGAGTTCATTTTGATTTAAATGATAATTCGAAAAAAGTTGGAGAAAAATTAATCAATAGAAATGCAAGCGATATAGCCGCTATGGGAGCGAATCCAACGTACGCTCAAACAAGCGTGATAGTCAGTCCAAGACTTTCTATTAAGTGGGTGCGGGAATTTTTACATGGCATGAAATCTGCCGCAGATGCTTTAAATATTAAATTCATTGGTGGAGATTTGGCGTCTGTAAAGCACGACTTTTTTTCGGCTCATTTGACTTTGATTGGGCAATCAAATACACGACCTCTATTGCGCACAGGTGCTGAAATCGGAGATTTTTTGTTCGTCACAGGCGCACTTGGCGCATCTTATGAAAGCAAGTGGCATCTCGAATTTTCGCCAAAAATAGAGCAGGGTAAATGGCTTGCAAAACAAAAGGAAGTAAAATCCGCCATTGATATTACTGACGGATTAGCTTCAGATTTGCCAAAGATTTTGCCTAAAAATTCCTATGCTGTTTTGGATTCAAAAAATCTGCCTATAAAAAAGTTTAAAGGAAACAATTTCGATAAAGCAATGTGCGATGGCGAAGATTACGAATTGCTTTTTGCGGTATCTGAGAAAGCGAATATAAAAAATCTAAAGAAAAAATACTTAAAAAAATTCGGGACAGAAATTTTTTGTATAGGTAAAATTGTTGATTTAAATTCAAAAAATTTGTCCGCATCTGTTAAAAAAGAATCAAGAATTTTTATATCTGATAATGATAAAATTGTTCCATATATAAAAAAGGCATTCAGTCATTAATAGGATTTTTTGTCATTTGAATTTTTATTGATTATAGAATTTTATAAGAATCAAATTTTTTAATAAGACTTAGAGGATATAGTAGTTTTCTAGATATTAGTGACATTTCAACCTCATATCCTTTTGTCGCACAAGCTATATTATGTCTAGTCGTGTATAGGGGGAAGGATTGATTATTAGGTTGTTATGTGGTTTGTGGTCTTTCTTATTATGCGGAATACATTCTGTGTTCACCCTAATAAAGCGATAATAAAGGATTCCTTTTATAAGCTTTTCTAATTACACTTAGTACATTCATTCTGAATTAGGCATTAGTGATGTTTTGAGTCTTTCAGCTTTCAATTTAATTATGTTCGGACGCACTGATTATAATCGAATAAAGCAATATTTAAGAACGAAGTCTTAAGCTTCTCTACTTAAGCGCAAACAATCTGATGGCACTCCGGATGAAGAAAAATTAATCTAAGTATAATTCAGCTGTATTTAAATTCTACAATATGCTCTTCTTATTGTTTTATGACTTCACTGCACCAAGAGAGAAACTTGCCGTCTTTATCAAATTCAATGTATATAGAGTTTTTCTGTGAAGTGCTCGTATACCAATAGGACTCGCCAGTGCCCACCATGGATGTAGCGGATTTGCCATCAGGATAACCCAAAATTTCGAAAACTTCAGCTTTTGACATCCCCGTTTTTAATTGTGTTTCCGCTTTTTCGAATCTCGAAATACATCCAACCAAAAATATAGCGAAGACTAAAAATAAATTTTTCATCGTGATATTAACGCTATGAGAAAAAAGCTGATATTTCAAGTTTTTTGTATCTCTCAAAGTTTTGATGGGAATTGCTCAATCAAGAGTAAATTTTTTGAAAATAAAAAAAGTTTGAACGAAATACTTTTTATAAAGTCTATAAATAAAATATAGAACACCCTGTCCTTTTAAAAATTAAAAAAAAATGTCACATAGAGAAAAATCACTTAACGAACGCATCAGAACTCTTATCAGCTTAATTTTCGGATTAGTATTAGGAGCTGTTCTTTTGTTTGGAGAATCGGCTTGGGAAAGTAGTCATATAATCGAAGAAGGTCTAATGTTGTCTGCATGCATTATGGCTAGTGTCGGAGCCTTTGGTCGTGTTTGGTGTTCGCTATATATTGCAGGATATAAGAATTCAAAACTTGTGCAAGATGGTCCGTATTCAATGACTCGTAATCCTCTCTATTTTTTCAGCTTTATTGGTGCGGTTGGCGTTGCTATGGCAACAGAAAGTTTTTCTGTTCCTATACTTGTCGCGATTGTGTTTGCGCTTTATTATCCGACTATCATTAAGAAAGAAAGCCTACGACTCGCAGAAATTTTTGGTGATGAATATAAGGATTATTGTGCGCGAGTTCCAAAATTTTTCCCTAAATTCAGTTTACTGAATAATGGAATCACATCATATACAGTGAATCCAAAAATTTTTACTCGGAGCATTTTTGACGCCTTTTGGTTTATATGGTTTATAGGAATTTGCGAATTCATAGGCGGACTCCATCAAGCGGGAATTTTACCTGTTTACTTCAAGATTTTTTGATTTTTTTCAATCTATTCAAAATTCAAGAGCAGTGTGATTTATCAAAATCCCCTGCTCTTTTTTTGTCAGAAATCGCACAATGGAATTTTGTGAAAAAATCTGTTTTCTTGGATTTTTTAATGTTGCAAAATCGTGAGCTGAATACAGACTCAAGGGCTTAAAAAATATGAAAAATAAGATTATCTTTTCCCTGATTTTTTCAGTGTTCGCAAGTATGCTTTTTGCTCAAGAAGGCGGATTGCCAAAATATGGAATCAAAGATTTCAATCCTGAGTATTGGTATTCTGTGAATCCTGCAACTCTAGAAAGCGTGACGAATTTCGATGCTGATGAAGCTTTTGGTTTCAAAAAGAATACCCACTTGTTTGGCATACAAACAGCTTACATGACTGCTCGTATCGACAAAGGCAAGCGTTCAGGCAATAGCACATTTTTCATCGACCTTTTTGATAGAGGTCCTCTTTTTGCGGGTGAAGGATATTGGAATTTTCAAGGCTATTTACCTGTTAATCCAGATTTCGCTAAAGAATTCAATGTTGCTGGCGGATGGAAATATAATCTCACAAATTATGTAGCTATTGACATAGGTGGCAATTTTACTTTCACAGACAAAAAAGTTAATGCTGATGGGCGTCCTGCAATGCATCAAGGCGAAGGCGAAGACATTTTCGGAGATATTTATTTTGGATTTATAGGCAATTGTTTTTTAGAGCCATTTGCATATGTTCTCTATGATTTCACTTTTTATCAGACAGAATTGCGTCTTGGATTTGCTCCAAAAGTTGACTTGAAACCTTACACAAGAATCGAAGGCTTAGGTTTAGAATTCATCGCTTACGGCGCTTACACAATGACTGACAGATTCTCTGGAAAAAATAATGGTGCGACTTGGAAGAATTCTTACGCATATTTCTACGGAAGAGCCGATATAGTTTGGGTATATGAAGAATCATTAAAATTTGCTGCTGGCATCGGATACTCATACAACACAGACGGCAGTGGTTTTGCAGGTCCATACAACTCCGACTTGGGACCTGACAGTAATGTATTTTTCAGATGTTCAATAGGATATTCTTTCTAAATTTTTAATTTTTTTTATGAACGAAAACTTAGCAAAAATTAGGCATAGCGCGTCGCACGTTTTGGCGGCCGCTGTATTGCGTTTGTTCCCCAACACAAAGCTCGACATTGGTCCTGCCACAGAAAATGGTTTTTATTACGACTTTGATTCAGACCACAAATTCACCAGTGACGACCTTGTGAAAATCGAAGAGGAAATGCGTAAAATTATTTCTGAAAATCAAAAATTTGAACGATTTACAGAGAGTCAAATTGACGCAAAAAAACGTATCGAAGCTTCAGGTCAAGCACTCTACAAACTCGGCAGACTTAATGATATTCCTGCGGGCGAAGAAGTTTCTTTCTTCAAAAATGGCGAGTTTTGTGACTTGTGTGGTGGCGAGCATGTCGACTATACAAAGCGCATAAAGGCGTTTAAACTTTTGAGTATTGCGGGCGCTTATCATCGTGGAGACGAGAAAAACAAACAGCTCCAACGTATTTACGGCACAGCTTTTGAAAGCAAAGAAGAACTCGAAAAGTATTTGCATCAACTAGAAGAAGCAAAACTACGTGACCACCGTAAGCTCGGCAAAGAAATGGGTCTTTTTACAATTGATAATGATGTCGGACAAGGACTCGTTTTATGGAAGCCTCGTGGAGCTACTTTGCGTCAAGAATTGCAAAACTATATTTTGGAATTGTTGAATAGCCAAGGCTATCAACAAGTGTTTACTCCACACATCGGCAAGCTAGGGTTATTCAGGACTAGCGGACATTTTCCATATTACAAAGAATCTCAATTTGTGCCTCTTATTGAGCGTGATGATTTAGACAGAATGTCTAAAGCAAACATGCCCGTTTCAAAATTTGAAGAAGAAATTGAATCAGGTGCAGCTGAGGGCTTTTTGCTAAAGCCTATGAATTGTCCTTTCCATGTTCAAATTTATAAAAGCGAAATGCACTCGTATCGTGACTTGCCTGTCAAGCTTGCGGAGTTTGGCAATGTCTATCGATGGGAGCAATCAGGCGAACTAAACGGCATGACTCGTGTTCGTGGATTCACTCAAGATGATGCTCATATTTTCTGCACACCTGAACAGCTCGATGGCGAAATTCAATCTTGCCTAGATTTAGTGAAAAGCGTTTTCGATACTCTTGGAATGAAAGAATATAGAGTTCGTATTTCTTTGCGCGATCCTTCAAGCGACAAGTATGTTGGCTCCGAAGAAAATTGGCAAAAGAGCGAAGCGGCGATTTTAAAAGCAGCGAAAACTTTAGGAGTTCCTTTTACCGAAGAAATCGGAGAAGCTGCTTTCTATGGACCAAAAATCGACTTCGTTATTAAAGATGTAATAGGTCGTGAGTGGCAATTGGGCACTGTTCAAGTCGACTACAATTTGCCTGAACGTTTTGAACTTAGCTATATAGGTAGTGATAATAAAGCCCATGTTCCTGTAATGATTCACCGCGCACCATTCGGCTCTCTTGAACGATTTACAGGCGTTTTGATTGAACACTTTGGCGGAAAATTTCCCACATGGCTTTCTCCAGAACAAGTGCGTATCATTGCGATGAATGATGATGTTATTCCTTTTGCAGACGAAGTTTTTGCGACATTGAAAAGTCGTGGAGTTCGTGTTTCTATGGATACTTCAGGTGACAAGCTTGGCGGAAAAATTCGCAAAGCGGAAACTGAAAAAGTTCCGCATATGTTTGTCATCGGCAATAAAGAAGCTGAAAATAAATCAGTTTCTTTGCGCTCAAGAATCAAGAAATCTTTTGAAGGTACACATAACTATCGTGAAGCTGTAGACTTGATTGTCACTGATATCAAGACTCGTGCCCTGCCAGATTCTTTCTAGTTTTTTCTTTAATAAAAAAATCAAAAAATATTCAAAAAAAATGAAATATAATTTACCAAAAAATGCTCTAATGATTGTAGACGACTTGCCTTTTAAAAAAGTTGCACAAGGCAAAGTTCGTGAAAATTTTGATTTGGGTGATGAACTCTTAATCGTCGCATCAGACAGAATTTCCGCATTCGATGTGATTATGCCAAATGGTGTTCCAGGAAAAGGAATTTTGCTTACACAAATTAGTCTTTGGTGGTTCGAGCAAACAAAGCATATCATGCAAAATCATTTGGTCGAAAATCATAATGAAAGAGTGCGTGAATTGCTGAAAGATTTCCCTCATCTTATAGAACGTTCTATGATAGTTAAAAAGCTAAAGCCAATGCCTATCGAAGCAATCGCTCGTGGATATCTCGCAGGCAGTGGTTGGAAAGAATATAAAACAACAGGAAAGCTTTTTGATTTCGATTTGCCTGCGGGCATGAAAGAAAGTCAAGAACTCCCCGAGCCTTTGTTTACGCCAACTACAAAAGCGCAAGAGGGTCATGATGAACCTATCACTAATGCGCAGTGTGCGGAAATTTTAGGCGATGAGCTTTTCATAAAAATCAAAAAAGCATGTCTTGACCTTTATAAATTCGGCAAAGAAAAAGCAGCGTCTTGCGGAGTGATTTTGGCTGACACAAAATTTGAATTTGGCACAGACGCAAATAATAATCTTTATTTGATTGATGAAGTTTTGACTCCTGATTCATCACGTTATTGGCCTGCCGATAAATATGAAGTGGGAAAATCACAACCTTCCTTTGACAAGCAGTACGTTCGTGATTGGCTTGAAACTCTTGATTGGAATAAACAAGCACCTGCGCCCGCATTGCCTGAAGAAGTAATCAAAAATACAATTGCTTGTTATAGCGAAGCGTTGAACGCCTTGATGAAATAACTTTTATATTTTATTTATTTTTAACAAAAAGGACTCCGATATTAAATATGGAGTTCTTTTTTTTATAGAGAAAAATTGAAAAAAAACTTGCAAAGAAAGAGCAAGTAATATTTCATCTGAATCTCTTTATTTAAGGCGCGATAGCCAAGTGGTAAGGCAGGAGTCTGCAAAACTTCTATTCGTCGGTTCGATTCTGACTCGCGCCTCCAATTTCAAAGAAACCGTAGATTTTTTCTACGGTTTTTTTGTTATAACTAAAAACGAATCATCTTTAAAAAATTGACATTTTTTATTAAACAAATTTAAAATTGTCTTAGTGAAAGCCTATATTAAAAAAGTGAAAATATTAGTATGCGTTGCGATTGCACTTGCTATTGCTCTTTTTATAAATGCGAAATTTTCTAAGCAAGAAGCAAGTAAAGATGAATTAAAAGCATTCATTAGTGTGATTGAAAAAAAGCAAGCTCACTTTGATTCTTTTAAATTAAATGTTCGTGTAAAAAGTTTTGAACTTTCTAAAGCAACATACAAAAATCTTTTAGCAGAAATTTCTAAAATTGACCATTTTGACACAAGTAAAAATGAAGAGTTTTTTATGAATATTTTAGGCGATTCAAAAATTACAAAATATTCAAAATACTCGCTGAACTATTCAAAAGAAATGTATAGGCTTACAAATTTTTATGGCAGAAACAATATATATGAATATTCATTATCTACTGAAAAGGCATTAAAAGATAATGTAGCTTATATGTATTCTCATTTTGAGGAAACGTTAAAACGTTCAAAAAATGAATATAGTCACTTTAGTTTACTTGAGGAGTATGGTATAGATATATTGTTGATGTCTTTTGAAGGCTTGATGAATGCTGGCAGGAAAATTTATATAGATAAACAAGATGATAAATACTCCTTACAGATTTCTACAAAAACTAATGAATATTCGAATTTTATTCTAAAAGATAACTTGATTTATATTACAGATATTCACGCAAAGTTCTCTAATTCCGAAATGTATTATTTCCTTCTTAACTACAAGTTATGGAAAGTTTCTGAGGGCGTGAATGTATATATTCCTCAAATCAAAATTACTATTGAAAAAAATGCAGATGCTATTCTTGCCACATTCTATTTTGTGGATTTGTGGGAATCTATAAGCGATGAAGAATTAGAAAGTTCTTTGAATGATTTTCTCAAGACTTATTTAGATGAAGAAAATAAAATCATTAGAATAATTGATGATTTTTAAAATTACTTTTCTTCTTTTGAATTGTCTGTGAGATTATCAGGCATTCTAGTGTGGCTATCAGCATAGCTGTTTCTAGCGATAACAACTTGTAGTGCCGTAAGAAAGATGATTTTTTGGTCTAACCAAAAGCTTTGAGTTGCGACATATTCAGCATCTATGTCGAGCTTTTCTTGCCATGAGAGATTTGCTCTACCCGACACTTGTGCAAGCCCAGTAATCCCAGGTTTTGTATTGTGTCTTGTTGCGTGTTTTGGAGTGTATTTATCAAGATAATCCATCAACAATGGGCGTGGACCAACTATGCTCATATCGCCCTTTAGCACATTGAAAAACTGAGGGAATTCATCTATGCTAAATTTGCGTATAAATTTCCCGACTTTTGTAAGACGTATTTTGTCGTCAAGAAGATTTCCATTTTCATCACGCTCGTTTGTCATTGAGCAGAATTTATAAATAGTAAAAGCTTTGCCTTTTAGCCCTGCTCTTACCTGTGTAAATACCACAGGTCTGATTCCAGTAAAGAATAAGATTATTGCGACGATTACAAAAACAGGTGAAAACACTATTATAAACATTAGCGCAAACGTTATATCTTGAAGCCTTTTAAGAAACTTATACATAAGTGAACAATGCTTAAAAAAATAGATTTTACAGTCAATCAAAATAGATTATTATCTAACTTTGACGCAGACTGTATTATAGATTTTCCGAATTTTTGACGCACAACATCTATAGCTTTTTCAGCCTTTTCTTGTTTTTCATCTTTGATATTTTCGTCAAATAAAGTCATTTGAGTTGAATCTTCAAAGCTCAGATTTGAAGCGGAAATTCCCAATAAACGAACCACATATTTATCCGAAAAATGATTCTCGAATAATTGTATAGCAGTTTCGTGTAAATCTTTTTTTAGATTTGTAAAATGCGACAACGAAGTTTGTCTTGTGTATGATTTGAAAAGATTTGTTTTCAAAGTAAGTTGTATAGTTCTTGCTTTGACATTTTCTTTTTTCATGCGGCTTGCAACCATTTCCGCAAGTTCAAGAAGTCCTAAATTTATTTCGTCAATTTGAGTTAAATCTTTTTTAAACGTAATGCTATTTCCTATGCTTTTGATTTCGCTTTCTTCTCCATAAAAAGCAACTTCGTCATCAGAATTTCCACGTGCGCATTCTTGCAAATCGAGAATTTTCAAACCGAATTTTCGCGCAAGTTTTTTGCTATCGTATTCCGCCAAGTCGCCTATTGTGGAAATCCCCATATATCTAAAGCTTTCTTTGAGCGATTTGCCTACAAAAAGCATTTCATTTACGGGCATCTTAAACAAAATATCTTTGAATTTTTCTCGAGAAATCACCGTCACAGCATCAGGCTTTTTGTAGTCGCTTCCAAGCTTTGCAAACACTTTGTTAAAAGAGACTCCGATAGACACAGTCAAATTCAGTTCATCTTTGATTGTTTGTCTGATTTTTTCCGCTATTTCAAAAGCACTACCAAAAAGATTTTTTGAATTCGTCACATCAAGCCAAGATTCATCTATGCCAAAAGGTTCGACTCTATTTGTGAATCGCAAATAAATTTCATTCACCTTTTTTGAATAGTAAGAATATTTTGAATGATGCGCTTCTAAGATAACAAGTTTAGGACATTTTTGCTTTGCAGAATAAATAGTTTCCGCAGTTCTAACATTGAACTTTTTTGCGATTTCATTCTTCGCTAAAATAATTCCATGACGCAAACTAGCATCTCCTGCAACAGCAACAGGCATATCCTTATATTGCGGAAAATCCAATAATTCCACATTCGCAAAAAAGGAATTCAAGTCGCAATGCAATATGCTTTTATCCATAAAAAAAGAGTATCACACATATATAAATTTTTGCAAATAATTAAGAAAAATCTTGACCAAAATGTGATATAATCTAGCTTTATAAACACTATGGCAGACAAAAATGATAAAAGCGAACTTAGCGCAGAAGGTAAGTTCTACGTAGATAAACAATGCATTGATTGCGATCTTTGCAGACAAATGGCACCTGACTTTTTCGGAAGAAATGATGCTGGTCATTCTTTCTTCACGAAGCAACCTAGCAATGATGACGAGGTCAAGTTGTGTGTTGAAGCTATGGAAGCTTGCCCAGTAAATTCTATCGGCGACGACGGCGAATAGTTTTTCTAAATATAAAATTTATCTAAACGCATTTATAAAAAAAATGCGTTTTTTTTATGAGGCAGGATTGCCTGTTGTTGCATCTGTCGTATCAGATGTAGACGTTAGTCCGTGATGTTTGCGATATTTTACAGTTTGAGCATCGCCCATATAAACTTTGAGTAGGCGTTCATCTGTCTTTAACAAATCAACCATAATCAAGCCGTCCAAGCAATTTCCAAAAGCAGAGTCCACATTGAAAGACAAAATCTCTCCATTCAATTTCAGATAATGTTTTAACAAAGTAGGAATACCTTTATTGTCTGATTCGATTTCAGAAATTAATGCGGAAATATAATCAACATCTTTCGTTGTGTTAATTAACGCATTTTTATCTGACTCACGCAAAATCGCTTTTGGCGGCTTTTTTGCTCGCACATACGGAGCCAATTCTTTTGATGTTTTATGTTTAGAAAGAAATTGCACAATCAAATCTTTTGAAATCGAATTGTAGCGTGGGTCTATACTGACAGGCCCGAAAAGCGTTTTGTATTGTGGATTACGAGAGATATACTCGCCGATTCCACGCCATAAGAGCGCAAGAGTTGAACGCTTTTTTTGATATTCAGGAACAATAAAAGAACGCCCCATTTCGAGAGCTGGATCAATGCGGTCGAGGAGTTCAGGTTTGATTTTAAAAAGTGTTGTTGTGTATAAACCTTGGATACCTATTGATTTTTTAATTCTGTCTGTATGCCCTACTCTATACGCTCCAACGATTTTTTTATTTACAGAATCCCACATGAACAAATGCAAATAGTATGAATCAAACTCATCTATATCAAAACTCTTGCCTGTGCCCTCGCCTACAGAACGGAATGTCTCTTCTCGCAGACGTCCTATTTCAAACATAGTGCGTTTTATCTGCCAAGAATATGCGTAAAAAACAGAAACTTTTTCGCCTTTTATCAAGCAGTTTTCCTCAGGCAAAGCATCTATTTCTGCCACTATTTCTTCAGGATTTATAGGCTGAATAATATCTTGAAAAATATGAGTTTTTTTAGGAAGCAATCTACGTATATTATTTTTGATATTTCCAAAATCAAAATAATATTGATGCTCTAAAGTGTCAGGACGCTTGCGCAACATATAAGTGTTCAAGCGCAACCAAGAAGTAAGTTCTTTATCTGTTGCAAAGTCTGAAAGTTTTTTTGGACTCACGGGTTTGCCCACACGCAATTTGATAATTCCTTGTTTGGAACGCTTAAACAATTCGCGTGGCAATAAAATTGTTCTTATAATAGGATGTAAAACTCCCATTAGTTGAAAAAAGAATCCATTTCTTCCTTCAAAATAAACAGGTAAAATTGTGGCTTCTGTACGCTTAGCGAGCTGAGCAACATTAGTGTTCCACTCAGGGTCCGTGACATTCATTTGTCTTAAGTGCAAATGAGAAACTGTGCCTGATGGAAATGTGGCTAAGCATCCGCCATTTTTCAGAAACTTTAAAGTTTCTTTCATAGCGCCCACATTTGCTGCAGTTGCCGCTTTGCCACCGAAAGGATTAACTTCTATTATATGTTTTTTCATCTCGGGCATCGTGGCTAACAAGCCATTTGCCAAAAGCTTTGTGTCTCCACGAACTCTATCTAAAATAGAACCTAAAATTATTCCATCTAAGCCTCCGTAAGGATGATTAGACACAACAATTACAGGTCCTTCCAAAGGGATTTTCTTGATATCTTCTTCAGAGATTTCAAAAACTGCTTGTAAAGAAAGCAAGCTTTTATCAAAGAAAGACGCATTTGAATCGTTGTTCAAAACGTCGATATAGGTTTTGTTGACTTTATTGATTGCAAAGAAAGATTCAAAAGGAATTTTGATACAAGCATATAAAGCTCTCAAAAAAGGATTTTTAATGCTTTTTGAAATATCAATGGCTTTGGGATTTTTTTGCATTCTTTTTATTTTTTTATTTCTGCAACTTGTATTCAACAGAGTCTTTGAGCGCTTCCCAAGACGCTTCGATTATATTGTCAGAAGCTCCAACTGTTCCCCAAATAGAGTCGCCATCTTGCGATTCTATCAACACTCTAGTAATTGCGTTTGTGCCTGAATTACTATCGAGAATACGGACTTTAAAATCTGTTAATTCAATATCTTTGATTTTTGGAAATTTTTGAGAAAGTGATTTACGTAAAGCCATATCTAATGCCGCAACTGGGCCATGAGCCTCAGCTACAGTGTGTTCAATTTTTCCATCGACTTCGATTTTCACAGTTGCTTCAGAACGAATACGTTTTGCGAATTCATCTTTTTCAACGATTACTCTGTAGCCACGAACTTTGAATTTCTCTCCGCTCTTATGCAAGAATTTTGAGAGCAACAAACTGAAAGACGCATCCGCAGCCTCATATTCATAGCCCTTGAATTCGAGATTTTTTAACTCTTTCAAAAAGTCTTTTAAGTCCGCATTTTGAGATTCAATTTCAAGACCAAGTTCTTTTGCTTTCATCATAATAGAACTTCTGCCTGACATATCGCTTACCAAAACTCTAGTCTTATTGCCAACCAAAGCAGGGTCGATATGCTCATAACTGCGAGCGACTTTATTTGCGGCGTCTGCATGAACTCCACCTTTGTGTGTGAAGCTTGAAGAACCAACATAAGGCAATCTATTATTTGAACGCAAGTTTGCCATCTCGTCCATGAACAAAGACAAGTCGCGCAACTTAGAAAGATTTTTTGCGCAATTCATATTGTACTTTAATTTCAAACTCAAATTCGCAATTATCGTACAAAGATTCGCATTGCCATTGCGCTCACCTAAGCCATTCAAAGTGCCCTGCACCATTTTGGCTCCGACTTGAACGCCTGTCATAGACAAAGCAACACCAAGACCTCCATCGTTATGACAATGTACACCCACAGGAATTTTAACTTTGGAAACAACGTCACTTACAATCGATTTAAATTCTTCAATCATTGTCCCGCCGTTTGTGTCACAAAGACAGATGAAATCTGCGCCGCTATCTTGCGCCGCTAAAAGAGTTTTGATTGCGTATTCAGAATTATCTTTATATCCATCAAAAAAATGTTCCGCGTCGTAGATTACTTCACGCTTTTTTGACTTCAAATATGCAACGCTATCCGCAATCATTCGCAAATTTTCCGCGGCAGAGGTTTTCAAAATTTCCGTGATATGCAACATCCATGTCTTGCCAAAAATCGTCACGACAGGAGCTTTACTTTCGATTAACAAAGCAATTTGTTTATCGTCCTTTACCTTGATGTTTGCTCTGCGTGTAGAACCAAATGCCGCTATTTTTGCGTGCTTTAATTTGATATTTTTTGCTTCCTCAAAAAATGCCATATCACGAGGATTTGACCCTGGCCAACCACCTTCAATGTAGTCAAAACCAAAGCTATCCATCTTCTTCAAAAGACGCAATTTTGAAGCAACTGACAAAGACACTCCTTCGCATTGAGTACCATCTCTCAATGTAGTATCGTATATAAAAATTTTTTTGTTCTTAGATTCCATTAGCTATTACGTATTCTTTAACATCTTCAACCTTTGCAGGCAACACGACTCTTTTGATTTCCTTTTGTTTTAGAACTTCGAGACTATCGGATTTTGGCGTTAAATTTAAAACACTTTCAATTAACTCAGGAAATTTTGCTGGGTGTGCGGTAGACAAAATAATGTTTAATTTATTATCGTTTAAATTGGCAAAAGCACAAGCAGTATGAGGGTCGACTATGTAGTTGTATTTTTCAAAAATATTTTTGATTGTGTTTTCGATTTCAGAATCGTCCATACGAGACGCGCTGAAATTTGATTTATCAAAATTCTCAAAAATATATTTTTTGTTTTTTGCAAAAGAATTCATTATCTCGCAAACTTTAGTAGTGTCTTTATTTTCGAGATAATAAATGAATCTTTCGAAGTTTGAAGAAATTTGAATATCCATAGATGGCGCGTGACTCGGAGAAACATCTCCGAGTTCATAGATGCCTGAATTAAAAAGCTTAAACAAAATGTCATTGCGATTTGTGGCGACTTTGAAACCAGAGACATTCATCCCCATCTTGTATGCCATCCAACCAGCTAACACATTTCCAAAATTTCCAGTTGGCACAACGAATTCAATATTATTGCGCTTGTCTTCAGGAATTTGCAACCAAGCGTAAATATAATAAACGCACTGAGCCAAAATACGCGCAATATTTATAGAATTCACAGCGCTTAAATTCATTTTTTTCTTAAATGAAATATCGTTAAAAAGCTCTTTAACTATAGCTTGAGCGTCATCGAAAGTTCCTTTGATTGCAATAGGAAAAACGTTGTCTGCGCCTGTGCAAGTCATCTGACGTTCTTGCAAAGGAGAGACTCTTTTGTCGGGATAAAGAATGAAAATGTTTACACCTTTTTTGCCGAGCAATCCATTGATTGCGGCACTACCAGTATCTCCACTTGTAGCACCCAAAACGTTTATAGAAGAGTTTTCTTTTGAGAGAAGATACTCGTAAAGATTCCCCAATAACTGCAAAGCAAAATCTTTGAAAGCCAATGTTGGCCCATGAAAGAGCTCCAACACGCAAAGATTATCAGAGAATTTTTTTAACTCTGCGATAGACTCGCAATCGAAAGTTTTGTAAGATTTAGAAAGAATTTTTTTCAAATCTTCTTCAGGAATTTCCGGAGCAAATATCTTTAAAAATTCAAAGCACAACTCGCTATAAGAAAGATTTTGCCACGAAGAAAATTTTTCTTTCAAGCAAGGAAATTCTTCAGGAATGTACAATCCGCCATCAGGCGCAAGACCTTCCATTACCGCTTCGCTAAAGCAAAGCGCATCACTTTTTCCTCTTGTGCTTACAAATTTCATTCTTTCTATCTTATTTCTTGTCCAAGTCAAAAGCTTGATGCAAGACATTAACAGCTTCGTCTGCGCGAGCTAAAGCAATACCAACAGAAATTTTAATTTCGCTAGTTGTAATAAGTTCGATATTGATTCCTGCTCTTGCCAATGCGCCAAAGAAAGAAGCTGCGATACCGCTATGGGAACGCATACCTATCCCTACAGCTGAAACCTTGGCAATTTCTGTCATAGATTCAACAGTTGCTCCACCTAATTCTTTAGACGCTTTTTCGAGAACTTCTTTAGCTTTTGCAGAATCGTCTTTAGACACAGTGAAAGTCAAGTTAGCCTTACCTGCTCTGCCGACGTTTTGAACAATCATATCGACCGTCACACCCGCTTTGCCTAATACAGCAAAAACAGTAGCAGCAACACCAGGTTCGTCTGGGAGCTGAACTAGAGTTATTTTCATTTGATTTTTGTCAACGGCAACTCCGCTGACAACTATATTTTCCATTGTTGATACTTCTGTTTTCACAATTGTTCCTGGTTCGTTATTAAAGCTTGAGCGCACTTCAAAAATTACGTTGTGTTTGCGCGCGAATTCTACTGAGCGGGCTTGCATGACTTTTGATCCGCTAGATGCTAATTCTAATAATTCATCATAAGCCATTTCGTTGATTTTGCGAGCGGTTGAAACTACGCGTGGATCTGCAGTATAAATACCATCGACATCTGTATAAATCTGACAAATATCAGCTTTTAATGCAGCTGCTAAGGCAACAGCACTTAGATCGCTACCACCACGACCAAGAGTAGTAATGTCGCCATTTGCATTGACTCCTTGGAATCCTGCAACAATCACAACATTGCCATCATCAAGAAGATTCTTGATGTCACCACCAGTGATTTCCACAATGCGAGCCTTGGTATGAGCAAAGTCGGTTTTTATACCCGCACCTGCGCCAGTGCGAGAAACTGCTTTCTGACCAATTGCATGTAAAGCAATAGCAGTCAGAGCAATAGTTTCTTGCTCACCTGCGACTAAAAGAGAATCCATCTCTCTTTCATCAGGAGTAGGAGTAAGGGCTTTTGCGCGAGCAATCAAATCGTTGGTGACACCGCTTCTAGCAGAAACAACGACTACCACTTGATTACCAGCATCAACAGTAGATTTAATTCTTTCGGCAACAGCTTTTATGCGAATGGGATCGCCAACCGAAGTACCGCCATATTTTTGCACTATAAGACTCATAGTTTTTTCAATAAAATTCAACATAGAGATAATGCAGATAAAAAAGTCATAGTCAAGATTTTCAAAAGGACTTTTTTTGCTTTTTCAAGAACCATAAAGTTAACTCTGACGAGTACAAAAAACTTGAAAAATCAAGACGTTGTTTTTATAAATAAATTATCTATAAAATCATGAAAATTGCAAAACTACCTACCCTGTTTATTTTCTTGCTTATGGCTCTTGCGTCAATAAATCTGACTGTGCATGGAACTAGAAATGAAAGTCTAGAAATCGCTAAAGTTAGAGAAAAACTTAGCTTATTACACAATAACAACGGGTCTGCTAAAGTAAAAGAATTTCTCGAAGGTTTGGATACAGAAAAATATTTGAGTCTAAAACTAGAATATGCTAGTCAATACATTGATTATGAGCTTTATTTTAAAATCTTTGATGAATGTTTTGAAAAAGGATATCGTTTAGATGGGCTTAGATATAGTCGAGGAATTGTTGCACTTGCGGATTTTTTAGTGACAGGGCTTTCCGGCGAAAACAAGTATCTTGGTGACCCCGCTGAAGTTGAAAAAATTCTTCAAAATTTTGAGGACAATTATCCTGACTGGAAAATAGAAAGCAAACGTTGGGTAGAGTATGTTGGAACATTTAGAGAAACTTCATTGGGATATTTATATGCTCGCATGGCAAGTAGGCTTTCTACGGATGGAGTTCGTCAATTTCTCGATTTAAAATTTCACAAAGATTTTGAGCTCGCAGAAAAATATTATCTTAGAGCTATTGAACTAAAGAGCAGTTCCGCTTCTTCAGGATATCCATATTTTCTTTTAAAATGTAAAAAAGATATTCCGCAACTAATTGAATATATCGCACACTACACAAAAGAAGAATACAATGATAACCTCTTGCTTCTTTTGTATGGAGAATTGCCAAACTATTCAGAATCTATTATCAAGCTTTATGAAAATGCCGCAAATGATGATTTGCCGATGGGATTACTTCTGCTTTCGTTCATATATGAAGATGGAATTTATGTAGAAAAAAATCTCAATAAAGCGCGCGAATATCAGAAAAAAGTTTTAGATGAAGATACTGATGAAACTGCAGAAATCCTTACCAATTTAGGCAATAGTTTGAATTATCAGTTCAAGAATCCCGCAAATGCAAATAAGATTTTATTTCTGCTGAAAACAGCTTCCGATATGGGTTCAAGCAATGCTACGATTTCACTTGTCAGAATATATGCGCAAGATCCAACAAAGCCATATTTAGATATTTCAGAAGCTTCAATTGATTTTCCACTCATGGAAATTCTTAAAAAAGATTTTTTAGAAAACAGAAATAAAAATCCAAAAGAAGTTTCTAAATATCCAAAAGAAATTAGTGACAAAATTTTTGATTTAATAAGAAATCTCAATCGTAAAGAAATGTATCATGGGTTTGTACATGATGATATCTATTATGCATATTTATTTGGATTAGACCGTTTCGAAAAAAATATTGAAAAAGCTGATATCCTTAAAAACCGATTAAGTAACCAACGTCCGCCAGATGAAATGGTTGTTTGGCAATATATGAATGATGGAAATATTTTAAAGAAAGACCATCTAAAAGCGGTAGATTTTATTGAAACAAAAGAAAAACTTTCTGAATACGACATATCGAGCCTTGAACAGATCAAAGAAAACTTGAAAGACAATCTTGAGCTACAAAAACGAATCGACGAAATTCTCAAAAAAGAACGTGAACCTAAAAGAGCTCCAAAGCCTTGGGAAAGAAAATAATATTTATTTAATTTTCTTCTATCTTTTTCGTTTTTAATTATGAAAATTTAAATTTATTTTCTCAATATTCGACTTTACTATGCTTGTGAAAGATGTTAGTTTTTCGGGGTTGAAAAATGAATAATTTGTGTAAAAAAGCTTTTGTGGGCGCATTTAAATGCGTTGGAGGTGCGGTTCTGATGCCCCCCCCCCC
>JGI994J12354_10000429_pt1 | contig 41598 bp, 39 predicted proteins | sample IntmicLarv3ML3BL_FD_12354 | JGI IMG/M metagenome (IMG submission 12354) | reverse complement strand
CAAGGTCCTGTGGGCGCAGTCGGTGCGACCGGCGCCACGGGAGTACAAGGTGCCACAGGGGCTGCAGGGGCAGTTGGTCCCCAAGGGCCTATTGGGCCACAAGGGTCTATCGGAGCACAAGGCCCTGCGGGAATCCCTGGTGCAACCGGCGCACAGGGCGCAATGGGTGCTACGGGAGCGATAGGGCCACAAGGTCCTATTGGGCCGCAAGGTCCCATAGGTTCTGTCGGACCCGCGGGTGCTACCGGTGCAACTGGTGCAACAGGCGCTACCGGGCCTGCCGGAACTTCAGGACTGAGCGCATATGGCACATTCATTTCCACTGTTCCACAGGTTATTGTCATTGGCGGAACCATAGAATTCACTTCAACACTATCAGCCAGTCCGGTTGGTTTAACATTTACCCCGAACACATCATTTGTAACGGTAAACAGCGATGGAATCTACCAAATTCAATACAGCCTACGCACTTTAGCGAGTGCCGGTGCAACAATACAACTTTTAATCAACAACATCCCGCTGGCAAACTCCGGAATATCAGCCATAATCGACGTAGGACAGCGAACCGGCTTTGCTACCGTCCCATTATTGGCGGGCGACACAATAGCCATCGGCATAAGCGGCGTAGCAGTTTCGCTCACCACAGCAACCAACGCATTTCTAAACATTACCCGCGTTTCTTAAAAGCTGCACTATAACGGCAAAAGGACCCCCAATGTAATCATACATCGGGGGTCTCATCATGCCGATAATTTTTTTAACGCTTCTTTAATTTCGCTTGTGGTTTTTGCTACAGCGCCACCTGTAAGACTGATTTCAGTTTCATTGACGGACAATACCTGGTGTGTATAGAGTCCGTTTTCTCTATCCGGCGAATCAGCCACAACAACAAGCTTTTTCTCACCAAAAATGAATGACATAATATAAAGACCATCACTCATAAAACACCTATACTCATCACATCTCAGTGATTCAGCATAAGAACAAAATGCATTATAGGTTTCTTCGCCCTGAAAATCATAAACCTTCACAACTTCTGTTGGAGCTAACGAAGCGGACAACTCCGAAGAGTTAGCGGCCGGAGCTGAAGATGGTGGTTTCGGTTTTGTTGTAGCTGTTGTGCTTGATGTTACAGGCGATATAGCTTTAGATGTGGTTGAAACAGTGGTCACAACGGATGATTCAAAAGATGATGACTCGGTTGTTGATGTGCCGGACAAGGTAGATGCTGCCTCTGTGCCCTCCGGTGATTCGTATGTTGTACCGGGCGGCTCTGTAAGTCCTGTGGCAACATCACTCCCACAGCCTGCGATAACAGACAACATCAGAAACACGAATAACACACACATCCATTTTCTCATGAGATACCTCCTGCAATCAATCTATAAGGGGCTGACCGTTACCATCAACATTAATACTGCCGGCCAATATCATAATCCCCTCAATCAAACCCCAAGGCCCGCTGATTGAACCACAGGAACAAATTCCCAAAATCAGTTGTATAACTCCTTTGTTGGTATATCCGAGATAAAAATTGTGAATGCCCAACCATCCCAAAAATATACCAAGCAATCCAGCAAGAATCTTGCTTTTATGCTGATAAGGGACAGCTCCCGGCGGCACCTGTCCATATTGCGGAGGATAAACAGGCGGTGGCACTTGCTGTTGATAATTTTGAGGCGGCACCTGTTGCTGATACACCTGCGCAGGTGGCGGAGGGGCTACCGGTTGCTGATATATCGGCTGTTGTTCAGGCGGAGCATCCTGCTGTGTTGGACGGTTAATATCCGCACCGCAAACACGACACTCGCTCCAATCCGACTGAACCGCCGCCCCACACATGGTACAAAATAATGAATCTGACAAAATAAACACTCACCTTTCAAAAGTTAAAATGTTGCATACTTAACCACACTATGTTATCCTTTTAATACAGAGAAAGGAATGGTTACAAAATGAAATTCGCAGTTGTAGGAACCGGATGGATTACCCATTCATTTATTGCAGGGGCATCCCTGTCAAAAAATATGACGCTAACCGCGATATACTCGCGCTCCGAACAGCGCGGACGTGAATTTGCCAAAGAATGTGGTGTGGATGTTCCGATTTACACCGATTTACCGGAAATGGCGAAACATTCCGGTGCCGAAAGCGTATATATAGCAAGCCCAAATTCGCTTCATTATGAACAGAGCAAGCTGTTTTTGACAAACGGTCTGCATGTGTTATGCGAAAAGCCGATAACCGTCACCCCGGCACAACTCCGCGAGCTTAGTGATTTGGCGCGGGAACGCGGTCTTGTTTACGCCGAAGCTATACTGATGATGCATCTCCCCGCCCGCGAAATCATCAAGCAAGCACTACGCCGTATCGGAAAAATATCAACCGCACGCTTCGATTTTTCACAGCTTTCCTCAAAATACGAGCAATTCAAAACCGGAGAGCTTCCAAATATATTCAACCCAAAAATGGCGACCGGCTGCCTAATGGACTTGGGATTATACTGTGTATACGCCGCCATAGACTTTTTCGGCAGCCCGAAAAAGGTTACAAGCAGCGCCGGATTCCTGTCAAGCGGAGCAGATGCATATGGCAGTGCAATACTTGACTATGACAACACGCAAGTAACGCTTACCTATTCAAAAATAGGTGAAGGCCATGTTGGTTCCGAAATAATAGGCGATGGCGGCACCATCACAATTGAATCCGTGTCCCGTCTTGCCAACATTCATCTGATAACCCCAAATAATAAGGAGCATCTTTTTGGTGAAATATCCAAAGCTGAACTAATGAGCTATGAAGCGGCAGCTTTTGCCGATTATGCCGCCGATGTAACAGCCGCTCGCGAGCAATTGGACAAACTTACAAAAACCGCTCTGACAGTGTGCGAGGTGATGGAAGAAATTCGCCGTCAATGCGGTATCCGCTTCGAATCGGATGAATAAAGGATGTTTTTATTCATCATATAACTCTTTGCTGGGAAAAATCGACTCGCATGTCAAATTAATGCCCAACCGTCTCAACGTATTCTCATCCGCCTCCGGCACAATATAGGTAGCGTGCGCCTCACATCCACGCAGCAATGACAGCTGTTGAATCGCGTGCTCCACCATGGGATTGGTAGCGGCGCAAATGCTAAGGCAAATCAGCACCTCTTCCAGCGTCAGTTCCAGCTTGCGTGAGCCGAGATTTTCACGTTTCAACTTAATAATCGGCTCCATAATAAGCGGCGAAATAAGGTGAATATTGTCCGCAATTCCCGCCATTTGCTTTATAGCATTGATAAGTGCCCCCGCCGGTGCGCTCATCAACGCCGTCGCGCGGCCGGTAACAATATTGCCGTCTGGCAGCATTAAAGCGGTAGCGGGACAAGCCTTCTCCCGTTCCTTTTCAAGAGCAGGAACCACCACCGCACGGCTTTCACATGCAAGACCCAATCCACTCATAATCAGCTCAATCTTATCAACAGCAGATGCCTCACCCAACCCAAGACGGTAATCACGCCGGGCACGGTAATATCGTCGAATTATTTCCTGCCGTGAAGCCTCCCTCACTGCATCATCATCAGTAATGCACAGTCCCGCCATATTAACACCCATATCGGTTGGCGACTGATAAATTTCCTCCATCTCCGATGTACGCAGTAAAATGGTACGGACAATCGGAAACACTTCAATATCACGGTTATAATTTACTGTCGTAATGTTATAGGCTTCAAGATGGAACGGGTCAATCATATTAACATCGTCCAAATCGGCCGTAGCCGCCTCATACGCTATATTAACGGGATGTTTGAGCGGGAGATTCCATATCGGGAAGGTTTCAAATTTTGCATATCCCGCCTTGATGCCCAATTTATTATCATGATAAAGCTGTGAAAGACAGGTAGCCAGCTTTCCGCTGCCGGGACCCGGAGCAGTAACAACCACCAACGGTCGGGTGGTGGTAATATGCGGATTGGCGCCATACCCTTCATCGCTTACAATAGTAGCAACATCAGTGGGATATCCTTTTGTATGGTGGTGAATATATGCCTTTTCGCCGCGCATCTCCAGCTTTTTGCGGAACATATCAGCAGTCGGCTGACCATCAAATTGTGTAATAACTACTGAATTCACAACCAATTCCATTGAACGGAGTGTATCAATCAAGCGAAGTACATCTTGATCATATGTGATCCCGATATCAGCGCGAATTTTATTTTTTTCGATATCCTGCGCGCTGATACACAAAATAATTTCCGCTTGATCCTTCAGCTTTTGCAGCAGCTTTACCTTCGCATTAGCGTCAAATCCGGGCATCACCCGCGCGGCATGATAATCATCAAACAGCTTTCCGCCAAATTCAAGATACAGCTTTCCCTTACACCTTTCAATTCGTTCCAAAATATGAGCAGACTGTTTCCTCATATATTCTTCGCTGTCAAACCCGGTTTTCATATAGTTGCTCATAACCTTGCCCATCCCTTTCTTTTAGCTGGCTTCATTGGCGTTGACTGTAGTTTCTTGATTATTTTCCCCATTTGGCTGAGTGCCATTGGCATCGCCATCAAATTCTCCCGTAAAACCGCCAACATCCTGACTAAAATCATCAGTAGGCCTGTTATTATACGTGGTAACAGAAGGGCCCTCATCGGCAATTGAAACAAGCTTCCACCCATCTTCGCCAACACGCTGGAGTGTAAACAGCTGTACATAGTCAGCTTCTTCGGGTTTTGGAAGTATAAATTGCCCGTCATCGTCAATCGCAATTTTATTGGTTGACACATAACACACCCGCAAAATATAGTCATCACCTTTTTTTACCAAAGTATCAGCAACGGTTTCATAAAGTGTTGACGGCACGCTTAACGGAACATGGAAAAACTTTTCCGTTTCATTGTATTCCACGCTGAAAATACTGCCCGGTTCGCCTACTGTACGGTTAAATATTTCGGCATCCGGTCCAAACAGCCTGCGATATGATTCCAAAACATCCTCTTCCGAAATTTTCCAACGTTCATTATCATCGGCGGCGTATTTCGAAATAATAGTACGCTCCTGCATCATCCGTATTTGCTCTTTATTTGTGAGATACCACAACGCTGACAACAACAGCTCGTCCTGTTCCGCGGAATCAACATCCGTAAACGCCCTCGTCTGCTGACGTATAACCGGACGCATAAGCACAAACAACTCATTACGAAGCTCGCTGTTATCCTGTGACCTGATAATAGCTCCAATACCGGCGATAATCAGTGTAACAACACCAACTAACGCAAGCACAAGCACCAAAAACCCAACAGGTGCTGCCGCCTTGCTTCTTCCCCGCCGATACCCCCTAGTATTAAAACGGTCGCTGGAATGCGCCGGAACAGACTCGTCCGTCACTTCAAAAGAGACGGGCGCGCTATCTTTGGATTCAACCCGGCTGTTATCATCACTTGCTGGCGTTTGAGCTCCATCACTGTTAATCTTTGTGCTGTCATCCTTGAAAAAATCTAAATCATCCGTATTTCTTTTCCACTCAGCCATAAATATGTCCTCTCTTCACTAACGAATCTGTCCCTCGCCGGAAATAATATACTTAACCGTAGTCAGCTCTGACAACCCCATTGGTCCACGCGTGTGCAATTTTTGGGTAGAAATTCCGATTTCAGCACCCATTCCAAATTCCTCGCCGTCGGTAAACCGCGTGGAAACATTAACATATACCGCCGCCGCATCAACCGCCGCGCTAAACCTGTTAGCCGCCGCCGCACTGTCGGTAATTATGCACTCGCTGTGCCCACTGCCATACCGCGCAATATGCGCCACCGCCGCATCCAGTGAATCAACCACCTTCACGGACATAATATAATCGCCATATTCGGTCAACCAATCATCCTCTGCGGCGGCCTTAATGCCCATGTCCTTGAGCAAATTCCGCGTGACCTCGCATCCGCGCAGCTCCACGCCGGCTTCAACCAAACCGGCGGCAACCAAAGGCAACACCCGCCCGGCAACATCACAATGAACAAGCAGAGTTTCCGCCGCATTACAAACCGAAGGGCGGGACACTTTGGCATTGACCGTAACCGAAACAGCCATATCGCAATCAGCCGACGCGTCCAAATAAACATGACAGATACCAATCCCGGTTTCAATAACCGGAATAGTGGACTGCTCCACCACCGCGCGTATCAACCCCGCACCGCCACGTGGAATAAGCACATCAATATATTCTCTCATTTTCATCATTTCAGCGGCAGTCTCCCGCGAGGTATCTTCAATCAACTGCACAGCATCTGCGGGTATTCCGCACTCCGCAAGTCCGGTACGCAGTGCCGCTGTTATTGCCACGTTGGAGCGCAAAGCTTCCTTCCCACCCCGAAGAATGGAAGCATTACCCGCCTTCAAGCAAAGAGCGGCGGCATCGGAGGTAACATTCGGACGCGCCTCATAAATAATACCAATAACACCAAGCGGCACACGTATTTTTTGAATACGCATTCCGTTGGGATGTCTGTGTCCGCCGACCACCTCTCCAACCGGGTCGGTAAGCGCAATAACTTTACGAATACCGCCAGCCATACCGTCAATACGCTCCGAAGTAAGCGTGAGCCTGTCCAGCAAAGAACGGCTAATCCCATTAGCTTCGGCGGCAATAACATCCTCACCATTAGCTGCCAAAATCTCGCTCTTTTGCGCTATCAGCGCGGCGGCCATAGCCTCCAACGCCGCATCCTTTCGCGCCGATGTAAGCCCGCTCAAAATATCGGCGGCACATTTGGCGTCAGCACCAATTTGCTTTAGATCAACCATATTACCTACCCCTCTTTCTGTGCAGCAAATATAGTTCCGACAGGTTCGCCCTCCAACAGGTCATATATTCGCTTAGGCGCTTTCCCGTCCATAATAACAGTAGTAATACCGGCCGGCGTTGCAATCTGCGCCGCTTGCAGCTTGGTAGCCATACCACCGGTTCCCCGTGCCGAACCCGCTCCGCCGGCGAAAGCCAGCAGCTTGTCATCAATCTCCTCAACCAGCTCCACCCGATGAGCATCGGGATTCACACGTGGGTCAGCGGAATACAACCCGTCAATATCAGTAAGTAAAATCAACAAATCAGCATCGGCAAGCATTGCCACAACCGCAGAAAGTGTATCATTATCACCAAATCTGCCGCCCGACTCAATTTCCTCCACTGCAACAGTGTCGTTTTCATTAATAATCGGAACAGCACCCAATTCCAACAGCCGCGACAGAGTATTAACAACATTTTCCTTGCGGTGATTTTCCTCCACCACATCGCGTGTCAAAAGAAGCTGTGCGGTGACATGTCCATGCTCGGCAAAATACTTGTCATAAACATACATCAGCTCGCACTGTCCCACAGCGGCGGCAGCTTGTTTACTGCCGATATCAGTCGGACGTTCCCGCATTCCAAGCCTGCCCGCTCCCACGCCTATTGCACCGGAGGTGACAAAAACAATTTCCCGTCCGGAATTTTTTATATCGGAAAGCACGCGTACAAGAGATTCTACCCGCCGCAAATTCAAAAGACCGTTTTCGTATGTTAATGTAGATGTTCCCACCTTAACAACCAATCGTTTCGCATTGGAAACGCGTTGCATCTCCTGTTTTATCCGTTCGTTCATAAACCCAACACCTCTTTGGAAGTTCAATTTTCGACAAAATGAATACTCACGAAATATTATACTACAAGTACGTCCCCATTAGCAAGCGGAATTTGCAATGTTTTCCGTCTAATTTTATTCGAGTTTTTTGTATCTTTTTACACACATTTCACACGCGGATAAAAAATGGTTTTGTTAGTGTAGTAAATACCATCAAAATTTGTGAACATTCCACAAAAAGCTAACGGTCGCGTTGTTCTGTTTTTAGAAAAACAACAAATACTATTGCGTTTTAAGCATATTATTGGTAAAATGTGTGATAACATATTAAACAAGCACTGCAGGAGGAGATAAGTTTGAAAAAATTTTCAAACTTGGATTTTGTGGCTTTTCAATCGTTTAGATTGAAAAGCCACAAAAATCCGCCATCATCAAGGAAAGGCATGGTGTAACAATGGATAAAAACGAATACCTTCCCGATTCTCCGATAGTCCGGCGATTTCATCAAGGCGAGGAAACTCGCGCATATGATTTACTCGGTTGTCACGAAATCGGAAACGGCACATATACGTTCCGCACATGGGCGCCGCACGCCAAATCGGTATCCATTGCGGGGGGCTTTAATGATTGGGACATAACCACCGCACATCCTATGACAAGAATTACCGATGGCGGATTGTGGGAATGCACGGTCGAGGGTTTGGAGCGGTTCGACGCATACAAATATTGCATAACAGGTGAAAACGGCGGCGAACCTGTCATGAAATCTGATCCGTACGCATATCATTATGAAACACGCCCTTCCAACGCCTCTTGTGTTTATACAATGGACGATTATCAGTGGAAAGACAGTGAATGGCAGGAAAAAAAGCGCATCAACTCTATCTATGACCGTCCCGTCAACACCTATGAGGTGCACCTTGGCTCATGGAGACGGTATAAAGACGGCAATTTCTTTTCATATGAAAAGCTGGCGGACGAGCTTGTGGAATACATGACCGATATGGGATACACCCACATCGAATTGCTCCCGATTGCCGAGCATCCCTTTGACGGCTCATGGGGTTATCAAGTAACCGGTTATTTTGCCCCCACATCGCGTTACGGCACACCGCACGACTTCATGCGGTTCGTTGACCGCTTCCATCAAGCGGGACTGGGTGTAATAATCGACTGGGTTCCGGCGCACTTCCCAAAAGACCTGTATGGATTATATCATTTTGACGGCTCTCCGTGCTATGAATACGCCGACCCGCGAAAGGGCGAGCATTATGAATGGGGTACATGTGTTTTTGATTATGGCCGCCCGGAGGTTCGCAGCTTTTTGATTTCCAACGCTATGTTTTGGCTGGACAAGTACCATATCGACGGCATCCGTGTTGATGCCGTGGCATCAATGCTGTACCTTGATTACAACCGCTCAAACGGCGGATGGATTCCAAACCGCAATGGCGGAAAGGAAAACCTTGAAGCTGTGGAGTTTCTCCGGCGACTGAACGAAGCCGTGTTTGAATCTTATCCAAAAACTATGATGATTGCCGAGGAATCCACATCATGGCCGTTGGTATCCCGCCCCGTATACGCCGGAGGGTTGGGATTCAACTACAAATGGAACATGGGTTGGATGAACGACATGCTTCGTTACATATCACTCGACCCGCTGGCAAGAAAATATAACCATGATAATCTCACCTTCTCGTTTTTCTATGCCTTTTCGGAAAACTATATGCTGCCAATTTCTCATGATGAGGTAGTTCATGGAAAAGGCTCGCTTATCGGCAAAATGCCGGGCACGTATGAAGAAAAATTCGCAAGTGTACGGTTGTTTCTCGCTTATATGATTGCTCATCCCGGCAAAAAATTAACCTTCATGGGCAGCGAGTTCGCGCAGTTCAAGGAATGGGATTTTGAGGATGAACTCGACTGGAAGATTCTGGATTTCGAATCTCACCGTGTTATGCATCAATATACCCGCGCGCTTAACCACTTCTATCTGAATAGCTCTGAACTGTGGGAGATTGATTTTTCGTGGGAGGGATTCTCATGGATAGCGCATGACGACTATACACAAAGTGTAATCGCCTTCCGCCGTTTCAATGACAAAGGCGGCCAGCTCATCATTGTTTGCAACTTCAATCCGGTACTGCGCAAGGGTTATCGTGTCGGCGTACCCGACTTTGGTACCTATACCGAGGTTTTTTCCAGCGATGATGCGGCGCTCGGCGGCGAAGGTAATCTTAACGGCACGCTGGACAGCGACCCGGTTTCCATGCACGATTTTGCACAGTCTTTGTGTCTGACCTTGCCCCCGCTTTCGGTCACATTTTTCCGGCTTGTAAAAGAAAAGCCATACCCAAAATCCAAAAAGCAAAAAGATTTCAATATAAAAGATATCCACGAAAGGACTGGTCGATAATGTTCCGCAAACAAGAATGCGTTGCCATGCTGTTGGCAGGTGGTCAAGGAAGCAGGTTGTATGCGCTGACCCGCGATTTAGCCAAGCCCGCGGTACCGTACGGAGGAAAATATCGTATTATTGATTTTCCGCTGTCAAATTGTGTTAATTCCGGCATCGAAACCGTCGGAGTTCTCACACAATACCAACCGCTCATCCTAAATGATTACATAGGCTCGGGACAGGCATGGGATCTCGACCGCATGGATGCCGGTGTCCACACTCTTCCGCCATACCAAAAAAACAAAGGCTCTGACTGGTACAAAGGAACCGCCAATGCTATTTATCAAAATATCACCTTCATTGAACGTTATAATCCCGAATATGTTCTCGTATTGTCCGGTGACCATATTTACAAAATGGACTATTCAAAAATGATTGCCGAGCATCGCAAAAAAGGCGCCGATTGTACCATTGCGGTAATTGAGGTTGACCTGTCCGAAGCCAGCCGTTTCGGGATTCTCAACACCAACGAGGACGATTCTGTATACGAATTTGAAGAAAAACCCGCCGCTCCCAAAAGTAATCTCGCTTCAATGGGTATATACGTTTTCGACTGGTCAAAGCTTCGTACATATCTCATGTCGGACGAGGCCAACAATGAATCACATAACGATTTTGGCCATGATGTCCTTCCCGCAATGCTGGATGCGGGCGAAAAAATGTTTGCATATCGTTTCAATGGCTATTGGAAGGATGTCGGAACTATTGACAGCTTGTGGGAAGCTAATATGGATTTGCTCAACCCAAAAGTGCCGCTCGACCTGTCCGAAACCGACTGGCGTATATATTCCCGAAACATGGGATTGCCGCCCCACTTCATCGGCGAAAACGCAGTAGTACAAAACAGCATGATTTCCGAAGGCGGCAACATTCAAGGCTTGGTTGACTTTTCGGTAGTATTCTCCGGAGTAACCATTGCCGAAGGCGCCGAGGTTCGCGACTCCATTCTCATGCCGGGCGCAAAGATAATGCCGGGTGCAAAGGTGCAATACGCAATCATTGCCGAAGATGCTGTAATCGGCGAAAATGCAGTGGTCGGCTCCCGCCCTGAAAGCTCGGCAGACATTACCGATTGGGGTGTGGCAGTAGTTGCCGCCGGTGTAAATGTGGACACAGGTTGTGTTATTCCGCCAAAAGCTATGGTTGAATCTGATGTAAAAGGAGGCGCCGGAAATGCGTAAAAACAATGTAATGGGCGTGCTCTTTTCCAATCGCCACGACAGCTGTCTGTCAGCTCTCACCGCCGCCCGTCCGCTTGGCGCGGTTCCGTTCGGCGGCAGATATCGCTTGATAGATTTCACGCTCTCAAACTTAGTACACGCCGGTATATCCAAGGTAGGCATCGTCACAAAAAACAACTATCAATCGCTAATGGACCATATCGGCTCGGGAAAATCGTGGGATTTATCCCGTAAAAATGAAGGGCTTTATTTTCTCCCACCCTTCACCATGAACGACGACCTGTACGCCGGACGCGTCGCATCACTCAACGGCATCCGTCCATTCTTTCGCAATTCGCGTGATGAATATGTAATTTTATCCGACTGCAATGTCGCGGGAAATATTGATTTTTCAAAAATGCTCTCCCGCCACATGGAATCCGGCGCAGATATCACCGTAATGTGCAAACGCGGTCTTGCTCCGCACTATGATGACAACGTCATACTGACAATGGACGATGACCGGCGTGTCAATGACGTTGTGCTGGGTCAAGGGTCACGCAGCGAATGCGATTTCGGACTTGGCACCTATGTTATGCGCAAGGATTTGCTGATTCGGCTTGTAGATTCCGCTTACAGCCGCGACCAAATGAATTTTGAGCGGGATATATTAATCAAGAACCTTTCATATTTGCGTATTTTCGGATATTCTGTACCGGAATACGTTGAAGTAATCCATTCACCCTCCAGCTTTTTCTCCGCAAACATGGCATTGTTGGACACCAGTAAGCGTTACGAAATGTTCAACGCATCCCGTCCCGTCTATACAAAAGTCCGCGATTCCTCTCCCGCAATCTACGGACTGCACACAGCGGTCAATAATTCGCTGATAGCCGACGGCTGTTTTGTGGAAGGTACGGTTCGCAACTCCATTTTGTTCCGCGATGTCCGCATAGCCGCTGGCGCTGTGGTGGAAAACAGCATAGTAATGCAAGGCTCTATCATCTGTGACGGCGCGAGTCTGTGCAACGTTGTAATAGATAAAGATGTGGTAGTACGTGCCGACCGTGCACTGCGCGGCACAGCAGAATATCCAACCTTTATTGGCAAAGGAACCATCGTCTAATAACAAATCAGATAAGGAAATGATGACAAAATGAAAGTATTATACGCAACAAGCGAGGCATTACCATTTGCCGCTTCCGGTGGACTTGCTGATGTGGCCGGCTCTCTCCCCCGCGCTCTTCGCCAACGCCTTATCGGCTGCCGCGTCGTAATGCCGCTTTACGAATCAATACCGCAGGAGCTGCGAGACACCATGACATTTGTCGCCAGCCTGTCGGTTCCGGTAGCATGGCGGCGTCAGTATTGCGGCATTTTTGAAGCACGCCACAATGGTGTCATCTATTACCTGCTGGACAACCAGTATTACTTCAAACGCGCCGGGTTATACGGCCATTATGACGACGCCGAGCGTTTCGCGTTTTTCGCGCGCGCCGTGCTTGAATTCATATCGTACATCGACTTCAAACCCGATGTAATCCACTCAAACGACTGGCAATGTGCGCTCATTCCGGTATACTATAAGCTGTTTTACGCGGAAATGGAAAACTATCGCGGCATTCGTAATGTTTATACAATCCATAACATCCAATACCAAGGCAAGTATGGCATGGAAGTGTTGGATGATGTGTTTGGCATTCCGTCATGGTCACAATCATTAGTGGAGCATGACGGATGCGTCAACTTGATGAAGGGCGCGATTGAAGCAGCCGACAGCATTACAACGGTCAGCCCAACCTACGCGAACGAGTTGCTTGACCCGTGGTTTTCGCATGGCCTTGACCCTATATTATGTGCGCGGCAACACAAACTGCGTGGTATATTGAACGGAATTGACACCGATTCTTACAATCCGGAAACCGATTCAAATATTTACGCAAATTTCTCGGCAGAGGATTTAAGCGGTAAAGCCGAAAACAAACGCGCTTTGCAGGAGCGTTTCGAGTTGGAACAGCGTGCAGATGTCCCGATTTTGGCAATGGTTACGAGGCTCGCAGGCCATAAAGGGCTTGACCTTGTAAAATTCGTATTTGACCGCATAGCTAATGAAGATTTACAGCTTGTAATCCTCGGCTCCGGAGAATGGATTTACGAAAACTTTTTCCGTGAAGCACAGCAGCGTTTTCCCGGTAAAGTACGGTATTGCGCAGGATTTATTCCGGAGCTGGCACGCAAAATCTATGCCGGAGCCGACATGTTCCTCATGCCATCAAAAAGTGAGCCATGCGGACTGTCCCAAATGGTATCCTGCCGCTATGGCACTGTTCCGATAGTACGCGAAACCGGCGGGTTACATGACAGCATTATTGACTGCGGCGAACCGGACGGTTTTGGCTTCACCTTTAAAACATATAACGCCGATGATATGTTAGCCGCAATCCACCGCTCGTTGGGCGCGTATGCCAACAAAAATGATTGGGCAACACTTACGGCGCGGTGTATGGCCGCCGACTTCACATGGGGACGTTCTGCCAACGAATACATCCGGCTTTATAAAGAAATTACAAAGTGAATCCACTTATCAGAAAGGCGTTGATTGTATATGTTTGCGGAAGCGCTGAAAAGGCTTCGAAAACAACACAACCTTCGGCAAACCGAGCTGGCTGAAGCGCTCGGCGTTGCACAATCCACCGTTGGAAGCTGGGAAACAGGCGTGCGCGAACCTGATTTTGAAATGGTGCGTCAAATTGCGGATTTTTTTCACGTACCTACCGACGCGCTCTTGCGCAGCCGGTCCGACGCCGATGATGCAGCTGCCCTTGACAGGGAAACTATGGAAATTATTGATGCAGTACGTGACAATCCTGAAATGAAGCTTTTATTTTCAGTAACCTCCTCTGCCACAAAAGAAGATATAATACGTGCGGTACGTATTATTGAAGCATTAAAAAATGAAAGAGAAGAATCCTGATGACCGGTCGAAACGCTGAATATAAAATTCGTACAATAACCCTGCCGGACGGTGTATGCGGTGTAACAGCCAAGCATCCGTCCGGTAAATATACGATTTATATCAATAAAAACCTCCCGTATTGCCAACAAAAGAAAGCTGTAGACCATGAAATTGACCACATTCATCGCGGTGATTTTGAAAACCGTTTGCCGCTTACGGTTGTTGAATCATACATATCCGACCCGACAGCCGGAACAAATCGGGAACTGCTTAGTCTTTTCAAGATTGCCCCGACTGAAAAAACGCCGCGCCGCTTCCAAAGGACGCGGATGACACCGGATATTTATGCAGAAGAATGAAAAATACCCAAATATAGGAAGAAGTTCATAGATATGAAAGAATTTTTGGCATCGCTCGGATTACCTATCAGCGGCATTTGCCGTTTTGACAGTATACGCAACCATCTTTTACCCTTCCGTGCCGCGGAAAAAATTGAACAAAAAGGTATAAAGGCTGTCATAATGACGGCCTTTCCCTATTGCCGCGAGGATACATATTCCAACCTTGCACGATTCGCCCGCGTTCCCGACTATCACCATACCGCCGGCGAAATTCTGTGGCGTGCATCCGAAACGCTGGCACAACACCATCCTAATTATAATTTTTATCCATTCATCGACAATTCGCCAATTCCGGAGGTGTATTCCGCCGCATTGGCCGGCATTGGAATAATAGGAGAAAACGGACTGCTGTTCACCCCAAAATACGGTTCATGGGTAGTGCTCGGCTCCATTCTGACTGACATGAACATTCCCACCGAAGAATCGCCGATTTCCCGATGTAACAACTGCGGAATATGTGCGAAAGAATGTCCGGGAGCGTGTATTGGCGGCAACAAACGCAAATATTGCGCCTCGGCTCTAACCCAGAAAAAGGGCATCCTGCAAGCCGCCGAGGTCGAAATTATTCGCGGCGGCGGATGCGCTTGGGGGTGCGATATCTGCCAGCAGGTTTGTCCGATGAACCGCACCACAGTAATTGCTCCGCACGAATGCTTTGGCAGCGAACAACAGCATGTTCCAATATTAACCAACACAACTGATTTATCCGACCGCATTTATACATGGCGCGGAGTTGAAACAATAAAACGTAATCTTTCCCTTTTTGAAGAAATGGAGTAACCGTAAATTATGCTGAAGAATACATCCCGCCCTCTTTATGACGCAATAACAGCGCATAACGCAAAAAGCACCGCCTCTTTCCATACACCCGGCCATAAAACCCACGCAAATTTTCTGAATAATATTACCATAGCCTTCGACACAACCGAGCTGCCCGATACTGGCAGTCTGTTTGATGGCAATGATGCAATTGAAGCTTCCGAAAAACTATCCGCCGCCGCATTTGGTGCAGGATTAACGCTGTTCAGCGCAGGTGGTTGTACACTGTGCATACAAACCATGCTGTCACTGGCAACAGAATCCGGCTCGCAAATAATTATGGCTCGCCATTCCCACAGAAGCGCAATACATACCGCGGCATTATTGGATCTGAAGCCAATATGGTTGTGGTCAAAAACAGGTGAACAGACATGTGTCGAAGATGTCAGAGCGGCTCTAACGTCAAATCCATCTGTAAAGGCGGTATACCTTACATCACCGGATTACCATGGCAACCTTGCGGACATCCCGGCAATCTCCACCGAATGCCAAAAATTTGGTGTTAAATTGCTTGTAGACAATGCTCACGGCAGCCATCTTGGCGCGTTTAACCTGCACCCGTTGTCATTGGGTGCCGACATGACCGCTGATTCCGCTCACAAAACCCTTCCCGTCCTTACAGGCGGGGCGTTTTTGCACATTTCCGACCATTCCGAATATAGCTATCAACGCGCAAAATCCGCCATGTCATTATTCGCATCCACCTCCCCGTCCTTCCCGATATTAACCTCCTTAGAGCTTGCGCGTGAGTGGTGGGAGCAATCCGGAAAAGCCGAATACGAAAAAATCGCTGTAATGGTGGGTAGCTTTACACAATCTGCCCGTGCTCGTGGCATAGCAGTTCCCCAAAACACATTATGCGACCCCGCGCGACTGACCTTAAACACATCTTTAATTGGTATGACCGGTACAAAAGCCGCTGATTATTTCCGCGCAAATGGCTGCGAACCGGAATTTTCCGACTCGCAGCATGTGGTGTTCATTATAACGCCGTTCAACACCGCGGAAGAACTGTCCCATTTGGGACATATAATTTCATCCATTCCGATTTCCGACCCTTTGCCGGACGAAAAACCTTCGGTACAACCTCCGGATACCGTTATGACCCCGCGCGCGGCAATGACTGCACGGCAAGCTGAAATACGGACAATACACTCAGTTGGTGAAATATGCGCCGCGCCGCTCTGCCCATGCCCGCCGGGAATTCCCATCTTAATGCCGGGCGAAAAAATTCAACCGTCACACATCCCGATGCTGTTAGCGGCGGGATATGAATGGTTGAATATTGTGGCTATTTAAGTAAGCAATGATTAAGTCCGTCACGCTTACTTAAAGCTTGGTGCCGCGAAGCAGCAGCGAATTGCCCACTACCGATATCGAACTGAGCGCCATCGCCGCACCTGCTATAATTGGGTTAAGCATACCCAATGCGGCGAGCGGAATACCTACACAATTGTAAAAGAATGCCCAAAATAGGTTTTGCCGAATCTTTCTCATGGTTATGCGCGACAATCGCACCGCCGCGGGAATAGCCTCAATCCTCCCGCCCATCAGCACAATATCCCCTGCTTCAATGGCAATATCAGTACCGCTTCCCATCGCAAATCCAATATCAGCCGCCGCCAATGCAGGTGCATCGTTAATCCCATCCCCCGCCATAGCAACCCTTCCCGACCCACGGTATCGCTCAATAACCGCAGCCTTTTGCTTTGGCATTACACCGGCTTCGACGGCATCAATTCCAACCTGCGCCGCAATAGCTCGCGCGGTTCGTTCATTATCACCGGTAGCCATCACCGTTTTGATCCCCAGCTCATGCAAATCGGAAATAACCTCCCGCGACTGCGGACGAACCGTGTCAGCCACCGCAATAATTGTGGCAAGCTTACCGTCCACCGCCATAAACAACACGGTTTTCCCCTGCGATTCAAGCTCCGTTTCCGCGCGGTCAGCAACCTCTATACCCATCTCATTCATAAGCCGGCGACTGCCAATAACTATATCGCGCCCGTCCGCAACAGCTCTGACACCGCGGCCGGTCAAGGCTTCAAAATCACTAATTTCAAACAATTCTCCGTCAAACCTATCGGCTATTGCCCTGGCGATAGGATGCTCCGACTGTCGTTCCACCGAAGCGGCGAGCTTTAGCGCCAACCATTTGTCAATACCGAAAAGCTCAACATCTGTAACAACCGGCTTACCCAATGTAATTGTTCCAGTCTTGTCCAACACCAGTGTTTTTATCGCACATGCCGTTTCCAGCGCATCTGCGTTTTTTATCAATATCCCCATCCCCGCGGCACGTCCGGTCCCCACCATTAACGCCGTTGGAGTAGCAAGCCCAAGTGAGCATGGACAAGCAATAACCAACACCGCCACAGCGCGGGTAATCGCCTCGCCAACATCATGGGTTGCCGCCCATGTGACTATCGCCGCAAGTGCCGATATGCAAACAACGACAGGAACAAAAACCGCTGCCACACGGTCGGCGGTTTTTTGTATGCGTGCCTTGGATGACTGTGCCTGTTCAACCATGCGAATAATACCGGACAATACCGTATCCGCTCCAACACTGTCCGCCTGCATCACAAGTGCGCCCGCTCCGTTGACAGTGCCGCCAAACAACCGGTCGCCGGCATCTTTGTCCACCGGCATACTCTCCCCCGTCAGCATGGATTCATCCACCGACGAGTGCCCGGACAACACACTGCCGTCCGCGGGAACCGACGCGCCCGGACGAATCAGCACCGCGTCTCCGCATTGAAGCTCCGCCGCCGGGATTTCAATCTCCGCGCCGTCACGTAATAAAACAACCGTCTTTGGGCTGAGATTCATCATAAGCTCCACGGCCGCAGAGGTTTTTGCCTTTGCACGTGCTTCAAACAATTTTCCCAGTAAAACCAGTGTAATAATTAAAACAGCACCTTCGAAATATAAATGGTGTCCATCACCAAAAAACAGGTTGTACACACTGTACCCATATGCGGCAGTGGTTCCCATCGCAACCAAAACATCCATATTAGGACTTTTATTCCTAAGCGACAGCACCGCCCCTTTATAGAATCGGTATCCGATTCCAAACTGTACCGATGTTGCGAGAATCAACTGCCACCACCCGCTATGCAAAGCAGCGGTAATCCCTGCGCGCGGCGCGGCAAACATCATCACCATCAAAACCAAAAAAGGCGCAGCCAATACAGCGGCAACCGCCACAGTAATGGTAAGCGCCCGTTGCTCTTTTCGCCGAAACTCCGCACGATTCTCCACCACCGAATAACCGGCAGATTCCACCGCTTTTTTCAGCTTTTTACGGTTTGTTCGCGCGGTATCAACCGTCAACTCCGCCCGCTCCGCCGCATAACTGACCGATACATTTTCTACACCGTCAAGTCCCGCCAAAGCGTGCTCCACCGCGGAAGAACACCGAACACAGGTCATTCCGCCAATTTGTAATACCACCTTTTCCAAAGCCATCCAACTACTCCATTTCTATGGAAGTGACCGCAAACCCAAGCACTTCCACCGCTTGTCTAAGAGTTTCCGTGGTCAACTTCTTACCCGAAAGCCTTGCTGTACCCGATTCCAGTGACACCTCCGCAGATTTTACACCTTTAACAGCATTCAACACATCCTGCACCCGCTTTTGGCAGTGGCCGCAGCTCATACCCTCTATCGACAAAACAACCGAACTTAATTTATCAAACATAATTATACCCACACCTTTCAATCAAACCCGTATGTATCGCGCAAATATCCCGACAGCGCACAACACTACACATAAAACCGCAACACCGGCACACAAAACCGGTATCCCTCGGCGCACAATCGGTGAAGTGTTCTCATTTTTTGCCGACAACACCAGGCTACGCGCAAAAAACGGTACGGGAAACAACGACAAAAACACGATGTTTAAATTGACCGCCGAAATCCAACGATTATCTGCAATATCGCTTAACCCGCCAAACGACAATGCTGAGAACAGCCCGCTTATCAGTATAAGCAGTCCGGCAATCAGCAAAAATAATGAATCCACCCTATGCTCGGAATGCCGGCGCGTGTACGCTCTCCATGAATACGCCGCTACTCCGGTTAAAACTACTCCGCCCGCCAACAAACAAGTATTAGCGCGGAAATAAGCCGCCTGCATGGTGTCAAGGTTATGCAACCTGCTTTGCAGCCAAATGGACAACACAAGCAACAATAGCGCACACACTAAATACACAACAGCTTTAGCCGCACGTGTGATTTTCAATCAGCATCTCCTACTTTCTACCCTGTCGAGCATCTCCAAAGCCGCCTTTTTATCGGTCAGTACAGTTCCTTCCCGCATAACGGTAGCTGTTCCGCAAGCCGCGGCGAGTCGAACACGCTCCTCCGATGTATAATCGAGAAGAAAGCCTGCAATAAATCCGGCAACCATGCTATCTCCTGCTCCAACAGTGGATTTGACCTCCACATGCGGCACACAAACCCGCACACTTTCGGTTTCACTGACATACACAACCCCGTCACCACCGAGCGAAACCAATACATTTTCTGCACCGCATTTACACAGCAGCTTCGCCGCATTCTCAGCATATTCCAATGACTTATCCGCCATTGGCACAATGCTTTTCAGTTCATGTATATTCGGCTTAATAAGCCATGGCGAAATACGGCGATAATCCGCCGCCGACAAGCGGTCACTGTCCACTGCTACAAAAACACCGCAGCTTTTCACCGCAATAATCATCTCAACATAATCATTAACCGACATATTTTCCGGAAGGCTGCCGCCAAATACCACGACATCACCCCCGCGAATATGCCCCTTTATAAGCGCCGCCACCGCCGAGATAATCTCATAAGACACCGACGGGCCGTTGCGGTTGAGCTTAATCGCCTTATCTCCGCACTGAATCATCAAATTTTCGCGTACCGCGCCATCGACTTCAACGAAATCATATCTGAGATTAGCATCCTCCAAATATTCGGCAAATTTCCGCGCATTATTACGTCCGGTCAAGCAAATACAAACCGTTTCTATTCCGAACGAGTCCAATACACGCGACACATTAATACCTTTTCCGCCGACTTGGCGCATTTCGTCCGTGACACGGTTGGCAATATCGTCCTCCAAGCTATCCGCCATCAATGTAACATCAATAGCCGGGTTCAACGTAACAGTAACAACCTTCCTACACATACCAACTCTCCTATTTGCGGTGCCATTTAACACCCTGCGGTGTATCCTCAAGCACTATACCCAGCTCCGCGAGCTTGTCACGAATTCGGTCAGCCTCCGCCCAGTCTTTGCCCTGCCGCGCCGCGCCGCGTGCTTCAATAAGCTGTTCAACCTCGTCGTCAAGACTTCCGGTTTTACGTTCATACAACAGTCCCAGCACTCCGGTCAATTCGTCAAACAACTCTGCCGCCAGCTTCACAAGCTCTGCTGAACCGCCTTCCGAAGTCAGCACCGATGCATTAATATCCCGTACCAGCTCGAACAGCACGCCGATGGCATCTGCGGTATTCAAGTCATCCTCCATCGCCTCAATGAACTTCTCCCGCCGAGTGTGTAACAACGCCGCCACATTCTCGTCAAAAGCCCCGTCCGCAGGATTATCCATTGCATATTTCAAGTTATCACGGCAGGTATACATTCTGTCAAGTGCTGACACGCTCTGTTGTAAAATATCCGTATTATAGTTGATAGGGCTGCGATAAGAGGATGCAATGAGCAAAAAGCGCACCGGTTCATACCCATAAGAAGCCGCAACATCACGCACAGTAAAAAAATTGCCAAGCGACTTTGACATTTTCTTGTTATCAATATTGATATACCCATTATGCATCCAATATCGCGCAAACGGCACACCGTTACAGCATTCGCTCTGGGCGATTTCATTCTCATGGTGCGGAAAAATCAAGTCCTGCCCGCCGCAGTGTATGTCAATGGTTTCTCCCAAATACCGCCGTGCCATAGCCGAACATTCAATATGCCATCCCGGCCGGCCATTTCCCCACGGCGATGTCCAAAACGGCTCGCCGGGTTTTGCGGATTTCCACAGCGCAAAATCCATCGCGTTTTCCTTAACATCGTTCACGTCAATCCGCGCGCCCGACTCAAGGTCATCAAGCGGCTGGTGCGACAGCTTGCCGTATTCATCAAACCGGCGGGCACGGAAATACACATCCCCGCCATCCACCATATATGCATATCCCTTGGCAACCAGCTCCGACACAATACTGATAATTTCATCAATATTTTCAGTAGCTTTGGGATGAACAGTCGCTTGACGAACATTAAGCCCCTCGGAATCAATGCGGAATTCGGATATATACCGCTCGGAAACAGCGGAAAAATCCACACCTTCTTCATTTGCGCGGCGGATAATCTTATCATCAATATCGGTAAAATTTTGCACAAACCGCACATCCACACCCCGCCATTCGAGATAGCGGCGCAGTGTATCAAACACACAGAGCGGGCGGGCGTTGCCGATATGAATAAAATCATAAACTGTAGGGCCGCAAGCATAAACTTTGAGCACGCCATCCTTTGGCAAGACCAATTCATCTTTATTTCGAGTCAGTGTATTGTAAATTTTCACAGTGGTTTTTCGTCCTTTCCATTTTGCATCATAGCCTTCAATTCAACAATTTTCTCGCCCAGCTGATTCAATTCCAGCGTAATCGGGTCAGGTATATGAACCTGATCCATATCGGCAGTTTTTTCACCATTGCGGCGCACAATACGTGCGGGAACACCAACAGCGGTACAATCATCCGGCAAATCAATCAACACGACCGCTCCGGCAGCGATACGAACATTATCGCCGATTACAATAGGTCCAAGCACCTTCGCGCCCGCCCCCACCATTACATTGTTGCCCAAGGTCGGGTGACGTTTTCCTTTATCCTTTCCGGTTCCTCCAAGTGTTACACCTTGATAAATAGTACAATCATCCCCAATAATTGCAGTTTCACCGATTACAACGCCGGTGCCGTGGTCAATAAAAAGCCTGCGTCCGATTTTTGCGCCGGGATGAATTTCAATATTAGTTTTTCTCACACATCTCTGAGAAATCCACCGCGCTATAAAATTATGGTTTCTCTCAAAGAACCAATGCGCACGGCGATACATTCGCACCGCCTTGAACCCGCTGTACAACAGCATAACCTCCGCCGACGAATTCGCGGCAGGGTCCTTATCCCGTATAACTGCGATATCTTCCTTCATACGTTCAAGCATAAGTCTCCATCCTTTCTCTGCCACAACAAAAAACCTCCGCCGTGACAACACAAAACAGTGCTAACACAACGGAGGTGCAGATAACTACACGGTTCCACTCCCAAATTTCACTCAAAACGCCAAATAACGGCGGCAAACCGCACAACGATACAAGGCCATAAACAGACCGTTCCCACTGCGTGCCCGACACGGAAACCCGCGCCAAATCAGGTGCATTTCACCGTCGCACTGCCAAAAAACGCTTCCAGCCGATGACGTTTTATCTCTGTCGCATTGCAAATCCGGTTACTTCTCCCAACCAAAGCATTTACTATAAAACCATTATATACCAGCCCGCACAAAAAGTCTACTATTATTTTAAATAGGCAGTGAACAAATGCACGCTTATAATGTAACCATCCTGTCATTCTGAGCGAAGCGAAGAATCTTTGTCAACATTCACGCAACATCAAAATTCATTTCACAAAGATTCTTCGCCTTTCAAACAGCATAGACTCCATAAACGGGAATTTGCTCAGAATGACGTGCGGGTCATCGGCTTGCAGCGCAAGGCGCGACTGCAATGACGAAAAGAACGTCTTTTATCCACTGCCTTTTAAATCACACATCGTTGCGGGCGACATCAGCGTATGTTTCCGCCTTCACAACTACACGGCTTTCGCCATCTTTTGTCATAACTATAGCGGGGCGCGGCAAGCGATTGTAATTTGACGACATGGAGTAATTATATGCGCCGGTGGCAAGTACTGCCAGCACATCCCCCCGCCTGCAATGCGGAAGCGAAACATTTTCTTGAATCAAATCGCCGCTTTCACAACACCGTCCCGCAACAGTGACAACATCGGTTCCCGGCTCTGACGGACAGTCCGCCGCCAACACTGTATACGTCGATTTATACAGCGCATACCGTGGATTGTCGGCCATGCCGCCATCAACAATAGCATACTTGCGGACATCGGGAATGTCCTTAACCGAACCGACAGTATACAGCGTAATCCCAGCAGGCGCAACAACCGAACGTCCAGGTTCAATCAAAATATACGGTGCAGGAATTCCAAGCTTCTTCGCTGTTTCGCTCACTACCTTAGCGGCAACCTCCACACACTCATCCAAAGCACGAGGGTCATCGGCATTTGTATATTTGATACCAAACCCGCCGCCAAGATTAAGCTCGGGCAATAACACTCCGGCATTTTTTTGAATATCTGACATAAACCCAATCATAATCTCCGCCGCATGAGCAAACGGTTCACCGTCGAAAATTTGCGAACCAATATGACAGTGTACACCTTTCAATGTAATGCTGTTCAGCTTTACAGCTTCCACGGCAACACGCAACGCGTCACCATTGGATAATGTAAACCCAAACTTTGAATCAATCTGTCCGGTTCTGACAAAATCATGCGTATGTGCATCAACTCCGGGTGCAATTCTCAAATGCACATTTGCGGTTCTGCCCATTTCAGATGCAATATTCGACAAAACATAAAGCTCATCCATATTATCAACCACAATACGCCCAACGCCATACGCAAGCGCCATGCGCAGCTCGGTTTCGGTCTTATTATTTCCGTGGAAATAAATCCGTTCAGCGGGAAAATCCACCTGCATGGCGGTATATAATTCCCCGCCGGAAACAACGTCAATACCTACACCTTCCTCTGCAACAATGCGGTAAAGCTCCTTAAAGCTCGCCGCTTTGCTTGCAAAAAGCACCATACCGCCGCTCTCGCAGCAACGGTCAACAGCACTCTTAAACAAACGCAATGTCCCGCGAATCATGCTCTCATCCATTACATAAAGTGGTGTCCCATACTGCTTTGCCAATGCAACCGTATCACATCCGCCGATAGAGAGATTCCCATTATCCGCCACACCTAAGCAATCTGAAAAAAACATTATATACACAACCTTTTCCGGTTAATCTTCTTGATTATCATATTCTTCGTCTTCATTTTCACTCACATACTCAATTAATTCCCGCACTTCCCCCACGCCCTCACGGGTAACGGCTGAAAAGGGATACAACTTTACACCTTCATACTCCTTTAACTCGACTTCAACCTCTTCAAGCCGCGTTTTCCTCTGCGTTTTATTGAGCTTGTCCATCTTGGTAAGCGCAATAACAAACGGAATTTCACGCTCGGTAAGATATTCAATCATTGTCATATCGTCCTTGGTAGGTGGGTGGCGCGAATCCACAAGCTGAATTACCAAACGAAGGTCGCGGTCTTGGTCAAAATATCCTTCAATCAACTTTGCCCAGCGCTTTTTCTCCGCATTCGACACCTTTGCATAACCATATCCGGGTAAATCAACCAATCTCACTTCCCCAAGATGGTAAAAGTTAATTGTAGCCGTTTTTCCTGGTGTAGCACTCACGCGTGCCAAGGACTTTCGCCCAAGCACGGCATTAATCAATGAAGATTTTCCCACATTCGACCGTCCGGAAAACACAATTTCCGGCACATCCGACGGCATAAGCTGGCTGGCTTTGCCAAAGGAAATCTCAAATTCCGCAATATTCCAATTCAGTTTCAACATCTCACCCCTTCAAGCTACTGCCGCGCGACCGGCGCAGAACCTTTAACAACCGGTAAATCAGACACAACCGGCTTAGATTTACTCAACAAATTCCCCGACTTTGGAGAGCCGACCAGCGCGCAATCAATAACCGTATCCAGTGTTTCCGCCGTCACAAAGCGCACATTTTCTTTAACTACCAAATCAACCTCAGCAAGATCCGATTCGTTTTCTGCCGGAATAACAACGGTTTTGATACGATGACGGTATGCCGCCATGCTCTTTTCCCGCAGTCCGCCAATAGGCAGAACCCGACCGCGCAGTGAAATTTCGCCGGTCATTGCAATGTTATGACTAATCGGAATACCGGTCAGCGCAGAAATCATGGCCGTAGCGATAGCAACACCCGCCGAAGGTCCGTCCTTGGGCACAGCGCCTTCCAAAGCATGAATATGTATATCCTTATTTTTATGAAACTCCGCGTCAATATTCCATTCACGCGCGCGGCTGCGGACATAACTGACAGCAGTACGCGCGGATTCCTTCATCACATCACCAAGCGAACCGGTCAACTCTATTTTCCCGCTGCCGTCCAAAACTGCAACCTCAATCGGCATAACCTCACCACCGACAGATGTCCATGCCAGCCCGTTTACAAGACCGACTTCATCACCTGATGTGGTGTCCTCACGGAACTTACGAGGTCCAAGTATATCATTCAGCATCTCTGGCTTCACACGAATTGACTTAATATCATTTTCAACCAGCTTACGCACACTCTTGCGGCACAGCTTGGTAATACAACGCTCCAGCTCACGCACACCGGATTCCCGCGTATATCCATCAATAATCAACCTTATTGCCTCATCATCTATACGAAGTTGGCGCAGTGTCATTCCGTGCCGGCGAATCTGCCGTTTCAGCAGATGGTTTTTAGCGATATGAAATTTTTCATCCGCAGTATAGCTTGACAAACTGATAATTTCCATACGGTCATACAACGGCCGGGGAATATTACCGACATCATTTGCAGTGGTAATAAACAATACCTGCGACAAATTATATGGCAGTTCTATATAGTGGTCACGAAAAGCGTGATTTTGCTCGCTGTCCAGCACCTCCAGCATAGCGGCGGACGGGTCGCCGCGGAAATCGTTGCCCATTTTATCAATTTCATCCAGCAAAATGACAGGATTTGACGAGCCCGCCTGCTTAATGGCGTTGATAATCCGTCCCGCCATAGCTCCGATATATGTACGCCGATGTCCGCGAATATCCGACTCATCACGTGTTCCGCCAAGCGAAATGCGAACATATTTCCGTCCCATAGCTTCAGCGACCGACCGCGCAATGGAGGTTTTTCCCACTCCGGGAGGTCCCGCAAGACAGATAATCTGCCCTTTAATATCCGGCGCAAGTTTTCGCACGGCCAAAAGCTCCAAAATACGGTCCTTGACCTTTTCCATCCCGTAATGCTCTTTATCAAGCACACGTTTCGCATCTGTCAATTCAATTTTATCATGTGTAAAAACATTCCACGGCAACGCGAGACAAGCCTCAATGTATCCGCGAATAACAGTAGCCTCATGTGACCCCGGCGGCATTTTCTCCAACCTGTCACACTCTGCAAGCAGTTTTTCTTCCGAATCATACTGTAACCCCAGCTTCGCAATACGGCCGCGATAGTCGCCGGCTTCATCTTGAGGATTATCACCCTCACCAAGCTCTTGCGAAATAACCTTCAACTGCTCCCGCAAATAATAATCACGCTGGTTTTGATTCATTTGCTCATGCACGCGGTCGTGGATATTCTGCTCCAACGCAAGAACCGCAATTTCCTTTTCCAAAAGTAGTATAAGCATCTCCACCCGCTTTTTAAGGCTGAGTGTTTCAAGAAGCTTTTGCTTGTCATCGGGGTCAAAAGTGCTGTAATATGCAATATAATCCGTAAGATGCCCGATATCATCCGCCGACGCGACATTTTTATCCATATCTGAATCAAGAACCGGCGGTGAATATGAAAAATATGTATCAAAAACCTGCTTACATTGACGAAGCATCGCCTGCCTCATCAACTGATTTTTCGCCGCACTGACAGTAACACATTCCCGCATATTTCCCAAAATATACGGTTCAATATGCTCCACACCGGTCAGCTTGGCGCGATAAAGCCCATCCGCCGCCACGCGCACAACATCATTCGGAAGCTTGAGCACCTGCCGAACACGTGCCACAACCCCCATGCGATAAAGCTCATTTTCCTTCGGATTATCAATCGACATATCCTTTTGCGCCACCAAAAACACAAGCTGGTCATGCATCATCGCTTCATTAAGAGAATGAAGCGACTTGTGACGGCCAACATCGAAATGGAGAGCCATGCCCGGAAAAAGAACAGAACCGCGCAACGGAAGAACCGGCAGTTGAATAGTTCTTATTATATTAGATTTCTTATTATCCATGTTGAAAACCATGCCTTTCGCTGAAAATAACGAGAAAAGGGACAAACGGAAACGGCAAAACCAGCCGTACCATCTGACCCTTTAGTGTTACGCCGTTACTTGACGGCGTGTTGGTTTACCTTTTGATTTCGGCGGCAATTGCGGCTTGAAAGGCTTGCGGTCGGGGTTGTGTATGAGCTGTGCTTCCCCCGCGTTATCCACAAAATCGTTGTCAATAACTACCCTTTCAATGGTATGGTCAGAAGGCACATCAAACATCAACCGTGTGAGCAATCCTTCCATAACAGAGCGAAGTCCGCGTGCGCCGGTATTCAGCTCCACTGTCTTTTTGGCAACAGCCGCAAGCGCCTCCTGCGTAAATTCAAGCGCAACATTATCCAGCGTAAACAACTGCATATATTGTTTCATAATCGCATTTTTAGGTTCGGTCAAAATTCTGACCAACGTTTCCTCATCAAGCTGTTCCAAAGTAGTTACCACCGGCAGACGTCCAACAAGTTCGGGGATCAGTCCGAATTTAATCAAATCCTGCGGGATAAACTGTTTGAGCAGCCTACTGCGCTCGGTATCCTTTTTGGAATGCACCTCGCTGCCGAATCCCAAAGAACCGGTAGCAATACGGCGTTCGATAATAGCATCCATTCCGTCAAACGCACCGCCGCAGATAAACAGAATATTGGAAGTATCAATCTGAATAAACTCCTGCTGGGGATGTTTTCGTCCACCGGAAGGCGGAACATTCGAAACGGTACCCTCAACAATTTTCAGCAACGCCTGTTGTACTCCCTCGCCGCTGACATCCCTTGTAATCGAGGGATTTTCGCTGCGACGGGCTATCTTATCAATTTCGTCAACATAAATAATGCCGCGTTCCGCTTTTTCGACATCGAAATCCGCCGCTTGAATCAAACGAAGCAAAATGTTTTCGACATCCTCGCCGACATACCCTGCCTCGGTCAAGGTAGTGGCATCGGTCAATGCAAAGGGAACATCCAAAATCCGCGCCAGGGTCTGCGCCAAAGCCGTTTTACCGACACCGGTCGGACCAAGCAGCAAAACATTACTCTTGCCAAGCTCCACATCCGACACGAATCCGTAATAAATCCGCTTATAGTGGTTGTAAACCGCAACAGACAACGCAATTTTAGCATCGTCCTGTCCGATAACATATTGGTCAAGTCCATCCTTAATTTCTTTCGGAGTTGGCAAATGCGGCGGAACCTCGGAAGACACTCTGCGCCGTGGCGAGTGGTCGCTCTCGTTCAGAATAGACTGACAAAGTTCCACACATTCATCGCAGATATAAACGCCTTGACCGGCGAGCAGCCGCTCTACTTCCTCCCTTGTTTTACCGCAGAAGGAGCAAAAAACCTGAGACGTATCTTCACTTTTTGGCATAACAAATCATGTCCCCTTCCGACTTAATCACTCGCCGCGTTTGGTAATAACCTGGTCAATAAGCCCGTATTCCCTGGCGTTTTGAGCAGTCATAAAATTATCGCGGTCGGTGTCGCGTTCAATAGTTTCCACATTTTGTCCGGTCATCTCGGCAAGCAAAGTATTCATACGACCCTTAACAAACAAAATATGCTCCGCTTGAATTTTAATATCGCTGGCCTGTCCTCTCGACCCGCCAAGCGGTTGATGAATCATAATTTCGCTGTTAGGCAAAGCTTTGCGCTTACCCTTAGAACCGGCAGCCAGCAAAAACGCGCCCATGCTCGCCGCCATACCGATACAAATAGTGGACACATCACACTTTATAAACTGCATGGTATCATAAATAGCCATTCCGGCGGTAATCGCACCGCCGGGGCTGTTTATATAAAGGTCAATATCCTTATCAGGATCCTGCCCCTCCAGGTAAATCAATTGAGACACCACAAGAGAAGCCGTTGCATCATTGATTTCATCTGACAGCATAATAATACGGTCATTCAAAAGTCGGGAAAAAATATCATAACTACGTTCGCCGCGGCTGGTTTGCTCCACAACATAAGGCACAAGGCTCATATAACTCAACCCTCTTTCTCAAAAGCTATTATATCCGAAAAACGGAATGCTTAATCACTAAGCAACAGAAGTTTCTTTAATCAGCTCAACCGCCTTGCCAAGCGCAACATCAAGAGCCAAATCCTTTTCATTAACAAATTCACGGATTTTATCGACCTCAATTTTATACATCTCAGCCATTTTAACATATTCAGCCTCAATATCCTCGGCGGAGGGAACGATATTTTCAAGCTTAACAACCTTTTCCAGCGCCAAGCGGATTTTAACCTGCTTTTCAGCTTGTTCACGGAATCCGTCGCGGAAAGCTTCCATTTCCATGCCGGTGTATTGCAAATATGTAGGCAAATTAAGACCCTGCGACTGCAAGCGGTTTTCGAATTCACGCACGCTTCCCTCTATGCGGTTGTTGTACATAGCCTGCGGAATCTCACCCGATACGCCATCGGCAAGCTTTTCAAGCAACGTGGACTCAAATGCCTCATCAGCCGCATTTTCACGACTTGTTTCCAGCTTGGTGCGAAGGTCGCCACGCAGTTCGTCCAATGTGTCAAACTCGCTGGTATCCTTAACAAAATCGTCGTTCAGCTCCGGAAGCTCCCGAGTCTTAATCTCGTGCAGTTTGCACTTAAACACCGCCGCTTTGCCTGCCAATTCCTCGGCTTGATAATCCTCCGGGAATGTTACATTGACATCAAATTCATCGCCTGCGTTTTTGCCGGCAATCTGCTCCTCAAAACCGGGGATAAACTGACCCGATCCCAAAACCAAGCTATAATTATCAGCCTTGCCGCCATCAAAAGCAACATCGTCAACATATCCGTCAAAATCAAAAATTACGGTATCATCGTTCGCCGCCGAACGGTCACTGATTTCAACCAAACGGGAATTACGGTCCTGAATTTTTTCAATCTCAGCCGCAACGTCATCATCGGTAACCGGCTCACAAACTCTGGCGGCCTTCAAACCTTTGTACCCGGCCAGCTCAACTTCGGGTTTGACAGTAATAACAGCCTTAAAAACAAGACCATCTTTACCAACCGAAACAACGTCCAAATCCACCTTATCCTCGACATACTCATACCCGGATTCGCTGATGGCGGCGTCCATGGCATCGGGATACAAATCATTGATAGCATCCTCATAAAAAACCGACTCACCATATACCTTTTCCACAAGGTGGCGCGGCGCCTTGCCCTTACGAAAACCGGGCATGTTAATTTTTCCGATATTCTTTTTGAAAGCCTTGCCAACCGCAACCTCAAAATCGGCGGCGTTCACTTCAATTTCCAACTCAATACGGTTGGTCTCTACTTGATTAGCTGATTTCAAACTCATTATTTGTTTCATCCTTTTCCTCTTTTAAGTAATTTGCGAGATATTATACCATATCAAAACGGATTTCGCTATGCTTTTTTCAAAATTTCTTTAAATATTCAAAACTTTTTACAGTCTTTTAACATTTACCGCACCAATACCGGCGTAAAACCCACCGCATCACATGAAATAAGTGTCAATTTCACCCCTCGAATCTCACGCGGAGCAATTTTGTGCACGCCCGGTCCGTGCAAATGTCCATAATAACAAAGCTTGATTTCGTGCTTTTCCAGCACATCCATAATTTCATCACATATCACATCACCATAAAACGGCGGATAATGCAAAAACGCCACCGGCTGTTTTCCTGTTTTTTTCGCGGCACACAACGACATTTCCAGTCGTCCTGCCTCCCGCAAAATAATTCGCCGGTCGTTCTCAAGCTCGCTGCCACTTTCCCCCGACATGCCGTTTTTTTCACCCGCGCCATAAAACCATCCGCGCGTTCCGCAAACAGCATAATCTTCCGTTTCCTCGGCGCTGTTGTGCACAATAGTCAGTGAATCAAAGCCGCTTTTAGATAAAAAATCATCCATTTTTTTGCGTGTAGTCCACCAATAATCGTGATTGCCCTTGAATAAGAGCTTGCGACCAGGCAACGAATGTAAAAATGTAAAATCCCGAACCGCTTTTTCCAGCGACATAGCCCACGACACATCGCCGGCAATAACTACAGTATCCCCATCACGTACAAGCTCCCGCCACTTTTTCTCCAGCCGATGCACATATCCGTCCCAACCGGGAAAAATGTCCATCGGCTTATCGTCGCCAAGCGATAAATGCGTGTCAGCAATTGCAAAAAGAGCCATACAAAACCTCGTTTCTAAAATGGGATGATTCACGCGTTTCGGGGAATGCTATACACGTGTCGAAAAGCTGCACAAAAACAATAAAAGGAATGATGAAAATGGATTTTAAAAACCAAAAAGATTTGCAAACCAAAATCACCTGTAATGTTGAAAACTGTCACTATCACGGCGGGAAAAATTGCTGTACCGCCGGAAAAATCCAAGTTGGTCCAGTTCATGCGATAAGTCCGACCGACACCATATGTGCAACCTTCAAAGCAGAAAGCTAAGCAAAAGCAACTTGTGCATTGTTCAAGAAAACGCATCGCGTTTTCGCAAGGGTGCAAATGCCGGCTAATAATCGAGAAACGCTAAAGCACCCTTACGCGTCGATATTCAGCATATCACGTACAACCTGCCGCATATCGGCGCGGTTACATACATTATCAAACCGCGTTTTTTTGCCGGCAAGTCCCGCAAGCGGCGGCGGAATTTCGCAACCGCTAACACCGGCAAGCATATCCAGTTTTTCAAATTCATCCACATCGGAGGTTTCGGCAGCAATATCAACTGCGGCAAGCACACTGTCAGCGAATTTATACGGATTGGCGGTGGAAGCAATCACCGTCACCGTATTATCTCCGGTATCGCTGCGGTATTGCTCATAAACATGCAGCCCAACAGCGGTATGAGTATCGCAAAGATATCCATATTTTTCAAATGCATCGCGAATAACCTCCGCAGTTTGTGCATCATCACACCAACCCGCCGAAAACAGCTCCGACAACCGCCGCCGCACGTTATCCGATACAGAATAAGTCCCGGTGTCCGCCAACTCTTTCATAAGTCCCGCGATTTCATTCGCGTTACCATCCGACAAAGCATAAAGCAACCGCTCCAAATTTGACGAAATAAGAATATCCATTGATGGTGAATCGGTGGTAAAAAAATCACGATTACGGTCATAAACTCCGGTTTTAACAAAATCGGTCAGCACGTTATTTTTGTTTGATGCACAAATCATGCGGTTAATCGGCAACCCCATTTCCCGCGCATAGTAAGCCGCCAAAATGTTACCGAAATTCCCGGTCGGAACCACAACATTCATGCGGTCTCCCACAGAAATTTTTCCCGCCGCCAGCAAATCGGCATAAGCCGAGAAATAATACACAATCTGTGGCACAAGCCGTCCCCAGTTGATAGAATTAGCACTGGAAAACATCATATTCTCGTCTGCAAGTTTTTTCCCAAAATCCGCATCAGTGAAAATAGCCTTAACGCCATTTTGCGCATCATCGAAATTCCCACGAATAGCGCAAACCTCCACATTTCCGCCCTCTTGAGTTGTCATTTGCAGCTTTTGCATTGGAGAAACGCCATCCTCCGGATAAAACACAAGGATTTTAGTGTTTTCAGCATCCTTAAACCCTTCCAACGCCGCCTTGCCGGTATCGCCGGAGGTAGCCACCAATATAACAATTTTCTTACCGCCCGCCGTGCGTTTAGCGGATACCCGCATAAAATGCGGCAAAATCTGCAAAGCCATATCCTTGAAAGCGCAGGTGGGACCATGCCACAGCTCCAGCATATGGACACCGTCATACAATTCATGCAACGGCGCGATATCTTTATTGCGGAAACGGTCAGCGGCATATGCCCGGACAACGCATTCATCAATCTCGTCCGCGGTAAAATCGGTTAAAAAACGGGACAACACCGCTACCGCACGCTGTTTATAATCCATTCCTGCCATAGCGCTGATTTCATCCGCCGACACCGTCGGAAGATTTTGCGGCACAAACAAACCGCCGTCAGCAGATATTCCCCGGGAAATAGCCTCTGCCGCCGAAACACTGACCAAAGCGTCACGCGTGCTGTTGTACATCATAATTTTAATCATTCCTTCCAAAATTAACAGTCACATTTCAGAATGACCTACCATTAATTATACCTCTTTTGACGTATTTGTCAAAGCTTTCTTGAAGAATTCATAGGAATTAACAAAAAACAACCATTCCAATAAAGTTTCCTCATACTGTTTTTGAAGCAGATGCTCATAAAACCGTTCAACCATTTGAATTCCGCCCCATTCCGTCGGAATATCCGTACCATCAAAATCAAATCCCAGCGCCACTGTTCGCTCACCGCCCAGCGATAAATAGCGGTCAAGATGGCGGCGCAGTCCGTCAAAACTCTGCTCCCCCAGCTGATCCGGGCACAGGTTCAATCCGACCACACCGCCGGCATCACGCAGAGCGGCAAATTGTTCATCGGTCAGATTTCGCGGATGAGAATGCACTGAATCTGACACCGAATGTGTGGCGGCAACGGTGTTCCCGCCACACTCCATCACATCCCAAAATCCACGCTGGTTGAGATGCGACACATCCGGCACAATTCCAAGCTCCGCCATACGTTGAACCGCAGCCTTTCCGAACATCGTCAAGCCATCATCGCATCCAGAAAGGCATCCGCAGCCAAGCTCGTTGCTGCCATTCCATGTAACGGTAATCAACTTTACACCATAACCCGCCAACAAATCTAATGTGTCCAAACGACCCGCCAGCGCGCTGCCGCCTTCAACCGTTAATATTGCGGCGCATTTATGCTCGCGAAACGCCTTATCCATGTGTTCCGGCGTAGTCACTATAGCCATTTTATCAGCATTACAAACCGACTGCTCATACACCATCTCTAAAACAGCACGGCACTGCCGCCATGCATCCTCACCGCGCAGCTCGTCCGGCATCCACACCGCAAACGCCTGTGCCCACGCATCAGCGGACAGTCCGCGCTCCAAATCAACGTGTAACCCGTTGCGCCCCAGCCCACAGCCCGTCTTATAGCACTCATACAATGTATCACAATGCAAATCAAAAAGCTTCATGCAAATCTCCCGCTTCAAAAGCCCCGATGATATGATCCAGCTCCACTGGATTCATGGGCTTTCCTATTTCTGTTATAATTTCAATAACGTCAAAACGCGGTTGCAAATCAATTTTATTCATTTGGATATACAACATAGCCGTCTTAATAATTTTTCGTTGTTTATTCCGCGTAACAGCTTCACGCGGCGCATACAACGCATCCTCGCTGCGCGTCTTAACCTCTACGAATATAATGTACGCTCCATCAGATGCGATTATGTCTATTTCTCCAAACCGGCTGTGCTGATTACACGTCCACACATCATATCCCTTATCCCGCAAAAATCTGGCGGCAATAACCTCTCCCGCCGCTCCTGCCGATATTCCAGCCATGTAATGTCAAATCCTTTTACAGTATATTTTTCAAAAAGCTCATACGATGTACCGGCGACGGCCCATATTTGCGAATCATTTCCATGTGCAGCGCCGTTCCATACCCTTTATGCTTCGCAAAACAATACTGCGGATACTCGCGGTCCATCTCAACCAGCAACCGGTCACGGCTGACCTTAGCCAACACAGATGCCGCCGCAATGGAAGCCGACAAGCTATCGCCTTTTATAATGGTATGTACCGGCCGAGTGACCGCCGGCGGTGTTCTGTTTCCGTCAACAAGCACAAGCCCCGGATTCACCCTCAGCCCCTCCACTGCCCGTGTCATGGCAAGGAATGTCGCCTGTAAAATATTCAGCCGTTCAATTTCATCCACCGAAGCCGACGCGACGCAATAATCCTCCGCACGTTCGGTAATAATATCAAACAAAGCTTCTCTCTTTTTTTCGCTCAACTTTTTGGAGTCATTCAAACCCTCAATTTCAACATCCGGCATAAAAACTGCCGCGGCAGCAAAAACCGGTCCGGCAAGCGGACCGCGTCCCGCCTCGTCCACACCGCACAAGATTGTATATCCTTCATTCCTTATTGCTTCATCATAATCAAAGATTTCCACATTCTCCACCGCTTTTTCCACATTTTTCCATTTAGGTAAGTAATGATTAAATCACAACTATCGGGTAATATGCTCCAAAGTAATGCGACCGATTTTTCCGCCGCGAAACTCATCAAGCAGCATAATTGCCGCCCGTTCCGTATCGGTTTCTCCGCCCGAAATAAGCATTCCGCGCTTGCGTCCAATCAACTTGAGCAGCTCCCAGGACTCCTCCGGAAAAGGCGGCTCCACCTTATAGCGGGCAGTGAGCAGCGGCGCATAATTCTCCGCCAACAGTGTAAGCAGTCCGCATACAAGCTCCTCGCTGTCCAAAATTTCATCACGTATCGCACCGGTATAAGCCAAATGCTTTGCCACGGTTTGGTCGTCAAATTTCGGCCATAACACACCCGGCGTATCAAGCATGAGCGTTCCGTCAGCGGCGGAAAACCATTGATTTCCGCGCGTAACACCCGGCTTGTCCGCCACCTTAGCCTTGCCGCCCTTTGCCATGCGGTTGATAAATGAGGATTTACCGGAATTGGGGATTCCAACCACCATCAAATGAACAGAACGTCCAATCATTCCCTTTGCATGCCACGCTTTAATCTTTTCCGACAGCACATCTTTCACTGCCGGCATAACATTGTTCAACCCGCGGCCTGTACGGCAATCCACAGCCAATGCGCGAGTTTTGCGCCCGCCGGCATCGTCATCATTCCTAAGCCGGTCAATCCACTGCGAAGTGGCGGCGTCATCCGCCAAATCCGCCTTATTAAGCAGTATAACACGCGGTTTTCCGGCCGTCATTTCATCAAGATCGGGGTTGCGGCTGCTCACAGCAATGCGCGCATCTGCAAGCTCCACCACAGCATCAATAAGCGACATACTCTCACGAATACGCCGCTTAGTTTTAGTCATATGTCCCGGATACCACTGTATCTGTCCAGATTGCGCCATAATATTAAACCTTTCCGAAATGGTTCAGCGGAGCAAAACGAAATGCCACTTTACCAATCACGTCTTCAACATTAACAAAATCAATTTCCTGTCTTCGGCTGTCCAATGACACTGTTCGGTTATCGCCAAAAACCACAATATGCCCCGGCGGAACAACCCGCGGCTCAACACCAAATTCATTCGGAGATGTAATGCCCTTATTGCCCTCCGGAATATTAAGATACGGTTCCTCCAGCACAACGTTGTTCAGCACCACCTCGCAGGTATCCGGCAATATCTGAATAACATCCCCTGCAACCGCAATAACCCTTTTTATCAACGGGTCATCGGTATACCGGTCAACAATAACAATATCACCGCGCTCCGGCTCATACATAAATGTATAGACCAACAGCCTGTCACCACTTTTATCATCCCTTTTCGAAGGGTCAGAGCCGGTGAGCGTTGGATACATTGACGGTCCAACCACGCTGACAACACGAAAAAAGAAAATGAACACGATAATAACACAAATAAGCGCGGTAGCCAGCGTAGATGTCCACTCATACAGCAACTCCACAGCACTTGGTTTTTTGATTTCTTCTCCCGTTTCGTCGCTGTTATTATTTTTAAATAACTTTTCAAAAAAGCTCATTTTATCAACCTATTTCCCCGAAACGTTCAAATGGAAACAAACGGAAAAATGCCTTCCCAATAATTCTATGATTTTCAATATACCCGATATCCCGGCTGTCCGACGACCATCGGCGGTTATCTCCCATAACAAAAACATGTCCCTGCGGCACTTCCCAATGCGATGATTTTGCCCAAAAGTCACTTTCATCCGAATATGACCCGTCTGCCTGCAAACTGTCATAAACATACGGCTCAATCAGCTCATCGCCGTTGAGATAAACCTTATGCTCGTCAGCATCTATTATAAGAACATCTCCGCCAACCGCTATAATACGCTTAACCAGCGGCGCGCGGTTCTCCCGGCTGACAATAACAATGTCGCCTCTCTGCGGAGTGTACGGGTAACTCGTAACCAGCAGCCGCTCACCATTTATCAGCGTGCTCAACATGGAAGAACCATCCACACTGACACTTCTGAAAACAAAGGTGGCTAACAACAAAAAAGCGACAAGAGAAAAAACCAAAAGCCCGGTCCACTCATATACAGACTCCATAATTCCTTCATTCTCGGGAACAGAATTCAATTCCGGCTCAACAGCTTCAACACTCATTACAACACCCACTCTCCAATAGAACAAACAGGGTCAGCATCCAAAGACGGACACTGACCCCGATGTATCACTCCCACAATCAAGTACATCATGGGTTTTACTTCAACAGTATTAACGACTTAGCGAATAAGTTCCTTAACCTTAGCAGCTTTTCCGACACGGTCACGGAGATAATACAGCTTACCACGGCGAACTCTGCCGCAACGAACCACGCGAACATCGGCAACATTCGGCGAATGCATCGGGAACACGCGCTCCACACCAACACCATAAGACACACGGCGAACAGTAAAGGTTTCGGCAACGCCGCCGCCTTTTTTCGCAATAACAGTGCCCTCAAACATCTGAATTCTCTGACGCTCACCTTCGCGGATACGAACATCAACACGAACGGTATCTCCGATTTGGAACGAAGGAAGAGCTTCCTTCAAGCTGCCGTCAGAAATCAATTTCAACTTATTTTCCATACTTCTTCAACCTCTCAAATACTCAAGTCAGACGTTCATGACAACGGAAAACCGTTAACAGAGGACCGCCCGCTCCGGCACGACTTGCGCACCAATCCCGCAAAAAACCTTTTTCTGCGATAACACCGATACATATTAACACATCACGCAAAAAATTGCAAGTGCTAATTTAAGAAATTTTCGATTTTGTGTAATTATCTATTCATATTCTACGCGAATGCCGCCCGATGTTGCCCTAAGAACCAAATCAACCACAGGATTTTCGCCAATACTTGCCATAGCGCTGTTATCATCTTTATTCATCAAAAAGTCGCCGCGAATGCCGCCGGATGTTGTTTTCGCGTCCATTCGGAATGACAAATTTTCATGAATTGACAACCGGATGCCGCCGGATGTTGTTGTAACCTTCACCTCGCCGGTTGGGTCAGTCAATGTCATCCGGACACCGCCGGAATTTGTTTTCACGCTGCCGCCGCCCGAAATCCCGACAACATTAATCCCGCCGGAACTGCTGTTCAGAGTATATTGTTTGGCGATTATGCTTTCCATCCGAATACCGCCGGATGTTGTGGAAGCCTTTAATTCACGCGTATTAATCGGCATATGCGATCTTATTCCGCCCGAAGTGGTTTTTAATGAAATTTCATCAGTTTTGACTAAACCATCAACGGTAACTCCACCGGACACCGCTTCCGCCGTAATTTTATCCGCGGTCAGCGAATTCAAAATCCGGATTCCGCCTGATGTTGTTTTCATCGCAATTTCATTGGTTTTAACCGTACCGTCAACAATAACTCCACCGGAAACCGCCGCCGCTGTAATCTTATCCGTGGTCAGCGAGTTCGAAATTCGAATTCCGCCCGATGTTGTTTTCAGATTTGCTTCATTCCATTCAAAGCTATCCACAATCTCTACGCCGCCGGCATCTGTTTCCGCGTTCACTGTACCGGAAAAGCTTTCCGGAATTTCAATTACAAGCTTTCTTGCTTTCCAGAAAAAATCGAATGACACTACACGCATATTCGATTTTATAGCAATTTCAGTAACATCGCCTGTTTGCTTAAAAGTAAACAGCTCATCATCCCGAATATTCGAGCCATATTGACTAACCACAATCTCGTTGCCGTCAGTTTTACTCAGCTCAATCTTATAGTTATGTCCGGACACGCGGATTGCTCCATTATCAAAACAAGGTAAATTTTTGGTTTTCACCGGAACTCCGTCCTCTCTCATTGCAGGTGCCCCCCCTTGTATAATCATGACCCCGGAACCGACAGCGAGCACTGTAACCATAACCCAAACTACAATACCGGCAGCCACAAGAATTTTTTTAATCATTTTGTATGTTCCTCCTTTATCCTCGGCAGATTTTGAAATATTAAGTAAGTGAAGATGTGCGGCTTGATTCAATCAATGCTTACCTAATCATTGTCGGGCTGGTTCCACAATGCTACAAAGCGAATAATCTGTTCCAAGGCTGCCGCGCCAAGGAAAATCATCCACGACCACACCCATGCACCAAATGTAAAGCTTATGATAAAGTATAAAACAACTGTACCCGTCCACAAAATACCATGCCACGCCTTTCTGCGTGCCGCGGGCGAGAAAGTGAACACCATTATCTGCTGGATACACGCACCAACAAGGAAAAGTATCCACGAAATGTCCCATCTGCCGGTTGCAAAGCTTATTGCAAGATAGAACACCACAAGCAGTGTCCACAGTGACGACGATGCGGCTCTTTTCATCTTCGCACGCCGTGAATTTCCTGCCGCAGCTTCCTTATATTCCTCAACGAATGTATCATTCGCCTTGCAATAATTCGATTCCACCCGCGCAATATTCGCACCATACACAATAAGTCCGGTAGCAACGGCACAAATGCAAGTCATAACAATCATTCCCGCGGTTTCCATCATCAAAAGTCCCATAAACAGAAACGCCGCAAGACTGAGCACATAAAGCGCAACACCAACCGAAATGAACAAACTGCGCAAGCTTTTTCCGGAGTTTTCCGAATTTGCGCCGTCAGGTGATCGGCCGGTAATAACACCAATCAAATCGCTGATATCACCGATACCCGAAACAACTGTAGTAAACGCGTCATCCTCCGAATGACCCTCCGAAATCAAATCATTATACTTATCATTGAGACCTGCAAGCAACTCCTCTTTGACCTCCGCAATCCGCGGTGTGACAGGCGCATTTGCAAACAATCCGTCAACATGCGCTGAAATTCTCTTGTTCATTACTAATTTTCCTCCCCATTTGTTATATTGTTTTGTACCGCGATTAGTGCGTCAATCAAAGTCTTTGCTTCAACCCATTCGTCGCAAGACTTTTCGAAAAAGCTTTTTCCCTCGCTTGTAATGCGATAATACCTTCGCCGTGCTCCGGTAGCCTCGTCTCCCCAATAGGAGGAGATATACCCGCCTTCCTCCAACCTGCGAAACGCGCCGTAGAGAGTAGCTTCCTTCAGCTCATACATACCCCCGCTAACTTCACGAATAGCCTTGTTAATTTTGTAACCATAGCTATCCTGTCTCGCAAGATGCGCCATTATAATTGTTTCGGTATGCCCTCGTATTAAATCAGATGTAACAGACACAACTTGTATGCCCCCTTTCCAAAATTTTCGGCAATCCATGTGTAAAATCACACAATTGGTTCGTGTGCGGTCATTATATCACGATGTACCTCGCCTGTCAAGGTATATTTTTTATCGAGATAAATATTTTTCAAAAATATCTATAAAAATGGAAATGGAATGAAATATTTATTGACTTTTCACCGACATACCACTATAATGTAAAATATTGTGTGGGGAAATGGATTTATATTCCCGCCATTCCGATTTTCGACGTCTCACGGCGTCGGGTCGTACAAAAAACATCTATTTGGGAGGATTTGCCGATGAAGCAAAGGGAAAAACCGGTTTTCTTCATCGTGGCTTTGTTCATCCTGGGACTGGCTTACACCGCAATTTTCGGTGTGTATACCAGTTACGGGGACAGGCACGACACGGTTATACGCGGAGCGAATGAGATTCGTCTTGGCACCGACATTCAAGGGGGCGTTGATGTTACATTTGGCCCGAGGGATGAAAGTATCAGCGTTACAGCAGAACAGATGGACGCGGTTCGTAATATTATCGAACGCCGTCTGGTGCTGAAAAACATTACCGATTCCGAAGTGTATTCCGATGTGAATAACAAACAGGTTTTGGCGCGTTATCCTTGGAAAAGCGGAGACGCCGATAAGGACGCTGTTCAAGCGGTCGAAGAACTCGGAAAAACTGCNNNCAA
>JGI994J12354_10000428_pt1 | contig 41667 bp, 32 predicted proteins | sample IntmicLarv3ML3BL_FD_12354 | JGI IMG/M metagenome (IMG submission 12354) | reverse complement strand
AAAAAAGGGCAGATATTATTATAACCTCAAACGGAGGCTACCCTCTGGATCAGAATATATATCAATCCGTAAAATGTATGAGCGCCGCCGAAGCCGCCGCAGGGGAAAATGCCGTTATTATCGCTTTGTCCTTCTGTGAGGACGGTACAGGGAGCGAAGATTTTTACAATGATTTAAAAGACTGCATAAGCCCGGAGGAGCTTTATAAGCGTTTAAGTGAAACTCCTATGGATAAAACCCTCCCCGACCAGTGGGAATCGCAGGTTCTCGCCCGTATTATGATTAAGCATAAAATAATATTTGTATGCAATGAGCAAATGCGCCCCTTTGCGGAAAAGATGAAACTTATAACTGCGGGGAATTTAAGCGAAGCATTTGAAATGGCCAAAGAGCTCAAGGGGGAAAATGCAAGTATTACAATTATTCCCGACGGGGTTTCCGTTATTGTTGAATCTTAAGGAAAATATACCAGCAAATCAGCTTATATATAAATTTTTCTCTGAAACTATGAATACTACTCAATAACCATTACACAAAGCAAATATCTCGCCATTGTAAGGAGAATATTATGAAAAATATACCAAATATTTTATCATCTGCAAGAATACTTCTGATTCCTCTGTTTACATGGCTTGCCCTTAACGGGCATGGGGAATGGGCAGCCTTTGTACTGGTTATTTCAGGCTTTACGGATATGCTGGACGGCTATCTTGCCAGAAAATATAATTGGATAACCCAGCTTGGCAAGGTTTTAGACCCTATGGCTGATAAGCTGACACAGATCAGCGTTTATCTCATACTTCTTTCAAGGATGCGCTGGCTTTGGCCTTTGTTTTCAACCATGATTTTAAAAGAATCTATTATGATTATTTTAGGCTACGGATTAATGAAGCGGGATATAAAAATTCAAGGTGCAAGGTGGTTTGGCAAGGTAACTACAACTGTTTTTTACATCGCCATGGCTATACTTCTGTTTTTCCCCAACTTGGCTGAAATCTGGCAGACCTCTCTTGTAAGCGTTACTCTTCTTTGCGTTGTCATATCCGCTGTTATGTATCTGCCTGAATATGTGAAATACAGACGTAGTGAAAAATAGAATAAACAAATCAGCTTCAAGCCGCCCGAATATAATTCAGGCGGTTTTTATTGCTGTCAACTTCCTGTCAAATTAATAAAATTTATATTTTTTGTATCAAACTTGTACAAATATCAATATTATATATTGACAGGGTTAAATCCGGGTGTTTAAGAAATGGCATAGTTCTAAAGGAGATTAAATATGAATGATGCCTGCTTAAGCAAATATTTCTGGCTTATGAAAGAAATTGAGGCAATAAAAAAGGATTTGGCCAAACCCCAGGCGCAATACATAACTCCCGACAGTGGCATGCTCGTTAAAGAGCGCGAAGATTTATTGAATAAAGCTCTCATAAAAGCCGCTCAGGAGGTTATAAAAATTGAAGAATATCTGGACAGCATTGAAGATGTGGAAATGAGAGTGCTGCTGCGGCTTCGTTATGTTTTGAGAATGACCTGGGAGGCAATAGGCGCGGAGATTTATATGTCACCCAGCGGCGCGCTTAGAAAATGTATGCGCTTTCTTAATGCTGATTAATTGTACATTAAAGCATAATGGATTATTTAAAAAGGATGGGTATTTGCCATATACCCGTCCTTTGCTGCGATATGGCTTAATTATATGGCAAAAATCTTACTTATGCTTTATAATTAAGTATAATAAGCTCATTTCAAATGATAGGGGAAAGCCATGACATCATCAATAAGCAAAAAGGAAGCAAAGCGCTTCATGCTTTATAAAAACGGATTAATCGGCCCTTATAAATTCGAGGGCAAAAACGGTGTAATGGATTATATCACTAAAGTTTCCCCTGTTCAGTATGATCCTGTCGATGTTTGCGGCAAAAGCCCTGAAATTACTTTGAACTCGCGGGTTAAAGGATTTAAGAAATCCATGATCTCTGAGCTTTTATATAAAGACCGGCTTTTATTCGATTATTATGATAAAGAAATGTGCATTTTGCTTATGAAGGATTGGAAATATTTTGAACGTACAAGGGAGCGCTACAGAAACAACAGCAAAAGCAAGGCAGAGCTTTCCCATGTGATTGAGGAGGTTCGCGGTATTATTGAAAAAGGCGGCGCAGCTGCCTCAAAGGATATTCCCATAAACGATAAAATAGACTGGTATTGGGCAAAAACTTCCGCTTCAAGGGCGGCGCTGGAAACCCTTTATCTACAGGGCGAGCTTATTGTAAGCAGCAGGAAAAATACGGTTAAATCCTATGATTTTGCCCATAGGCTTGTGCCTGAAAACTATTACAACCAAAAAGAACCCAATGAAAACGATTTGGATCATATTAAATGGCGGGTACTCCGCAGAATAGGCGCAACCGGGCTTTTGTGGAATAAATCTTCCGACGCGTTTTTAGGCATAAAGCCAATCGGCTCTAATAACCGCACAAAAGCCATAAATGAGCTTTATGATGAAAAGAAATTAGAAAAAATTATTATTAATGAAATAGATGAACCTTTTTATATGCTTTCAGCAGATATGCCTATGCTTGAATATGCTTTGGCTAATCCTGATTTAAAACCCCGTTGCGAGCTTATTGCCCCGCTGGATAATATTATTTGGGACAGGAAGCTCATTTATGAATTATTCGGCTTCTTCTACCGGTGGGAAATTTATACACCCCAGCCCAAGCGAAAATATGCCTATTATACGCTTCCCGTTTTATACGGAACGGATTTAATAGGCCGAATTGAATTAGTTAGAGATACAAAGGCAAAAATTCTTGTAAACAGAAATTTCTGGCCGGAGGACGGCATTAAAATTACAAAAACCATGGAAAATGCCATGGAAAAATCTATCGAAAAACTTGCAAAGATGAATGAAGTTTCATATGAAAAGCAGAAGTAAGCTACATTGTTTCCAGAGAGCCCATCATAATTAATATGGGTTCTTTTGATTCGTATACGGTGCTTTTGCCCTTTTATCTTAAAGAAAATGCCATCTGCACTATCCTTTATCCCTGATTCTGCATTTTAAAAAAGCAACGGCAATTAAATATGAGCTATCTGTTCTTCTATTAATTTAAAACGGCTATGCCGTTTTTTTATTTGCCACAAATTTTCCGACTGATAAAGATTTGTAAGCAATACCCCTTTAACTGCTTCAAATATGCTAAATATTTTCGCTCTTTTTGTCGTTTTGTTTTTAATATCTGCCGAGATTATATTACAAATTATTCCATTGCCGTAAACTATAATAGATTTAGCGGCTAAGCACACGGAGGACAATAATATGGAAATTTATGCCGACGTGGTTTTTTTAATTAACTGGGCAATGGACTTTTTCCTCTTTTGGGTAACAGGTATTCTGGCTAAAAAAAAATTAAAAGTATTCAGGCTTATAGCGGGTTCGGCTGCTGCTGCTCTGCTATACTGCATTTTAGTTTTCGCTCCTGTTGTAAGCCGGTATTATAACTTTTTTTCATCTTTAATTGTACTTATGAGCGGCATTATTATAGCCTTTGGTATAAAAGATATAAAGGATTTTGCGAAACTTTTGATTTTTGCCCATATATCGGCCTTTGCAGTGGGCGGCATCGGAAGTGCAATTTTTTATTATTCCAATATAAGTGATGTTATGGGCAATGCCATCGGCTTAACAATAAATTATTTTTCAATTAAAATACTCATTGCCTCTACCTGTATTTCGTATATAACAATTAAAATTGCCGCAAATATAATTAAGAGCCTCGCCATAAAAAAGCAAGCCATATACAATATACGCATCGGCTTTGGCTCTAAAACGGCCGAGCTTCCTGTTTTAGTGGATACCGGCCACAATTTAAGAGAGCCTTTAAGCAAAGCCTCTGTTATTATAGTCGAATTTGAATATATAAAGCATCTTCTGCCGGAGAAAATGCAGGAGCTATATGATTCAAGCGCTGATAATGATTTAAGCATGGTAATTTCCGCTCTTGCCGGAAGTGAAATGGAAAAAATCATACGCATGATTCCCTATAAAAGTTTAGGCAATGAAAACGGAATGCTAATGGGCTTTAAGCCTGCCTTTGCGGAAATTGACAAAGGCGGCGCAACAATATACCCCAAAAATGCCATTATAGGAATTTATAATCTTGCTTTAACAAAAACAAATGAATATCATGGGCTCATAAGCCCTGCTGCATTAAAAAATGAGGAATAACATACCAATATATAACAATCTCAGGAGGCTAATATGCTTTACTTTAGACTTATATTTTTGAACATAAGAAATTTAGCTTTAAATGCGCGAATAAAAATTTCAGGCGGCGAGGCAAATAATATTTATTATATCGGCGGCAGCAGCGTTTTGCCTACACCCTTAAACTCAAAGGAAGAATCTATGCTACTTTTAAAGCTGGGCAGCGATGAAGATACTCAAACAAAATCCATACTCATAGAACGCAATTTGAGGCTTGTTGTGTACATAGCGAGGAAATTTGAAAACACAGGCGTTAATGTTGAGGATTTAATATCTATTGGCACAATCGGTCTCATAAAAGCCATAAATACATTTAAAAAAGACAAAAATATAAAGCTGGCTACATATGCCTCGCGCTGTATAGAAAATGAAATTCTCATGTATCTAAGGCGCAATACCCGCACAAAAAGCGAAATATCCATAGACGAGCCCCTCAATGTAGATTGGGAGGGCAACGAGCTGCTCCTCTCCGATATATTGGGCACTGATGTTGATATAATTTACCGCGACATAGAGGATGAGGTTGATAAAGAGCTTTTAAACAAAGCCATGGAAAAGCTCTCCGGCAGGGAAAAGAAAATCGTTGAGCTGCGCTTCGGCTTAAAAACCCGAGGGGAGGAAATGACTCAAAAAGAGGTTGCCGATTTGCTGGGCATTTCCCAATCCTACATATCTAGGCTGGAAAAGAAAATAATCGGCCGCCTGAAAAAAGAAATAAATAAAATGGTATAGGTAAGTGATCGAATCGACAGAAAAAAACAGCAATTATCAATTTTCACCTTATCCATAATATATTACGGTATCAAAGCCTGTATTCTATTGGTTTTATAATAAAATACAGGCTTTATTTTGTCATCATTGTAAAATCCGCATTTTAGTGTTATAATAATTATTATTATATGCTTATTATTTAAGATGCCCTGAACCTTAAGTTTACACCGCTAAACATGCTCTAACGGCTATTTACCTGTTTTTATGTAATTATTTTATCTTACGGAGATGTTTTTATGGACAAAACGCTTTTGCCTTTTAGAAAGCTGGAATTAAGTGACAGAAATTGGATTTTAGAAAAGTTTAAGGAATCGAACTTCCAAGGCTGTGAATATTCTTTCGGCAACAATTTTATCTGGCGTAATTCTTATAATTTGGAAGTTCTGGATTATAAAGGTTATTGTTTTCTGGTAAGTACCTTTGAAGGTGTTACTGCATATTCCTATCCTGTAGGTAATGGAGATATTGATATTAAAGAAGCTGTTGAGGCTTTGATTGCAGACTCCAAATGCCGCAATATCCCTTTTGTTTTGCGGGGTGTCACACAGGAAAATCTGGACAAGCTGCTTCTTATCTTCCCCGAGCTTTTTGATTATGAAATTGACCGCGGCGAAAGTGATTATATCTATCTCACCGAAAGGCTCACTACCCTTTCCGGTAAGAAACTTCAAGCCAAGAGGAATCATATCGCCCGTTTTAAAGATAATCCAAACTGGGTTTACGAACCCATAACACGTGAAAATATAGATGAATGTATTGAGTTTAATCATAAATGGTGTGAAGAAAACGGCTGTGAAGACGATCCGGAGCTACAGAGGGAATATTGCGCCGTTGTTCAGGCTTTTAAGCATTTCTTCGAGCTGGAATTTACAGGCGGCCTTCTGCGCAGAGATGGCGAGATTATTGCCTTCACCATGGGCGAGCCCCTTAACAGTGAAACTTTCGTTGTGCATATTGAAAAAGCATTCCACCATATTCAGGGCACTTACCCTATGATTAATCAGCAGTTTATCATAAATGCCGTTCAAGGCTATACATATGTAAACCGCGAAGAAGATGTTAATGATGAGGGCCTCCGAAAATCCAAACTTTCCTACTACCCCGATATTCTTCTTAACAAGTACAGGCTAAAGCTCAAAGAAAGGGTTTGCCATGATAACTTATGCAAAAACTCAGATGACTGCCGGTCTGAAAGAAATTTGGAAAAATGCGTTTGGTGATCCTGATTGGTATATAGATTTCTTTTTTAAAAACCGTTTCGAGGCTGAAAATACTTTTGTGTATCTGGATGGCGGAAAGCCTGTTTCAATGTTTTTCATGCTTCCCGCTCAAATAAATGTGGAAGGCTCGTTCAAAAACGCCGGCTATATATACGGCGTTTCCACTATGCCGACATATCAGGGCCGTGGCTACAGCACAGCGCTCCTCCGATACGCCAACGATAATATGGCGGATAATATAGAGGCAACATTTTTAACTCCTGCCTCTTCAGGTCTCTTTAATTTCTATAAAAAGCAAGGGTATGAAGCTGCTTTTGCCGTTAAAGAAATGGATTTGAGTTTACAGGATTTTGGCAATATTCAAGCTCCTGCCGCTGATTTTAAAAAGATAGATGCAAAAAGCTATAAAGCCGTTCGCGACAGGGCTTTTAACGCTCACGGCTATATAAAATGGGATGCTTCTGCCATAGAGTACATACTGGCTGAAAATGAGCTTGTAGGTGGCAAAGCATATGGCGTTTATCGGGAAAATTCCGAAAATATAATTCTCTACCGCATATGGGACAAAAAGCTGATTGTTAAAGAAACTACTCTTGACGGTGATTTACTTTTTGGCATTTTGAAACAAATTATGGTTGATGAAAATGTTTCAGCCTGCAATGTCAGGCTTCATCCCCAAAGTAAAATCAATTGTGAAGCAAAGGACTTCGCCATGATTTATGGTGGTGAAAAAATCAAAAACGGCTATTTTAATTTAGTTCTTGATTAAAAGCATAAAAAGCGGCATTTCGCCGCTTTTTTATTTTGCCCGCTTTATTCATATTTAATAACCAGATTAGGGTCATGGTGCTTAGTCATCTGCTTTTTATCCTTTCGCATTTGAACAGACTCGAATACAATTGAAAAATCATAATCTGGCGGGTAAAGCTCTGTAGCCGCCACAATAAGTTTCAGCCGCTTATGCTTTATAAGCATTTTTCTCTTTTTAATCTGCACGCCAAACTCGCCTTTTTCGTTGGCAAGGGCATATATGATGCCCACTTGCTTATCGGGGTAAACTCTTACGCTGTCTCCTATATTAAATTTCGATTCCTTTTTTTCTCTGATTACAGGCTCCATTTTCAAAGTGTTGCGCTTTGAATCCGTTCCACGCTTCTCTTCTGCTTGAATTTCACCCTCGCCCTCAAACAATTCCTTATATTCTGCGCTAGCTTCTTCTTTGCCGGATTTTGCCTTCACCGCGCCGCTGTAAGCTGCTTCATAGGCATTTTTAAGCATATGCTCAGGCAAGCCTAGGCGCTTTGCTATGAATAATGCGCAGCTCTCCCCTGCTTCCCCTATTTCCAGCTTATAAAGCGGCTTTAGGCTTTCTTTATCAAAAGCCATTCTCGCATTTATAAGCCCTTGTGATGATGCGGCATAATCCTTAATTTCCGGATAATGGGTGGTGGCTACAAAAAGAGAATTTTTACGCTTTAATTCTTCGAGAACGGCAACGGCTATACCCATGCCTTCTGCGGGATCTGTGCCGCTTCCCAGCTCATCAACCAAAACAAGGCTGTCTCTGCCTGCCAATTCCAGAATTTGAATAATAGTTGTTATATGAGATGAAAATGTGGATAAATTCTCCGTTATGCTTTGCCCATCTCCTATATCGCATAAAACATAGTCATTCAAGGGAATTTCACTGCCTGCATCCGCCGGAATATGCAGCCCGCTGCCTGCCATAGCGGATAACAACCCAATTGTTTTAAGCGCAACGGTTTTCCCGCCGGTATTGGGGCCGGTTATAACTATACCTTTAATATGCTCATTTTGGTCTGAGCTATCTCCGATTAACGCCCTTTTGCTTATGCCTGTTTCAAAATTAAGCGGCACAACCTCTTTAGGGTTCAAAAGCGGATGCCTTCCGTTAATAATCCGTATATGGCGCTTATTGCTTAATGCCGGCGCATTGCCTTTAATATCAATGGATAGCTTTGCCTTGGCGAAAATGAAATCAAGCACCTCCAGAGCTTCAATATTGGCTTTAATTAGCTTGGCATAATCGCATACGGTATTTGTGAGAGTATATAATATCCTGATTATTTCATTTTGCCTGTCAATTTCCAAAACGGATAGCTCACTTCGTAGCTTCCCCGCGGCGGAGGGCTCTATGAAATACGTTGCCCCGCTTTGAGAGCGGTCAATGACCGAGCCTTCCACCTTTGTTTTATACTCCTGCTTCACAGGCAAAGTGAAATGCTCCCCCCTCTTAGCAACAAAGCCTTCCGAAAACCAAATGGGATTTTTCCGCAGTATGCTATCCAGCTTCGTACGCATTTGGCTTTTGCCGTTTTCGATTTTACGGCTTAAATCCTTTAGGTGAGGCGTTGCGTCATCCTCCACCATGCCGTTTCTGATGGAGCGCTCTATTTCTTCGGCCAGCTCAGTAATGTCATACATGGAATTACCGTAATAAGAAAGGTCATTATCATAGGTTTCGCTTTTTTTCAGATATTTCTGCATTCTGGCAGCGCTTAGGGCAAAGCGGGCAACCTCGCTCAGCTGGTCGGCCGTGAGCATAACGCCTTTTTCCGCCAGTTCAATATTTAATGCCAAGCCTTCCATAGCAGGCAAAGGCGGCGTTCCCGAGCGCTCTATAATATCTTTCGCCATAGTGGCTTCATTTATTTTATGGGCAGCTTCGTCTATATCCATAAGAGGCGCTATGTCCAAAGCCTGCTTTTTAGCCGCTTCACAAACGCATTTTTCCGCAAGCATAGCTTTTATTATATCAAATTCCAATGTTTTCAAAGATTTTTCATAAATCATAAAATTACTCCTTTTCCTTATATGCTTTAAAATAAAAAACCGCAGTAAAACTATTGCCGGCATGAATAAAGGCAATACCCCTTATTCATAAAAACAAAGTTCCCGCGGTTAAAATAAATCAAAATAATAAATCTCTTTTAAAAATACGCACTATCAATAAATATGCGTTTTTGATAAAAAGAAAATAAAAAAGTACAACAGCTCCTATTGTACTCAAAAAGAAAATATTAGGGAAATCTGTTTAGGCAACGTCAAAAATACCCGATTAAATCGAATACAATAACGCAACTATTAAATTAGTTGTTATTTAGCGCAAACAGACCAGATAGACAAAAACACACATCCTATAAAATATTTATTACCGAATCAATATAGCATTTGCAGCCGAACTTGTCAAGTATACGGCTTATTTCGGCGCAGGTTTTAACCGCTATTGTCTCAATTTGAATTTATATCTATATTTATAGTTGAGATTTTTCCATTATCGTTATAGAATAGGTTTAGACTGTAAAACATATATTTGCAAATAATGCTATTAAATATCAGGAGGCGTAAAATGAAGGATATTTTGTTGAAAGAAGTGGATAATATCGCACCTCAGCTTATTGAATTAAGCAAAAACATACATTCAAACCCGGAGCTTGCCTTTAATGAGCATAAGGCGGCAAAATTTATCATCGATGTTTTGAAAGAGCATGGTTTTGAGGTAGAAGAAAAAGCAGGCGGTCTTGATACCGCGTTTAAAGCTGTATTTAACGGCAAAGGCGACGGCCCTGCAATAGCTTTTCTCGCTGAATATGATGCTTTGCCTGAAATGGGCCATGCCTGCGGCCACAATTTGATTGCAGCCACATCTGTTGGCGCCGCCATAGCTTTAAGCAAGATTATGAAAGATATTGACGGTAAGCTGGTTCTCATGGGTACGCCTGCCGAGGAATTGGGCGGCGGCAAAATCCTTCTGCTTGAAAACGGCGCATTCGATGATATTGATTTTTCTCTCATGACTCACCCCGGCAGGGAAAATCAAATAGGCGGTCAAGGCCTCGCCATAACCGATGTTACAATTGAGTTTTTCGGAAGACCTGCCCACTCATCTGCCCCTGAAAACGGCATAAATGCCCTTGCAGCCGTTTTGCATACATTTTACTTAATAGATTCCATGCGCGCCGCTATGCCTCTTAAAACCAATATTAACGGCATTATAAACAGCGGCGGTACAGCTGCCAATATTATCCCCGAATATGCAAAAGCAACCTTCTCTGTCAGAGGGGCTACTGTAGGGGATTTGCAGAAGACACTTGAAATGGTAAAATCCGCCATAAAAACCGCTGAAACCTTTACGGGAGCAACTGCTAGAGTTGATATAGATGTTCTCTACGCCGAGCGCTATGAAAACATGACTATGGCTGAGGTTTATAAGAAATATATGGAGGAGCTGGGCGAAGAGGTGCATTACCCCGATCCGTCTGCTAAAGTGGGCTCTTCCGATGTGGGCAATGTTATGATTAAAATGCCTGCAATCCACCCCAGCGTTAAAATATGCGACAGTACCGTTGTAGGGCATACTTTGGAGTTCAGAGATGCCTCCATAACCGACAGGGCTCACGCAGCCATGGTAAAGGCGGCAAAATCCCTCGCCGCTACAGGGTTAGAGTTTTTCACAAATGAGGAGCTGAGAAATTCATCTTTAAAAGAGCATAAAGCAAATGTTCCTGCGTATACAGATACAAGCGTTAAGCCATATTAATATCAGCATAAGCAAATAAAATACCCAGACTTTTGTCTGGGTATTTTTGTTTTATATTAATTAAATTTAATTAGAAATTTCCGCCTAAATCTTATCCGTTGCAACCTTGCCTTTCCACCAACCCATTTTATAATAGAAAAATGCGAATACAGCGCACAATCCCCAGCCGATAGGTATACTCCATGCGACTGATGATATGCCCATGCCAAAGTTCGCCGCGAGAAAATGCGCGCTTGCCGTTCTGATGCAAAGGCTTACAATTGTAAGTACCATAACAACAACTGCATCTCCCACGCCTCTGAAAAATCCGTTGAATGCGAAGAATATGCCAAACAATACATAGAATAAAGATATTATTGACAGATATACAGTTCCTTCGTTAATAATCGCAGCAGCATTTACATCGCCTTCGTTTACAAATTGAGCCATGAAGAATCTGCCGAAAATCAGCAGCAGTACAGATGTAATAACCCCTATTATCAACATAAGTTTAACACCGGCCCATAAGCCTTCCCTCGCCCGGTCTTCTTTATCGGCGCCCATGTTCTGGCCGACAAATGTTGAAATGGCTGTGAAAATATTACTAAGCGGCATGAGTGCAAAGTTCTCAACCCTGAGCCCTGCCGAAAAGCCTGCAACAACTATTGCACCGAATGAATTTACAAGGCGCATAATAGTCATGGAGGCAAGGCTTGTAATCGAAAGCTGAATGGAAGTCGGCACGCCGTAATTCAATATCAGCTTAAATATCGTTTTATCAAATGTAATCTTATTTACGCGAAGCTGCTCAATCTTCCTTACAGCCACCCAAATACAGAAAACCATAGCCAAAGCCTGTGACGCAATCGTAGCTATTGCAGCGCCTGCAACACCCCAGCCGAAGCCTGCAACAAACCAAACATCAAGGCCGATATTTAAAGTTGTTGAAAAAAGCAGGATGTAAAGCGGGCTCTTGGAATCGCCAAGGGCGCGCATATAAGCCATATACATATTAAAATATACAGGGAAGGTTACCCCTGCCATGATTATCATCAAATACATTCTCGCATCTTCAAATATTATATCATCCACGCCTAAAAATCTAAGCAAGGGCCCCGCTCCAATGACGCCGCCAATAGTTACAACAATCGAAAAAACAGCCAAAAACACAATACTTGTGGATACTGTTTGCTTAAGCTCTGCATCCTTTTTCGCCCCGTAGAACTGGCTTATAACTACCGATGCGCCTACTGTAAGGCCAACGAGAATAGAAACAAGAAACTGGATAATTGAATTTGAAGAGCCCACTGCCGCAAGTGCCGTTCCGCTTACAAAGCGCCCCACAACAATCGTATCCGCCATAGAATAAAGCTGCTGCAATAGATTGCCCACTAGCATTGGAAGTGCAAAACTGAATATCTGCTTCATCGGATTGCCGGAAGTAAAATCAATCAAAAATAACCCCGCCTTTTCATTCTAGTTATACTTTAAACAGCTTCAAAAACAATAAAAAACCTGCTTTAAAAACAGCAGGCGACATTTAAAATGCCGAAAGTTTACATATGTTATATTATAACTTATTCTTTCGCTCCATTGCAATATTTATTGCCAAATAAATGCACTTTTGTACATTAGAATTTCAAACAGGTTATTTCTTTTTCAATGGATTAAAATTAAAAGCGGCCAAATGCTTGCGCATCCAGCCGCCTTTGCTATTAATATTGTATTTTTCAAAGCTAAACTATCTATATCTGCCGCCTTTAAGTTTCATATATTCGGCATGAATCGTTTCCGGCCTTGTGCTGAAAAAGTAAGAGGCTACGTGACATGCCAGCCCGATTCCCCAGCCGCCTAAAACATAGAAATTCCACAAGCCGCCTCGGCCGAAAATTGCTACAAAGAATAAAAATATATTTACCACAATATAAGATACCGCATGCACAACAAGCGCATTGCGCTCCTTCACCCGCTTTTTGGCGAGTTTAAGCAATTCTTCATCGCTGTAGCCTGCAAAAGGACCCATTTCATATCCATAACCCATATCCGCTTCCCGATGCTGCATAAATGGCGCACCTTGCTGCGGCAAAGGCCCGTTGCCTTGATTTGCATACTCATTAGAGCTATTATCCATATTCTTTTCCTCCATATTCAAAATACAAATGGTTGACTCATCAACCCAATCGGCACGGCCCGCTTTTACAAGACCCGCCGCTCTTTTGGCATATGTAGCTTCCAACATATTGCCCTGTGTGTCCAATACAATTATCTCTTTTGCCATATTGGCCCTCCTCATATATCCCGCAGGTAAAGTTTTTTTGTTATGGGGCACATCCCCCTTGCCCGGCGAAAATATAGGAATAAAAAAGAATTTAGCGTATTTTTGTTATGGCCGCCACGCCCGCTTTGATTGAAAAATGATGCACGACAAATGGAAGTTTTGCAAAAAAACCTCTCGCCGCCGTAACTGCCTAACGGCAGTTACTTAAGTTTACGCAATTTATTTAAGAAAAGTATGATATTATTTTAATTTTTCTTCTTTTAGGAGAATAAACATATCCTCTGTTCTCGCTGCCATGTATTCCATGCAGTCTTCAACGGCTTTATTGTAGCAATATGAGCCGGCTTTTTCCAGAAAAAATTCAATTAAAAGCTCCACCTGCAAGTTTCCCGCTTCTATTTCAAAATTCTCCGAAATATATTCGGAAAACATGGGAACCAGCGTTTTCATCTGTTCTTTTGATAATTTGATTTTATCTTCTTTTTTCTTCATACCTATAGTCCTTTTTCATTATTTCACAAGAGCAGATATTTGCTTTCGCAGGGGATGCTTAGCATCGAGGAGCATTTCAAAAAGGGCGGCTTCTGCTGTTGTAATTATAACGCCTGTTTTTTCCATACGGCGCAAAGCAATTTTAGCATCATCAGCTTTTCGGCTGGATACGCAGTCAGCCAGAAGATACACGTTATAGCCCTTTTCAATTAAATCAAGAGCTGTAGCCATGACGCAAACATGGGCCTCAACCCCTGTGAGTATAATATCTTTTTTGCCGCTTTTTTCAAGGGCTTCCATAAACCCTTCCGCCCCGCAGCAGCTGAAAGAGGTTTTCTCAAACCAGCTAAATTCACCAAGGGCAGATTTAATAATATCTGTAGTTTCCCCCAAGCCTTTCGTATACTGCTGAGTCACAACTACGGGAATATCCAGAACTTGACAGCCGCTGATGAACATTGCGGCATTTTCTTCAATTTTTTTATTATGCTTTATGGAAGGCATAAGACCTGTTTGAAAATCAATTACTAAAGCACACGCATTTTCCAATTTTATTCTCATAATATACACCTGCTTATTTAATATTTTATAATTATCCCTCAATTTATGCAAGAAAAGCGGCTAAAGCCGCTTTTAAGGTTTTTGCAGAAGGCGATATTCCAAAGGCTCCATCTTTTCATGCTGGCGGAAAACTGCCTTGAAATACCTGCTGTCATCATAGCCTACATTGACCGCAATGGTTTTTTCATCAAGCTCCGTTTCAGCCAAAAGCCTTTTTGCCGCCAATAGCCTCTCTTTTGTAACATAGTCATAATATGTGTCACTTTCGCCGGATAGCATCAATCTGTTCAAATAATCCGGCGTGGTTTTAAGCTCAAGCGCAGCTTTTGTTAAGGATATGCTCTCATAATATTTTTTCTTAACATAGTCCTTGGCGGAAACGAGGATTTGAGCATCCTTTTCTCTTCTGGCCTCAGTAACCGATTCACAAAATTTCTGCAAATTGGAATAAAGGTAGGAATAGCCCTCATCAACAGTTTTTATGCGCATTGCATCAGATGCCGAAAAGAAAGAGCCTACCTTCACATCAGTAAACCTGCCCTGCTCTATTAAAAAGCGCTCCATGGATATTAGTATGCAAATAACAATCTGCGCCACCAGCTTTTCAGGCAGAGGCTGGGATTTGCGCAAAGCATCAAATATTTCATTAAGCAGATTTTTACAATAGTCAAACTCGCCGGAAGCCGCGGCGAAAACCAGCTTTTTCTCCTTATGATACGGATAGCGGTATGTGAAGAAATTATCCCCTTCAACAAATTCAATGGGAATAATAGTATTATAGCCTATGTAAAATCTGTGGCTGGTGGCGCTCTCCGCTTCATTATAGGAAATCGGAATATCCGTATGCTTTTCATAGGTTCTGCCGATACCTATGGTCACTGCTACTTTTAGCTTAGAGAGCACTTCATTTCTGACATTTTCCAAAGGCTTCATTATTGCGTTTAAATCATTTACATCAGATACAATAACCGTAATAGTATTAAACCCGTTAATGAAAGAAAAATGCTTAAAATCCGCCAGAGACAAATCTGCTATATTAAATATACGGTAAATCAAATAATGCTTTTCTTCAACGCTTAAAGTCATGTTGATGACTTTGAAATGGTCTATTTTAATCTGCACTGCGGTGAAATCCGCTTTCATATCCACGCCGAAATAGCGGAAATTTTCTTTTATCTCATCTTCATCTGTAACAACGCCTGTTATAAGCGCCTGCATAAACTGGGAGCGGAACTCTATTGTTCTGCTTTTAAAGGTTTCGCTGAGCTCTTTTAACTGTTTCTCCCGCTCTTCCACTTCCTTAAGCTGTATCCTTGCAGATTCCAAGGCCCTGCCTAAATCTGAAGGCTTAACCGGCTTAATAATATAATCTACGCGGCCTTCATCAATGGCATGTTCAAGATAATCCATATCATTATAGCCGCCGTAAAGGATAAATCTGGAAGAAGGCAGCTTTCTCGATATTTCAGAAAAACTGTAAGCTCCACCTGTGCCGAAAAAGCGCACATCGGTAACAATCAAATCCGGATCGCTGTTTATAATCTCTACCAAAGAATCTCCGTTTAGCCCGCCCAAGGTTTTAAGCACCTTAAAATCCGGATAAGACGAATCTATATATCTTTTGAAATTTTGAATATTTTCGCGGTCCATATCCGCCAATAATACTTTAAACATATAATCACCTTAATAACTATCCATGTTAATAAAGAGCTATCCCAAGAAAACCGCCTATTTCCAAGCAATATCACTTATACCGGACTGTTTTTATATTTATGCGAAACTTTATTTCAATTTATTTAGCAAGTTTGTTCTAACATAGCCTTAAAAGCATTATAACAGCCGACTTAAACTATGTCCAGCAGCTCTTTTAACTCATTTATTATGTAATCCGGTTTGATTTCATCAGGACAAGGCAGCTTTTTAGGGTTATACCAGCATGAATCAATGCCGAAAGCGATTGCACCGCCAATATCAGCAGAAACCGAATCCCCCACCATAATGACCCTCGATTTATCACTAAAGCCTGCAAGCTCCATGGCATATTCAAAAAATCTAATATCTGGCTTAGGAAAGCCTGCCGACTCCGATACAGCCACAGCTTTAACAAATGGCGCTATTGCAGAGTTACCTACCACCTTTAGCTGACCTTCCGCATTGCCGTTGGTTGCAACAACAATTTCCAAACGCTTTGCAAGCTCTCTGCACACGCTCTCAGCTTGAGGGTACAAAACTTTATTTTCCGGCAAAATTGACATGTAGGCTGAGTGCATTTTTTCCGGATCTGCATTCCAATTATATTTATTTAAAAACTCCTCGAAACGCCCTGTTTCAAGCTGCTTTTTTGTCACTATTCCCTCTTCAAACGCTTTCCAATATTTGTCATTTATTATAGAGTATTCTTTCAATACTTCATCATTATATCCCATGCCGAACTCTTCCAAGGTTTTTTTCAGAGATATTTTCTGTGCAGCATCAAAATCCACGAGAGTTCCGTCTAAATCTAAAAGCATCAGCTCATATTTCATAAAAACCTCCCATTATGCTCATAATCCGCCATATTTACATAGTTTTTGCCGAAACTTCCCACGAATATTAAATTGCTACGCGAGACCCTATATGGTATTATATAATTAAATTCTAAAAAAGTAAAATAAGGAGTCGGTTTTGATGAATAAATACAGCTCAGGCGAGCTTAACCCAAAACTCATTAACCATATAAGGCTGAAATTAAGCGCCAGCCTTTTTATGCTTTTAAACAATATACGGGAAATTAAATCTCAGGAAAACCCTTTTAATCCCTATGAAATCCCCGGGGATTTTTCTGAGATAGAAAATATACTTATGCAATCCGCAGCAAAGCTGAAAAATACTCTCATCCTGCCTGTAGATGAAAGGCTTGAGGATATTTCTGTATTGCAGGCAGCTAAAGCAAGCCTTAAAGCCGCATGTGAATCCTTTTACTGCTATTTTTCCTTAAATTCTGTTATGACAGAAATTATTGTGGATTACCGCAGGCTCAAACTTTTGGAAAATGAAACAGAAAAACCCTTGGACTTCCACCAGTTTCTCCATGATGTTACGGATTTTATAGAAAAGGATGAAAGCCCTGAGCTTAAAGCAGGCAGTATAAGCTATATGATGAAATGCTTCCCCCTTTCCATGGCTAAAGAAAAATATGCCGATTATGTTAGGGGCGGGCTTAAACTTCTGTTCCAAAACGAAGGGGAAAATTATATATCAAATATATCAAAGGCTGTCAAATTCCGCTTTCTGCCTGTTAATCTGGATACTTACGGAAAATACCTGCCTCAGATCAAGGATTATTTTGACACACTTATCAATTTGGAATTTGATAAAATGACTTCTGATGAGCTGGAAGAAATTTCTCAAGGGCTTGAAGATAATCTGGATATGCTTGAAAATATGGCGGAATATCTTTCCATTCTCCATGAATCCCTTAATTTCTGCATTTTGGTTATGACATTTTCAAAGGATTTGGACTATCTTTTAGGTGGAAATCCCCTTTGCCGCGATGCCTATTATTACGGTATTCAGGTAATTGAAAAAGGAGAAGATGAAGCCGTTTCGGAAAATGCAGATGAAATGTTTGATGCAATAATGACAGAAACCATAGATTCAATTATCGCAGATGAAAAAGAAGGCTTTCTTGAAAATGATAAGCAGGAAAACCTAGCGCTAGAAACTACAGAGCTTTACAAAATAACCCGCCTAATTACTCATGTTTATTATGAAATGCTTTCGGATATTATTTACAGCGTTGAGCCGGAATATGGTGACACTGTTAAAAAAGCGGATTCCGCCTTTATATCCGAAGCCACCGAGAGCATTATAAGCTATATTACAGATTCTATTGAAGGCATAAAGCCGAAAACAGCCAAGCTGATAAAGCAGTTATTTATGACATGTATACCGTCACCTTATTCTATAGGTGAATTTACAAATTATGCAGGTTTCGTGCTGGATAATACCATAAGCTATGCAAAGAAGCTCCGTATCCTCGACAGCGTGGGTATGGTGTTTGACGCCACGGGATTCATAAACAATATAGAAGGCCATGACAACTATCCGCATGAACATGGGCACGAGCATGGGCCTGATTGCGGCCATGAGCATCACCATTAAAATAAACCCGGCAGAAAACAAATATCTGCCGGGTTTTTATTGCGCTTTACTCTTGTTATATAAAAAAATCAAATATTATTTAGTAAAGCTGTCAAACTCTTTTTCAAGCTCTTCAACAAAAGGTTTATAGCCTAGGAGCTTATCTTTCAGCGCCGTATGAAGTAATGTCAGTATAATTTCAATTATGCTGACAAGCGACTGAAACGAATTAAAGAAAACAGGAGAAGTATTTTCTGTATAAAATGTTATAGCGGCATATTTAGTTATGGGAGAATCGAACTTATCTGTCAGCGCTATAATGTCAAAGCCTTTCTTTTTAAACACTTCACAAAATTTTACCAGTTCCTTGGAATAAACGGGATATGTAAAAAATATATAAATATCATCCTTCGTAAAACGCATGGAATTCATGAAAAACCGGTTATCCAGCCTCGATGTATCTACAACCTCCGAATCCAAAGCAAGATTATCAAGCCTTATTTTCAAAAACTGAGCTATTGCTGATGTAGAGCCCTTGTAAAATATATAAATTTTCTTAGCTTTACATATTAAATCAACGGTTTGCACAATCTTAGCTTCATCCAAGCGGTAAAGAGTTTTTGTAAGGTTTTGCACCTGCTGTTCTATGGCAGAAGGAAGCAGCTCACTGTACATACCGTTTTCCGAAAAGCTGCCAAATATTTTCTTAGTCGGGCTATAGCGTTCAGTAAGTTCTTTTCTATACATCTCTTTCATTTCAAGATAATTGCCAAAACCTATGGCTTTGCAAAAATTGATAACCGTTACCTCGGTCACACCGACGCTTTCGCTTATGCTCTTAAGTGTTCTAAAGCCCATTTCATCATCATGCTCAAGAACATAGTCGGCTATTTTCTTCTGTTTATTGCTCAAAAACGCATAATTCTGTTTTATTCTTTCACTGATAAGCATATTCGACACCTCGCTCTGCTTATTGTAAAATTTTAACTGGCAAAAGTCAATATTCAAATATATTAAATAATATAATTTAAGTGTATTTATACTAATTCAGATATTGTATTCACTTTAAATTTTCAAGCAAACTTCAATTATAACAATGCTTCTCCATTGCTATGAAATAAAATATAAGCTATAATAAGCTCATCACTTTATAGATGTAAATGATTCGGATTTTGCTAATAAAATTTAAAATGAAGAGGTGTATTTATGGAGGAAAAATGGACGGCGCAAGCTGAGCAATATGTTGAAAATCACAAAGCAGAAACTATTGATCTGCTAAAAAAGGTCGCTTCCACCCCTGCTCCAAGCCATGATGAAATACGCAGAGCTGAATTTGTTAAGGGCTGGCTGAGTGAGCAAGGTGCGGAAAATGTTTTTATTGATGAATCTCAAAGCGTTTATTTTGCCTTAAATGACAATGGCACAAATGAAGTTGTTATTTATATGGCGCATGAGGATACGGTATTTCCTGACACAACTACCATACCCATAGAAGAACGTGACGGTTTTCTCTATGCTCCGGGGATTGGCGATAACTCATCTAACCTTACCAATATGATGATGAGCATAAAATTTATTGTTGAAAACAAGCTGGCTCCCAGAGATGATTTATGTATAGTATTTGTAGCTACAGCCGGTGAAGAAGGGCTTGGAAATCTAAAAGGCAGCCGCGCCGCATGTGAGAGATATAAAGGCAGAATTAAAGAGGTTATCGGCCTTGACGGAAATATGAAGGGTATTGCGGATGATGCTGTCGGCTCACATAGATACAAAGTAGATGTTTATACGGAAGGCGGCCATTCCTACGGCGCTTTCGGCAACCGCAACGCCATACATTATCTTTCCGGTATGATTCAAACCCTCTATATGATGGAGGTTCCCAAAAAAGCAAAAACTACTTATAACGTAGGCAAAATAGAAGGCGGCACTTCCGTTAATACTATTGCCGAACAGGCTTCTATGATGTATGAATTCCGCTCTGCCGATCACGAATGTTTGCAAATTATGGAAAATTATTTTAACAGCGTTGTGGAATCCTATATTAAGAGCGGCATCCGCGTTGAGGTTGAAACGCTAGGCATCCGCCCTTGTAAGCAAGGCGTTGATGAAGCCAAGCAGGATGAGCTTCGCAAGCGTAGCATAGGCTTTATTAATAAATACTATGACGGCAATGTAGATGCCCATGCCAGCTCCACCGATTCCAATATACCGCTTTCTATGGGCATACCTTCTGTAACTTTCGGCACTATGACAAGCGGCGGCGCACATACAAGGGCTGAATTTATGGAAATGGCAAGCCTTGTACCCGGCCAGAAAATAGCTTTGAGCTGTATACTTTATTATTTGCAATAGATTTTATACAGGGCATTGCTCATATATTCTACAGTTTTTTCAACACGACAGACCCTTTGCGGCTCAACTGCCGCAAGGGGGTTTTAAATAATTTAACCATATAAACCCGATATAATGCCAATGTTCATGAATATAATTCCTCAGTATAAGGCAAAATCCATAACAATATGTTAAAAAATATTGAAATTAAATCAATATAATATCAGCATTGTATGCTATTTGAGTTTTGAGAACATATTTTTGTATTTTCTGCATGTATTAAGGCATTTTAAACATTCACCACCGATATTTTCCATTTCCGTATGGCGTTAATACTGGAAAAATTAAATATAAACAAAAGTTTTTTTTCAACAAAATTCAATCTTAATACAAATTTAATTTTATTTGGTTTATAATAATAGTATAAACCGCCTATACTTAAAAGAATTTTTGGCATAGTTTTCCGATAAGAGTTTTACGCATTTGTTACGCGGATTTAATAATTTGTTAACAATTAAAAGGTATCCTGTTTGTACACATTGATATTAACATTATTTATGTTACGGACAAGTCGGTTTATAATTTAAACTTTTTTCTCTTGGCCTGATTCGTGTGTTTTGTCCATTGGAATAAGGACAGGCTTTTCCTAAAAGTTTAGATTTGTAATCATCAAAATTTTATTCAAAAATGGAGGTAAAGGTATGAAAAAATTAATAGCCGGTTTCATTGCCGGCATAATAGTGTCTATGGCAGTTACCGCATATGCCGATCCCTATGCAATAAAGCTGATAATGAACGGGGTCGATATGACAAATTCAAGCGCTATGGATGTTCCACCACAGGTTGTTAATAACAGAACCATGGTTCCTTTAAGATTTATAGCAGAAACCTTCGGCTCAACAGTTGCATGGGATCCTAATACGAGAACAGTTACAGTAACAAGTGTTCCGTCAAATCCTACACCGGCGCCGATGCCTACGCCAACTCCGCTGCCTGTAGTTGGAACCGCGGCGATTTACAGCGTTTATGCTGACAAATCACTCTACCAAGACGGCGATACGGCTATCATTAAGGTATCTACTACCAAAGCTGCCGTAAGAACCAAAATAACCGATAAATCCGGCAATGTACTTGCCGATACGACAAATTATACTCAAGATACTCAAGGCAACTACTTTAATATTTCCGTTAAAGTAAGCGGCAGCGGCACTCAGGAATTAAGGGCGCATTCCTATAACTCAGCCGGTACCGCTTCTATGGAAAAAACTGTAAATATAACAGTTGAGCAGCCAAAACCGACTTCTGAAATAAAGAGTGTTTCTCTTTATGAGTCTACGGTTAAACGCGGCGGCACCGTAGAGGTTACAGTTAAAACAACTACCGATGTTACGAAAATTTCCGTTGCTGATGAAGATGGCGATATTATCAAAAACAAAACATCCACATCATCTTCAAACTCCAGCACTTATACTTGGACTATCAACTTTGAGGCTGAAAACACAAACGGCACATATTATTATTATATTTATGCCTATGATGCCAACAACAAATATATATCAGAAAAATTTACTGTAAGAGTTGACGGTACAACCTCAAGCTCATCAGATAAGCTCACAATACATGATATAACTGTAGATGATGCAAATTATATCCGCTATGGAGACCGTGTATATATCACTGTTAAAACCAGCCAGGATATTGACAAGGTTGAAGTTTATGACAGATATTCATCAAGCTATCTTGACAGATACCAGGGCTATTACAGCAAGGACAGCAATTACTACTATTATAAGCTGGATTTCATTGTAGAAAATGAAGGCCGCCACTATATCCGCGCATACGACATGGATGGTAAATATGTAGACAAAAACTTTGACATTAATTATTACAAATAACAGTAATTCACCCCCCGCAGAAAATTCTGCGGGGGGTTTTTAATAAATAATTACATAAATATCGTTGTTAAAAGCAAAGTACTTTCTATACTTAGTTAATAAACCAAGGATTTGGCGGCTATGAAGAAATTTACAGCATTAGTGCTTCTTTTTATACTTATTTTTCCAATACAAAAGGATTGCTTAAACAATCCTTTATCTATGGTTTGCAAATTTAAACTTCCCATTGTCTCCTGTATGATATATAATAAGACAGTTAATATGCTAAACTAATACAGATTTTCAGGAGGATGTAATGGAATTAATTAAACTATTTTCTCTGCTGGCCGTAATGATGATTATGCTTGTAGGCTTGAAAAAGCCCCTGTGGATGGGGACTGCCACAGCTATTATCGTTGCTATTATAATTTATGCAATTCACCCTCTCAGTGCGGTGCAATTGATTGCCCAATCTCTTATAGACCGCTCAACCGTTGAAATTTTGGCTGTTCTATACCTTGTAAATTTTTTACAGGTAATGATGCAAAAAAAAGGTGCACTGATTAAGGCTGAAAAATCTATGATGCGCTTTTTCAACAACAGGCGCTCGATTATAATGTTTGCACCTATTTTTTTAGGGCTGCTTCCTGCTCCTAATTCCATAGTTCTTTCCGCACCTATTATTGAATCCACTGCGGAGGATTATTTGACAAAAGGTGAAAAAACCTTCCTTACCGGCTATTTCAGGCATGTTCCCGAATCATCCTTGCCTTTTTATCCTGCGCTGCTTTTAGCGCTTAATGTAACAGGGCTTTCCGCAGGATTGTTCTTAATCGGCGTTATCCCTTTGGCAATTGCCAGCGTTGCGTTCTGCTATTTCACAACAGGGCTTAAAAATGTTCCTAAAGAAACCGGCCTTCCCCCAAGCGATAATAGGAAAAAGGACCTTTTCGATATGATTATGTCTCTGTGGCCGATTATTGTTTTAATAGCCGCTGTGCTTTTCGGCGGGTTTAATACTGCTATAGCCACACTTGCCGCCTGTATCGTGCTTTACATAGTTTACCGCTACCCCTTAAGCGAGCTTTGGTCTATTATGAAGGAATCCTTTATTCCGACGCTTATTTTCAGCATGGCTCTCATAATGGTTTTAAGAGGCGTTGTAGGCGCTACCGGTATTATAAATATATTGCCTCAAATGTTTGCTGATTTGCCTATTCCCCTTTATTTAATGTATGCCATAATAACATTTATCGGCGGTCTGACAGGGCTTGGAAATGCTGTGATTGCAATGCTTTTCCCCATTGCCTTTGCAACGGTTCCAAATGCGGGCATTCCCCTTTTGATACTTTTAATGAGCTATTCCCATTCGGCTGCTCAAATCTCTCCTACTCATATCTGCCTTGAGGTTGCGGTTAAGGCTTTTGACAGCGACTACCGCACGTTGATTTTAAAAACCATACCTGTGACTATATTCTACTGTGTGCTTTCGGTATTGTATTATTTGCTGCTGACTAATATATTCTAGGTAATATATAACAAAATAAAAAAATCCCCTTTTGTAAACTTAAATTACAATCGGGGATTTTTATGTGAGTTTAAATTTTATTATATCTATTACACTCTGTGGCAGGCTACGATATGGCCCGGCTCAATTTCCTTAAGCATTGGCTCTTCTTCCATACATATTTTATCCACATAAGGACATCTTGTATGGAAACGGCAGCCCGCGGGAACATGCGCCGCTCCGGGAACCTCGCCTTTAAGAATAATGCGCTCTCTTTTCTGCCTGCCTGAAAGAATCGGGATTGCAGAAAGCAGAGCTTGCGTATAAGGGTGCTGAGCGTTTTGGAAAAGATTTTCATTATCCGCAAACTCAACAATTTTGCCAAGATACATAACCGCAACCCTGTCGGAAATATGCTCAACAACATTAAGCGCGTGGGATATGAATAAGTAGGTCATATCATACTGCTCTTTCAAATCCATAAGCAGATTTATAATCTGCGACTGTATGGAAACGTCAAGCGCTGAAACAGCTTCATCACACACAAGGAACTCCGGCTGAAGCGCAATGGCCTTTGCAATAGCCACACGCTGCCTCTGCCCGCCGGAAAACTCATGAGGATAGCGCTGGGCATATACAGGGCTCAAGCCAACCTGAGTCAAAAGCTCGCCTATGCGAGCATGGGCCTCATCAGGTGACATGCCCATTTGAACAGTCAAAACCTCGTTAAGCATACTTTTAACCGTATGGCGCGGATTTAAGGATGAATAAGGGTCCTGGAAAATTATCTGGATGCTTTTCCTGAGTTTCCTTAAATCTTCACCTTCTTTTTTAAGTATATCATCTCCGCCGTTAAAAACGATTTGCCCTGTAGACGGTGAATTTAAGCGAACTATGGCGCGGCCTATGGTAGTTTTCCCACAGCCCGATTCGCCAACAAGGCCAAGCGTTTCGCCTCTGTTAATATTGAGGGTAACGCCGTCAACAGCCTTTATATGACCTATGGTGCGCTGCATAACGCCTGCTTTAATGGGAAAGTATACTCTCAAATCATCAATATCTATTACACTTTTAGAATTACTCATTTGAGCTTCCCCCTTCCGCATTTGCGACTTCTATTTCTTCATTTGCTATAGCGTTTTGAGCGTTTACATCAATACCATTGCCTTTTAAGAAGCAACTGACGCGCCTTCCGTTTTCGCTGTATTCCTTAGGAATCTCTTTAGTACAAATATCCATGGAATACGGGCAGCGGGGAGCAAAGCGGCAGCCGGCAGGGAAATTAAGCGGATTGGGCACTGTGCCTTGTATGGCCTCCAGCCTTCCGCCTCTTGTAACCTTAATACCCGGTATGGATAATATAAGCAGCTTTGTATAAGGATGCCACGGATCGGCAAAAATATCTTCCAGCTTGCCCTCTTCAATAATTTTGCCCGCATACATAACCGCAACCCTGTCCGCTATTTGGGAAACAACGCCAAAGTCATGAGTTATAAGAAGAATTGACATTTGCATATCTTTTTGCAAATTTTTAAGCAAATCAATAATCTGAGCCTGAATGGTAACATCAAGAGCTGTTGTAGGCTCATCAGCTATGAGCATTTTAGGATTAGAAGCCAGAGATATGGCTATCATAACCCTTTGGCGCAGGCCGCCTGAAAGCTGGTGCGGATATACCTTAAGCCGCTCTTCCGGATTCGGCACGCCTACTTTTTTCAAAATTTCAATTGATTTTTCCGTGATTTCACTTTTTGAAATGCCAGGATTGTGAAGTTTAAAAACCTCACCCAATTGCTTTTCTATTTTATAAACAGGGTTAAGACTTGTCATAGGCTCTTGGAAAATCATTGAGATTTTAGAGCCTCTGATTTCCCTCGCTTCATTCTTGGAAAGAGTTTTAATCTCCTGTCCGTCAAGCTCCATATGGTCATAATTTACATCAGCCGTATCGGCAAGCAGGCGTATTAAAGAAAGCGATGTAACGGTTTTGCCGCAGCCTGATTCGCCTACAAGAGCAAGTGTTTCACCTTTATTAATAGTGAATGAAACTCCGTCAACCGATTTAACAACCCCTTCAGGGGTATTAAAATAGGTGCGTAAGTTTTTAACTTCTAAATATTTTTCATCAGACATAATATGCACCTACTTTCTCATTTTAGGGTCAAAGGCATCGCGCAATCCGTCGCCTATCCAGTTCATTGAAAGAACAGTAACAGATATTGCCAAGCCCGGAATGGTTGTTAAATAAGGAGCGAGCCTCAGGTAGTTCTTACCCTGGCTTAACATCATTCCCCAGTCAGGCGCCGCAACATTTGCACCAAGACCGAGATAGCTTAAAGTAGCGGATGAAAGAATAGCGCCGCCGACTGCCAAAGTAAACTGAACAATAAGAGGGCCTATACAGTTAGGCAAAACATGGCCAAAAATTATGCGAGTATTTTTAAAACCGGCAACCTTAGCCGATTCAATATATTCTGAATTTTTAACGGCAAGTACCTGTCCTCTTATAAGCCTTGTAAAGCGCGGCCAGCCTACGATTGCCAGAGTGAATATAATATTGTTCTGGCTGGGGCCTAATGCCGCAATAATAGCAACCGCAATAACCGTCATAGGAAATGACATCATAATATCGGTTGAGCGCATAATAAGCGTTTCAGCCAGCCCGCCGAAATATCCGGCAACAAGACCCAGTACAACTCCTATAGCGCCTGACAGAAGTGCAATTGAGAGGCCCGTTAAAACAGAGGTTCTGCCTCCGTATAAAAGCCTGCACCAAATATCCCTGCCAAGATCATCTGTACCAAGCAAATGGCCCGGAGAGCCCGGCGGTATCAACTGGTCTAAAAGATTCATATCAGTAATTGGGTTATAAGGTGTGAAAAGTGGCGCAAATACACAAAGAATAACAATTGTTAAAAGCATTATAAAGCCAACAATAGCTATTCTGTTTTTGCTGAAACGCCTGACAACATCCACCCAATACTTTGACGGCGGCAAAAGAGCTTCCGCGCCGATTTCCGTACTCACTGCGTGAGACGGTACATTCATTTCAAATTCAACTTTTTGATTATCATCTGACATTTTTCCCGCCTCCATTATACTTTTTTATCTAATCTAATGCGCGGGTCAGCCCAAGCATATAATACATCAACCAACAAATTTATCATAAGATAGCTTACACAAATACATAAAGTAGCGCCTTGAATCATAGGATAATCCCTTTTTGAAATAGCATTAACCACAAGACGGCCTACTCCTGGCCAAGAAAAGATATTTTCTGTAACAACAGCTCCGCTTAAAAGACCCCCTATTTCACCGCCTACTATTGTAATAACGGGTATAAGGGCATTTTTCAGAGCATGGCCCCAAATAACAACTTTTTCTTTAAGACCTTTACTTCTTGCATAGCGAACATAGTCCTGACCCAAAACATCCAGCATACTGGAGCGAATCATACGGGTTTGAGTAGCCGCCATACTAAGGGCAAGAGATGCCGCAGGCAGAATCATAAATTTCATAAAGCCCACTACTCCGGCTTCCGCAATGGTGGCTGAGCCCGTCGACGGCAGCCAGCCCAAATGCAGAGAGAAAAATATAATAAGTACCAAGCCAAACCAAAACCTCGGAAGAGAAACGCCCACAGTAGCAAGGGCTGTAGCAAACGCATCCAAAGCGCTGTTATGGTTAAGCGCCGCCATAATGCCCAGGGGCAGCGATATCATTATAGATAATATCATTGAACAGGCGGCCAGTTTCATTGTGGCGGGCAGCCTCAGCATTACGCTCTCAAAAACAGGCTGGTTCGTAATATAAGATGTACCAAGATTGCCTTGGGCAGCCTTTATAACAAAATCAAAATATCTAACAATAAAAGGTTTATCCAAACCCCATTCTCTCATTACTATCTCACGCTGCACTTCAGAAATACCCGCATCCTCAGTACCCAATATCAGTTCAACCGGATCACCCGGGGTAAGATAGAGCAGAGAGAAAATCAAAAAGGAAATTATAAGCAATGTCGGTATTGCCTGTAAAAGCCTCCTCGCTATGTATGTCCACATAAACTTCTCTCCTTCAAGAAATCAGAAAAACAGTTTCTCCGATTATGAAATTACAATTCATTATACTATTACCTCCATTAAGTTGGAGGTGATAGTATAACGAATTTAAAACCACCAGTGTTTAATTAACAAAACAGGGCAGTAACAAATCACTTTGTACCGCCCCATTTTCAGAATTTTAGGATAAATCAGCCTAAAGAGATATACCCGTTAAAATCGTTTTATGCTATCAATTATTTTACGCTAACATTTCTCTCTGTTGAGCATAATGCTTGATAAACAGTTGCATAATCGAAATCTGTTATTCTGTTGTTATAAGCTATTTGGCCATATTCAAAGTAAACAGGCATCATAGGAGCATCAGCTACGAAAATTTCAGCTGCTTGTGTAAGCAATTCGCTACGTGCATCAAAATCTGTAGTGATTTTAGCTTCAGCAAGGAGCGCTTCAACCTCTGGGCTGTTATAACCGCTGTTCGGGCTTAAAGTTGTTGGATCATAACCCATCAAACGGAAAGGACCGTCAAGGTTTGAATATCCTCCAAGAATAAACATTTGAGTAGTACCAACTTTAATATCTTCAGTATGTGTTCCCCACTCAGCTGTATGAGCTATACACTCAACGCCGATAGCCTGAAGCTGTGAAGAAACGATAACCGCCAATTTTTCACGGTTAGCATCATTGTTACCAACTTGAAGCTGGAAGCTCAGCTTTTTGCCGTCTTTAGCATAAATGCCGTCAGAACCTTTTGCCCAGCCATTTTCTTCAAGAAGTTTTTGAGCGCCTTCCGGATCATATTGCATACCGGCTGCTTGATAACGCGCTTCCTGATTTCCGCCCGGACGCTCAAGTGAAATTGGGCTCCAAGCTCTTACTGCAAGTTTAGCATTAACTTCATTTTTAAATATAGCTTCTGTAGCGGTAGTTAAATCTACAGCCATTGATAAAGCACGGCGAACATTAACATCTTGGAAGAAATCCCAAGTACAGTTAAAACCGATCCAACGCAATGAGCCGATACCGCTGTCAGTAAGTGTCAGATAATCTTTAGCTGCAATATGGCCTACCTCCGTAGGAAGAACCGCAACAGCAATGTCGATTTCCTCATTTTGAAGAGCGATGGCAGAAACTGATCTGTCAGGAATTATTTTGTAAATAACTCTGTCTAATCCGGGCTCAAGCCAGAATTCTTCATTTTTCTCAATAACTACTTGAGTATCGAGAACATGCTCAACAAATTTATAAGCGCCTGATCCAACCGGGAATGCGTGGAAATCCCAGCCTTCATCAATGCCTTTTTGAGGAATTACATAGATTTGATACATTGTGTATTCCCAAAGAACGTCAACATCGTTAGTGTAGAATTTAACAGTGAAATCATCTACAACTTCAATTTTATTAAGTGTTGCGCTCAAAGCTGTATAACGAACTGAGCCTACTTCAGGATCTGCAAAGAATTCATATGAATACTTAACATCATGAGCAGTAACCTGGACCTTCTCATCTCCAAAGAGATCGTTGCCTGTGTGCCAGTAAACATCATCTCTAAGATTTACTGTCCAAACAAGACCGTCATCACTGCACTCCCAGTTTAATGCGAGGCTAGGTGTGAATTTGGATTCTTTGTTCATTTCAACCAAGGTGTGATAAATGTGACGTATTACATAGCCATCACCGTCGGAAGTTGTTCTCCAAGGCTCAAAGGTTGTAATGTTCATGTATGTACCAATTGTGAGCTCTTTTGGTGCCGCCGGAGCCGCCGGTGCTGTGCTGGCTGCCGGTGCTGTACTTGCTGCCGGTGCTGTTGATGCCACTGGCGCAGTAGACGGTGCCGGCGCCGGTGTGCTGCCTGAACATGCACCTAAAACAATCATAGCTGCAAGCAAAGCCGCAAATATTGCTGTTATTCTGCTTTTCTTCATGAAATTGCTCCTCCTTAAAATAAAATAATATTTTTTCTATACTAAAATATATATTCAAACCCGACTGGCGGTTAGAATAACAGGAAGTAAAAATACAAATTCCCAAGCAAATACCCTGAATTACCATCGAAATTAGGGCATGATGTCAACCAAAGGTATTAAATCATCGAATAAATATTTGAATTTTCTCTATTATACATATAATGATTTTATTCGTCAAGAAATTTATATCACAAACTATAAACAGCACCTATTCTCTAATATAATTTTAATGCAGAACACCTATTTCTCATTACAAAAGTGTTACAAAACCATTAATTTTATAACGCAATACCTAATTTTACAATCATATTTTGTGCACTTTGTATAAAGCCGTCTTATGCAGCATATAAATATCGAGCTCATGTTATTTTGCCTTTTTATGTATGCCGGAAACATCGAACTACAATTTTCGACAGACAATGAACAAGTTTACGCTTAGTTATATCAACCTTTCTACAAGCAATACAGCCGATAAAAACTGCGATAAATCTTTGAAGCAATTATCCGGATTTGTATTTGAAATTTTTGAATGCCCTCATCAGCTTCCACATATTTACAAACATATATATAGTTTAACATCTGTTAAATTGTAACTATCTAATCAAAAAACAAATTAACACTACGCTGTTTTTAATTTTTTTCCACAAAAAATATATAGTATATACAAATAAAAACTATTATTTACTTTAAAATAATATAATTGCTCCAAAAATAATTAAATATATTATTAACAAAAGTATAAAAACATAGCTTTTTCCTTACAATAAAAATGAGTGAGATGATATTGACATCCCACTCGCAATTATTATTTATCCGGTTAAAGCTATTCCTGCTCCGACTCAATTTCTTTTTCAATAACACTAAGCGCAACCCGGTTTCGCCCGTTATTTTTAGCTTGATATAAGGCTTTATCCACGGATTCCATGGCGGACTCGTATGAGTGCCCTGCTTTTATAATTACAGCGCCAAAACTTGCAGTTATGGTAATTACTTTACCGTTAAATAAAAACTTTTCATTTTCGATAACTCTTCTCAAGCGCTCAGCAAAAAGTAGCAAATCCGCTTCTTCCTTACCTACTGAGAGAACCACAAATTCCTCCCCGCCATAACGGGCCAGTATATCATGGGAACGCAGATGAACGCTCAGGGCTTGCGCCATGGCACGCAAAACATGATCTCCCGCCAAATGTCCATGCAGGTCATTAACATCTTTAAAATGGTCAATATCCAAAAGCAGCATACCCAAAGACAGATTATGGCGGCTTGACATAGCCATATGCTGTTCCATCACAGCATCAAAATGCCGCCTGTTATAGACGCCCGTCAGCGGATCTGTAATAGCTTGCGCTTCCAGCCGGTTAAGCATCTGTGTAATTTCCGTAACATCGTGGAATTTAAGCATTACACCGATTTCCGCGCCATTTTTGCCGCGTATTTTTTCCACAACAACATGTTGTAAAACTGTTTTTCCCTCTGAAGGATCTGTTATTGAAAAAACACATTCCGCTTCTCCCGCGGGGCAAAGCTCATCAGGCCAATCAGGCAGTTGTATAATAGGCTCCGTTCCTGAATACTTTCTCATATCCGGATAAAGCCTACCGGCCTTTTGATTACAGTAAATAAACCCCCAATCCGTATCCAGCACAATCAACGCATCATCCATGGTTTCCACCGCCATATCAAAAGCAGCCGGAACAATGTCCATCAGCTTATGCTGATGCAGAACAATGCCGCAAAACAACATTCCGATAGTCAGGGCAAAAGGAGTCATATCAATGCCTAAAGGAAAAATGCCTGCAAAGTTCAAAATATTAGAGGCAAAGCCGAAAAGTGTACCTACAGTGAACAGGCCCACTTGCGCGCGGAGTTTATCCGAGCCTTGGATAAATCGTATAATCAGCAATACATAAGCCATAATCATACTGGACTGAGCCACCACCTGCTGCAAAATATATAAGGGCCCCTTGCCAAGCACAGTTACATAATAATAGCCGTTATATTCCATTGAAACAGAAGAATAATACAAAAGATGCAGCTCATTAAAGGATATAATTAGGGCCATAAGCAAACCGTAGACCACTCCGACTATTGCCATCCACGGGCGGAGCATACGCGGCCTGAAAAAGCCCAAGGCCGTAAGCAAGAAAAATGGCGCAATAGAAGGAATACCAATATTTTCAATCCGCAGTGCCATCATGGTTTCCCCTACTGTGGTTGCCCTGATTTCCAGAAAATATCCCAAAACATAGAATATAATCATACTGGATAATATGACAAAATTTGACACCCTAACCCGGTCATTGCGGTTAAACGCAAACACCAACATTCCAATATTTAAAACTAATGCCAGCATTAGTAAAGTATACAATGTAATTATTACAATATTTATCGTATTCACCCACTTTTGGTTTACGGCTTTAGTATATCAGCACCTTTTCCGGCGCTGTGCAAATAAGCATGTTAGTGTACCATATTTTTATCATTTCTTGCAACAATAAGAAGTCTGTTCTATAAAGAAATCGGCATATTTCCTATATTTATGAACATACAATTATAATTGCAGCCAATTTTCCGCATAAAAACGGGATATTGCCTGCTATAAGCCCTATAATGGGAAGCCATAATTAAGGCAAAGTTGCTATTATATAGTAGATTCAGGCCGGTTTCGGGCATCCGGTCTTTTTTGCAAGAAAAAAAGCGTAAAAACCGCTCCAAAAACGATTTTTACGCATGTTTTGCTTTTAATTTACACAATTAAAGCTATACACGGTTTTATGGGAATATATTTTGCCTTTTTTAAGCAGAGCCTTATTATCTGTAGCATATGGAAAATGCTCGGTTTCCAAGCAAAACCCTCCGCGCTTTACAAATCCTCCGCCGTTTTTAATAAAATTGCCTGAGTAAAACTGGACACATGGCTGTGTAGTCAAAACTTCAAGGCTAATGCCGTTTTCAGGCGAAGCTGCCGCTGCGGCTAATCTTAAGCCTTCCGCCTGCTCCAGCACAAAGCAGTGGTCGTAACCTCCGCCAAAGCGTAGCTGCTCATTATCTTCATTTATGCGCTCTCCGATTAGATTGGCTTCAAGAAAATCAAAGGGAGTTCCCGTAACGCTTGAAATTGCACCTGTTGATAACACATTTTCATCAATCTCAAGATATTCAGCGGCATTTATTTTCAGCATATGCCCTGCTATTTCCCCTGATTTTGCGCCGGAAAGATTAAAATAGGCATGGTTGGTTAAATTTACAAGAGTATCCGCATCGCTTACGGCTTTGTATTCAATTTCCAGCGCATTATCTTCATTTAAAGTATAGCATATGCTTAAATCCAAATTACCGGGAAAGCCCGCTTCATCATCAGGAGAAATCCGGCGGAATACAACGCTGTTTTTCCCAAGTGTAAAATCATAAACTTTAGTATTGAAGCTGTCAACGCCGCCATGGAGATTATTGCCGGCGTTATTGCGCTCAAGCTGATAATCTATACCATTGATGTTTAACCGGCCGCCGCCTATGCGCCCTGCATTTCTCCCGATAAATGCGCCGAAATAATAATCGCCGTTTTCATATTCAGAAAGGCTCTCATAGCCCAGGCACACCTCAGTGCTTTGCCCATTTTTATCCGGCACTGTAATGCTTTGTACAATACAGCCGTAATTAAGCAAAGAAACCTCCATGCCGTTATTATTTTCCAGCTTTATTATATAAATTTTTTCGCCTTTTTTCGTCTCTCCGAAATATTTCTCTCCCATATTTCCCCCGCCGATTCAATATATATCTACAAAATTTCATCCATAAATTTTCTAAAGGCCGCTTTGCCTGCATCATCCGTTTTAAATACTCCCGCATGCTCTAAGCAGGTCTTAAAGCTCAAGCCAATCTCTGTTTTGAGTATCTGTTCAATATTATTTTCTGTAATTTCTTCATACTTAGGCAGGCGGGCTTTAACCCATGCTTCATGCTTTTCTATCAAAGGGTTTTGTCCTATATCATTGCCGTCTAAAACTGCCTGTGCCAAAGCCTGCATTTCTTTTTTCAACCTGCCGGGAAGTATGGCAAGACCCATAACCTCTATTAAGCCTATATTTTCCCTCTTTATATTATGAAGCTCCCCATGGGGGTGGAAAAGCCCCGCAGGGTGTTCCTTGGTAGTTATGCTGTTTCTAAGTACAAGGTCAAGCTCGTATGCCTCGCCGTTTTTGCGGGCTATGGGCGTTATGGTATTGTGAGTGACTCCATCAATTTCAGCGAAAATATGGCTTTGCGGATCGCTGTAGCCTTTCCATTTAGCCAGAACTTTCGACGCATAAGCCGAAAGCTCCGCTTTATCTTCATGAGATATGCGAATAACCGACATAGGCCATTTAACTATGCTGATTCTGCCGCTGAAATCCCCGTTAAACTCCTCTTCAAGCTCCGCAAGCTGCAATGGGAATGTATAGCGCCCGCCCTGAAAATGCTCATGGGAAAGTATACTGCCGCCAACAACAGGCAAATCCGCATTGGAGCCCAGAAAATAATGGGGAAACATTTCCACAAAATCCAGAAGTTTATTGAAAACCGAAGCATCAATCACCATAGGCACATGCTGCTGATTAAGCACTATACAATGCTCATTATAATACACATAGGGCGAATACTGCATTGCCCATATGCCGCCTGCAAGCTCTAAAGGAATCATTCTCAGGTTTTGCCTGGCAGGGTGCGCGGCATTGCCCACATAGCCCTCATTTTCAGGGCAAATCATACATTTAGGATATTCTACTTTGGAAATCTGTTTTTCTCTTTCTATGTCATTGGGGTCTTTTTCAGGCTTTGACAAATTTATTGTAATGTGCATATCACCGTATTCCGTAGAGGTTTTCCACTGCATGTCCTTTGCTATACGGTCTCGGCGAATATAATTTACATCCTGAGCATGGGCATAAAACCAGCCTGTCGCCGCCATGCTGCCTTCTGAGTAAAGCTCGGCAAATTTTGTTATTATGCCTGAAGGCGGCGCGGTTAATGCGCCCATAATCTCCGTATCCAGCAAATCCCGCTGGGTCACAGAGTTTTCAATCTGACCCTTTGAAACGGCATAATCGCAGAGATTTTCAAGAATATCCGCAATACTCATATAAAGCACCATTGGTTTCTCGCAAGGGGTGAAATCACTTATTTTCAATATTCCCAAAATTCGGTTGCGGATAAAAACCCGGTCCAAAGCAGGTATAAGATTTTTTTCTATACCGTATTCAACAAGCGCCTCAACATAATCACAAATATTCATCTACTTCGCCTCCGTTTCTCCATAACCGAAAGGATGGGAATTATGCCAGCCCCATGCTGATGATACTATAAATTCCAAATCCGCCCTGCTGGGCTTCCAGCTTAAAATCCGCCTTGCTTTTTCGCTGGAGGCCACAAGCTGCGCAGGGTCTCCAGCGCGGCGGGGCATGTCTTCATATGCAATTGTTTCTCCCGTTACATTTTCAGCCGCTTTAAGCACTTCCCTCACAGTAAAGCCTATGCCGTTGCCAAGGTTGAAAACATCGCTCTCTCCGCCGTTTAGCAAATAATTCATTGCCAGAATATGGGCATCTGCAAGGTCTGAAACATGTATATAGTCTCTGATACAGGTACCGTCTCTAGTCGGATAATCCGTGCCGAAAATCGATATATTGTCCCTCATTTTCTGAGGCACCTGCAAAACTAAAGGTATAATATGAGTTTCGGGATTGTGGGCTTCTCCTATTTTGCCGCTTTCATGGGCCCCGCAGGCATTGAAATAGCGCAAGGACACGTATTTAACCCCGTAAGCTATATCGCTCCAGTGAAACATTTTTTCCATAGCCAGCTTGGTTTCCCCATAGCAACTGCTGGGATTTGTTTTGGCAGCTTCCGTTATGGGCAGCTTCTCCGGCTCACCGTAAACTGCCGCTGTGGAAGAAAAAACTATTTTTTTCACCCCATATTTTAGCATGGCTTCAAGCAGATTTCTCGTTCCGCCAATATTATTGTCATAATATTTCAAAGGATTTGTCATGCTCTCGCCAACGAGGGAGTTCGCCGCGAAATGGATTACTCCGTCGATTTTTTCTTCCCTAAAAACGCTTTCCAAAAACTGCGAATCCCTGATGTCGCCTTTATAAAATACAGCCTCAGGATGCAAAGCCCCTTCAAAGCCTGATTCCAAATTATCTATTACTATAACCTCCGCCCCGCTTTCAATAAGGGCATAGACTGTGTGAGAGCCTATATATCCGGCGCCGCCCGGCACCAAAATTCGATTTTTCATAATACAACTCTCCTCTATATAATAGCCTGCCGACAGTTATTTTTACAGCTATAGCTTAATTATAATATTTTACTTACTTAAAGCAATAACCGCCGAGGGAGCGTATTCTCAAGCAATAAACGCTATCCTCTCCGAAAACCGCCTGCATTTTAGAAATATAGCTATCCAGTAAATCAAGCGGCACAAGAGCCTGTATTGTACCCGCAAAGCCGCCGCCGTGGACTCTCCAAGCACCCTCTTCTCCCAAAATAATTTCAGACAGGCACAGAGCAAGAGATACGCTGCGCTCCTTCTCATCATTTACAGGATAGATATTTTGAAGATATTCATAAGATGAACGGCCCGATTCCAGCATTAATTTCCTATAGCTTTCAATATCTTTATTCTTAAGCGCCTGAAGCTGCTTTGGAACTCTCGCGTTTTCTCTGAAAAAATGTATGGCGCGGATAATTGCCCTGTCGTTTACTTTAGCTCGAATATCTGCAATTGCCTTATAAAATTCATACTCGCATACATCTGCCAGAACCGCTTTACCGAAGTAAGAAGAAACCGCCCTCATATCTTCTGTAATGGCGGAATATTCCTCTGTCAGATTATCGTGAGCGCCGCCTGCATTAACTACGCATATTTCCCAGCCCATAGAGCGGAAATCTATATCAAGCCTTTCAAACTCAAGCTCATCCTTGCCGAAATCTATGAAAGAAACGCCGCCTAAAGCTATGCTGGTCTGATCCATAAGCCCGGAAGGCTTGCCGAAATAATTATTCTCCGCATACCGGCCTATTTTTGCCAGAGTGACTGCATCAACCCCACCGCTATTATATAGTACATTCTGAATTATTCCTATTAAAATTTCTATGGCAGCAGAAGAGGACAGCCCGCTGCCTCTGGGAACATCGGAAACCATATAGGCATCAAATCCGCCCGCTCCGTAGCCCTGCTCTGTTAAGCCTGCCGCAACGCCCCGTATAATTGCCGCTGTAGTGTTTTTTTCACCCGCAATTGGCGAAAGCTCATTAATTTCAAGCTCCGTTAACGGATAACCCTCGCTCACAAGGCGAATTTTCATATCGCCCCTTGGGTAAACCACGGCCAGCATATCCATAGTTATAGCCCCTGCAAGAACACAGCCATGCTGATGGTCTGTATGGTTGCCCGAAAGCTCCGTTCTCCCCGGCGCCGAAAAAAACGCACCCTTTCCATATCCGAAAGCCTTTACAAAGCCGTCAAATACATTTAAATATCTCTCATATGCCTTTTCTGACTCGCCGTACAAAAGCTCCAGCTGAGCTTTACCGGCTTCGCTTTTAAACCGGCTTTGCCAGCCTTCTCTATCCATTATAAGCATATTTATTCCCTCTCCTCCAGCCTATTACGCTATAAAAGCCTGTTTAATATCCATTATAAAAGATATTAAGCAGGCTGTAAAAAAAAATCTATTTTTTAACAAGATATTTACGCATATCCAGCGCACAGGCAAAAAGAATTATTGCGCCTTTTATGAGATAGAGCAGGTTTTGGTCAACGCTCATCATATTAAGCCCTACAAATATCAGCCTCAGCATGAAAACACCAAGAACTATGCCGCGGATTTTCCCCACACCGCCTGTAAAAGATACGCCGCCTATAACGCAGGCCGCAATAGCATCCAACTCATAGTTGGCACCTGTGTTTGCGGTGTTGGAGGCTATCCTTGCACCTTCTATAAATCCTGTAATGCCGTACATTGCACCGGCAAGGGCAAATACCATAACAATAGTCAATGTAACATTAACGCCGGAAACCCTTGCGGCTTCCTCATTGGAGCCAAGGGCAAACATATTCTTGCCGAAAGTGGTTTTATTCCAGATAAACCACATCATTGCAGTCAAAACAACCGCATAGAATACATAATTAGGTACAGGCGTTCCCGCAACGCTGAAAAGCGAACCCTTTACAAACTTCGTATATTCCGGAGCAAGGCTTGAAATAGCCATGCCGTTATTATTTCCCATTTTAAGGTATAAAAGCAGCAAAGTATAAACAATAAGCTGAGTTCCCAAGGTTACAATAAACGGGTGCAGCTTAAACTTTGCTACGAAAAGGCCGTTAAACACCCCGAACAATGCCCCGATAGCTATCATAGCCAGTATAACGAGCCAAATAGGCATAGTTCCAATATCAGGCCACATTTTATTCGCACTGTCTGCAACTTGAAGCAACGATGCGCCGATACATGCTGTCAAGCCGATTATACGCCCTGCCGATAAATCCGTTCCCGTAAGCACTATGCAGCCGGCAATACCAAGAGCCGCTGGCAAAGATACTGCCGTAAGGGAAATAACATTTACTATAGATGCAGGCGTGAGGAAGTTTTTATTTTTAGTTGCAATATAAACTATGGCGACAAGCATACCAATGATTAATGCGTTATTTAAAAGGAGAGCACCTATCCGCTTTATATCCCACTGCCCCATATCTATTTTCGTTGATTTCTCATTCATTTTAACTGCCTCCCGGTTAAGAATTTGTATCCAACTGGCAAAATTCACCATTTCCTGAGCCTGTTTACCCTACCATTAACACAGGCATTAAATAAATTTCGCCGCCAAGGTAAGTATTTCTTCCTGAGTAGCGCTTTTCCCGTCAACCTCTCCCGCTATTTTGCCGGAAGACATGACGAGAATCCTGTCGCAAATGCCAAGAAGCTCCGGCATTTCTGAGGAAACCATTATAATCCCCTTGCCTTCATTGGCGAGCTCTATCATAAACTGGTATATTTCATATTTAGCGCCTACATCAATTCCCCTTGTCGGCTCATCAAGCAGGAGAATTTCAGGCTTTGTCAAAAGCCAGCGGCCTATTATAACCTTTTGCTGATTCCCGCCTGAAAGGTCGCGGAGCAAAGTTTTCTGCCCGGGAGTTTTGATTCTCATGGCCTGTATTGACCATTCTGTATCCTTCTCCATTTTTTTATTGCTTAAAATCACACCGCCTATGAGATATTCCTTCAAGTTAGACACAACAGTATTTTCCTTAACATCGCGTATGCCGAAAATCCCCGTTGCCCTTCTCTCTTCCGTTATAAGTGCGAAGCCGTTACCGATAGATTCATGGGGATTTTTATTTTCCAGCTTTTTACCATGGAGAGTTATATTGCCCTCCTGCTTTTCCATTACACCGAATAGATTTTCCAAAAGCTCCGTACGGCCTGACCCGTCAAGCCCTGCAATTCCCAAAATTTCACCTTTTCTTAGGTTGAAGGAAGCCTCTTCAAGCCTTGTATATTTGCCCCTTAAGCCCTCTACTTTTAAAATCACATCACCGGCCACATTGGTCTTTTCGGGAAAGCGGTTAGTCAGCTCTCTGCCTACCATGAGCCTTATTATTTCTTCCATTGTAAGCTCGTTTGCAGGCTTTGTGGCAACCCACGCGCCGTCTCTCATTATGGTTACATCATCGCTTATGCGCAAAATTTCTTCCATTTTGTGGCTTATGTAAATTATGCCGCAGCCCCTGGCCTTAAGCATATTGATTATGCGAAACAAATGCTCAACTTCAACCTCCGTTAATGAAGAAGTCGGCTCATCAAACACTATTATTTTAGAATCATAGGATACCGCTTTTGCAATTTCAACCATTTGCCGCTGGGATACGGGCATTGTTGACATTATGGCGTTGGGATTAACATTAACCTCAAGCTCTTCAAATATTTCCAAAGTTTTCTTTCTCATTTCCCGCTCGCTGACTATGCCGAAAGTTCGGGGATAGCGCCCAAGCCAAAGATTATCAACAACTGTACGGCTGAGAGCCTGATTAAGCTCCTGATGCACCATAGCAACGCCGTTTTCAAGGGCTTCTTTGGAGGTTTTGAATTTAACCTCTTTGCCGTCCAGCACAATAGAACCCGAATCTTTTGAATAAATGCCGAAAAGGCATTTCATAAGCGTAGATTTCCCTGCGCCGTTTTCCCCCATAAGGGCATGAACGCTTCCCGGGCGAACGGAAATCGACACATTATCCAAAGCCTTAACTCCGGGAAATTCCTTGCTGATATTCTTCATTTCAAGAAGAGGCGTATAATCCATATCTTTTTCCTCCATCTTCATTTAGAATCTGTTCAATATCTCTCCTTGAAGATATATAACCTTCAAAGCGAAGATTAAACAGATTCCGCGCATTGTTTGCGAGGCCGCCATTTACAGGCAGCCTCGCAAGATACTTTTTAAGATATATATCCTTTATTCTGCCTGAATAGACAGGCAATTATTATAGGTAGTTATTAAAATTTAAGATTAACCAATATATTTTCCGTAAGGTACGCGGATTTTAGCAGCGTCACCGTCTACATTGTAGCCGCCTGCCGCATTGATGCCATCCATAAGAGCTTTTTCAGCTTTAACATTGGCAACGAGTGCGCAAATTGTATCAGCCATACCTTTAGCATCTTGCATAATAGTACCTGTCATTTTGCCTTCATTAATAAGTGCTTTTGCATTATCAACAGCATCAACGCCGAATACAGGGATAACTTTAACATCTGCTTCGCCTGTGTTATAGCCTGCTGTTTGGAGAGAGCTTACAGCACCTGCTGCCATATCATCGTTATTAGCGATAACCATCTCAATCATGTTGCCGTTAGCCTCATTATATTCCGCAAGTATTGTATCCATATATTCTGTTGCAGCAGCTGCTGACCAGTTGCCGCCTTGGTCTACAAGGTATTTGCTTGCATTGTTTGCATCATAGAAGGCTAAAGCGGATTTGCCGGCGCCTGTAAGGGCTTTATCAGCATCTTCTACAGCAAATTGTGTACGGTATTCAGCTTCAACATTACCTTCTTGGCCTTTGAACATTACATAAGAGATAGTTCCGTCACCGTTAAGGTCATAATCATCAAAAGCTGCAAGAAGAGTTTCAGCAATGAGTTCGCCTTGCATATGGCCTGCTTCAGGAGCATCTGTACCAACGAAGGCTGAATCAGCATAGCTGTTTATAACGCCTGCGCCAAAGTCGCGGTTAAAGAATACGATTGGGATGCCTGCTGCTTTTGCAGCATCAGCGGCGTTTTGAGCAGCGTCATCAGAGCTGTTTTCTACGATATTAACAATAAGAAGATTTGCGCCGTTTGTAATAGCTGTTGAAATTTGTTCTGTTTGAGTTGTTTGATTGCCTGCGCCGTCATAGTTGTTGAATTTCACACCAAGATCTCCAAGTGCTTTATCTACATGACCGCGAACGCTGGAAATATAAACGTCTGCAAAGTTGTAATAGAATACCGCAACATTAAGCTCTGCGGGAGCAGGAGCGGGTGCAGGCGCTGCAGGAGATGGCGCAGGTGCTGCCGGAGATGGCGCAGGTGCTGCCGGTGCCGGTGCACTTGATGCAGGAGCCGGTGCAGGTGAATTGCTTGC
>JGI994J12354_10000427_pt1 | contig 41672 bp, 12 predicted proteins | sample IntmicLarv3ML3BL_FD_12354 | JGI IMG/M metagenome (IMG submission 12354) | reverse complement strand
ATTGCAAGAAACTAAATATAATAAAAATTTGGTTGAGAGGCATGCCTCTCAACCAAGAAAAAGATTATTTATTTTTTTAACAACACCACTTGACAAAGAACCTTTCTTTTTCAGTTATCTTCAATGAACCCCACACTCCTGAATATTTCTCATGTTCCACATTACCTTTCTACAGTGAGTTCCCTTATCCAAGGGATTGACTGTGGTTAACTCCACATTTTAGTAACTTTCATTTTCCATTATCTGCTAAGATTCAGTCCTTCCCAATAACTTGGTACTATGACCTCTGCTGACTTCTCATGATAAATCTTATTTCAACCGTAATAATGTGTCCGAGAATTCTCTCGACAAATCCTCTTCCAACCACTCTATTTCGTCCATGAGAGCTCCCCAGGTAAGAACGACAACTTTCATCCCATGTAACCGCCACATCTACTGTATGAGTTTCGGGTAGTATTGGACTTGGCTTTGTATTGCAAGCTTATCCGACTCAATTCAGCCTTATATGTGATTTCTGTTCGTCGGTTCGGGACTTTGCCTCGGGCTTCCTTCAGATTCCTCGTCACCAAGGACACCCTTGCCTCTAGCTAGCACTTCCTACTACCAAGCGTGCAGTGGACTTCCACCACCTAGTTATCGCCCATGCTGGGCACACAACAGAAAAACAGATCGAGGCTCACCTCCATCTGTTTTTCTATTTTAATCCCCGAGATATTTTGTTATATAAAAAGCTTAGTTCATAAATTTATAATTAAATCTTAGACCATATCTCAAATCTGCGTCATCTTTGTTGTCATATTTTCTTGCATCTAACTCTAGAGTTACTCCTAAACTATTTGCCTTTTCAAGGGTTAATCCTACCACTCCCTTAAAGTGACCTTGCTCTTCTTCTGGTCTTATTAAATTATACCAACCTTCTGTTCCTCCATCAACTCTTGCTTTGACTCGCTTATTATGTGAATTACCAAATTCATAACCATATGCCAAGTCACCTGTCAATTTTGCTGTTATTTTCTTGCCTAAATATACTCTTGAGGAACCTTGAACTCCCAATGCTCCTTCCATGCTGTAATAGTCTCTTTGAGCTAGTTTTAATTCTAGTGCACTATCACCCTTTGACTTCTCTGTAAACCCTGCTATATTACCATACTCTAGATTCAAATCTCCATATAATTTTAATTCTGTTCTTAAATTTCTAAATACTGTCTTGGATAATCTATTATCTAGGGTTACATTGTACGAATCAAACTTTCCTTCGTTTTTATAAGTTCTATCCAATTCCAATGTTCTCTCTGTCTTATGTCTGTTATAACCTACTTCCAATCTTGTTCTTAAATTCCAAGTATCATCTTCATCAAATGTATGCACATTATGGATTCCTGCTCTCAATGAATATACATCTTCTTTTGAATCATCACCAAATGTTGGAGCATCATCAAAATCAAATCTACTTACTGCAAATCCTAAGCTATAACCCCACTTATTACCATATTTTCTTCCTTCGTAATCTTTCATATATAGTAGACCTGTTACTTTGTAGTCATAGTCATCTATTCCCAATGTACCATCTTTGTAGTCTCCTTGTTGATAGATTACGCTGTATTTTCCTGTATCTCTTGTAAAATTATGGGATTCAACTAACTCATTAAAGGCATTATCAAAGGCTCCTTGAATATTATTCATTCTTTGTTGAGTAGTCGCATAAACGTCTCCTCTCATTTCTGCCAGCGTTCTGGATGTTTCCGACTCAAAGCTTGATTGTCCATAATTATTATATATATCATCCAAATATCTATTCAAGCCTTTTAATAATGTAGAATCATTTCCTAAGCCATCTTGATCTTGCCCCAATAGACTGTCTATTCCATTATACAAATTATCAAATTGTGACCCTGCTACTAAGTATGCATATGGTTGTTTTACTATTTGGATATCAAGATTATTTGTAAAGTCTGCCATGAAAAGCGGTGACATAGTTATTTCTAGCTCTCCTGCTCCTGATAATTTGGTTACATCAAAAACATTGCTCACTGTCCACGCATATCCATTTCCAGTAGTTATCAAATTGGAATCTACTCTTATTGTTCCTGCTATTTCATTTACTTCAAACAAATAGCCACCATTTCTATCTAGTACATTTATGACCATACCATCAGATTCTACTCTATGAGCTACCAATGTTCCACTGTTGACAAATTGATTATTTACCAATACTGTTCCATCCTTTGATATTGTAATTGCCCCATGGTTCATTGGATCTGTACCAGAAGAACTAGTCTTTACTGCTCCTGTAGCTCCATTTCCATCTAAATCTGTTATTACTACTGTTCCATGATTTATATATGTTCCATCTCCACTTATTCCACTTCCATTATCTATGTTTAATGTCCCATAGTTTGTGAACTTTGTAGCTGTTGCCAAATAAATTCCTACACCTTCTCCAACAGTGATTACACCTGTAGGGCTATTTGTTATTTCAGTTCCATTATAAGCTCCTATTCCTACTGACAATTGTCCACAAGGTGCCAAAGTATATCCTGTCTCAATTAATCCATTGTTTGTAATTACTGAACCAGCTACTCCTAGAACTCCAACTCCACCTGCATCTACCATTATTGTTCCATCATTTATGAAAGTTGAGTTTGATACATATACTCCCAACGAATGATCATTATTTGATGTAATCAGACCTCCTACACCATTGGTTATTAATGCTCCGCTTTCTCCAAATATTCCAACAGAGTTTAGATGATTATCCTTATCGTCGTGATCATTATTTGGTCCTAACCATGTTTCTCCTGTTGTTATTGCACCAGTATTATTTACTATTACTGTTCCACCTGCATAAATTCCTACAGATGTCTCTCCCAAAATCATTGATGCAGAATTATTTATTGTCATGGCACTAGTAGAGCCTAAATTATCTCCATAGATTGCATAACCACCATCACCTATTGCATATAGACCTGATGTAGTAATTGTTCCCGTTCCATTTTTTTTGTATATTCCTATTGAACCTGTATAGTCTGGATCGCTTATTGCAGTGATTGGATCTATTGTCATTACACCACTGTAAGAGACATTTCCATTTCCTTCACTTACTATTCCTACTCCCAAGTCATTCCATATTTGCATTGGTCCACTTGCAACAATATTAACTCCACCCTTTCCATAGACTCCAAGTGATCCATTTCCTATATCCAATCCACCTGATGCTGTCAATGTTCCACCATTTTCTCCATAGATTCCAACTGCATCTAGATACACATCCAATAGCCCAGCTACTGTTATGTCAGCTCCTTTTCCGAAGGCTCCTATTGAATTATCTCCTACTTCCAATGTACCAGCCAAATGAAGTTGTCCACCAGCATTCATATAAGCTCCTATTGATGAATCTGTCATACCAGTAGTTGCTGTAGATTGATCCACCAAAATATCCCCTAGAGAGATGAATGGTGCCCCTGCCGCTGTTCCATCTGAATAAAGTCCAATATTATTATCTCCAGATACAATAATATCTCCTGATACCAGAGTTACATCGCCCTTAGCTACCATACCTATTGAGTTAGTTTGTCCTGCTAATCCTGTTGACATATTAAATGGTAATACAGTCAATGCACCAGCTCCTGTACCTTCTACCACTGTACCAATAGAATAGTTACTTGTTGAGCTACTTACTATATTAGCTCCTGCTACTACTCCATTCACATCTATCAAATATTCTCCTATTGAATATTGACTAGCTGTTCCTGGTCCTAGTACTACAGTTCCTACCGAACCTGTTGGTGCTACTCCATTGGAAACATACCCTACACCTTCAGTTACATTGATTGTCCCAAAATCTGTTATATCACCAGTTCCCTCTACGTAGATTCCTACTCCACTATTGGTTACTGTTATTGTTCCTCCACCGTTATTTACTGCACCTATATCTGTGTAGATTCCTACAGAATCCACTCCATCTACAGTTACTATTCCATTATTAGTCACTGTCACTGTAGCTCCTGTTCCTGTGGCTGCCAATCCTGCTCCACCACCAGTTACATTGATTGTTCCTGGAGCTATATTGGATATTGAATACACTCCTGGTGTATTATATATTCCTAGTAATCCCACTGATCCTGTTCCTACATTCATTGTTCCAGAATTAGACAAGTTTCCATTGGCTGTAGCTGCCAATGTTCCTGACCCACTTAATATATTTATTTGATTACCTAGATTTACTGTTCCTCCATCATTGAATGTCAATACTCCACCTGTTCCACTAAAGTTTACATCCAATGCACCTGTAGTTCCAATATTTGCAGTGGCACCATTTCTGACATATAATCCAATACCAGTGTCTGTTATATTTAACGTTCCACCTAATGTATTTACAGTGGTTCCTGTACCTTCGGCATAAATTCCCACAGCGTCCTTACCTGCATTGACAGTCATTCCTGTAGCATAGTTAAGAACATTTCCATTGTCTAGATGGATTCCCAAAGTTCCAGCATTACTTGCTGTTACTGAACCACTATTCATTGTATATGTCTGATTAGCTCCACCTAAGAATAATCCTATGGATGTGGATGACCCCATTTGTCCAGTCAGTATTTGAGCACCATTAGCCGAAGATGTTCCGTCTGCCAAATATACTGACACTACATCTTGTCCAGCACTTCCATCTATAGTTCCTGTAACTGTACTTCCCACTCTTGCATATACTCCAGTACCATCATTTCCAGTTAACGTCAGTGAAAAGTCAACTGCTGAGCCATTGTCTGCAAATACTCCTACTCCATCTGCTCCAAGGTTTATTGTTCCGCCATTTGTTACTTGTCCTGCTCCTATACCGTCTAAGGCTATCCCTGCAGCTGTCACTCCAGATGCTCCTGATACATTTATTGTTCCACCTGCTCCATTAAATACAGTTCCAGAACCTGTCAAATACACCCCTGTTCCTGTGGCACCTACGCTGATTGTTCCACTATTTTCACCATTTACTATTCCCAAAGTTCCGTCTAACAATAATCCTACTGAAGCATCTGCATTGATTGTTCCACTATTTTTTATTGTTGCTGTCACTCCAGATCCTGTTTCTGCTGCCATGGCAACTGAGTTTGCTCCTGTTCCTACCAAATTGATTGTTCCATGATTTTCTGCTGTTCCATCATTTACATAATATCCTATTGTATCTCCACCTACTGATCCAGCACCAGTCAGTGTTCCACTTCCTACATACTTTGATCCACCATCGATTAATACTGCCACTGAATCTTGTACAGTATTATCTACTATATCTTTACCATTTGTCAGATCCATTCCACCATTGACGAATAATCCCACAACTTTATTGGAGGCTGCTACTAATTCTACATCTGTTCCATGTGTTGCTGCATTTCCTGCTGCACCATTGTAGTATATTCCAATGTTAGTAATTGTAGAAGAGTTATTATTAATATTTATTTTGTCTCCAGTAATAGATGCTCCATCTGATAGATATATTCCTGTTCCTATGCCACCACTTGTAAGAGGAGTCGATAGATTTAATCCGAGAGAACCACTTACATTGATTGCCCCAGCTGCCCCGTATACTCCTACAGAGCTTCCTCCTGATGGTGCACCTCCTGCTTCTACAGTTGCACCACCTGCTAGAGTACCACCATTGGCAAAATATACCCCTATTGATCTATCCCCTCTTGATGCATAAACTCCACCACTTAGTGTAGTAGCACCAGTGGAATAAATTCCTATTGCTCCATTATCAGCCATAATACTAGCTGTATTTGCTAGAGTATTAGTACCATCCAGATATATTCCTATTGATCTTTGAGTTGCTGATGCCAATACTCCATCCATGACAAATGGACTTGATACATTTATTGTAGAATTATTTTTGGCATAAATATATATTCCTTCATCACTGTTATTTAACGTTAATCCTGGCACTGATATATTTATTGTGGAATTATCTGCAACTACCCCAAATGAATTGGCAGCAGCAAAATTTATTGTCCCACCAGCTGTTACTGCCACAGTGGCACCATTACTTGCATATATTCCTGTTGTTCCTGTTACATTTAAGTTGATAGCTCCATTATTGCTGACTGCCCCGCCAGCACCAGATACAGCCATACCTATTTGACTTTGGTGTCCTACATTAATAGTTCCCGTATTGATTATCGTCCCATCAGATGTATACATTCCTACAGAACCAGTATCTGAAGCTCCCATGGAAATTGTGCCTGCGTTAGTACCATCACCATTTTTTACATATATCCCTACACCATTGGTTCCCAATTGCAAATTAGTAGAGTTGTTAGTTGCTCCTGTTACACCTTGAGCATAGAGAGCTGTGACTCCTGTAGTTCCTGATAAACTCATAGGAGTAGCTGGTAGTCCTAAGGTAGTTGGTACTGGTGCACCAGATGCAGGACCATTTATTGTAATTACTACTTTATCTCCAAGAGGAGTGGATTCTGTAATACTTCCTATTGCTCCAGGGGCAGTTGATCCTGGCTCCAATATTACTCCTATTGAATCTTCTCCTAATACCAAGTTTCCTATATTTAATATATTTACAGCATTTGTTCCGTATATTCCAGCAGAATTCTTTCCAATCACTAATGTTCCAGTGTTATCTATAGTAGTATCACTAAAGGTACCATTTCCACTTGCATATATCCCTATTGAGTCTTCTCCTATAGTTATTGTCCCAGTATTTGTAGCAGATATTGCTACAGGGGTTCCAGCACTATTATTATCCATGTAAATTCCCACAGAGTCAGCACCATGTGTGGTAATATTCCCTGCGTTTATTACATGTGTTTCCCCTTGATTTAGTGCTAATGTACCAAATTCATTAATAGCAAGGGTCCCATCAGATAATTCTCTCCATGCTGTGCCATATATTCCTAGTCCTTCATTTCCATAGGTGTCTATATTTCCACCTGCAGAGTTGGTCACCAAAGATCCATTAGTTGCATAGATTCCAGTTCCACCTACATTAGAAGTATATCCATCTTGGATTCTTATGATTCCACTATTTGTCAATCGTCCATAGTTAATAAAGGCACCTACTGCTCCATTGCCTGCATCGGTTCTGGCTGCTGTTATTGTCCCATTATTATTTATCTGAGAAGTTGCATTACTTATGGCATTTCTACTAGCATTCATTTCCAAAGCAATAACTTGATTTTTATAAGCTGTTGCTTGTGCACTGCTTAGTTCTGCTTTTGCTTCAAATCCTGTGTTTACATTCAAAATACTATTTTGAGCTATAAATCTGTTATAAAAATAAAAATCATTTCCTGATGTGGATGCTTTGTCTATATTACTATCTATATTAACTGTTGCCCCTTCCACAGCAGCCTCAATATAATTAAAAGCTGTTCCAGAATTCACTGTTACCCCTGCTGGAGTCAACCCTCCAATTGCTGATGTCGCTATAATTCCAGGATTCAGCATATTAAAGACTATAACATCATCTGAATTGACAGTGATCATTGTCCCACTTAAAATTAGTGGGTTCCAACCACCTAAATCCCAATCAAATGCTGTAGCAGTCCCATCCAATATAATATTAACACCAGTTAGATTAATCGCACCTGTTCCATCGCTGTAAGCTGCATAACCATTATCAACTTCTATTGTGGAACCAGCATCAAGAACTACACTTCCCCCTAAGCCAATAGAGGCAACACCTGCTGCTCCATCTGTTACTTTTATATAAAGTGGAGCATTTGCAGTTACTGTACCACCATCTGCCATCAATCCAATTCCCCTATATAGAGAAGGATCATCTGTAGCTGCCATTCCAGTTATTTCTATATCTGGATTTGCAGATGTACCTATGATGACATTGTTTAATGTAACTGTACCTGAATTAGTGGCAAAAGCTAACATACTATTGTTTTGGTTCGATGATACAGCTCCTATAACTGTCATTCCAGTTGCAGCAACATCGTTAGTTATTGTTATTGCACCATTATTTGCGTACAACAGTATTCCATTTGTAGATGTTCCTGACGCTTTTGCATCTGCTACGCTGATAGAATGCCCCCCTGTTGAGTAGGCTCCAATGTTTCCATTACCTGATCCTGCTCCAAATTCAATACTACCTGCTGAAATAATATTTCCACTTCCTGTATATAGTCCAATATTTTCAGTTCCACCATATAAAATTATACTACCATTTCCTAAATTGAAAGTACCTGAAGTTTGTCCAGCATACATTCCTATATTTGATTTTGTTTCATCTCCAATTTTTAATTCATGAGTACTTAAAGTGTATGCTGAAGTCGCATATATTCCTACATTGTTATCTATAATCCCTGCATTTTGAAAAGCCAAAATATTATTTCCTGTTGCAGTTGCATTTTCTGGCACAGATGTATTACTCCCATCTTGATTAACTCCTATGTTCACTCTAATCTCACTATTTGATGAATCTAATTGATATCCGCTAGATTGAAAGTATACCCCTAAATTCGAATCTCCATATATTTCTAGTGGATTTTCCATATATATTGATGATGATGCATTGCTTGACCCTGATAGGAAGAGACCAGCGTTATTTCCTCCATTTATTATTAAAGTTCCATAATTCAAGAAATCTATTTCATGGTTTGTCCCAGATCTATTAGTGTAGAATATAACACTAGTAGTTCCATTTAATATCATTTCTCCTTTGATGTTATTGCTTCCATCATCATAGCCATTAACTGTAGTAAAAGTACGATTTCCAGAATTTTCATGTCCATAAGCAGCTAAGGCAATTCTACTACTGCCAGCCAGTGTTTGAATTGTACCTGCGTTGTTAAAAACCGTTGCCCTATTAGTCCCACTCTCATAATGCCCATCAGCCTCATATCCATTAACATAATCACCAGATATATTCCATGTTCCATAGTTAATCCCATACATTAATGCGGTTGTTGCAGAACTTCCATTTGTACCACCAGAATGATTATGATATGGATATATCGCATTTTGTACAAAATTTCCCTCATCTGCAGTTATTGTTTCTGTTGATGACCCTGCTAATAATGTATCCAATGTCTGAGCTTGATTTCCATGCACATCATTTTTTAACAGCGCTCTTGAACGAACCCCACCACCAATCCAATTTATTGTAGCCATTTCACCAAAACTTATGTATGGTGCTCCACACCATTTATAAAATCCTACACTTGAAGTTCCTGTCCCATTTACCACATCACTATGAGTTCCAGCACTACTGGTATAAGTTCCTGTCCCATTGGTGGTAGTTGGATTCCCAGCATAATTTGTTATATTTATTCCAGTTATTCCAAGCCCACTGGTATCAGAAGTTGCTGTAAATGTTCCGCTAGTTATATTTATTTGGTTAATTACACCCAAATCTCCCGTAGGATTATAGATCCAGGCATTATCCCCAGTTCCTGTTGTTTGCGCAGTAATCGTCACAGTTGGAATCACAATTGTTGGTACATTAGGAAGTGCTGGTGCTTGAGGTGCCACTACCATTGTTGGCTCAACTGCTGTTGGTGTAGTCACTGTAGGCACTGCAATTGTCTTATCCCCTGGCACATTAGGTGTTGGTGCTAATGGTGAAGCTATAGTTATTGTTCCCACTGCTGATGGAGCACTTACAGTTATTGAGGGTGCTACCACTGCTGATGGTGCTGTCGGCGGAGTAACTACAGGGACTGTTGGATTTGGTATTCCAGTCAAATTAGGTGTTCCCACAGTCACACTTACAGTTTTATCCACTGTCGGTAATACTGGACTTAGTGGACTAATATTTGCTCCTAACTCTATTGAAGCTACATACGGACTTTGATCTATGTATACTCCATTACCACCTAGCAATGCATCCATAGGATTAGTTGGAACACTACCTCCCAAGTCCATAACTGATCTTGACATTCCTCCAGCACTATATACGCCAAAATTCCCATCTATATTGGGATCCAAATATCTTTCATGTACATCATTCAAACTAATCGTATATCCAGCAAGTACTTCCCCTGCTCCATATGGGTTAATCCCCTTTGCCAAAGTAGCCCCATTCATTCTGTGAGTAATGGCATCTATTGTATTACCCCATTCGGATTTTGTATTATCCTTACCCTTTCCAGATCTATCATATCCATAAGATAAGAAAATTTGAGTACTTGGATAAACAGCCTTTGAATAAAAATCTCCCTTTCTTATTAACTCATCTTGATTTAATCTTGCTTCTCTCAGTGCAGTTTCATTTTCTTTTATTAGAGCCTCTATTTCAGCTTTTTGAGCTTGTATATTGGATAATAATGCTTCTTGAGATGACTGAGCTTGCACAGCTAATTCTGCACTTGATGCCAACCCAATTCCACCAGTAATTAAAAACGCTGTTAACAATGCATTTGTAAAGCCAATTTTTTTCTTTTTCAAGAATGACTTTAACGATTTTTCTGCCATTTCTTTTAAATTTTTATTCATAACTTCCCTCCAAATTTAAATCTTTTTGGTACATTTTACTTTGAAATTTATTTATAAATTTTTTAATTATATATGATTTAAGTTTTATATAATTTCTCATATATAAATCTACTAACATGTTTTACTTAATAAGACTATCTTCTTCCTCCTTTAGCTCTTTGCTCCATTGCATTTAGTCTAGCTAGGTATTCTTTTAACTTTCTATTTTCTAGTTCCAACGCTTCTATTTCATTTTTGGTAGTCTTAAACTCTTCCATCACTGCATCATATTTTTCTGTCAAAAAGTTATGTTCTACCTCTTCCATTCCTAACTCTGATTCCAATGCTCTGATTTGGTCCTCTTCCCTTTGTAAGTAATACATTCTCTTTTTCCCTACATCAAAGGCTGCATCTGTAGCTTGAATTTTAGCCTTAGTTCCATTGGGTGCCCTAAACACTTTCTCCTCAAGGGATTCAAACAATTCAGCTCGTTTTTCTTTCATGACTTTTTTAGCTGCTTTGGAATTGGCAGTATTGACAGCATCTGTACTAGATGAGCCTTTCAAAGTAAAAGTCATTGCAGACAGAATTCCAAGTAACAATAATGATTTTTTCATAAAACTCCTCCTAAAACAAAAATATTTTGTAATGATTATAAAATTGTTAATTATACAACTTTGCTATACTTTAAAAATCTATTTTTTGCATAGATAATCTTTATGGAAACTTTCATAATTAGCTCATCTTCAAATATAGATAAATTCGAAACAAATAAATCTAACCACAGATAAACCAAAAATTAAATGTTCCTCAAAAAAATTTACTATGCATACTTAAATATAGCTATATTAAAAAATTTTGGACAGAGCCAATATTTTGTATTTATTATCTACAAATAAACTTTACAATACTAATTAAATAATCAATCTTTTCTTTTATATCTGAATATTTTTTCTTCACAACAAACCATAATGCCACTGTGATTTTGATCTCAAACAACAATCACTGAAAAATTAGTTTTTCGCGCCTCCCGTCAGAAATCACTCACCGTGTTGAGCCCTTCTGATTTTTGCAATTCTCTAATTAAGTATATATTTAATTAAAAAATACTCAAATAGTTAAAAAAATTTATATTTTGAATTTAATTTTTTAATCTTAAAATATAAAGATTATATTGCAAAAGGAATAATTTAGTGGCTTAATTATTGGTTTTGTGGAAAGTAAAAAATATTATGACTGTAAAATAGAACACTATCAAAGTGTACTATACTTTCCAAAGGATGTCTACATTTATAACTATATAAATCATATAAATTATATATATATATATATATCGACATATATTGAATATATGTCGGTTAAATTAAAAATCCAATAAATCTTTATTCATTGCATTAAATAGTTTTTTTATAATTTACTACATTTTTTCATATCTTTAAACGAAAATAATGTTGAGCTCAACATAAATATATAAAATTACTTTAAATCATTTTTTAAATAGCCGTATCCTTCTTCATCCATCTGTCCATAGGGAATAAATCTCAAAGAACTACTGTTGATACAATACCTTATACCATTTGAAGATTCTCCATCATTATGAAATACGTGACCTAGATGGGAATTTCCTGCTCTACTTCTTACTTCTGTCCGTACTCTTCCACCAGACAAATCTTTTAAATCAATAATTGCATTATTATCAATTGGCTTAGAAAAACTTAGCCACCCACAAGAACTCTGATATTTATCAGAGGAAGTAAATAGCAGTTCCCCAGTGACTATATCCACATAGATACCTTTTTCATAGGTATTCCAAAAATTGTTGGCAAAGGGAGTTTCTGTTCCACTTTCTTGAGTCACAGTGTATTCTTCGTTGGTCAGTTTCGCTTTTATTTCATTTTTAGTAGAGACAATATACTTTCCCGGATCCACTATCATCTGGGAGACTTCAATGATTTTTTGAGAATTTATATGACAGTAACCATCTGGATTTTTTTCCAAATATTTTTGATGATATTCTTCTGCCAAAAAGAAATTCTTCAAAGGTTTAATTTCCACAGCAAAAGTACTAACACGCAATTTTATAACATTAGATACACGTTCTACTATCCTTTTGGAATCTTCATTTATATAATAGATGCCTGTTTGGTATTGGCTTCCAACGTCCTCTCCTTGTCTATTGGTTATTGTGGGGTCTATTACTTGATAGAGAGCAAATAAAATAGCATCTAGAGTAATTTCCTTTGGATTATATTCGACCTTTACTGTCTCTCTAAAGTCTGTGTCCCCTTCACAGACCAATTTATAAGTTGGCACTATATTATCTTTTCCATTGGCATAGCCACTTTGAGCTGATATAACACCTTTTAGGGAACTCATCAACTTTTCCAATCCCCAAAAACATCCCCCACCAAGATATATAACCCTTAATTCATCTTCGTTAATATTAATTTTTTCCATTTTTACCCCCTTGTAAATTGCAGCTGAAATACATGAATTTTTTAATTAATTTGAGCATCTTTATAGCATTAATTACTAATTTTAATCACTAAATTATAATATAATTGCAAATTATTTACAATATTTTTATTAGTAAGTTTCATCAGATTAGATTAATTATAAGGAAAATCCAAAAGAAAATATTATTCGTTGTTTAAACAACAGATTATTTATAAAAATTGTTATATAATTATAACAACTATAAGAATTAAAAACAAAATATCAAAATATATTTGGATAGGTGATTAAATATGATAAGAAAAATAATCGAGATAAATGAAGAAAAATGTAATGGTTGCACTTTGTGTGCTAGTGCTTGCCACGAAGGAGCAATTGGAATGGTAGATGGAAAGGCAAAATTACTAAGAGATGACTATTGTGATGGTTTGGGTGATTGTCTTCCAGTTTGTCCCACTGGAGCTATTACTTTTGTAGAAAGGGAGGCAGCGGAATTTGATAAGGAGGCTGTATTGGAAAATATGAGAAAGACAGGTAGCTCCTTTGAAACTACATCATGCAGTTGTCCTGGAAGTCAATCAAAAGAATTTATTGATGTAGCAAAAAGTAATATAGTAAAAGATGAGGAATCCTATGGTATTTTTTCAAATGTATCAAAAACTCAATTGAGACAGTGGCCAGTACAAATTAAGCTTGTGCCTATTAATGCCCCATATTTTCAGAATGCCAATTTGTTGATAGCAGCAGATTGTTGTGCTTATGCCTATGGAAATTTTCATAATAAATTTATGAAAAATAAAGTTACTTTGATTGGGTGTCCAAAATTAGATGATATTTATTATGCAGAAAAGCTAACAGAAATTATTAAAAATAATCAAATTGATAGTGTTACAGTAATTAGAATGGAGGTCCCTTGCTGTGGTGGAATAGAAAGTGCAGTAAAAGACGCCTTAAAAGCCAGTAGAAAATTTATTCCATGGCAAATAGTGACCATATCTTTGGATGGGCAAATTTTGAGTGATTAATTAAGCCAACTAAATTATTGAAAAGTCTTTGAAGCTGGATAGTCTTTGAAGATTTTTTGGTTTAAAATAATTTTTATTTGTACAATGTATACACAAAGCATGAAAAATTCTTTATTTTACTATAGACAAAACATGAAATGTATTGTATAATTGCACTGGAATTATTTGTAATAACTTCATATTTGTTATGATATAAAATGTTGAACGTTGCAAAATTAACATCAAATTCTAGCATCCATGGTGGTTTTAGATTCATAATAAAATATATTAAGATAATAGAGAAAAATAATTTTATTAGATACAAAAATAATATGCAAAGATAATTATTACTGATTAAACATAAAACCAAAATATGGTTACACTTACATAAACTAAAGACAGAATTCAAAAAATAAAAATATATTATGGAGGAAAAATGAACAACGATTTAAAAAGTTTTGCAGAGAAAAGGCTGAAATCTTTTCTTAAGAAAAATAAAATTGGCTACACCACTAGTCTACTTACAATATTTCTGATTACTGGGAGCATAGGATTGTCTTTTGGTGCTAGTGCAGTGGAGCAACAAAAACAGCAGATAACTGAGAAAAAAACTCAAAATACAAAAACGAAAATATTATTAGATAGAGATAAAAAAGTTAAATTACATCACCCTAAATCAATAGAAAATAGGAATCTCTATTTAAAACCTGATGATTTAAAAATACAGGTCCTTTTCAATTTCCAATATGAAAATAGTGAAAAAGCCAAAAATAGAACAACATCTGAATGGAAAGAGATACATGACACAGTAAAGAAAATGATAAATGCCGGTGCATTTGATTTGGGAGTAGTCAAGAAAAAATATATAGATGACTATATTGCAGGACGTATTTTTGCAGAAGAATTAACTGAGCTAATAATTAAAGATGCAAATGGTGCAGTATCTATGGGAAAACCAATGGTATCTTCAATGGAATTAGGAGTACATATTGTCCCATTAAGTCCAGAAACACCTGAAATATCAAGAAATGTCCAAGTGGATATTACACCACCTTCTACACCTGATGTATCAGTTAATTCTCCCACAATAACCCCACCTAGTTTGAATATTAATTTTATAGCTCCTTCATCTATTAGTCCAATAACTCCACCATCAGTGACAGAACCGATTATTAACACTCCATCGCCTGTAACACCTATCAATATTTCTATAACCACACCTAACCCACCGTCAGTTCCTGTAGTGAGAATTCCAACTGTGAGTCCAAATATTATAGCACTTGAAATAGAGCCAAGTACTATTTCTATTCCAAAAGCTCCTGTTATTGTTCCCCCATCATTACCTAGCATGCCAAATATTCCTACTGCCTCTGGAGGAGCCAATCCTAATGTAGAATATTATTGGTGGGATGGAAATCGTGGAGTAATCTCTCAAATCCTATTGGAAAGCGGACAATATGACATTACAGGAGAACCATACGCTTATACTATCAACATCTCAGGAATACCAGAAGCAAATGCTTTTGTTGGCACTACTCCTCTACATGAATTTCCCAAGATAGGAACTTATCAAGTAGAACAAATGTTTTTTCATACATTGGTAAATGTGGGATATTCCCACTATGGTGAAAATGTCATTATAAACTATAATGTTGATGAAGGTCAGATCGTAAATAACGAAGTTGAAGGAAATGTGGACTATAATTTGTCCCATTATATTGAAAATAAATATATTTCTTCTGCTGATGCCAAAAGATATAAAGATTATCAAACAAAGACTGAAATTCGTGGTGAGGACGATACAGAATTACTATTTGTAAATAAAGGGATCATAAATATAAATGGAGCTGAATCTTCGTACTTTTATGTTACAGTTCACACTGATGGAGCCGAGAGGACCAGTTATATAGATAACTCTGGGGTAATAAATGCAAATGGGGAGGGAAGCTTAATTATCTCCCATACACCAGATATTAATATCAAAACAGCTCATATATACATAAATAGTGGAACAGGAATACACTCTGTTGATGAATCTTACGAAAATGGAATGTACGTCAATGGAAAGAACTCAAAATTAATAGCATGGTCTAATAGACATGATATTGCTCCAGCATCCTTTGTTAATGATGGAATCGTAAAATTACAAGGTGTAGGAACCTATGGATTAATTTTTAGTAGAAATAGAGATACTCACCCAGAAAGCAATGCCTACATAAAAGTGCCAATAATCATAACTGGAGATGGAGCAACAGGAGTAATATTTCAAAACACCAATGTGATAAATAGTAAAAATTTGGTAAAATTTGATATAGGAACTGAAGCACAAAATAGTTTATATGGAAATGATCCAACACTTCCTTGGCCATCAGCTCTATCTAAAAGTTCTGATCCTTATAGAGTGGAGCAAGCCATAGGAGTATATCATGCAACTTCTGGGACCACAACTAAAACAGCAGCAGAAATCATAATTGGTGCTCACGCTGATACTTCTGTGGGGATATATATTCAAGATGGTAAGTTGAATGTAATACAAAATCAACATGAGTCAATTCCAACCCAAAGTCAAATAATAATAAGTGGTGGAAATGAAAATATAGGCATTTTGGCTAAGGGTGGGTATATTGATTATCAAGGAGACACGACAATCTTAGGAGGTGCTTCTGGAGGAGATGGACACAAGGCCGTTGTTGTGCAAGGAATGACTAAGATAAGTTTATTTGGAAAGGTCCATGTGGGAACAAGTAGTGATTTAGCTAAAAATACCACTGTACTCTATGCAGATGATGGTGGAGAAATAGAAATATATGAACCTAGGACTATTGAGTCCCCTGTCTCCAATGGAAATTATTTGAAAATATTTGCCTCTGGAGAGAGTATCGGAGCCTATGCTGCCAGTGCTACAGAAGCGACTAGTATTATTAGCATAAACAGAAATATAACCCCTGTAATAGATACCTATGCATTAGGTGCAAATCTAGAACCTCGTATAAAGCCAGATATTTATATTGAAGGAATTCCATCCACTATCAGTGAGTTTGCAAAGGGAGTCGCACTCTTTGCATCCACAAATGGCCAAATTAATTCCAAAAATACCTACATAAAAGTAAAAAATGGTGCAACAGCTGTGGCAGCCATAGGAATTGGTGCACATTTGAATTTGGAAGGTTCCATCATAGACTATGAAGGCACTGGGTATGCAGTTTATTCAGATGGAAATGGAACTGTAAATCTTACTAATGGTGAAATAGTCCTAAGAGGTGCAGGTGTGGCTGTTGAAGCAACAATAGGGGGAATCTCGCCAATAATCCTTACTGGAACAAGAATAACAATGATGTCAAATGATGCCACAGCAGCCATTTTGAAAATAAAAGACAATGGTGAATTGAATTTAACGACTTCGTCATTATCAGATGATGTTGGAATGGCTCTAGGAGGAGTGACCATAAAAGATGGAACAGATGGAATCAATGTCTACGATATGTACAAAATAGCAGCAACTGACGGTGGAAACATGCTAATTAATAGTAATATATCCAAGACAGATGCCTTGGGCACAGATGGCTATATGTATTTTAGAAGATTTTTGGGTCAGAGAGAGAGTTTAACTGTAAGTGAAAATATAACAGTAAAAGCTGAGCTAAACTCAGTGACTGATAGTCCCTATAAAAACCAAGTTGTTGCATTGGAGATGAATTCCAGTGATAGTGCAATTGGTGTTGGAGATACGCAGATAAATCTGTCTAGTAACTCTAAAATAATCTCAGATAGAATAGATAGCGGAAATGGTGCAGTAGGACTATTTATTAATTTTGGTCAAATAAATACTAATTTGACTTCAAAAATAATAGTAGAAAAAGGAAAAAACATAATAAACAATGAAGCAGTTGGAGTAATGGCTATAAATGGAAGTGAAGTAAAAGCAAATGGAATAATAGAGGTAGGTGGAAATAATTCAGTAGGAATTTTTGGACAAGCATATAGAACAGAGGATGGTATTACACAAGTGGATGAATTTAAATCAGAGGGAAACCCAATATTAGGTCAAGGAAAAATAGATATAATAAATAAAGGAATTATAGATTTAGATGGTGACGGAACCTTTGGAATATATGCAGATAACAATAACCCTTCCACTCCAACAGTAGAAAATGCAAAGATTGTAAATGATACCATAGGAATTATCAATGTAAGAAATAATCAATCCATTGGAATGTATGCTAATCATGCTATCATGGGTAATAAAGGGACAATCAATGTTGGAACAGGGAGTATAGGAATGTATACCAAGGCAGGAACACATTCTCAGATAGACGATATTGGGACAATAAACTTAGGAGCAGGAAGTATAGGAGTAATGGCAGATGAGACAACAAAGTTTGATTCTAATATTACTGCCAACATAAATGGTATCCTTGGCGAAAGTTCAAGTAAAAGCGGAATCCTCATAAGTACTAGTATTGATGGAAGATTACAAGCAATGGAAAACCCTATAAATATCAATATTAATACGAAATTACTAGAAAAAGGGTCTGCATTTGCAGTAAAGGAATTGACTAATTTTGAGTCTCAAGGAACATTGAATATTGGTAAAAATGGTGTGGGGATATATCTAGATAATGGCTCTGCAAAGAATAGTGGTAAAATAGAGTTGCCAATAGGAAGCGAAAGAGCCATTGGAATGTACACTGCCAATGGGACCATAGAAAACGCAGGTAACATCTATCTCAGAGAGAATTCAAACAACACTAGCCAATTGGGAATGTATATAGATGGAACAGCTGACTTTGCCGTAGCCTCCAACTTATCGGCAGGTAATATTTATTTGGGTGCCGATAATCTAATTGGTATCTATGCAAAAGGAAGCAACGCAGTGGTAAATCTAAAAAATGGACACATTCATTTTAATGATGAAAACAAAACTAATACAAGGTCAGGAATAGGTGTATTTGCTGCTAGCTCTTTGGTCACCTTACATGGAATTTCTCATATATCTGATAATGCTAACAAAAATATATTAATTTATGCACTTGATTCTGCAAGAATAGAAAATAACGCACCATTCATAATAAATGGAAATACCATTTCTGGTGATGATAAGACAATTGGAATATATTTAAATGGTTTGAAAAATACCTATATTGAAAATAAAAGTATGCTTGTGGAAAATGGTGCCGTTGGAATATATTCCAACGGAAACAATAACTTACAATTGAATACTACAGTTAGAGGCGACAAAACAGTTGGAGTCTACATAGATGGTGGTTCTACATTAGAAGGAAATATAGATGTAATTGGTCTCTCAGGAGAGAAAGCAGTGGGGATCTATGGAACCAATGATTCAATTAAGGTGGTAGGAAATGGATTAAAAATATCATTAGGTGATGCTGGCATTGGTATAGGTACAGGAGTGTATCTGACTAATAGTTCACATTTAACAGGAACCATAATAGAAATTTCTAATAATTCTGCCACTGATACTAATATAGGTATTTACTATAATGATGGGCCTTTGACCAAAACAACTCATGAAACAGATGTGATTTTATCAGGAGATAATCCAGTCATAGGTCTAGCTATAAGTGGTGGAATGACATTAACAAATAATAATAAAATAATATATGCTGGCACAGGTGCTACTATAGGTACCTACGTCAAAGGAAACTCTACATATAACCAAAACTCTATTTCAGACCATATCATTACAGATAATAGTGTTGGTATCTTGGTATCAGAAGGAGTAGGAATAAATAATGAAACCCTAAAAGTTGCCAATTCTTCTTCTTCAGCTATGGTGGCTAATGGCGGAGATAACCAAAAAGCAATCATAGAAAATGCAGGGACTTTAATGGTAGATGCTGGAGTTGGAATGTCGATAGGAAATGCTTTGGCCAGTTCTAATATGGGTAAAAATGCTGGAATAATTAATGTTAAGTCGGGAGCTGTTGGGGTTTATCTAAGTAATAAGAATAGTCATTTTGATGGAAAAGATGGAATAATATTTGTTAACCCCACTGGAGCAGGAGTATATTTGGATAAAACAGAAAAAAATCAAATACAAGACATTGGAACACTAAGATCACTGGGGGGAGCTGTTGGAGTATTCGCCAAAGAATCTGTTGTAGATTTTCCAGTGACCCTTACTGGTAGTGGTGGTATCGGAGTCTATGCAACTGGGACAAAAACAACCCCAGTTACCATCTTGGGAACCATTGATGCAAGTGGTTCACAAAATACTATAGGAGTCTACATAACCAATAATTATGTAACCTTTGATAATGCCTTAGTAAAAACAGGTAGCTTACTTAAAGGGCAAACACCAGTGGGAATATACTTGGACACAGCTTTAAATGATTACAAATTAGATAATGTCACTGTAGAAGCAACCTCATTTAATAGTGCAGCAATATATAATGGTACATCCAAGACAACCACTTTAGCATCCAATGCAGCAATAAATATATCAAATGGTGCTATAGGAGTATATGTTTCAAGTGGATCAAAATTAGAAACCCAAGGTGGAATACTAAATATAAATAATGGAATAGGAATAGTCCTAGCAGCTGGAAGTATAGGAGAAATCGGGACTAAAGGAGATTTGAATATAAATTTTGGAACTGGTGGAGGAACAGCAATCTATAATACAGGGGGGGTATTAAATCTGGGAACTCTGATAAATATAACTGGTACAGGATCTCTTGCAGCTACAAAGGATGGAAATTTGGTCTCTGGAGCGGTTTTAACAGTTGATGGTTCAGTAGCATTATCAGGAGAATATACAGTAAGAGAACCACACAAGATACAGAATACATCCACTGGGGATATAATAGTAATCGGCGGTGGAGTAGGAATAGGAGTCACAGGTTTATTAGATAATGCCAATGTGGATGTTATAAATGATGGGGTCATTACATCTCATGGAAAAAACGATTTAGGAAGTCCATCTGTGGGGATATATACAGAACTGGCACAAGTAAAAAATAATAATGTAATCAATGTAGGACAAGAGGGAGTGGGAATCTACACAAAGGGAACAAATCAAGATATTATATCCAACAAAATTAATCTAGTGGGAGGTAATAGTATAGGTCTAGTGTTGGATGGAATTATAGGAAATATAACAAGTAGCAAAGTAACTGGTTCAATCAGTGATGGTATAGGAATATTTATGGAAAATGCAACAACTGGGATAATTGACTTAGGTCTAATATCATTGGGAAATGAATCAGTAGGTGTAGTAGCCAAAAATACCACTACATCTATCAAAAATGGAAAAATATTAGTCGGAAATAGTGACACTAGTTCGGCAGTGGGTATATTGGCCAATGGTGGAACTAGTCTATCTATGGAAGGAGTAATAATAGCTGTTGGAAATCGTGCAATAGCAGTAGCAGCAAAAGATGTGGGAACTTCCATAACTGGCGTAGATCAAAGAGGTATGACTGTGGGGGATAATGGCGTTAGTCTATATGTGGAAAATGGTGCAAGGATAACATTAGCAGGAGTAGGTCCACTACTTGCTAATAATAATATTGGGGTAATAATAGAAGGAAGTGGAGTTATAAAAAATATAACAAGTATAGATGTATCAAATGGAGGAGTAGGAGCATTTTTCATAGGAGCATCAAGTGATATTTCTACAATAAACATTTACGCAGGGACAGAAATGGGTTATTCAGTTGGAGCATATTATAAAAATGTTACTACACCAATTACATTACCTACACTCAATCAATCAGGAAGCTATACCATAGGAGCAGTACTACAACATACCTCAGCCAATCTAGAATCTCCAATCTTTCTTTCTCATGTGTCAGACACAAATCAAATGGGAGTTGTGTCCAAAGGAAAATCAGATTTAATCATCTCTTTAAACACAAGTAATGTTTTAGTGTTAGGGGATAAAAACATAGGAATTTTTGGTGAATATTCTCATATTATATCAGAGATAGTCTCTGTGGGAACATCACATGCAAGTAAAGATAAAAGCCTATCTTCCATAGGAATAGATACAATAAATGGAAGTATTGCTACTAAAAATGTCATAGTAGACGATAACAGCATAGGATTATATGGGGAGTCATTGTTACCTGAGGGAATATCAGTAACTGGAGAAGTAACCACTGGAAACGGAGCAGTAGGAATTTATGGAACAGGAACTGGGACAGAACCAATAACAATATTTGGTGGTCTAACTGTAGGTCAAAATGGATCTGTTGGAATCTATGGTAAAAATGTAAATATTACTGTGAGCCCATCAAAGATTATAGCTATAGGTAATGGAACATCTGTAGGTATCGTAAGCGAAGGAAATGGAAATATCATGTTATCTGGCGACTTAAACATTTCCAATCAAGAGAGCAGCAGTGGTTCCATAGGAATATACAAAAAAAATGGTGGAGGAAATATAAGTACATCAGGTATGTGGACTGTTGGTGATTCAGGATATGGCATCTATGCAACTACTACAATGGGTGATATTGTGATAAATAATAGTGCTGATATGATACTAAATGAGAGTGGAATAGGAATATATGCCTATGGAAATATAGAAGTATATAATAATGGAAAAATAACTGTTGGCTCCACTTATTTAGGTTCTGACCCAAGTCAGACAAATCCAAGTAGTCACGAAAACTCTCTGGCAATGTATCTAAAAAATGGAGCTAAAGGAGAAAACACAGGAACAATAATAGTAGATAAAGAATACTCAGTAGGTGTATATGGAGCAGGGGTAGGGACATTATTTGAAAATAAAGGAAATATTATAGTAGACAATGGTGGAATAGGAATATTTGTCAAAAATGGAGCCATTGGTATAAATAGTGGAGTAATCACTGTAAAAAATAATTCCTCTTCCAAACATTCATCAGTAGGAATTACTGCACATTTAGGATCGTTAATCATAAATGAAACAACAGGGATTATCAATGTGGATGATGGTGTAGGAATGTTAGTAGCCATAGAGGGGACATTGGAAAATAAAGGAGTTATCAATGTAGTAAACGGTATAGGAATACAAGGACGAGGAACCATAATCAATGATGGTGGAATAATAAATATATTAGGAACTGGCTCAGCCATTGATACCACCAGAGCTGGGGATTTGACTGATGGCTCAGTAGTAATAAAAAATGATGGAACAGTGGTAATTAATGGTAATTATGTCACAGTAAATGGTGCTTTTGTTGCTTCTCAACCGATAGAGCTAAATGGACCATATGTGGATATAACGAATTTTAAAGGACAAACAGTCCCATTATTTTCAGCTCCGACAGTAAATGGAGATATCAACTTATCACCAAATTTTGCTACATTAGGAAATGGATATTATTGGAAAATATCTGATTTCTATCAATCATTGGCAAAGGATGATAACTTGGGAACAATACATGTCAAAACTTCTCCTATATTTATATCCAATATAATGCAAGATGGCTCACTAATAATAGTAAAGCGACCATATGCGGACATTATCATAGGACAACAACATGATGAGTTATATAGCGGTTTGGATAGTCTCCTTAAAAAAGATGCAGTTGGAACAGGAAAAGATTCACTAATACTCAAGAATCTAAATCTGTATTTAGATAGAATTTATCAAAGTGCAGGGGAAGATAAAAGTGAATTCTATAGAAAAACTTCCCAAATGCTAGCAGAAACCCGTGGAGATGTGTACAGTACAATCCAAGTAAGAATGGAAAAGATTCAAGAAAGTTTTGATAATAGCTTTAATGAATTGTTAGACTCGTATAATAGCACCAAAAACACAGGAAAGTTTAGTGTTATGTATAGCAAAGGAACATTTAAAGATGATACAGTGGGAATAGATAACTTTGACTATAAAGTACAAGGATTATTGTACATGAGAGAATTTGAAGGTAAAAATAACAAAAATAAGAAAGGATATAACTTAGGATTTGCAATAAGCAAATTTGAATTCGATGATGGTCTCACCTATAGAAAAGATTCCAAAGAAGATGCATATTCATTGAGAGCTGGCGTTTACAATGTTCATAATTTTGGGGATAGAAATACCTTTAGATTAATATCTAGATTGGAATTGGGATACAATAGACATGAAACAGAAAGAGTGATGGAATTAGATAGAATTTATAAAAATAAGGGAAAATATGACTCTTACATGATTAGCTTGGATAACAGATTTGAAAAATCTTTATATGGAAGTTTCTCGACTAAAGTAGACCTGTTCACAGGACTATATTTGGAATATGGAAGAATAGATGGATTTAGAGAAAAGGGAGATGGCTTGGAATTACAAATGAAAGATAATGATTATTTTAGTATTCAACCTGAAATAGGAATACGAAGTGAAAGACGATATTACCCGCTAAAAAGCTTGTCATTTAAAATATTTGCAGAGGGAGCTTATATCTATGAATTAGGAGATAGTCATGATAGGAACAAAATCAGAGTAAAAAATGGAACAGAAAATTGGTATGAATTAATAAAAACTGCTGAAAAAAAGAGAATTCTTAAGGGAAGAGCAGGCATTACATTGGAAAAAATTGATAGAGTAGGTGTTACCTTTGAAGTAGAGACTATAAAACATGACAACAAAGAAGATACAGATACAAAATATAACATAAAGCTTAAATATACATTCTAAAAATATCTTTTAATTGGTATGACTTCTGTAATTATAAAAAAAACTAGATAATCAAAAATTAATTTAGTATAGTAATTTTCTGCAAAGTAATATTGCTAATAATGAAACAATATTTAGCAATCCATTAATCAAAAGGAATCAGAGAATGGGATGGATTAAAAATCTTCTCTGTTCCTTAAAGTCAGTATTGAATATTATAAAAATTTATATTAAAATTTTACTTAAAGTAGAAAAATTGTTTACTATTGTTTATTAATGAATTATATTTCAAAGAAAGAGAGTTGATTTTGTGTTAAGCCTCTTTTTATTTTTTGATTTTTCTAAGACAATATGTTAAAATATCAATAAATAAAACATTCTGAACACAAATAATGAAATTAAAGGATGATGAAAGAATATGTTTAGATATATTATAGCATCTATTATAGTTTTATTTTCTGTTGCTATTAAAGCCAATGAAGAAAATTCACTTTTTACTTGTTAGTTAAAAATTTACAAAAACTTGTTTGCATGTTCTAAACCTATAAACTTCATTGGCATTTCAAATAAAAATGGTCATTGAAAAATTTCAACTACTACCTATTCCACATATTAAATAGTAATGTATTTTACAGTTGTCATGTATATTTTTTAAATTCAAGGAGGATAAGAAATATGAACAAAGATGAAGTGGGTAAAATTATCAAGAGCAATCGTGAATTCTTAAAACACATAATTTACAACATTCCCGAAATAGATCAAAATAACAAAGTAAAACAACCCCCACTATATAAAGAAGCAATTATAGGAAATGAAATTATCCCTCTTTCTAAGGACTTTACTGATTTAGAGATTAAAACAAATTTTCTTGAAATTATAGAAGGACGAAAAAGTGACCGCCTATATACAGGAGAAGACATTAGCCTAAACCAATTATCCTACCTCTTATGGACTACTCAAGGAGTTAGAGGTGAAAGAGATGGTGGGTATGCTACCATTAGAAATGTTCCTTGTGGTGGTGCTAGGCATGAATTTGAAACGTATTTGATTGTTCAACACGTCAAAGGATTGCAAGCAGGAATCTACCATTACATTGCACAAAACCATACCCTTGAGCTCCTAAAGAGTATTGATAGTGATATGGAAGACTTAGCAGCCAAAGCAATGTGTGGTCAAGGTTGGATAAAAAAATCTTCTGTCCAATTTTTCTGGTCAATAATTCCTTATCGTAGTGAATGGCGTTATTCAATCAGAGCTCATAGAATTACCCTAGTTGACATTGGTCATGTTGGTCAAAATCTATATTTGGCTGCAACAGCTCTTGGACTTGGAACTTGTGGTATTGGTGCATTTGACCAAGATATATGTGATGAATTATTCGGCTTTAACAGTGAAGAACAAACTATATACAGTGCAACTATTGGTGTTAATCATAAATAAAAAACTCTCACACAATGTCATTTTAAGTTAGAATTTATAAAAAACTTTAGGATAAATAGCACAAATTAATAATGGAGGAATATTATGGTGAAATATATTATAATGTCTATTGTAGTTTTACTAACCATATCTATTAAAGGGGATATAGAGAGAGATCTCAAATCAGCTGCTGATGCTGGAGATTCTTATGCTCAAAACAGACTTGGAGGTTTGTATGCCGATCAAGGGAATCTGGATTTAGCTGAGTATTATTGGACACTAGCTGCTGATAATGGATTTAATGAAGCACAAAACAATCTTGGGAATTTTTACAATGAAAAAAAACGAGTAGACTTAGCCGAATTTTTTTGGAAATTGGCTGCTGATGATGGACATTTAAATGCTCAAAACAATCTTGGAACATTATATGACAGGCAAGAAAAATTAGACTTGGCTGAATATTATTGGAAATTAGCTGCTGATGATGGACATTTAATTGCTCAATACAATCTTGGATATTTATACGAAATACAAGGAAAAGATGACTTGGCTGAATATTATTACACATTAGCTGCTGATAAAGGAAACCATGATGCACGATACAGAATAGGTTATCTATATGATGCCAAAGGAAATTCAGACTTAGCAGAACATCATTATAAGCTCGCTGCTGATGCCGGAGACCATTATTCTATATGGAGGTTGGCAAGATTTTACATGGAACATGACAAACTTGAATTGGCTGAAAAATACTTTAAATTGGCTCTTGATAACGGTAAATATCGTTCTTCTGAACGTTCCAGTATACAAAGATCTCTTGGTCGTGTATATGAATGGCAAGATCAACTAGACTTGGCTGAACATTATTATAAATTGGCTGCTGAAGGAGGAGATTCTTCTGCTCAACAAAACTTAGACGCTCTATATAAAAAACTGGGGAAATAAACACAAAGATGTTTGATTATGAGTAAAATTGTCATGTGGTTATTCTGCTGGATTCTTTTTGAACATTAGTCAGAAAACTTATTTGTTTTTATAATCAACTAAAACCACAGACAATTTTAATGAAATATTATTAAATGTCAAGTAATGTAGCGAAGTTTTTTAATTTTTCTTGTGCAATATGCTAGAATATTAGAGCATAAATGCTGTAGAGGTAAAAGTATGGTAAATAGCACAAATTAATAATGGAGGAATATTATGGTGAAATATATTATAATGTCTATTGTAGTTTTACTAACCACATCTATTAAAGGGGATATAGAGAGAGATCTCAAATCAGCTGCTGATAATGGTGATACCTATGCTCAAAATAGACTTGGAGGTTTGTATGGCGATCAAGGTAATCTGGATTTAGCTGTGTATTATTGGACAATAGCTGCTGATAATGGATTTAACGAGGCACAAAACAATCTGGGGAATTTCTACAATAAAGAAGAACAAGAGGATTTAGCCGAATACTATTGGAAATTGGCTGCTGATGATGGACATTTAATTGCTCAATACAATCTCGGAACTTTTTACAACGAAGAAAAACAAGAGGATTTAGCCGAATATTATTGGAAATTGGCTGCTGACAATGGGTATTCTTTGGCTCAAATTAATCTTGGATATTTATATAGAATGCAAGGGAAAGGTGAATTGGCAGTATATTACTACACGATTGCTGCTGATGAAGGAAGCCTTGATGCTCAATATGAACTTGGAGAGTTATATGATTCTCAAGGAAGCGACTTAACAGAGTATCATTATAAACTCGCTGCTGATGGCGGACATCATCATTCCATATGGAGATTGGCAAATTTTTACTGGGAAAGTGACAAACTTGAGTTGGCTGAAAAATACTTTAAATTGGCTCTTAATAGCAGTGAACATCTTTCCGTTGGCCTTTCTGGTGTACAAAGATATCTCGGACTTGTATATGAACAGCAAGGAAAGTTGGACTTGGCAGAACATTATTATAAATTAGCTGCTGAAGGAGGAAATTCTTCTGCTCAATATAACTTGGACGCTCTCTATAAAAAGCAGGGGAAGTAAAAAGACTTCTGACAAACTAAAAATTGAGATTATATTTCCAACAGTCTCCTCTTTATTTTTTGATTTTTCTAAGACAATATGTTAAAATATCAATAAATAAAACATTCTGAACACAAATAATGAAATTAAAGGATGATGAAAGAATATGTTTAGATATATTATAGCATCTATTATAGTTTTATTTTCTGTTGCTATTAAAGCCAATGAAGAAAATTCACTTTTTACTTGTTAGTTAAAAATTTACAAAAACTTGTTTGCATGTTCTAAACCTATAAACTTCATTGGCATTTCAAATAAAAATGGTCATTGAAAAATTTCAACTACTACCTATTCCACATATTAAATAGTAATGTATTTTACAGTTGTCATGTATATTTTTTAAATTCAAGGAGGATAAGAAATATGAACAAAGATGAAGTGGGTAAAATTATCAAGAGCAATCGTGAATTCTTAAAACACATAATTTACAACATTCCCGAAATAGATCAAAATAACAAAGTAAAACAACCCCCACTATATAAAGAAGCAATTATAGGAAATGAAATTATCCCTCTTTCTAAGGACTTTACTGATTTAGAGATTAAAACAAATTTTCTTGAAATTATAGAAGGACGAAAAAGTGACCGCCTATATACAGGAGAAGACATTAGCCTAAACCAATTATCCTACCTCTTATGGACTACTCAAGGAGTTAGAGGTGAAAGAGATGGTGGGTATGCTACCATTAGAAATGTTCCTTGTGGTGGTGCTAGGCATGAATTTGAAACGTATTTGATTGTTCAACACGTCAAAGGATTGCAAGCAGGAATCTACCATTACATTGCACAAAACCATACCCTTGAGCTCCTAAAGAGTATTGATAGTGATATGGAAGACTTAGCAGCCAAAGCAATGTGTGGTCAAGGTTGGATAAAAAAATCTTCTGTCCAATTTTTCTGGTCAATAATTCCTTATCGTAGTGAATGGCGTTATTCAATCAGAGCTCATAGAATTACCCTAGTTGACATTGGTCATGTTGGTCAAAATCTATATTTGGCTGCAACAGCTCTTGGACTTGGAACTTGTGGTATTGGTGCATTTGACCAAGATATATGTGATGAATTATTCGGCTTTAACAGTGAAGAACAAACTATATACAGTGCAACTATTGGTGTTAATCATAAATAAAAAACTCTCACACAATGTCATTTTAAGTTAGAATTTATAAAAAACTTTAGGATAAATAGCACAAATTAATAATGGAGGAATATTATGGTGAAATATATTATAATGTCTATTGTAGTTTTACTAACCATATCTATTAAAGGGGATATAGAGAGAGATCTCAAATCAGCTGCTGATGCTGGAGATTCTTATGCTCAAAACAGACTTGGAGGTTTGTATGCCGATCAAGGGAATCTGGATTTAGCTGAGTATTATTGGACACTAGCTGCTGATAATGGATTTAATGAAGCACAAAACAATCTTGGGAATTTTTACAATGAAAAAAAACGAGTAGACTTAGCCGAATTTTTTTGGAAATTGGCTGCTGATGATGGACATTTAAATGCTCAAAACAATCTTGGAACATTATATGACAGGCAAGAAAAATTAGACTTGGCTGAATATTATTGGAAATTAGCTGCTGATGATGGACATTTAATTGCTCAATACAATCTTGGATATTTATACGAAATACAAGGAAAAGATGACTTGGCTGAATATTATTACACATTAGCTGCTGATAAAGGAAACCATGATGCACGATACAGAATAGGTTATCTATATGATGCCAAAGGAAATTCAGACTTAGCAGAACATCATTATAAGCTCGCTGCTGATGCCGGAGACCATTATTCTATATGGAGGTTGGCAAGATTTTACATGGAACATGACAAACTTGAATTGGCTGAAAAATACTTTAAATTGGCTCTTGATAACGGTAAATATCGTTCTTCTGAACGTTCCAGTATACAAAGATCTCTTGGTCGTGTATATGAATGGCAAGATCAACTAGACTTGGCTGAACATTATTATAAATTGGCTGCTGAAGGAGGAGATTCTTCTGCTCAACAAAACTTAGACGCTCTATATAAAAAACTGGGGAAATAAACACAAAGATGTTTGATTATGAGTAAAATTGTCATGTGGTTATTCTGCTGGATTCTTTTTGAACATTAGTCAGAAAACTTATTTGTTTTTATAATCAACTAAAACCACAGACAATTTTAATGAAATATTATTAAATGTCAAGTAATGTAGCGAAGTTTTTTAATTTTTCTTGTGCAATATGCTAGAATATTAGAGCATAAATGCTGTAGAGGTAAAAGTATGGTAAATAGCACAAATTAATAATGGAGGAATATTATGGTGAAATATATTATAATGTCTATTGTAGTTTTACTAACCACATCTATTAAAGGGGATATAGAGAGAGATCTCAAATCAGCTGCTGATAATGGTGATACCTATGCTCAAAATAGACTTGGAGGTTTGTATGGCGATCAAGGTAATCTGGATTTAGCTGTGTATTATTGGACAATAGCTGCTGATAATGGATTTAACGAGGCACAAAACAATCTGGGGAATTTCTACAATAAAGAAGAACAAGAGGATTTAGCCGAATACTATTGGAAATTGGCTGCTGATGATGGACATTTAATTGCTCAATACAATCTCGGAACTTTTTACAACGAAGAAAAACAAGAGGATTTAGCCGAATATTATTGGAAATTGGCTGCTGACAATGGGTATTCTTTGGCTCAAATTAATCTTGGATATTTATATAGAATGCAAGGGAAAGGTGAATTGGCAGTATATTACTACACGATTGCTGCTGATGAAGGAAGCCTTGATGCTCAATATGAACTTGGAGAGTTATATGATTCTCAAGGAAGCGACTTAACAGAGTATCATTATAAACTCGCTGCTGATGGCGGACATCATCATTCCATATGGAGATTGGCAAATTTTTACTGGGAAAGTGACAAACTTGAGTTGGCTGAAAAATACTTTAAATTGGCTCTTAATAGCAGTGAACATCTTTCCGTTGGCCTTTCTGGTGTACAAAGATATCTCGGACTTGTATATGAACAGCAAGGAAAGTTGGACTTGGCAGAACATTATTATAAATTAGCTGCTGAAGGAGGAAATTCTTCTGCTCAATATAACTTGGACGCTCTCTATAAAAAGCAGGGGAAGTAAAAAGACTTCTGACAAACTAAAAATTGAGATTATATTTCCAACAGTCTCCTCTTTATTTTTTGATTTTTCTAAGACAATATGTTAAAATATCAATAAATAAAACATTCTGAACACAAATAATGAAATTAAAGGATGATGAAAGAATATGTTTAGATATATTATAGCATCTATTATAGTTTTATTTTCTGTTGCTATTAAAGCCAATGAAGAAAATTCACTTTTTACTTGTTAGTTAAAAATTTACAAAAACTTGTTTGCATGTTCTAAACCTATAAACTTCATTGGCATTTCAAATAAAAATGGTCATTGAAAAATTTCAACTACTACCTATTCCACATATTAAATAGTAATGTATTTTACAGTTGTCATGTATATTTTTTAAATTCAAGGAGGATAAGAAATATGAACAAAGATGAAGTGGGTAAAATTATCAAGAGCAATCGTGAATTCTTAAAACACATAATTTACAACATTCCCGAAATAGATCAAAATAACAAAGTAAAACAACCCCCACTATATAAAGAAGCAATTATAGGAAATGAAATTATCCCTCTTTCTAAGGACTTTACTGATTTAGAGATTAAAACAAATTTTCTTGAAATTATAGAAGGACGAAAAAGTGACCGCCTATATACAGGAGAAGACATTAGCCTAAACCAATTATCCTACCTCTTATGGACTACTCAAGGAGTTAGAGGTGAAAGAGATGGTGGGTATGCTACCATTAGAAATGTTCCTTGTGGTGGTGCTAGGCATGAATTTGAAACGTATTTGATTGTTCAACACGTCAAAGGATTGCAAGCAGGAATCTACCATTACATTGCACAAAACCATACCCTTGAGCTCCTAAAGAGTATTGATAGTGATATGGAAGACTTAGCAGCCAAAGCAATGTGTGGTCAAGGTTGGATAAAAAAATCTTCTGTCCAATTTTTCTGGTCAATAATTCCTTATCGTAGTGAATGGCGTTATTCAATCAGAGCTCATAGAATTACCCTAGTTGACATTGGTCATGTTGGTCAAAATCTATATTTGGCTGCAACAGCTCTTGGACTTGGAACTTGTGGTATTGGTGCATTTGACCAAGATATATGTGATGAATTATTCGGCTTTAACAGTGAAGAACAAACTATATACAGTGCAACTATTGGTGTTAATCATAAATAAAAAACTCTCACACAATGTCATTTTAAGTTAGAATTTATAAAAAACTTTAGGATAAATAGCACAAATTAATAATGGAGGAATATTATGGTGAAATATATTATAATGTCTATTGTAGTTTTACTAACCATATCTATTAAAGGGGATATAGAGAGAGATCTCAAATCAGCTGCTGATGCTGGAGATTCTTATGCTCAAAACAGACTTGGAGGTTTGTATGCCGATCAAGGGAATCTGGATTTAGCTGAGTATTATTGGACACTAGCTGCTGATAATGGATTTAATGAAGCACAAAACAATCTTGGGAATTTTTACAATGAAAAAAAACGAGTAGACTTAGCCGAATTTTTTTGGAAATTGGCTGCTGATGATGGACATTTAAATGCTCAAAACAATCTTGGAACATTATATGACAGGCAAGAAAAATTAGACTTGGCTGAATATTATTGGAAATTAGCTGCTGATGATGGACATTTAATTGCTCAATACAATCTTGGATATTTATACGAAATACAAGGAAAAGATGACTTGGCTGAATATTATTACACATTAGCTGCTGATAAAGGAAACCATGATGCACGATACAGAATAGGTTATCTATATGATGCCAAAGGAAATTCAGACTTAGCAGAACATCATTATAAGCTCGCTGCTGATGCCGGAGACCATTATTCTATATGGAGGTTGGCAAGATTTTACATGGAACATGACAAACTTGAATTGGCTGAAAAATACTTTAAATTGGCTCTTGATAACGGTAAATATCGTTCTTCTGAACGTTCCAGTATACAAAGATCTCTTGGTCGTGTATATGAATGGCAAGATCAACTAGACTTGGCTGAACATTATTATAAATTGGCTGCTGAAGGAGGAGATTCTTCTGCTCAACAAAACTTAGACGCTCTATATAAAAAACTGGGGAAATAAACACAAAGATGTTTGATTATGAGTAAAATTGTCATGTGGTTATTCTGCTGGATTCTTTTTGAACATTAGTCAGAAAACTTATTTGTTTTTATAATCAACTAAAACCACAGACAATTTTAATGAAATATTATTAAATGTCAAGTAATGTAGCGAAGTTTTTTAATTTTTCTTGTGCAATATGCTAGAATATTAGAGCATAAATGCTGTAGAGGTAAAAGTATGGTAAATAGCACAAATTAATAATGGAGGAATATTATGGTGAAATATATTATAATGTCTATTGTAGTTTTACTAACCACATCTATTAAAGGGGATATAGAGAGAGATCTCAAATCAGCTGCTGATAATGGTGATACCTATGCTCAAAATAGACTTGGAGGTTTGTATGGCGATCAAGGTAATCTGGATTTAGCTGTGTATTATTGGACAATAGCTGCTGATAATGGATTTAACGAGGCACAAAACAATCTGGGGAATTTCTACAATAAAGAAGAACAAGAGGATTTAGCCGAATACTATTGGAAATTGGCTGCTGATGATGGACATTTAATTGCTCAATACAATCTCGGAACTTTTTACAACGAAGAAAAACAAGAGGATTTAGCCGAATATTATTGGAAATTGGCTGCTGACAATGGGTATTCTTTGGCTCAAATTAATCTTGGATATTTATATAGAATGCAAGGGAAAGGTGAATTGGCAGTATATTACTACACGATTGCTGCTGATGAAGGAAGCCTTGATGCTCAATATGAACTTGGAGAGTTATATGATTCTCAAGGAAGCGACTTAACAGAGTATCATTATAAACTCGCTGCTGATGGCGGACATCATCATTCCATATGGAGATTGGCAAATTTTTACTGGGAAAGTGACAAACTTGAGTTGGCTGAAAAATACTTTAAATTGGCTCTTAATAGCAGTGAACATCTTTCCGTTGGCCTTTCTGGTGTACAAAGATATCTCGGACTTGTATATGAACAGCAAGGAAAGTTGGACTTGGCAGAACATTATTATAAATTAGCTGCTGAAGGAGGAAATTCTTCTGCTCAATATAACTTGGACGCTCTCTATAAAAAGCAGGGGAAGTAAAAAGACTTCTGACAAACTAAAAATTGAGATTATATTTCCAACAGTCTCCTCTTTATTTTTTGATTTTTCTAAGACAATATGTTAAAATATCAATAAATAAAACATTCTGAACACAAATAATGAAATTAAAGGATGATGAAAGAATATGTTTAGATATATTATAGCATCTATTATAGTTTTATTTTCTGTTGCTATTAAAGCCAATGAAGAAAATTCACTTTTTACTTGTTAGTTAAAAATTTACAAAAACTTGTTTGCATGTTCTAAACCTATAAACTTCATTGGCATTTCAAATAAAAATGGTCATTGAAAAATTTCAACTACTACCTATTCCACATATTAAATAGTAATGTATTTTACAGTTGTCATGTATATTTTTTAAATTCAAGGAGGATAAGAAATATGAACAAAGATGAAGTGGGTAAAATTATCAAGAGCAATCGTGAATTCTTAAAACACATAATTTACAACATTCCCGAAATAGATCAAAATAACAAAGTAAAACAACCCCCACTATATAAAGAAGCAATTATAGGAAATGAAATTATCCCTCTTTCTAAGGACTTTACTGATTTAGAGATTAAAACAAATTTTCTTGAAATTATAGAAGGACGAAAAAGTGACCGCCTATATACAGGAGAAGACATTAGCCTAAACCAATTATCCTACCTCTTATGGACTACTCAAGGAGTTAGAGGTGAAAGAGATGGTGGGTATGCTACCATTAGAAATGTTCCTTGTGGTGGTGCTAGGCATGAATTTGAAACGTATTTGATTGTTCAACACGTCAAAGGATTGCAAGCAGGAATCTACCATTACATTGCACAAAACCATACCCTTGAGCTCCTAAAGAGTATTGATAGTGATATGGAAGACTTAGCAGCCAAAGCAATGTGTGGTCAAGGTTGGATAAAAAAATCTTCTGTCCAATTTTTCTGGTCAATAATTCCTTATCGTAGTGAATGGCGTTATTCAATCAGAGCTCATAGAATTACCCTAGTTGACATTGGTCATGTTGGTCAAAATCTATATTTGGCTGCAACAGCTCTTGGACTTGGAACTTGTGGTATTGGTGCATTTGACCAAGATATATGTGATGAATTATTCGGCTTTAACAGTGAAGAACAAACTATATACAGTGCAACTATTGGTGTTAATCATAAATAAAAAACTCTCACACAATGTCATTTTAAGTTAGAATTTATAAAAAACTTTAGGATAAATAGCACAAATTAATAATGGAGGAATATTATGGTGAAATATATTATAATGTCTATTGTAGTTTTACTAACCATATCTATTAAAGGGGATATAGAGAGAGATCTCAAATCAGCTGCTGATGCTGGAGATTCTTATGCTCAAAACAGACTTGGAGGTTTGTATGCCGATCAAGGGAATCTGGATTTAGCTGAGTATTATTGGACACTAGCTGCTGATAATGGATTTAATGAAGCACAAAACAATCTTGGGAATTTTTACAATGAAAAAAAACGAGTAGACTTAGCCGAATTTTTTTGGAAATTGGCTGCTGATGATGGACATTTAAATGCTCAAAACAATCTTGGAACATTATATGACAGGCAAGAAAAATTAGACTTGGCTGAATATTATTGGAAATTAGCTGCTGATGATGGACATTTAATTGCTCAATACAATCTTGGATATTTATACGAAATACAAGGAAAAGATGACTTGGCTGAATATTATTACACATTAGCTGCTGATAAAGGAAACCATGATGCACGATACAGAATAGGTTATCTATATGATGCCAAAGGAAATTCAGACTTAGCAGAACATCATTATAAGCTCGCTGCTGATGCCGGAGACCATTATTCTATATGGAGGTTGGCAAGATTTTACATGGAACATGACAAACTTGAATTGGCTGAAAAATACTTTAAATTGGCTCTTGATAACGGTAAATATCGTTCTTCTGAACGTTCCAGTATACAAAGATCTCTTGGTCGTGTATATGAATGGCAAGATCAACTAGACTTGGCTGAACATTATTATAAATTGGCTGCTGAAGGAGGAGATTCTTCTGCTCAACAAAACTTAGACGCTCTATATAAAAAACTGGGGAAATAAACACAAAGATGTTTGATTATGAGTAAAATTGTCATGTGGTTATTCTGCTGGATTCTTTTTGAACATTAGTCAGAAAACTTATTTGTTTTTATAATCAACTAAAACCACAGACAATTTTAATGAAATATTATTAAATGTCAAGTAATGTAGCGAAGTTTTTTAATTTTTCTTGTGCAATATGCTAGAATATTAGAGCATAAATGCTGTAGAGGTAAAAGTATGGTAAATAGCACAAATTAATAATGGAGGAATATTATGGTGAAATATATTATAATGTCTATTGTAGTTTTACTAACCACATCTATTAAAGGGGATATAGAGAGAGATCTCAAATCAGCTGCTGATAATGGTGATACCTATGCTCAAAATAGACTTGGAGGTTTGTATGGCGATCAAGGTAATCTGGATTTAGCTGTGTATTATTGGACAATAGCTGCTGATAATGGATTTAACGAGGCACAAAACAATCTGGGGAATTTCTACAATAAAGAAGAACAAGAGGATTTAGCCGAATACTATTGGAAATTGGCTGCTGATGATGGACATTTAATTGCTCAATACAATCTCGGAACTTTTTACAACGAAGAAAAACAAGAGGATTTAGCCGAATATTATTGGAAATTGGCTGCTGACAATGGGTATTCTTTGGCTCAAATTAATCTTGGATATTTATATAGAATGCAAGGGAAAGGTGAATTGGCAGTATATTACTACACGATTGCTGCTGATGAAGGAAGCCTTGATGCTCAATATGAACTTGGAGAGTTATATGATTCTCAAGGAAGCGACTTAACAGAGTATCATTATAAACTCGCTGCTGATGGCGGACATCATCATTCCATATGGAGATTGGCAAATTTTTACTGGGAAAGTGACAAACTTGAGTTGGCTGAAAAATACTTTAAATTGGCTCTTAATAGCAGTGAACATCTTTCCGTTGGCCTTTCTGGTGTACAAAGATATCTCGGACTTGTATATGAACAGCAAGGAAAGTTGGACTTGGCAGAACATTATTATAAATTAGCTGCTGAAGGAGGAAATTCTTCTGCTCAATATAACTTGGACGCTCTCTATAAAAAGCAGGGGAAGTAAAAAGACTTCTGACAAACTAAAAATTGAGATTATATTTCCAACAGTCTCCTCTTTATTTTTTGATTTTTCTAAGACAATATGTTAAAATATCAATAAATAAAACATTCTGAACACAAATAATGAAATTAAAGGATGATGAAAGAATATGTTTAGATATATTGTAGCATCTATTGCAGTTTTATTCCCAGTTGCTATTAAAGCTGATGAAGAAAGTTCTCTTTTTACTTGTTAGTTAAAAACTTACAAAAACTTGTTTGCATGTTCTAAACCCACAAACTTCATTAATATTTTAAATAAAAAAGTGTAATTGAAATAGCTCAACTACTACCTACACAGTATATTAAATTATAACGCATTTTATAATTGTTATGTATATTTTCTAAAAATTAAAGGAGGAGGAGAAGAAATATGAACAAAGATGAAGTGGATAAAATTATCAAGAGCAATCGTGAATTCTTAAAACATATAGTTTACGATATTCCCAAAACAGATCAAAATAACAAAATAAAACAACCATCTCTATACAAAGAAGCAATTTCAGGAAATAAAATTATTCCTCTTCCCAAGAAATTTGCTAATTTAGAAATTAAAATAAATTTTCTTGAAATTATAGAAGAACGAAAAAGTGATCGCCTGTATACGGGAGAAGACATTAATCTAGACCAATTATCCTACCTCCTATGGACTACTCAAGGAGCTAGAGGTGAAAGAGGTGTTGGTTATACTACCATTAGAAATGTTCCTTGTGCTGGTGCTAGATATGAATTTGAAACATATTTGATTGTTCAACATGTCAAAGGATTGCAAGCTGGAATTTACCATTACCTTGCGAAAGACCATACACTTGAATTCCTAAAGAATATTGACGGTGATATGGAGAGCTTGGCAGCCAAAGCAATGGGTGGTCAAGGCTGGGTAAAAAAATCCTCTGTTCAATTCTTTTGGTCAATAATCCCTTATCGCAGCGAATGGCGTTCTTCAATCAAAGCTCATAGAGTTACTCTAATTGATATTGGTCATGTTGGTCAAAACCTGTATTTAGCTGCAACAGCTCTTGGACTTGGAACTTGTGGCATTGGTGTATATGACCAAGAACTATGTGATGAATTATTTAACCTTGACAGTGAAGAGCAAACTATATATAGTGCAACTATTGGTGTTAATTGCAAATAAAAATAGATGCTATGAGAATAAAAATAAAATAAATAGTCAAAATTTTAGAATGGAGGAAGATTATGTTGAAATATATTATAATATCTATTATCATTTTATCGACTGTTGCTATCAAAGCTGATGACGAAGCTTCTCTTAAATCCGCCGCTGATAGTGGTGATTCCTATGCACAGTATAGTCTTGGTGCTCTATATGATGACCAAGGAAAGTTGGATTTAGCTGAATATTATTGGAAATTAGCTGCTGATGATGGATTTAATGAAGCACAAAACAATCTTGGAGCATTATACGATGACCAAGGAAAGTTGGATTTAGCCGAACATTATTGGAAATTGGCCGCTGATGGTGGCGGTTCTTTGGCTCAAATCAATCTTGGAAACTTATATGAAAAGCAAGGAAAATTAGATTTAGCAGTACATTATTATACATTAGCTGCCAAAGATGGATATTCTATCTCCCAGTATAGACTTGGACTTTTATATAGAGCTCAAGAAAATTTGGAGTTAGCTGAACATTACTTGAAATTAGCAGCCCAAGAGGGTCATTCTAGAGCAGCAAATAATCTGGGTGACTTATATGAAAATCAAGAAAATATGGAATTAGCTGAATATTATTACAAATTATCTGCTGATAGTGGAAATGCCAATGCCCAAAACAACCTAGAAGCACTCTACAAAAAGCTAGGAAAATAAATATTGGTGATATTAAAATTAGAAAAAATACTAATATAGAAATGGTGCACTTATTCACGTGGTAATTTATCTCGTAAATTGGCACTTTTTTATTTTGAAAAATATTACAGACTGTTACTAGTCAAGAAATATTATCACAACAGATATCTAAAGTTGACAGTTTATCTATAAAATGATATATTGTCATAGTAGAGTTAGAATCTTTTTAAAGTAAATTCTTTTTACTGGCAGATACCAGACTCTATTATGTGCTACTTTAATATTATTAAAAAATATTATTGAAAATTAAAGGAGGAGAAGAAATATGACCAAAGATGAAGTGGATAAAATTATCAAGAGCAATCGTGAATTCTTAAAACGAATGACTCTTGACATTCCCGAGACAGATCAAACCAACAAGGTAAAGCAACCGCCTCTTTACAAAGAAGCAATTGCAGGAAACGAAATCATTCCTCTTCCTAAGGAATTTACTGATTTAGAGATTAAAACAAATTTTCTTGAAATTATAGAAGGACGAAAAAGTGATCGTATGTATACAGGGGAAGACATAAGTCTAGACCAATTATCCTATCTCTTATGGACCACTCAAGGAGTCAGAGGCGAGAGAGATGGTGGTTATGCAACAATCAGAAATGTTCCTTGCGCTGGGGCTAGACACGAATTTGAAACATATTTGATTGTTCAACATGTTAGTGGATTACAAGCAGGAGTCTATCATTACCTTGCGAAAGACCATACACTAGAACTACTAAAGAGTATTGATGGCGATATAGAGGACTTAGCAGCTAAATCAATGAGTGGTCAAGGCTGGGTAAAAAAATCTTCTGTTCAATTCTTTTGGTCAATAATCCCTTATCGTAGTGAATGGCGTTATTCAATCAAAGCACACAAAATGGCTCTAGTTGATATTGGTCATGTTGGTCAAAACCTGTATTTGGCAGCAACAGCTCTCGGACTTGGAACTTGTGGTATTGGTGTATATGACCAAGAATTATGTGATGAATTATTTGGCTTTGACAGTGAAGAGCAAACTATATATAGTGCAACTATTGGTGTTAATCGAAAATAAAAAAAGAGAACTCTAACATAATATCATTAAGTTCTCATTTATAAAAAAACTTTAGAGATAGAATTATTGATTTAATTTTATCTCTATTTTTTATCTTGAAAAACATCTTAAATTATTACTAACAAAAGATTTTAAAAGTTGACAATTGATTCATAAAATACTACAATACCGTAGTAATGTTGAAACTTATTTAGAAAAGTATTAATTTTTAGCTAGTCATAAATTTTATAAATAATCAAGGACGGTGATAATGATGAAAAGGATGATTAAGATAATTTCTATATTATTATTGATATTTCATGGGATTAGTTATGGTGCATTAATAGAAAGAAATACAGACAATTTACCAGAAAATATTACTTTTGAAGATGCTGATAACCGATTAAATGAACAAATTGCTGGTGATGATAATTTACATACTACTGAAATGTTTGTCGAGATGAATACTATCCATAGTGATATATTCAACAAAATTATTAACTCTACCAAAATTTTGACAGATAAAGAGTATATAATATTAGAAAGAACAGTAGTATTATCAGCAAATCAATCCCCTCAAATCATGAAAATCATGATATTTTTATCAGCAATGGGATATGTACCAACATACGAAATTATTGAAGTTTCCAATAATTCATACGATATAAAGGCAAAATATATATATTTACCAGATTCTAGTGATTTTTGTGAATTTACCTTGAAATTATCTGAAATCCCTGAAAATCTGGAGATAGAAAATTATAAACATTTAAAAAGTGTTGAAATGAATTTTGATAATTCAAAGGAGTTTCAATTGGCAAATTTTGGTCAGAAGATGTTAGAAGATAATGAATTAAATGAATTGTTGATACGATTGATAGATACGACAGGTTTAAGAGTGCTTTTTCTTGGATTTTAATAAAAAATGAAGAATTTTTTGCTAAGTTGTAGAGATATATTTTTGTAGCTTGTTTTATTATGAGAGAAGACATTCTGATAGATGTTAAAATAACGAATATTACATATTTATAATAGAAGGGATATGCCAATTTTGTCCTTTCTTTTGTTTTAAGTGTTGGTTTTTTATAGTCATTTTTATTAAAATATGTTATAATATTTTTGTTGTTATGTTTAGAATACAATTACTTATTATTTGTTTATAGCCTCTCGGAGTCTCTGACAAATTAGTAAAACAAAATGTGGTTAAAATATATAAAAATACTTTTTATAGTTTTGGATGAAACAACTTGTATTACAAAAAA
>JGI994J12354_10000426_pt1 | contig 41811 bp, 34 predicted proteins | sample IntmicLarv3ML3BL_FD_12354 | JGI IMG/M metagenome (IMG submission 12354) | reverse complement strand
TACAGGAACAGATCAATTGACATTGAAGGAATACTTCGATCCTTTCTCAGAAAAAGCTAACAAAGAACAACAGCTATTTAAATAGCTGAATGGGGCATTACGCGGTTGGCAAACCAAGTTGTAGTGCTTCAGCACAAGCTAGTACCATCCCCTTATAGGGGAAGAGCAAACCACCACTTGAAGTGGTGGTTTTGATTTAAGTGACGATTCCAAAAATCCCAACTAAATCCAAAAGATTTATGTAAACTACCAGTGAAATCTATTCTTCTCCCATTATTTTTTGAAAATTGATTTCTGGATTATTTGCAATTATATTTTCTTATAGATTATTTTTGAATCCCAATCCCATGAATAACCATTTCTCAAAATTTCTAATCATTTCAAATTTTTTTATGTCTCATTTATATTTTCTCTATTAACAACTTTAATCCACTAAAATAATCTTTATTTTAATAACAGATATCAGAGTTCTCTTTATTTGAGAGTTTTGGATTGGTTTATTTTTACATGTACTTATGTAATGTTTTTTCTGATTATTCTCACATCTGAAATTTTAGACAATAGTCCTAATATTAAGAAATATATGCTCAAATATAAAGCCAATAAATTCATGTAGTTTCTTCTAGTATATTTTCTATTTTCAATAATATCATCATCCAAGACTATACTTGAATTATTTTTCAGACTTTTTATATAAAATACTTCTTGTTGATTTTGAAATATATCCATATTATCATGCTCAGAATTTTCTATAATATCAAATGGAATAGTAATTTTATTTTTGCCAATAATTTTTATTTCCTTTATATAAATATTATTGGGAATAGTTCTAAAAATTATCTTTAGCTTATTCAGTTTTCTTATATTTAATTTAAGCATAATTTCTTGATAATTATCACTTTTAACTATTTCTTTTCTTATCCATTTATCAAAAGAAAAATCTTCGGTACTTTCTTCTTCATAAGAGAGTTGCAAATTAAAGTTTCTATCATTTTTTATCATTAATACTACATCTATTCCTCTATCATTACTTAAAATTTTTGATACTATAGTAAAAAATAAAATACTACCTATAACAAAGGCGATTAACAGTAATTTTATATCTTTTTTCATATTACTTAACTCCATAAATTTATCTATTTATTTTTAATTCTGAATCTTTAAATGTATTTACATTCACACTATCCACTATTTCTCTTTTTTCTTTATCATAAATAACTATATTCAATCCTATTCTATTTTTGGATTGTTCTTCTCCGTTATATTTTATGGAAGAAACATTTCCATAAAGCCAACCTGCACTGATTATTTCAAAAATATTGTTATCACCAAAATATAATTTATGATTAATTCTTTCTGGTGATACTTTTTCAAAATGTTTTTTTCCATTACTTTCCACTATTCCAAATATATGAATTTCTATATTTTCCATCTAAGTCTTCACTAAAACCCATATGTTGGAAAATATCTTTATACTTTTCCCATAGAGTACTTCCTTCATCACGTATTGAAACGATTGCTATACAATTTGTAAGTTCTCTAAAATTATCCATATATTCATTTAAATATTTACTATGCTTAAGTAGATGTACATAATGAATTTTTTCATATTTAATCATCTCAGGTGCTTTCAATTCAGTTTTTTCTTCTTTGGCCAACCATTCACCAATAAAGATACTAACTGGAATGGAACCTTTATCAGAAAGATGTACATTTATATTATTATTAAGAGTGGTAGATGGCTCATTCAAGTAAGAATCGTTACTTAATTTTAGGACATCATTCATTAAGTTTAAATCAATAAAATCATCCCCAGTTTTCATAAATATTTCCTTAAAAAATTGATGTTTTTTGTTATAGTTAGGATTTTCTATTTCATAAAACATTGGAGCATAAACATAAATTAATTTGAAACCATGTTTTTTTTTCAAATCATTAATTTTTTCAAGAGTGTTCAGTTTTTCCTCAAAATCTCCTATGTGATGATTATTCCAAATATCTTTGTATTGATAATATGAATTTGATTTTACATACTCTGTTATTCTATCTTTAGAAGTTTGTGACATCTGGTTTGAAATCCCTGATCCTCCAAAGCCACTATGATTTCTAATTTCGTTTCTCCTATTTTTATCAAAAATTCTCTGCAAGCCATTGGTTAGGAATTCATTATTTTTTCTATTATTGTGATTTTTTATTATTGGAAAAAGGTTTTCTAAGACTGATTTTCTTGACTCGTTACGAATAATAGCAAACTTTTTTAAATTAGAATATTTTTGTAAGGAAATTGGTTGTGTAGAAAAATTACGATCATATGCTTCTGTTTCCCTAGTTGTATTCCAAATAGTAAAACATTCTATAAAAATATATTTAGGTTTTTGCTTTTTTAAGATAACAAGTAAATCATAGTAAATGGTATTAAAATCCCTTCCATCATTTCCATAGATATGTGTTTTCAATCTCGAAACTTCCTCTATGATCTTTGGATTGAAAGAACGAATTGTATGTGAATTTCCCATAAAAATTGCATCAATAGAGTCATTTTTCTTTTTATAAAAGCTTTCTATGTTTAATTGATTATGATTGTAATCAGTGAATATGTATCCCAATAAGATCAAAGATTTAAATATTATAATAAAAAATATAGGAACTTTAAAAAGTAATGTAATTTTTCTCATATTAGCATACTCCAACAAAAACTTAGCAAAATTTTTTTTATAAAATTATATTATATTAAGCACTATTTCACTGTTTCTATAGATTCCAAAAATTCGTTTAAAACATTTTTTTATAATTTAGATATTGAATTTTTCAAAAAATTAGTTTTTAATTATCACTTTCAGTTATTTCTTTTCTTCCCCATTTGTCAAAAGAAAATTCTTTGAAACTTCTTTTTTTATAAGAGATTTGTAAATTAAAAATTTCTATCTTTAACAATTTATGCCTTTTGACAACTATCTATTTATTTTCAATTCTGAATCTTTAAATGTGTCTACATTCACACTATCTACTATTTCTCTTTTTTCTTTATCATAAATAACTATATTTAATCCTATTCTATTTTTGGATTGCTCTTCTCCATTATATTTTATGGAAGAAACATTTCCATCAAGCCAACCTGCACTGGTTATTTCAAAAATATTGTTATCACCAAAATATAATTTATGATTAATTCTTTCTGATGATACTTTTTCAAAATGTTTTTTTCCATTACTTTCCACTATTCCAATATATGAATTTCTATATTTTCCCTCTAAGTCTTCACTAAAACCTATATGTTGGAAAATATCCTTATACTTTTCCCATAGAGTACTTCCTTCATCACGTATAGAAACGATTGCGATACAATTCCTAAGTTCTCTAAAATTCTCCATGTATTCATTTAAATTTTTACTGTATCTTAGTAGATGTATATAGTGAATTTCTTCGTATTCAATTATTTCAGGCGTTTTTAATTCAGTCTTTTCTTTTTTAGCTAACCATTCACCAATAAAGATACTAGCAGGAATAGAACCCTTGTTGGATAAATGGACATTTATATTATTATTGAGAGTGGCAGATGGCTCATTCATATAAGATTCGTTACTTAATTTTAGGACATCATTCATTAAGTTTAAATCAATGAAATCATCGCCAGTTTTCATAAATATTTCTTTAAAAAATTGATGTTTTTTGTCATAGTTTGGATTTTCTATTTCATAAAACATTGGAGCATAGACATAAATTAATTTAAAACCATATTTTTCTTTTAAATCATTAATTTTTTCAAGAACACTCAGTTTTTCTTCAAAATCTTCTATATGATGATTGTCCCAAAGATTTTCATAGTTGTAATATGAATTTGATCCAACATAGTTCGTTATTCTATCCCTAGAAGATTGGACCATTTGACTTGAAGGCCTTAATCCTCCATATCCAGTATAATTTTTAATTTCATTTCTCTTATTTTTGTCAAAAATTCTTTTTATTCCACTAGATATGTACTCACTACTTTTTCTATTATTATGATTTTCTAATATGGGAAAAATATTTTCTAGAACATGTTTTTCAGGATTGTCCTGAAAAATAGCGACTTTTTTCAAATTAATATATTTTTGAAAAGAAATGGGCTGCATGTTAAAATTACGGCTAATTCCTGGTGATTTTTTTGCGATACTATTCCATATAGTAAAACATTCTATAAAAACATATTTGGGTTTTTGATTTTTTAGAATAACATGCAAATCATAATAAATTGCATCAAAATTTCTTCCATCATTTGCATAAATATAACTTCTCAATCCTGATACTTCTTCTATAATTTGTGGGCTGAAAGAAAGTGCATGCGAACTTCCCATGAAAATTCCATCAAAAGTATTATTTCTCTTTTTATAAAAACTTTCAATACGCATTTGATTATGATTGTAATCTGAAAAAACATATCCTAATAATATCAGTGACTTAAACACTGTAATAACAAATATAGTAACTTTAAAAAAAAGTATGATTCTTTTCATCTCACTCCCTTAAAAACTAAGTATAAATTTTTAAAATTGAAAATATATAAAGTTAGACACTATTTCATTATTTCCATAAATTCCAAAGATCACCACAGAAAAAATTCCAATGAAATAAACCAACCACCTGAATGGTAACCCTTGTTTTAGTAAAAACTCTTTAAAATTAATTTGTTCACCAATGAAATCAACAATTAAAAGAAAGCAAATTAATTTTATTGATAATTTGAAATCATATTCATCTAATCCCAATCTATACATTGTTCCATCAAAGAAAGTCCAAAAATTCATTCTAAACATTTTTCTCAATACGTGTACTGAATCTCTCAAAGAATTAGCTCTAAAGAAGACCAACATAATATTCACTAGAAAAAAAGTAACTAGTATTTTGAACAATTTATGACTGAATGTCTGCCTATCAACTTTTAGTATTTTTACAAAAAAATCTCTTACTGATTTTAATTCATAACCTAATATCTGTAACATTCCATGTCCAAATCCCCAAACTACATAATTCCAAGCAGCACCATGCCATAAGCCGCTGATAGTAAATATTATCATTATATTCAAATATCTCCTCAATTTGCCTACTTTACTTCCTCCCAGAGGGACATATAAATAATCTTTAAACCATGTGTTTAACGAAATATGCCATCTTCTCCAAAATTCAGCAATGGATTGAGAGAAATATGGTCTTTTAAAGTTTTCCATCAAATCATATCCAAAGATTTTTGCACATCCTATAGCCATGTCTGAATATCCAGAGAAATCACAATATATTTGAAAACTAAAAAATATACTTGCAACTAATAAGGGCATTCCATAATAAATTTGTGGTTCCTGGTACACTGTATTTACCAAAATTGCCAATCTATCTGCAATAACTATTTTTTTTATAAGTCCCCATAACATCATTAGAAGTCCATCTTTAGTCCTGTTATAATCAAAATCTATATTCTCATCAAATTGATATAGCAAGTTAGTGGATTTTTCTATTGGACCAACTACAAGACCAGGAAAAAATGAAACAAACAAAGCATATTTCCCAAAGTTTCTTTGAGCTTTTATATCTTTTCTATATACATCCATTGTGTATGACAGTGCTTGAAATGTATAAAATGATATTCCAACAGGAAGTAAAATTTCAAAATTAGGAATAGAAATGCTAAACTTGAGATAAGCAGATAATCTTTCTATTGTATTTACTGTAAAATTAAAATATTTGAAGAAAAATAAAATTGATAAATTTAGAAAGAAACTCATAAACAACCATAATTTTTTTCTTTTGACTTCTGTCTCTTTTTCCATCAATAATCCACTTAAATATGTTATTAATGTTGATAGCAACATAAGTAGAGCATATTTAGGACTCCAACATGCATAAAAATAATAACTTGCAGATAGGAGCATTATCCATCTAAATCTATAGGGTAAGATATAATATAGTATAGATACTATTAAAAAAAAGATTAAATATTCTATTGAGTTAAATAACATAACTTCCTCCAAGGAGATCTGATGTTGTCAAATCATAATGTTCTTTGTCCTGATTTGCAAAATTTCCTACAAAATTTGTATTTCAGTAATTAATCATTCTTTTTCAGATGATTTCTTCTTTTATTTTGAGCAAAGCCCTTTCAATAACTTTGTCCATGTCATAATACTTATATTCTCCCAATCTTCCACCAAAAATTACATTAGTTTCTTTATCTGCAAGCCCTTTATATTTTAAATATAATTCATTATTTTTATCATTATTTACTGGGTAATAGGGCTCATCTCCCAATTTCCACTCAGATGGAAATTCCTTTGATATTACAGTTTTTTCTTGCTCTCCGTATTCAAAATGCTTATGTTCTATTATTCTGGTATACGGGATATTTCTTTCTGTATAATTAACCACTGCATTTCCCTGATAGTTGTCTATATCCAAAACCTCATTTTCGAATCTCACAGATCTGTATTCCAGGACACCTAATTGATAATTAAAATATTCATCAATAGGTCCTGTAAAAACAATTTTTTCTGCTATATTAGGACTATTTTTCCAAAACTCTTTAAATTCCATATTTAACATAACATCAGTTCCTTCCAACATTTTTTCTATTATCCCTGTGTACCCTCCAATTGGAATTCCCTGATATCTATCATCAAAATAGTTGTTATCATATGTAAATCTTAAAGGTAATCTTTTAATAATAAAAGCTGGTAGCTCTTTGCAATCACGACCCCATTGCTTTTCTGTATATCCATTTATAAGCTTGGTGTATACATCTGTTCCCACCAGAGATAGAGCCTGCTCCTCAAGATTTTGCGGGTCTTTTATATTTAATTTTTCTATTTGCTCTTTGATTTTATCCATCGCCTCTTGAGGAGTCTTAATTCCCCACATTTTGCTAAAGGTGTTCATATTAAATGGAAGGTTATATAGCTCGTCCTTATATATAGCAATTGGTGAATTGATATAATTATTAAAATCTGCAAACTGATTTATATAATCCCAAACCTCTTTATTAGAAGTATGAAATATATGAGCCCCATAATTATGCACATTGATATTATGAATATTTTGAGTATATATATTCCCTGCAATATGACTTCTCTTATCTATGACCAAGCATTTTTTATTTTTTTTTCTTGCCTCGTAGGCAAATATTGCACCATATAACCCTGCACCCACTATTAAATAATCGTACTGCATCAAAACCTCCATATCCACGAAATTCACAGACCATATATAGAAGGAGAAAACTTCACTTACATGGGTTTAACATCATTTTTTTAAGTTTCATTTTCTCTCATCCTAGTTCACTCTTTTATTTTTGTTATAAAAGTCAATTGCTAATGTTGCTATATATATCATTAATATAAAGTATCGAATTTTTATGTTATCTAAAAAGTTATAATAGATTGTCACAGTTAGAGCCATTATCAAAGTCTGATACATATAATCTTTATATTTTAAAATTCTATAATTTAATATTTTTCTAGTAATAGTCTCATGAAAAATAAACATAAATAAATATGATATGGCTGTAGTAGCTGCTGCTCCTATTCCACTATAGATTGGAATAAAATATAAATTTAAAACTACATTAATTAGTGCTGCAATAGTAGTCGCAATTCCGATATACTTTGTTTTTTTATTATAAAACTCATAGTTAACAGAAAAACTGTATAAAAAAGTGAAAAAATAACCTAAAACAACAAGTGGAAGTATATAGAGACCATTATTATATCTTGATGGAGCCATTATTTTAATCATTTCAGGAGCACATATAATAAAAACCACACAAATTCCTGTAAAAAATTTTAAATAATTTTCTGAATATTTTTTTATGATAGTATGTTCTTCATTTTTTATCTTTTTATAATACCAAGGTACCCATGCATTATTCAGTGCCACCCACAAAATACTTATTACTGTTCCTAATGTATAGGAAAAACTGTATATACCTGTCTCTGTCAATCCTTTGTATTTTTCTAAGATAATTTTATCTGAGCTAGCTAATATAATGTTTGATAAATTATGAAAAATAAGTGGTAATGTCAGTGAAAGGCAAAACTTCCAATGATTAATATTTATTTTAGGCCATCTTTTTATGAAAACTTTTATTATAAAATATAAACCAATTGTACAAACAGGAATTAAGCTTCCAAAAATTCTTCCATAATAACCTTCTGATTCATTTAGTTTTTTTATCAAAAATATAGATAAAGAAATATTTGTTAATACATTAACAAAAGATAACAATAATTTTTTTCGCGGTTGTTCCTCAAAAGTAAATTCATTGGATACAAATGTAATAATTGAAAAGAAAAAACTTTGAAAAACTACTGAAATCAAAATTAAAAAATTAAGATTAAAAATATTTAAAATAAAATTTTTTGATAATAAAAAAATTCCGTTCCAAAAAATAAACAAAATACATAGCAATAAAAATATATTTGATTTATAAGCTTTAAATTCATTTTCAGAAAAATTCATTTTTGCAATTCCAACACTTCCTGCCACTTGTAATGATATGAAAATTGTAAATATTGAAACCCATGTATTATAAATAGATACCATTCCAAAACTTTCTGTGGTTAATATTCTTGTAAACAAGGGTAATGAGAAAAAATTTATTCCTTGTAACAAAATAGTACCTATAACATAATAGCTCCCATTTTTAATCAATTTATTTTCTATCACGTTTTTCTTCCTCTTTTAATAAATTCCATTTTAGTGTTGTTTCCAATATTTTTTCTATATTAACATATTCTCTATTCCATTCAAGCTCATTTATTGCGTTGCTACTTGATGCTATCACACAAGCTGGATCTCCTGCTCTTCTTTTAGAAAATTCAAATTTAACATTTTTTTTTGTTAATTTTTCTACAGCATTAATGATATCTAAAACTGAAAACCCTTTTCCATTCCCTAAATTATAAATTCCATTTTTTCCCAATTTTAACTTATTTATAGCCAAAATATGTGCTCTAACCAAATCAGTTACATGTATATAATCCCTGACTCCAGTTCCATCTTTGGTATCATAATCATCACCATACACCAATAATTTTGATTCATTATCTAATACAGACTTAATCACTAATGGAATTAATGCTGTTAAGTCATCACTCATTTGCCCTAATTTGTGTTTCTCATGTGCACCTGCAACATTAAAATATCTAAAAATAGAATAATTAAATCCAAAAGCCTTTGAATAGTCTCTTATTATCTCCTCTGACATTAGCTTACTCATTCCATAAGGATTTATTGGATTTGTTGGAAAATCTTCTGTTACTTCCACATTTTCATCAACATTTCCATAGACAGCTGCCGTTGATGAAAATATTATATTTTTCACATTAGCTTTTTTCATCGTGTCTAGAAGTTTAATAGTGGTGTACGTATTGTTATTATAATACTTATCAGGGCAAATGACACTTTCAGACACTTTTATATACCCAGCAAAGTGCATAACTGCAAATATAACATTTTCATTAAAAATTTTTTCCATTATCTGATCATCTTGTACATTACCTATGTAAAATTTAGCTCTCTTGTCTACTAAATCTATATATCCGTTCTCTAATGAGTCTACAACTACAACTTCATAGCCATCATCAAGTAATTCAGCTGTTGCGTGACTTCCAATATAACCTGCTCCCCCAGTGACCAAAATTTTCTCCATTTAATCCTCCCCCAATATCAAGATAAAATGTCTTCCCATTGTAAAACAGTATCTTCTTCAATATCTTTATTTATTTTTTTGCCCAAAACAATCTCTAAATTCTCAGGCGCAATACCGGTTCCTGGCCTTTTTAGAAGAATATCATCTATTTTTATAAGATTACCTTTTTTCATGTCTTTATTAATTACAATAGATCTTCTGGCCTCTCTTCTAGGAACTAATTCGCAATCTAATACAGTTTTTTCGTAATTTCCACCTATCATAGACATTAGATCAAAATTTTCCACAGCTATCTTTAAATCATTGGGATCCATCGCATGATAATGATCATTTCCTTTAAGTGACTTATCTAATGTAAAGTGCTTTTCAATGACTTCTGCACCAAATAAATATGCTGTTGTTAGTATTGTCATGGTTTTATCAGGTAAAGTATGGTCACTATAACCAATTTTATCATTTGGAAATATATTCTTTAAATGTTTAATCATATTTAAGTTTGCATCTTCATTTTTTGTTGGATAAGATAAAACACAATGCATAATACACATTTTTTTATCATTAACACTTCTTATTTCTCTAACAGCTTTTTCTATTTCAGAAATATAAGAAGCACCTGTGGATATATACATCGGTTTATTTTTTTTTGCTATATGCTTTATAAATGGTAGGTTCGTCAAATCCGATGATGATACTTTGTAAATATCCACCATTTCATCCAAGTAATCTGCTGAAGAAAAATCAAAAGGAGTAGACATAAAGTCGATTCCTATTTTTTTACTATATTCATACAATTCACTGTATTCATCTCTATTAAAATGATCAAACTTTTTAAATAATCCATATTGTGTTGTTGTCGGTTCTTTCTTTGTATCCCAATATGCTGGCGACTTTTTAGAAACTATTGTTTCAGCTTTATATGATTGAAATTTTACAGCATTTGCTCCAGATTCTTTTGCTACTTTTACATATAATTTTGCTGCTTCCATAGGGGAGATATTTTTTTCTAATGATGTATCATAAAAATTGACTCCTATTTCTGCTATTACATATGGCTTTTTATTCATATCTATATCTCTCCTACAATAAATTATTAATTAAAGTCATTACTTTTTTTCTGCCATTTTTTAGATCATGCTTTAACAAATCTTTTTGAATTTTTTCTCTTTCTTCTTTAGTTAGCATTATGTAAGCATCCAAATTTGCTTCAATTAGTGAATCACTAGGACTTAGTCCAAGATAATTATAACCATTTTCATGAGAAATAAATCGATGTTTTTCTTCCATTTCATTCTGAGCCATTGCTATTGTTGGAATACCCAATATTGCTAACTCATACCCAGTTCTTCCTCTCGAAGTTAAGGCTATATCGCAGTCAGACATAATTTCAGGCATATTTTTTATATCATAATAAATTTCAATATTTTCACTTTTTTGTTTCATCAATTCTAAAACATTATTTTTTGCTCTTCCTAAAACAATTTTAAATTTATATTCTTTATATTTTTCTTTATTTATAATATCTAGCAATCTATCAGTATAGTTACTAGGATCAGCACCACCAAATGAGATAAATATGCTCTTAACATTTTCCATTATTTTAATTGGAGAATAGAACATGAATAATTTAGAACAGATGTAATAATCTTTTCCTGTTTTCATTTTAGAGAAAGTTGAATCATTATACAATGCATTTATAATGAGGTCTGCTCTCATTGTTCCTTCCCCGACATCTTCAAAATTAATAATTTTCTGTGAAGGATTTATTTTTCTCAATTTATTCATATACTCCAAATTAGTATTTAATATATCGTTTATAAATATCTCGTACTTTCTTTTTTTTATACAATCAAATAATTCTTCCATTCCCCTTACACCAATAATATTGTGTGTTGTGTTACCAAAAGAGGTAGCATTAGTCTCATTTACATCATAATATATGTCTGGCTTTACATAAAATTCATCTGCCAATTCCAAACATCTGTAAATATGGCCTAGTCCTCTCTTATTATTTCCATTAACATAAAGACCTACTGTAGGATTTTTCATCATTTCTGCACACAATTTAAAATCAAAATAATTATCTATATCAATTCCTTCTAAATCTGAAACTTCGAATACATCAATTTTTCTTCCTATTCTTGTATTTTCATTTATTACAGATTTTTTTGTAATTAAAAATGACCCTGTTTCTAAATAATACGGTGGTAAGTATTGCCTATTTAATCTTTCGGTGTAATTAGGATATTTATTATTTACATGGTCTTCTTTCCATGCCAAATGTGGCTTATTAACAACAGATATAACTGTATCCATTTTATTTTTCAACATATACTCTATTGCAGCATCTATGGTAGAGCTTTTAAGCATTGGAGATGTAGGTTGTAATGTTATTACATAGTCTACCTCTTCATCTTTGGATGCGTCGTAGATAACACTATCTAAAGTAACTGAATCTCCGCATAGAGATCCTTTACGTTTTTTTATTTTAACTCCCATTTGTTTTGCAATAATTTCAACTTCTTCTGAATCAGTTGTAACTATAATATCTGAAATATAATTTGATGATATGGCATTTTTTATTGAGTAATATATAAGAGGTCTCTCATTCAGTAATTTTATATTTTTATTTGGGATTCCTTTAGAACCAGCTCTTGCTGGTATTACGGCCAATATTTTCATAGTTCCTTCCTTTTTTACAACACTCTCTCAAAATCTCCAACTTTTATGCATATATATTCTCTTTTTTATTTTTTTCTATAATTTTACACAAAACTATAAAGAGAATTCATATATTTTTTAACCATATATTACTTTTCTTAGGTTGTCAAAGATTCGGACTAGTTCTCTTCTTTTTCAAATAAATATCCCTTTGAAGGAATATTTAAATTTTCTAATTTATTCAAATTTATTGTTTCATTTTTGTCAAATTTATATAAATAATTATTTTCTATAAGATCTTCTAAGTATTCAAAGCCATACAAATTTATGATTCCTACTTTCATACCAATTTCTAATGCTTCATATATCACAGTACTATAAACTCCTATCAAATATTCACATTCGTGTAAATATTCATACAAATTTTTATCGTTATTGTCAGAAATTTCCAAATTTTTTAAATTTCTATTATTATATAATTCTATATATTCTGTTTTCCAACGCAAAAATTCTCCTGGATGTAAGCGATATATTATTTTTTTATTTGGGTTTTCTTTTGCAAAAATAACAACCTTTTTTGACAAAAATTTTCCAATTGTTCCCTGTGAAATGAAAATCACTTTATCAATTTCTTTATTTATGTTTTTATACTTAGATAATTGATTTCTTAAGTAAGGATATCCGTAATTTACAATATTTATATTTTTAGGTAAAAATCTCATTTCTTTCCAGTAGGCCCCAAAAACTAATAGTGTATCAGGAAAATATGGTATTTCTACATGAGGAAAACTATATCCTCCATGATATGTTGAAAATACTCCATGCTGAAACTCATTAACATTTATATTTAAAGTTTGAGCTGCAGAGATTATTGGCTCTAGTCCATAGGAACAAATCAAATATATTTCTTTAGGGAACTTCATCTTAAAATAATTCAAATAGTAATTGTATAGCATTATAAAATCATAAATTTTTTTGGATATTTCTTTCGTTTCCAAAACAGTTAAATCATTAATTTTCATTTCTTTTTCTATTTTTGATTTCAAATAAGTCAGATATTTAATATCTTTTGAATCAAATTTTTTAATCTGACTTTTGATAAAATAAAATAGCCTCATGAATATATATTTAAAATTTTCATTACCAAAACTATTTTTAGTTTTGTATTTTTCATCCAAGTACAGAGGATAAATTATTTCATAATTTATTTTTCTTTCATTTAGATTATTTAACAAAGTAAAAGTATATAAGCTTTTAAAGGAGTTGTTTTCAAAAAAAAATCTTTCATTGTCAAATATAATAATATCCTTTTGACCATTATTATTTTTTAAGTTAATTATCAAGTTTTTCAAAACAATTTTCATTTTATCTTTCAATCCATATTTTTTATCATGTGGATTTTCTGATAACTTATGTTTTTTGACTATTTCTGACAACAAACTCATTCTTATCAGTTTCCAAAAATATACTCCGCATATTTTTTTTTCAAATAAATTTTCTTCGTCTTCAATTTTTATTAATATTTGAAATATTTCTTTTACTGATAGCATTTTTTCTCTCCAACTTAAATTTGTTTTCAAAATCAAACTATTTCGATGTAAAATTTTTTATTTTTGCAATTTGTTTACATTATTTTGGACATGATTAATAATTTGGAATTGAAGATATTAATATTATTTATTTCTGGAGATAATCAAGTTAATTTAGTTTGAAAAAAGACTTTTTCTTCTTTTATTTTTTCTACTGACCATTCCCACCATTTCATCTCTTCTAATTTACTTATTGTATCATTTGAAAATCTTTTCTTTACTAATTTAGCTGGATTTCCAGCAACTACAGAATATGGGTCTACATTTTTGGTTACAATACTTCCAGCTGCAATGACACTTCCTCTTCCTATTTTTACACTTGATAATATAATCGAATTAGCTCCTATCCACACATCATCTTCAATTATTATTGCCCCTTTAGATATAATATCTTCAGATTCCTTTTCTTTTAAAATATGTCTATTTATATAGTAGCTCGTTGGTTTATTGTAATCATGATAATATTCTTGAATTCTGACGCCAGGAGCTATTGAACAAAAAGAGCCTATTTCTATCTTATTTATCATTGAATAAATTACAGTATTTGGGCCGCTTATTGATGTATATCTTCCAATACAAACATCCCCTGTACATTCAACTTTTCCAAAAAATTTTGTTCCATTATTTATTCTTATATCGCCTCTTAAGATTGCACCACCAATTTGAATTTCAGTTAGTTTTTTGTCCAGATTATTAAAAAAAATTGGGGATGTTCGAGAAAATATTCCTATATGAAATTTGGGATATCTTGCCTTCAAATATATATTTCTTAAAACAATCCAAATTCCTCGTATAATTCTTTTCATCAATCTCTCCCATATAAATCTCTTGTATAAACTTTTTCTTCCACATCATGCAACTCTTCAGAAATTCTATTAACCACTATTAGATCACTTCTTTTTTTAAATTCTTCTAAATCATTCACAATCTCTATATTATTCCAAATTATATCCTTCAACATTGGCTCGTATAAAATAATACTGATGCAATTACTAATTAGTCTTTTTATAATACTTTGAATGGAAGAATACCTAAAATTATCCGAAGAAGACTTCATAGCAAGCTTATATATTCCAACAATTTTTGGATTGTTAGCTATTATTCTTTCTGCTATATGATTTTTTCTGGTCTTATTTGAATCAACTATTGCACTTATTAGATTATTTGGAACATCAAAATAGTTTGCTTTTAGTTGCTTGGTATCCTTTGGTAAGCAATATCCCCCATAGCCAAAAGAAGGATTATTGTATTGATTTCCTATTCTTGGATCTAGACAAACCCCATTAATTATATCTCTAGTATTCAACCCCTTTATTTCTGCATATGTATCCAATTCATTAAAATAGGCAACCCTTAAAGCAAGGTAAGTATTTGAAAATAATTTAACAGCTTCAGCTTCTGTAGAATTCATGAATAAGACTTCGACATCTTTTTTTTTCGCTCCTTCAATCAATAATTTGGAAAATTTCTTGGCATTCTCTGAATAACAACCTACGATTATTCTACTTGGATATAAGTTATCATATAATGCTTTTCCTTCCCGTAAAAATTCTGGTGAAAAAATTATATCAATTTTGTTATATTTTAGTTTTAATTTTTCTGTATACCCCACAGGAACTGTAGATTTTATGACAATTACTGCTCTGGGGTTTATATTCATCACATCTTCAATGACAATCTCAACACTTTTTGTATTAAAGTAATTTTTATTGGGATCATAGTCTGTTGGTGTTGCCACTATAACATAGTCTGCATTTTGATAAGCTTCCATTTTATTCAAAGTTGCTTTTAAATTCAATGTACTTGATTTAAGATATTCTGAAATTTCTTTGTCTAAAAGAAAAGACTTTCTTTCATTTATAGAGTCAACTTTTTCCTTTACTACATCTAATGCTATGACTTCATTATTTTGAGCTAATAATATTGCATTTGCCAATCCAACATAACCAATTCCTACAATAGTTATCTTCATAATCTGGATTCATACTCCTTTTTTCAAACTTTTCGTTCTTCTAATTTTTCCATTATTTTCTTTAAATAATATCCATTAAATATTTCTTTAAAAAAATCAAGTGGTAGTAATTTTCCATCATTTTTCAAAACTTTCAATATCAAATTTATACTGTATTTTATTCCATATTTACGACTACTTAATATAAGTCCTAGAAAAGATGGAGAGTATTTTCCAATTTGATTCTCAATCATAAAATTTGTTATTCTTAATAATTCTGATATTTTTACTTCAAAATAATCTTTTTTTTGAATTGTGATTAAAGATCCCTTTGTACGAGTATTGCAATATATTGGAATTTCGCATGCAGATATCTTCTTAGAATAAAATCCTGTTTTTACTGAAAACATTCTATCATTTAAAACAATTATCTCACTAAATCGAATTTTATTTTTCTCTATGAGCTCCCTTGAAATCATTTTAGACCATGGAACACCAAATTCATATTTTAACCTATTTTCTGAATGAGAATTCAGGTTTTTCAAATATTCGGTCACTAATTTTCTAAAAAAAAGATGTCTGTTTGCTATCTCCCCTGTTTCATTGAAAATACTACTACAATTGAAAAAAATTACTTCTGAATTTGAATTTATGTATTTATTAAATTCTTCAAAAGCATTTTCAAGAAAAAAATCATCTGAATCAGCAAAAATAATCCATTTTCCTTTTGCAGAGTCGAGACCAGTGTTTCTAGATCCTCCGGCACCCTTTTTATATTTATTTGATAAAAATAAAATATTTTTTCTATGAGAATAGTAATTCTGTTCCTCAATATAGTCCCCGCTTGTACTGTTATCATCAACAACAATTATTTCTATGTTTTTACTATTAGGAATAGAGTTGATTAGTTGTTTTAATAACTCAAAAGAGTTAAAATGTGGTATTATTATAGAAAAGCTTATCAATTTTTAACCACCATCCATCAAAAATTCTTTTTATTTCTTTTTATAAATAACAAACATTCTATAAAAAGTGAATATATTATGAACAAAAAACATGACAAAGAAAGTTTAGTATTATAAAAAAGATTATCAAAAGCACTCATTGTATTTAGTCTAGTTAAATAAATGTATACCCTATACCCCAAAAATAAACTTAGAGGGAAAAAAATAAATGCTTTATTATATTGTCTGATTATATATTTAATATACAAAGAAAGTAGTATGGCTAAAATTCCATAAAACATATAATTTCCCATTATTCCAAAATAGTAATTCATTGATGCCATTGTACTTGAAGATAATCTTGATCCGCTTCTCAGCCTTCTATGATAAAGTTCTTCGCTCATATTTTTATGCATTATTTTATATATTCCCAGTGGATATATTTCCTTATTATCTTCATGATTTTTAGAAATCTCATTCAAAAATTCCAATGTGTTACCTTCATTTCTTCTATTGAACATCGCCCACCAAAGTTGACCTTGCTGTGCGGCTCTATTTCCAAAATATGAATAAAAATTACCACTTTTACCTCCATATAAAAGAATTCTGTGAAAAGAAATTCCAATCAAAGCAACTATTAAAAACAGAGAAATGTATCTAAAATATCTTTTTACTCCATTTAAATTTGTAATAACTACTGAAAAAATAAAAAAATATATTATAACTATGTATTCACCATATTTTACACCATACAAAAAATTATAAAAAATCATTACTAAAAAATTCAAAATTGAAATAATTCTAATTTTCTTATTCAACTTCATGGAGAATCCTAGTACAGGTGCGAAATAAAATCCAAGCATATACATTTTTTTTTCAATCCCTGAAAACAATGCATTCATATATTGAAATCTATCAAAGTTATATAGAAAAAATGGATGTTGTATTCCCTTAATAAGTAGCATCACATTTGAAAATGTAAGTAAAATTAATAATAAAACTATCCAACTCTGAGATTTTTTAATGTTTTTTAATATTTGTCTTTCATTTATTTCTTTCAGAACAAATGGACTTAGCATATATATTATTGTATAAAATAACATGTGTATTGAAATTAATTCTGGGACACTCCCCTTAAAGTAACTATCAATTTCTATCTCAAATAGATATATTTTTTCTAATTCTAGATAAAATGTCCCTGATACTTGCAACAAACTTTGGATAACAAATGGGAATAGTAGAATTAAAATATTTTTTCCAAAATAAAAAAAGTACCCTAGAAAAAGCAAAAAATTTATGAAGGAAAGTAATGTCATAACTGGTTCTGTTATTAGAAGATTTAAAACAAAAATTAGGAATTGAAAAAACAAAAATATAAAAATACCTTTCTTTTTCATAGCTCACCTGTAAAAATACTATATTTTGTAAAACTTTTTTCATATTTTTTTTTAGTAAATTTTGCTCTTAAAAACATTCCACCTTTATGCAACCAATTAGTTTTTTCCATGTTCAAAAGAGGGACCTCTAAATACTTAACCTTATTTGTTTCAATCCAAATATCTAATAACAATTCACTTATTCTTCCATAAAAACGACTATGAAAGGGGTCATATTGGCTGACATCAATTCTTTTTTCTAATTCAAATAAAATGGAAAAAAGCCATTGACAGTATTTATGAAAAAAGCTTTTCTTCATAATAAACATATTAAACATATGAGCAGAAGTTCTCTTATGAAGCAATTTAAAATATTGGGTATATTCAGGGTATAATTCATTAATTATTTTTTCAGTTTGATCCAATGGCTCAATATATAGAGTATTTTTGTAATGAGAATATAAAGTTTCTATATAATAGTTTCTTTTTTTAGGTAAAATGACATCAGTTTCTTCCAATAATTCTTCTATTTCTTTTGTAGATAAGATATTATCAAAGGTATTTTTATTTTTTTTACCATTTCCAAAATATCTTCTATAATGAACAAGACCAATATAATCACTATTCAAATTCTTCCATGCCCAATATACTCCAGTCAATTCCGAAAAATATGGATTTTTTGTTGAAATATTATCTCCAGAATCATCTCCAAGATAACCTAAATCGATGTTACCATCTTTTCCTACATGCAAAGGAAGATAAGATGGATCATTTGGCATAGTATATTTTTTATGGGTTGCGACAATTACTTTTATGTTCTTCATTTAATACGCTCCCTTTTTTTCTAGAACACTTTTAATGGTTTTCACTATTATAGTTGTATCTAGCCATAAAGACCAATTTTTATGATAGTATTCATCTAACATTAATCTTTCTTCAAAATTAGTTTCACTTCTTCCGTTGACTTGCCACATTCCAGTTATTCCAGGCTTCGTTTTCACTATTTCATCATAATAACTTCCCATGTCTTCTTTTTCTCTTAATAAATATGGTCTTGCACCAACAAAAGACATTTCTCCCTTAAGAACATTTATGAATTGCGGAAATTCATCAAGGGAAGTTTTTCTCAAGAATTTTCCCACTTGGGTTATTCTGGGATCGTTTTTTAGCTTTTTATTTTTTTCATACTCTTCTCTAATAAGTGGGTCTTCTCTCATTAGTTCCTCTAATTTTTTTTCGGCTTCGCTTATCATACTTCTATATTTATAAATCAGAATTTCTTTTCCATTTTGTCCAATTCTTTTCTGAGTGAAAAATAATCCTTTTTTCCTCTCTTCCTCATCTGTCTTTAACCATATAATGGCTGTTAAAGGTATTAACAGAGCTATACCTAAGATAGAAATAATTATATCAAAAATTCTTTTAATCATTCCGTACAGTTTATTAGCTATATTAATTTTTACTGAAACTAGCATTAAACCATCATAATTTTCTATTTGAGAATTAAAAGTATAAGTACTGTTGAATTCTGGAATATACTTTATTATTGGCACTTTATCATCTAATTCATCAATAAGATACTTCATTTGATTATTCTTGATTTCAGGAACTGCAACAATAATTTCTTTTATTTCTTCTTGAGTTAGAATTTTTTTTATATTTTTATAACTATCTAGAAGAAGACTATCATTCACCACCAAGTTTTCTTCTATACCTAATAAGCCATTTAGAGAAATATAACCCTTTAATTTATACATAGTAAACGGATTTTTATTTATTATTTCTGTAAGGTGCTTTGCAGTTTTACCTATTCCTATGATAATTAAATCCTTTTTCAATTCATTTTTGAATATTTTTCGTGTGATTCCTAGAATAATAATATTAAAAAAGGTAAAAGATAATCCAATAATCAAATGAACAATTATATAATCTTTACTCCAAAAAGCAATATCATTTATAAGCATGATTAAAAGATATTCCAAATGAACCTGTAGTTGTTTTTTTAATTCATCCCATATAAGTATTGTTTTAAAAGAGTACATATTTCTGATGATATTTAAAACTAAGTATATAAAAAAAGTATTGTACATTATTCTGTCATGAACTTTAAAACATTTATTTATTAAAAAGTAAAAGGCAAATTGCAGTACTATCATAAAAACTTTTATAAGTTGCCTCTTCATAATTGTACCTCTCAGAATGACTTTACCTACCTAAATAGCACTATTTTTCTAAAGTTGGCCCAGAATTCCTTAACAAAAGCCAAAACTATACCTAAAAATCCACTGAAAATAAATCCAATTAGCAAAAGTATTTTTGCGTATCCCCTTTCTTCAACAAAATAAATTGATGACCTCTTTTCAAAAATATCATTATGTCTCATTTTTTCTCGTACTATTTCAATATCATTTTTAAGATCTACATTTATTTCATAGCCTTTGATATTTTCAGAAATAATGGCTACAGATAGAGGGTCAATGTACCTCAAAAGTGACTCCAAGTTATCTATTTTCATCTCTTTTAAATCATTCAAAACACCAGATTTTCCACTGATTTCCTCTAGTGCATGTCTGTATATTTCCATATTATTTTCAGAAAACAATATTACTTCTGTCAATTTGTCAGTAATTTCTTCGTTTAGTTCTCTTTTAAATATTTCAATTGCTTTTTCTATTAACAAATGATGAAAATTACTGCCTTTTTGAAGTTTTATTGTTATTGTATACTCTTTATTAGAGAAACCACGTTCATCTGCATTTTCACTTCGAAGACTTATGTTTAATATTTTTTTCAAAAACGCCCTTTTTTTTATTATTTCTCTTTCAGACAAAATATCATTTGAATTTTTTTTGTACTCATCTTCCAATTCTTTTAATACAAAGAATTCTTCTATTACATCATCATTATTTAGCAAGGCCAAAATTTCAACAATTCTAAAATTGGCAGTTCTCTGCAGATATTCACCATAAAATATGCTGTAATTTATATTAAAATCTTGAGCATATGTCTCTGTGTTCATATTTCTGGAATAATATAAAGCTGCTCCAAAAGATAAGAATGTTCCAACGATAATGGTTGCTATGATAAGAAGTTTTCTTCTTAATATAATTTCCAATATTTCGTACAGATCTATTTCATCATCTTTAATATGCACTTTCTCAACTGGTGTAATGTTATTTTCCATTGATTCCTCCGTAAATTAAGATATCTTATCAAAAGATATAATGTAATCATTCATCTTAAATGATTTAGTAGGGGGAGAAGTAAAAAATAAAAGGTGGTGTGTGTGCTTAATGTGAGCAAAAGAAAATTTAAAGATACTAGTCAATTACAAAAAAAATTGATATTATATTTGTCTAAACTAGAAATATAAATTAAAAGGAAGTGGTTTTATGCGTAATCCAAAAGGTTTTGGTTCCATATATAAAATGAATGACAGGCCAAGAAGAAAAAAATATAGGGTTGTAGTTACAATAAAAAAATATGATGGATTCACAAGCGTTACTAAAAGGGTAACTATCGGATGTTACCGCACAAAAAAAGAAGCTTTTCAGGCATTGCTTGATTATAATAGCAAAAAATTTGTTCAAAATAGTGAGAGCATAAAGCTAATTGATGTCATAAGAAGATGGGAACAAACACATTTTTTAACGGTTTCAGAGAGAACTAGAAAAAATATAATTTCTCAAATTAATAAATTTTCATCATTGCATCATTTAAATATTGGAGAAATTAAAATGTCGCATCTTCAATCTTTTTTTGATGATTTACCAGTATCTAGTGGTACGAAAAAATCATACAGAAGTTTATTAAACAGCATATTCAATTATGCTTTAAAATATGAAATTCTAGAAAAAAACATAATTTCTTTGGTTGATATTGGTTTGCATAAAAAGGTTAGACATCCTTTGACCTTTTCCAAAAATGAAATTGCTCTATTGTGGAGAAAAAAAAGTGCTGAAAATGTAGATATAATTTTGATACTAATATATACTGGGTTAAGAATAAATGAGTTACTTAATCTAAGGAAAAGTAACGTAAAATTAAAAAATAGATACATTATTGCAGGAAGCAAAACCAATTATGGAAAAGACAGACTCATTCCTCTTCACAAAAATATTCTTCCTCTGATAGAAAATAGAATAATGTATAGTAAGAACTATCTAATTGAACAAGATAATAAAAAAATAAAATATGCTGCTTTTAGAAGAGATTTTCTAAAATTAATGAAATTTTTAAAATTTAAAAAACATTCCTTACATGATACAAGGCATACCTTTGCTACCATAATAAACAATGCTGGAGCAAATACGACATCCATAAAGACTATAATAGGACATAGTGATTTTAAGCTTACTGAAAAAGTCTACACCCATAAAGATATTATAGAATTGAAAAAAGCTATAGATAAAATAAAAGTAAATGAATAATGGTTTGTTCTTGACAAAAAATAGGTAATGTAATTATCCATTTTGTGTGTTTTATGTGTGTTTATATTTTTTTGAGATGAGCTGTAGTATATGAAAATTCGTCATTGCAGTGCAATAAAATTCAGTAAAATTATTATTTCCTATTGAAAAAAAAAATAAATATGATATAATAGGACAAGTTAGTAAACATCAAATAGGTTTTAGTGTTTTTTAATTAGTGAGTAAACTAATGGTAATTTATAGTTAGTTTCAGTAAAAAATTTTTTTAAACACCCAATCATTTAAGATGACTTATTATTCTTTTATCTCTTATTTGAGATATCATAATTTACGGAGGAATCAATGGAAAATAACATTACACCAGTTGAGAAAGTGCATATTAAAGATGATGAAATAGATCTGTACGAAATATTGGAAATTATATTAAAAAGTAAATTCCTCATTGTAGCAGTTACTGTAGTGGGAACAATACTATCTTTTGGAGCAGCATTATATTATTCTAGGAATATGAGAACAGAGACCTATGCTCAAAATTTTGATGTAAATTATAGTATATTCACTGGAGAAAATTTGCAAAGAACTGCAAATTTTAGGACACTTGAAATTTTGACATTATTGAACAGTGACGATGTTATAAATGAGTTTTTTGAGATACAAGAATTGAATGATGAGTACCAAAAAGGTCAAAAGGATGTTTTGCCAGAAAAGGAAACAATAGAAAAAAGAAGGTTCTTAGGGAGAATGTTAAGCCTTGAACTCAGAGATGAGAACGCAAATGAGCGTGGTTTTTCGAACAAAGAATATACTATAAAGGCAAGCTTTGAGAGGAATAGCAATTTGCAAAATTTACTAATAGGTAAGTGCGTTGAAATAATCGAAAGAAAACTAAATGAAGAAATTATAAATAAATTAACAGAAGTTGTTTCTTTTTCTGAGAATAATTTTGAGATATATAGAAGGGCATTGGAAGAGATTAGCCAAAATTCAGAGATACTGGAAGACTTGAAAGAAATGAGAATAGACAATTTGGAAACTCTTTTGAGGTATGTAGATCCTCTGTCTGTTGCTGTTATTTCGGAAAATCTCAGTGGTTATGGGAGGCATGTAGCTCTTCAGAATGATATTACAATTGTGGAAGAAAAATTGAAAATAGATAGTATTTTTGAGATAAGTTCGTCGATTTATTTTATTGAAGAAAGAGGATATACGATGATAATATTGCTACTAGGAATGATTTTTAGTGGGTTTTTAGGGTTAGGCTTGGCATTTGTCAAAGAATTTTTGGGTAATTATAGAAGGATAAATGAATCATTATTGAGAAATAGTTAGTGAAAAGTGGCGAAAAACTACAAGGAAACAGTTATGAAAATTAGGAAAATACATACAGCAGAAATTATATATACTGGGATTTTGTTTGCCATCTATGAAGCTATGCTTAGAATCACAGGTTTTACAATAAACACTGCTGTATATGGATTATTTGTAATTTTGATATTTTTTTATCGTATAACAGGAAATCTAAACTTTTATAAAAGAAAGGTTACATATAATAGTATTTTTATCAATAGCTTAATTTTTGGAATATTTTTTTTGTTTTATAAATCATTATCAATATTTATGGTGTTTATAGTCTTTTCTATTTTTCAAATGTTGATATGTAGGATAATCATAAAGGTCATAGAAAGAAGCCGAGGGAAAAGCCATAAATTTCTTAATACAAGAAGTATTATTAAATTTGGAATTGATTCAATTTGTATTATTGGAAGTATGTTTGTTGCATTCTTTTATAAATATGAAAATGTTTGGTCTGTGAATTTTAAATTGGAATATATTTTTATATATTTAGGAGTATTTTTAATAGGATATTTCTATATAAGAATGAATGATAAAAGTTGGAGTTATACCAATATTTTGGATGTATTCAATTTGATTGTATTAAATGGAATATCAGCAATTGTATTTCTTATTGTAGTAAAAATGAATGTGATTGGATACTCAAGCTTTACAATCTCTCTTTCTTTTATTTTGGCAGTGTCTTCTCAACTGTTTTGTAGATACTTGTTTCGTATTAAAAGGTTTTATCTGAGTAAAAATAGTGGATTAAAAGCAGAAGAAAGAGTTTTGATCTATGGAGCTGGGGAGATTGGAGTTACATTGGCACAAGAATCAATGATAAATCCAAATTTTCCATTTCATATAGTGGGTTTTTTGGATGATGACCCCAAAAAAAAAGACACTTATATTTACAATATAAAAGTATTAGGAGATAGAAAAAATTTAGAAGATGTCATAAAGGGAGAAAAAATATCCGAAGTACTTTTGGCTACACCATCTATGCATAGTTCTGATATGAGGGATATAGTAGATAGAATAAAATCAAAAGGTAAAGTTGAAGTAAAGACAGTTCCTTCCATTACAGAAATATTAGAAAGTAAGGAATTGATCTCGCAAATTAGAAAAGTAAATATAGAAGACTTGTTAGGTAGAGACGAGATAACCATAAATAGTGAAAATATAAAAAAAATTATAAATGATAAAGTAATTTTTGTTACTGGTGGAGCTGGAAGCATTGGTTCTGAATTATCTAGACAGCTAGCAAAGTATTTTCCAAAGCAATTAGTCAACATTGACATCAATGAGAATGCTATTTATTTTCTTGAGTTGGAGATGAAAAGAAAACATCCCTATCTCAATTTGGTCTCTGAAATTTGCAATATAAGAGAAAAAGGCAAATTGGAATTATTATTTGATAAATATAAACCTAATATTATATTTCATGCAGCAGCTCATAAGCATGTACCCCTGATGGAGCATAATCCAGAAGAAGCAATCAAAAATAATATCTTTGGAACTAAGAATGTCGCTGAATGTGCTAATAAATACAAAAGCGAAAAAATGGTTCTTATTTCCACAGATAAAGCAGTGAACCCCACTAATATTATGGGTGCTACCAAGAGAGCTTGCGAATTAATAATGCAAAATATGAACAAAAATTCAAAACAAACGCGATATATGGCTGTGAGATTTGGAAATGTACTTGGAAGTAATGGCTCAGTAATTCCAATTTTTAGACAGTTGATTGAAGAAGGGAAAAATCTTACTCTTACACATAGGGATATCACAAGATATTTTATGACAATTCCAGAGGCCACACAATTGGTAATAGAAGCAGGATCCCTAGGTAATGGTGGCGAGATATTTATATTGGATATGGGAAAGCCAATTAGAATATACGATTTGGCAGAGACAATGATTAAATTAAGCAATTCCAATGTGAGTATTGATATTATTGGATTGAGGCCTGGAGAGAAATTATATGAAGAATTATTGTATGATGTCAATTCAGCCGAAAAAACTGAGAATAAGAAAATATTTATTACATATATTGAAGATGGACAGATTAAAATAGAAGATTATTATGATGAATTATGGGAATTAGCTCAAAAATCTGATGCAGAAAATATAAAAAAATTGATGAAAAAAGTAGTTGAATCTTATAAAGAGGTTAGTTATTAGTTATATTCACAGGAAGATGAAAATTATACAGGAGGGAAGATAAAGAAGGTGTTTTTAAAAAGGTGTTTTGATATTTTTGCATCATCATTTGGAATATTATTCTTTTTTCCAATAATGATTGTCACTGGAATAGCTATAAAATTAACTTCCAAAGGTCCAATCTTTTTTAAACAGCAAAGGCTGACTGTAGGGATGAAAGAATTTACAATTTATAAATTTAGAAGTATGAGAACAGACTTTGATAAAAGTGGTGAAGGTATTCAAGTAAAGGGAAGCAGCAATGCAATTACGCCAATTGGAAAATTTATTAGAAAAGTCAAGTTTGACGAGTTACCACAATTGTTTAATATTTTAAAAGGGGATATAAGTTTTATTGGTCCCCGTCCCGAACTACCAAGAAGATTGGAATATTATTCTACAGAAGATAAGAGAATTTTTACCATTCCAAGTGGTGTTTCTTCTCCAGCAAGTATAGTTTTTTCAGATGAAGAATATCTAATGGAGCAGGTATCTGATCCAGAGAAGTTTTATATAGAGCAAGTTATGCCATACAAAATTCAGTTGAATCTATATTATATAGATAATAGAACTTTTCTTTATGATTTGTACTTAATATTAGCTACATTTCTCAAGATAATTGGATTCTTAAATGTTAACTCTGTTGTTAGAGACAGAGAGTTGTTGCAAAAGAAAGAAGAAATGGTTGGAAAAATTGGAGTTGAGTATTAAATGAAAAAAACAGTGATGATAACAGGAGCTTCTGGTTTTATAGGAAGTAATTTCATAAAAAGATATGAAGACGATTACAATATAATTCCTGTTGATTTATTGAATATAAAGCCAGAAGATTTAAATTTTGACGGTATAGATACTGTATTACATCTTGCAGCTCTTGTTCATCAAATGAAAGGAGCTCCACGAGAAAAATATTTTGAAGTAAATACAGAGTTAACAAGAAGAATGTCAGAGAACGCAAAAAAAAATGGAGTAAAGCATTTTGTGTTTTATAGTACGGTAGCAGTATATGGAACACATGGAAGTATCACTGAAAAATTGATTTTCACAAAAAATTCTTCAGTTAATCCCCAAACTCCTTATGCAAAAAGTAAATTTGCAGCTGAAGAAATTTTGAAAGACTTGGCAGACGAAAGATTTCAAGTCTCAATATTGAGACCACCAATGGTGTATGGAAAAAATTGTCCAGGAAATATGAAGAAACTAGAAAAAATTGTGTCTATATTTCCAATTTTGCCCTTTGGAAATGATGTAAATAAAAGAACATTGGTTCATATAGATAAATTATTAGAAGAAACAAAAAAGGTAATTGATGAAGAGATAATAGGAACAATAATTCCCAAAGATAGTAACGATATGTCATTAAGAGAGATAATAAACTTTATCTTAATTTCTAAAAATGAAAAGAGAATAAATTTTCAAATGCCCATGTTGATAATAAAATTATTAAGAATATTAGATTCAAATTCTATTGATAGTCTTTATGGAAGCTTGGAATTCAAATAAGTTGATGATTCTAAGAAAATTAAAATTAAAGGAGGTTATGGTAGCAAAATTTAAATCATTTTGTTATTGTAAAGTTATAATGAAAAATATATTAATAAGTGGCGGGTCTGGTTTTATAGGTAGTAATCTTGCTTTTAAACTAATAGAACGTGGTTATAATGTAACTGTTTTAGATAATATGTCTGAACAAATTCATGGTAAAAATTATAAGAAATCAGAATTATATAAAAAAATAGATGGTAAAGTAAAATTTATATTGGGGGATGTAAGAAAATCTGGAGATTGGAAAATTGCACTGGAAAATATTGATATTGTAGTGCATTTGGCTGCAGAAACAGGAACAGGGCAATCAATGTATGAAATTAATAAATATAATGAAACAAATATTATGGGAACATCTGAATTTTTAAATATACTTGCAAATGGGAAAAATGCTGTAAAAAAAATTATTATTGCATCATCCAGAGCTATATATGGTGAAGGAAAATATATTTGTTCAGAGCATGAAGTGGTTTTTCCAAATGAAAGAATTGATAGAGATATGAGCAAAGGGGATTTTGAAGTTAAATGTCCATTTTGTAATAAAAACACTCAATTACTACCAACAACGGAAAACTCAGAAAAGCATCCCACATCTATATATGGTTTTACAAAGCAAGCTCAGGAAGAAATGTGTATGATTGCAGGCAAAACACTTAAAATTCCGGTTGTTGCTTTTAGATATCAAAATGTATATGGACCAGGACAATCTTTAAAAAATCCCTATACAGGAATTTTATCTATATTTTCAACACAAATAAAAAATGGAAATGATATTAATATTTTTGAAGATGGAAAAGAAAGCCGTGATTTTATTTATATTGATGATGTTGTTGATGCAACAATACTAGGAATAGAAAAAGAAGACGCAAATTTTCATTCTTTTAATGTTGGAAGTGGAAAAGGTATAACAGTTTTGGAAGTGGCTAATATGTTGAAAAAAAAATATAAATCAGATATAAAAATAAATATAAGTGGAAATTTTAGAGTGGGCGATATCAGACACAATTATGCTGATTTATCAAAAATACAAAAATTACTTGGATTTATACCAAAAATAAATTTTGATGAGGGAATAGAAAAATTTGTGGAGTGGGTTAATACACAAAAAATAGAAGACGACAATTATGAAAAATCAATTATTGAAATGAAAGCAAAAGGGTTATACAAATGATGGAAATATTTTTAAATAAAAAGATTTTATTTTTTGCACCACAGTTTTTTGGTTATGAAATTGAAATAAAAAATAAATTAAAAGAGTTAGGAACAGAAGTAGATTATTATGATGAAAGAATGAATCCTAATAATTTCGAAAAATTTTTGATTAGATTTGCAAAAAATACTTTGAAAAAAAAAATATCTGTTTATTATGAAAAAATAATAGAGGATAGTAAGTTAAAAAAATATGACTGCATATTTTTTTTGAATCCAGAAACAGTCACAAAGGATTTGATTAATAAATTGAGAAAAAATCAACCCAATGCAAAATTTATAATCTATATGTTTGATTCATTAAAAAATAAAAAAAATGTAATAGAATTTATTGATTTATTTGATGTTCATTATACTTTTGATAAAAACGATTGTTTTTTGTATCCTAAATTTAAATTTCGTCCACTTTTTTATTTGGATGAATATAGAGAGAATTCAACATATAATACAAATAATAAATATGACCTAGCATTTGTTGGAACTATTCATAGTGATCGTTATGAAATAATAAAAAAAATAAAAAAGGAATTAGCCTCTGATAATTTGAATACTTTTTTCTTTATGTATTTTCCAAGTAAGATGATTTACGTATTAAGAAAAATTTTTGACAAAACATATAAAAAGACAAAAATGAAGGACTTTAGGTTTTCTCCACTAGGAAAAAAAGAAGTATTAAATATTCTTTCTCACTCAAATGTGGTTTTAGATATTCAACATCCAAATCAAACAGGATTGACCATGAGAACGATAGAAATACTCGGATTGAAAAAAAAATTAATTACAACAAATAAAGATATAGAAAACTACGACTTTTATTCTGAAAAGAACATTTACATTATTGACAGGGATAATCCAATAATAGATAAAAAGTTTTTTGAAGAACAATATGTAGATATTGAAAAAAAAGTATATTTAAATTATTCTATAGAATCATGGTTGATTGAAATATTTAATTTTTAATAGGTGTGTGAAATTTAATGATTATTAAGTGCTTTTGGATACTGAGAGCTTTTGTTTTAAAAATATTTTTTGGGAAAATAAGAATTTTATCCTATATTGGTAAGCCTATATTTTTATATAATGTAAAGAATGTTTTTTTGGGAAAAAGAGTCAGAATTTATCCTGGGCTGAGATGTGAAACTTATAATTTAGGAAAAATAATTATTGAAGATAATGTTGGAATTGGTCAAAATTTTCATATCACCTGCTCAGAAGAAGAATTAATTATAGGAAAAAATACAACCATTTTGGGAAATGTCTTTATTACTAATATAGATCATGATTATTCTGTATTAGGAGTTTCTATTCTTGAACAAAATTATATAGTGAAGAGAACTAGTATAGGAGAAAATTGTTTTATTGGATACGGAGCTGCAATCCAAGCAGGAACTATATTAGGCAAGCAATGTATTGTAGGAGCCAATTCTGTGGTAAGGGGTACATATCCTGATTATTGTGTAATAGCTGGTGTACCTGCAAGGATAATAAAAAAATATAATTTTAGTACTCAAAACTGGGAGAAGGTTTAAATGAATTATGATGAAGTACAAGAATTGAAATTTAAACATGATATTTTTGAATTCAATTATATAAAACCAATGGCAATAAGGCTGTATTCAAAAAAAACGAAATTATTATTAAAATGTTTTATTCAAGCTATGTTATTTGAACCAGATATTATTTGTAAAGATAATCATAGTGATGTTTTAATAAGTTATGCTTTCAAATTTGGAATAAGAAAAGATTATGATTCAATTATCTTGAAATTAAAAAGTATAGTGAATAATTATAATGAAATATTTTTTTTGTACAAATTAAATATATTTAAAATACCTGTTAATTTATATATATTTTTTAAAAATTTTATGTTTACAGATTTGAAAAAGAGAATGAGCATAAAAGATAGAATGAAAATTATTTCTCTAGGTATAACAATTCATAAAATAAAAGAAACGCTTGAAAAAATAAACTTCAAAGAAAAACTATTAATTTCTTTCTGTGATGCACATTTTGAGGAAAATATTTTAACTCAAATTTTTAAGAAAGATTGTACAAGAAAGGCAATAACTCTTCAGCATGGACAATATCGATTTATGGAAAATGGAAGTGAAGATGAAAATACAGAAGCATATATGAACTTCATTAGCGACTACATTTTTGTTTGGGGAGAAAAGACAAAAAATGAACTAATAAGAGGAAGCGTAGATTCCGAACGAATAGTGATTGTTGGAGCATTGAAAGATTTTAAGAGAGATAAAAAAGAAATAATAAAAAATAATATTTTTTGTTTGATTTTGGATGGAGAGACAAATAAGAATTCAAATTTGTCAATGATTAAGTTATCAAATATCATTTCAAAAAAGTTAAACAAAAAATATTTTATTAGGTTTCATCCTATGAATAAAAAAACATATTATGAAAGTTATGTTTTAAAAGACAATTATATTAATTCTAATGATTCAAATCAAGCAGAATTTTTTATTTTACATAAAACAAGTGTTTTATTAGAAATGTTAAGAAATAATTATAAAATATTTATTTATAATGATGAAAGTCAAGATGATATTTTTAAAATAGATGATATTTTATTTTCAAATTATGAGGAGTTTCAAGAGTGCTATGATAAAGATATAGGTTTTAATTATGTTGAACTATATAAAAGTTTCAATATTGAGGATTCTCTCGTTGAATTGGAAATTAATTACAATAGCAGCATTAGAAAAATTATGTATAAGTAAAACTGGAGAAGAATGTTTATGAAAAAAATAAATTTATTTTATCTGTTTTATCTCGTTATTATGGGACTTTTTTTCCATGGAGAAATACTTCATGGAAAAATATTACTTTCATCAATAATATTATACTTATTGGCACAAATATTTTACTATAGAAAAAATCAAATATTTGTATTACTAATTATATATAGTTTGACATTTTTTATTTATTTAATACCTTATTATTTTGGTGACACATATTATGCGATACAACACAATTTGATAACTGTTAGCAACACGAATAAGTTAATATTTATTCAAAGTTTGTTTACTTGTTTTTTGTTTCTATTTTTAAAAATACCTCAAAACTGGAAAATTAAAAATAATATAAAGTCGAACAAAGAGAACAGGAAAATTTTCTATTTTTGCTTTTTTATAATGATTTATATATGCTTTTTCAAGTTGAAAGGTGCAACTATATTTTTTTCAAAATATGGAGATTCATCAGTAAATAATTCGTTTTTAGAGTACTATTTAATCTTTTTTATAATTGCCTATAGATATATAAAAAATAAAAAATTGGAATTATCGTTATGTCTATTTTCTTTATTTTATTCTTTTAGGCTTTTACTATACGGATTGAGACTTGCTGCATTGTTTCAATTAATTTTAATTTTTGTTTTTTATTTTGAAAATAAAATAAAAACAAAATGGATTGTAACGGGTTCTATTTTTATCTTTGTTTTGTTTAGTTTTTTAGCGTTTTATAGAGTGGGAGTATCAACTAATAATTTATCTCAAGTGCTTGGTGTGGTCGAAAAAGATGGAATAAAATGGTTACAGACAACTCAAGGCGATGTTTGGATGAGTAGTTCAATGTATCTTGATCTGAAATTAAATGGAATTTTTGATACTACTGCCAGGCTAAAATCAATAGTCGGATTCTGGTTAAGTATGGTTATGCCATCAAAATATGTATTTACCGAAGCATATTTCCGAAATTATGCACAGCAATTTTATGTACAGAAAGTTGGTGGAGGAGGAATTACTGCAATTTATTTGTATATGTGGTACGGATACCTAGGAATATTTCTATTTGCGCGTTTTTTGAGCAAAAATATTAACAAAGCGTATCAAAATAGAGGAAGCATTTATGGGGTTTTTTTAATGGTAATTTTTGTTCGATGGTATTCTTATAATATTTTGATTGTATTTAAGATGGGATTTTATTTGATCTTGCTAGACTTTATTTTGAAAAAATTATTTAGTAGGTCAAAAATAAAAAAAATAGGAGTATATGAAAATAAGTGAAAAATAGATTTTTAAAAAATTATATTTATAATGTAATTCAAATTTTTTTTAATGTAGTTTTTCCTATGATTGTTTTTCCTTATGCTTCAAAAACATTGCTGCCAATCAATTATGGGAAATATGATTTTGCATTATCTTTTGTAAGTTATTTTGCTGTTTGTGCCAATTTAGGAATTCCAAATTACGGAATTAGAGAGTTGGTAAAGGCTAAATTGATTTCACATGATGAAGTAAAAAAGGTTATGACAGAGATTTTTTTAATAACTTTTTTTTCTTCTGTGGTAATATCAATAATTTATTTAATTATTATTTTTAATAATAATTTTTTAAAAAATGATGTGAAATTATTATGTATAGCAGGAATTCAATCTTATACTGCTTTTATGACAATTGATTATTTTTTTATCGCCTTTGAAAACCATAAAAGACGTGCTCTAAGAACAATGATAGTGAAAATTTTATCTTTAATTTTCATGTTTGTACTGATAAAAGGACCTGATGACTACATAAAATTTATGCTAGTTATATTATTACCACAAGTTTTATTAAAAATAATTGATGTTTTGTACGTAAAAAAACTATTTTGCTTGACAAATTTAAATTTAAGAAGGCACTTCAAATCTATTTTTTTATTGTTTATTGTGACATTAACAACAGTTGTATTTTCTAATTTTGATGTTACATTAATAGGATTTTCATTAGGAACGAAAGATGTAGGAATATATTCGGTGGGCATTAAATTAACCAAAATGATGATTCCATTAATAAGTGCTTTAGGTATTGTTCTAGGACCATACATCATTGAAAATATTTCAAGTAAAAATGATAAACAGCTAAATCAAATTTCAAAAATTTACTATAATTTTTTATTTTTTGTTGCAATTCCAACTGTATTTTTTGTTTTTTATTTTGCCAAAGAAATAATATTGTTAGTTAGTGGACCAAGTTATATTGAGGCTTCTCCTTTGATAAGATGTTCATTAATATTACTTATTTTTTCTTCTCTTAATGATTTTATCTCTTCAAGAATATTAATTCCTTGTTCAAAAGAGAAAGACATTATGCTTTCTAGTATTTTAGGGGTTGCGACTAGCGTTTCACTCAGTCTGTTTTTAATAAAAAAAATGGGAATAAGAGGTGTTCTCGTCTCGGTAGTTATGGGTGAAATACTTATATTTTTTTATAGGTATTTTATATTAAAAAAATTGTATCCAGAACAAAAAATAATCTCAATAAATTTTTTTAAATATATAATTATTTCTATAATATTAGTATTAGTACTTCAATTTCTGAAAGATAAAGAAATTGTGTATAACTTTGAAAGATTTAATTTATTAATAACCTTTTTATTGACAGGAATGGGATATTTATTAGGGGTAATAATATTAAGAGATGAATTAAGCAGAAAGTTTTTTCATAGATTTAAAAATAGTAGAAAAAATAAAATTTAATCAGGAGGTACTATGTTACTAAATAAAACAAAACAAATATCTATTAATTCAGATATTGAAATAGGTGGCAATAACAGATTTACTTTCATTGGAGGACCTTGCGTAATTGAATCAGAAGATTTGGTGATGGAAGTAGCCCAAAGGGTTAGAGATATTTGTGGGAGATTAAACATAAATTATATTTTTAAAGCTTCTTTTGATAAGGCCAATAGATCTTCTATCAATTCTTTTAGAGGCACTGGCTTGGAAAAAGGTCTAGAAATTTTGGGAAAAGTTAAAGAAAAATATAATCTTCCTGTAGTTACAGATGTTCATGAAAGTTACCAATGTGAGGCTTTGGCAAAAGTAGTGGACATGATACAAATTCCTGCTTTTCTTTGTAGACAGACTGATTTGATTCTTGCTGCTGCTGGCACCAGTCTTCCAATCAATATAAAAAAAGGTCAATTTTTGGCTCCTTGGGATATGAAAAATGTAGTGACCAAAATGGAAGAAGCAGGTAATGAAAAAATTCTTCTTTGTGAAAGGGGGAGTACCTTTGGATATAATAATCTAGTGGTAGATATGAGAGGTCTTTTGGAAATGAGAAAATTTGGCTATCCTATTGTCTTTGACGTAACCCATGCTGTGCAAAAGCCAGGTGGCCTGGGAGACGCCACATCTGGGGATAGAGAATACGTATTTCCTCTAATGAGAGCAGGACTTGCAGTGGGGGTAGATGCAATCTTTGCAGAAGTTCATCCTGATCCAGATAATGCCAAATCTGATGGTCCTAATATGCTTTATTTAGATCAATTGGAAGACATTCTATCTGCTGCTGTAAAAATAGACGATTTGGTCAAATCTTTATAGATAAAACATATTAATTATTAAATTTCCAAAGAAGTAAATTTAAGAAAAAGAAATTAGAGAAATGAAATTTAAATAGGAGTGAAACATATGAGTTTTGATATAATTACCTTTGCTAAGGAAATCTTTGACTTTGAAATTGAAGAATTAAAACTAGTAAAGGATAGAATTTCCACTGAACTTGAAAAGGCTGTGCATATGATATCAGAATCTGAAGGGAAAGTAGTGGTCACTGGAATAGGAAAATCTGGAATTATTGGCTCCAAAATTGCTGCTACACTGGCTTCCACTGGGACTTTGGCAGTATTTATGAATTCTGCTGAGGGTGTGCATGGGGATTTGGGAATGATTGGTCCCAAAGATATTGTCCTTGCTATCTCCAATAGCGGGAATACAGATGAAACTGTCTCATTACTTCCATCCATCAGAAAAATCGGCGCTAAAATCATTGCCCTAACAGGAAATTCCAATTCAAAATTGGGAAAGGGAGCGGATTGTATATTGAATGTAGGAGTAAGTAGAGAAGGATGCCCTCTTAATCTAGCACCTATGTCTTCTACCACCACAACTCTCGTAATGGGTGATGCTTTGGCTGCCATATTAATAAAAATGAAAAATTTTAAACCAGAGAATTTTGCCATTTATCATCCAGGAGGTAGTCTTGGTAAAAGATTACTTATGAAAGTAAGTGATGTAATGCATTCTGGGGATAGAATTCCATATTGTGATAAAGAAAGTCATGTGGATGATGTTATTTTAACAATGACAAAGAAGCGTTTAGGAGCAGTGTGTGTGATGAATAGTGATGTAATGGTCGGTATAATCACTGAAGGGGATATAAGAAGAGCTTTGGAACAAAAAGAAAAGTTTTTTACCCTCAAGGCAAAGGATATAATGACCACAAATTTCACTAGAATCGATGATGAAAGCATGGCCATTGACGCTTTGGGGCTTATGGAAAACAAAGATAAGCAAATATCTGTGCTCCCCGTGATGAAGAAAGTGGGAAATTTGATAGGAATTGTGAGATTACATGATTTATTGAATGTAATAGGGACTAAATAGGAGAGCCAATTCATCTTTGGAGGTTTATTTATGAAAGGAATAATTTTAGCAGGTGGAAGCGGAACAAGATTATACCCTGTAACAAAAGCAATAAGCAAACAAATAATTGCAATATATGATAAACCAATGATATACTATCCGTTATCTGTTTTAATGTTAGCAGAAATAAGAGATATTCTCGTTATTTCTACTCCCAGAGATATAGTTGTATTTGAAGAACTGCTAGAGACAGGAAAAAACATTGGTCTAAACATCCAATATGCAATACAAGAAGAGCCTAATGGGTTAGCTGAGGCATTTCTTATAGGAGAAGAATTTATAGGAAGTGATTCTTGTGCTTTGGTTCTTGGGGATAATATATTCTATGGTAGTGGTTTCACTGGGATAGTCAAAGAAGCAGCCTGTAGGACTCAAGGAGCCACAATTTTTGGATATTATGTAAATAATCCAAAAGATTTTGGAGTTGTTGAATTTGATTCTACAGGAAGAGTCATATCTTTAGAAGAAAAGCCAGAGAATCCCAAATCTAATTATGCAATACCAGGGTTATATTTTTATGATAATACAGTAACAGAAAAAGCTAAAAAAGTGAAGCCCTCAAGTAGAGGTGAATTAGAAATCACTACTCTAAATGAAATATATTTGGAAGAAAAAAATCTGAATGTAATAACCTTTGGTAGAGGGATGGCATGGCTTGATACCGGAACTCATGAAGGGTTACTAGAAGCCTCTAATTTTGTGCATACTATTCAGAATAGACAAAAGGTAATGGTTGCTTGTCCTGAAGAAATTGCTTTTAACAATGGTTGGATAACAGAAGAAGAATTAATCTCCTTGGCAGAGCCACTTATGAAATCTGAGTATGGAAATTATCTTATAAATTTGTTTAAAAATAAAAGGTGAAATATGGAAAATGAAAAAAGTTCTATAGAATATTGCCAATAAAGAATAGATATAAAAAAAATTTAGTATGGTTTTTTTATTTAGTCAATATATTTCAAATCTTTTGATTTAATGTATAAAATTTTGCCAAATTTTATTTTCACAGTGTTTTTGCATTTGGTTGACAAACACTTAGCTTTCCATACACTGTAAGTCTTGGTTAAACGGTATTATAATATTAAATTTTGCAAATCAATAGTTTTGGAAATTTATTTACCATTTTTGGCACCAATTAAAATATGTTCTTTATGTCCAATATAATTTTTGATTTTAGTTTTACTGAATTGCTATCAGAAATTGTGCGTATTCTAAAATTGAAGAAACTAAGAGCTTTTGGAATTCAATTTTTTTTGAGTTAGAGAATTAGTAATAAAATCACAGTCTACTTATGTTTTGTGTGATATTGGGATATTAATTTAAGAAAGTTATTTTGTAAACAAAAATGGTATGGTTTTTCAAATGAAAGCATACACTTAATTAAAAGAAAACATCAGTGAAATTTTAGCAAATTGAGACAGTGAGGTGCAAAATTTTGAGAGGCTTCAAAATCTGCCAAAATAGTGAGCTGAGAGTTTTCAAAAAAGTTATAGTGGAGGAGGAGCAATAAACACGTTGTTTATTGTGAATAATATGTTATTTAATTCATTATAATATTTGATTTTTTTTCCATTAGTAAGTTTTTTATATTATTTTTTACCACATAGATTTCGTTGGATAATGCTTTTGTGTTCAAGCTATTATTTCTATGCATGCTGGAGTCCAAAATATGCTTTGTTGATGCTGCTCTCAACAGCTATAACATATTTTAGTGGATTGTTGATAGAAAATGAAATAGAAATCAAGAGAAAAAAATTATGGGTTTTTATTAGTTTTTTCCTTAATTTATCAATTTTGTTTTTCTTTAAATATTTTAATTTTACAGTAAATACAATAGAAAAATTGTCTGAATATCTTAATTTTGGAATTTCTATTCCAAATTTTGAAATTTTACTTCCTGTTGGGATCTCATTTTATACATTTCAAGCTTTATCTTATACAATGGACGTATATAGAAAAGATATAATAGCTCAGAGAAATTTTGGAAAATATGCTTTATTTGTTTCGTTTTTTCCTGGACTCATAGCTGGGCCAATAGAAAAATCCACTAATTTATTATATCAATTTAATAAAAATATAGATTTTGACTATAAGAGGACTAAGGAAGGTCTCTTGTTGATATTATGGGGACTCATGAAGAAAATCGTCATAGCAGATAGGTTGGCAATTTTAGTAGATACAGTGTATAAGGAACCCCAAATTTATTATGGAATGCCTCTATTTGTAGCAAGTATATTTTTTAGTTTTCAAATATATTGTGATTTTTCTGGATACTCCGATATGGCTATAGGAAGTGCCAAAATATTTGGATATGATTTAATGGAAAACTTTAAAAAACCATATTTCTCTCAATCAATTGCAGAATTTTGGAGAAAATGGCATATATCGTTAAATACATGGTTCAAATATTATTTATATATTCCTTTAGGCGGAAGTAAGGGAAACAGATTAAAAAAATATAAAAATATTATGATAGTGTTTCTAACCAGTGGGTTATGGCATGGAGCTGCTTGGAATTTTGTTGTTTGGGGTTTTGGTCATGGAATAATACAGATATTAGGTTATGAATTAAAGTCGGTAAGGGATTTTTTTGTAAAAATATTAAAGATTGACAGGCAGACATTTAGCCACAAATTATTTAAAACACTAGTTACATTTTTTCTAGCAAATATCATGTGGGTATTTTTTAGAGCTAATTCATTGAAAGATTCCATATATATCCTAAGAAAAATGTTTAGAACAAATTTTTGGACATTCTTTGATGGGACAATGTATAGATTGGGACTTGATGAATATGATTTCAAATTGTCAATAAAATTAATCATACTTTTATTAACGGCAGATTTTATCAGTGAAAAAATCAATTTTAAAGAATTTTTGCAAAAACAAGGTCTCATTTTTAGGTGGTTAACTTATTTCAGTTTAACTTTTCTTATAATTTTGTATGGTATATATGGTTTAGGATATGACATCGCCAATTTCATATATTTTCAATTTTAGGAGTGCTTTTATATGTATTATAAAAAATATTTAAAAATAATATTGAAACTTTGCATCATCTGCATAATTTTTACTAAATCAATTTATTTCTTTGAAAAATTATTTGCAAATTTTGATTATAGTGATAGAATAACTATAAATTTTTATAGGCGGAGAGATTCAGAAATATTTTTTTTAGGGAGTTCACATGTTATTGCCTCTATTGATGCTCAAATAATAGAAACATTATCAGGAAGAAAGACGAGCTCTTTTCCTGTTTTGGGAGAAGATATGGGAGGAATATATTATAAAATTCTAGAAATGTTGAAGAATGGAAAACCCAAAATTATTTTTATTGAAGTATATAGTTTAGAATATCAAGAACCAAATCACTTTAGAGCAGACCATTATGAATTATTTAAAAATAGAAGAATCAAATATGAAATGTCATTAATAAATAAAAATAATAGAGAAAGTAGATTAAATTTTATTTTTCCTCTAATTACACGACGTAAAAATATTAAAGATAAAGATTTAATAGCCACTAATCTAAGAAAAAACATCCTTAAAAAAAGTCATACAGATTATTCCTTCAGTCCTATGTATTCTTCTTTGACAGAAGAAATTCCTATATATTCTTCTATGATAGAAGAAAAGAAGAGAGAAATGCTTGAAATAATAAAAAATGATTCATATTTTGAATATGAAGATTACGAATTTAGTCATGAAAAAAAGGAGTACATAAGAAAAATATATGAGTTAAGCCAAAAATATAATTTTAAATTAATATATTTTTATCAACCAATGTATTATCAATTAGCTGATCAAAAAAACTATAGAAAGAAACACGATTATATAAAAAATATTTTGTCACCTTTTTCAGATTTGTTTTTAGACTTTAATTTAGTTCAAGACAATAACTTTGTATTCACAGAAAATATGTTTGCTGATGATAGAGATTTATCTCATAGACCAATAAATCAGCATTTAAGTCTCGTGGGTGCTTTATATCTAAGTTATATTTTAGGAAATTATTTGAAAAATGGAGATTTAATTGATGATGGATATGATTTAACAAGTATGATAGAGATGTCTTCAGAAAGAAAGAATATTTACTTGTCTAAAATGAGAGAAACAAAAGATTTAGATGACTATATAGCTTTTATAAAAAAATCGTCTGATTACTTAGTTATTGTGTCGTCAAAAGATGAAGAGAAGGATTTATGGGAAGAAGATAGTAATCCATTTAAAGAGTTGGGATTGGATATAGTTCTAAAAGGGAAAGGAAAAAAAGCATATATAGGAATAGTGGATACAAGTGGAAAAAAATATTATGAAAGACTATCTCCTGAGGCAGTTGCATTTAACATATATTTTGGAGATAACCATTATTTTTCTGTCTACAGTGGTGGTGGGAGAAACATTTCTTCAATAAAAATTGATGGCGAAGAAAAATCTAAAAATGAACAAGGATACAATCTTGTTGTTTATGACATGATAGAAAAAGAATTAGTGGATAACATTAATATATATGGAAATGGAGATTTGAAATTAAATATAACTAGGTAATTTTTATAGAAAATTATATTACTAAAAAAGCTGCATCATAAAAATTGGATGTTTCTATTTGTGGAAGAATCACTAACCAGAGTGACATGAGATGTTATCACAATGTCAATTCTGTAAATCGGTGAAAAATAATAAAAATTTTAAGTAGCAAAATAACTTTTTTTGCTACAACATATTATACGAGGAGAGACAATGGTTAAAAATGATCTAAGAATATTTCTTTTGACTTTTTTTGGTGGAACAGTACTATTTCTCATACTAGTATCAAAATTTTTCAGTGACAACAAAGGTATTGATTTAGAATTTATAATGAAGACTGATAGAGATTTTTATATGGAAATTTTTTATAATGATAATGATACACCAATAAGAATAGGTGTAAATAAAAGTAATTCATATAAAAGTGTTAAGATAGATTTAGATACAGATAAATTGGAGAAATTGAGAGTAAATTTTGGTATCAGAAATAATATATATATAAATAAATTAAAAATAATTGGGAAAAGAAAAAATATTATTCCATTAGAAATAATTGAATCATCTGAAAGAGAAAATATTGAAATATTTGAAAAATATAAAAAATATGTACAAATAAGCAGCTCACAAAATGATCCCACAATAATATTAAATGATAAATTTATAGAAAACCAAAAATATACAAGGAGAAATTTTATGGATCTATTAGCTTTGTACTTAATAATATTTTTTGCAGGACTTGCGATGATTTCAAGAATTTCAAATAAAATGATATCCTCCACAGAAAATTATAGCCTCTCGGAGTCTCTGACAAATTAGTAAAACAAAATGTGGTTAAAATATAATAAAAATACTTTTTATAGTTTTGGATGAAACAACTTGTATTACAAAAAAACATAGCATTACTATGATTATAAAATTTATATGTTTTATATCAAAAAATTACTTT